>VFQQ010002575.1_pt1 | contig 19863 bp, 35 predicted proteins | sample 3512341 | NCBI WGS metagenome assembly VFQQ01 (sample SAMN10412373, study PRJNA504923) | tailings metagenome | isolation source: Relicate 2 Philex TSF1 revegetated site | place: Philippines: Tuba, Benguet | collected 2017-08-29 | reverse complement strand
AAGGGGGGAGGGAGGGCGGGAGCGAGGCAGCAGTCAGAGCAGGAGGGGTTGAGTGCCAGTAAGCAGCAGCGCACTGGCTGGCGGGCGGCATGGCAGGCATGTGGAGAGGACGAGCTGGTGCTGCCTGGTGCACCAAGAAAGGTGTACGTTCCGGCAAGGCGAGGCAGCAACCCAGGCCGCTCACCGGTGGTCCGCCGCCTTCCAGCGCCCATTGCGGCTGTCAGCCAGCACTTCAGTGGCGGCCACACGATACAGCGGGTAGCCGCGCAGCGTGGCCACCTGCGGGGTGGTGGGAGGCAGTAGGATGTAGACAGCTGAGCAGGCAGGGCAGGGAGGAAAAGCAAACAGGCAGAGCTGTGTAACCTTTGAACCCCAGCGAAGCAGGGGCCAGCGTGCCAGCCGAGGGAGCAGCACAACGGCATGCATCCCGCACACCAGAAACACACCCCTGCCCCCACCCCTGACCTACTGCAACCCACCTGCTCCACTCCGGTGATGAGGACGAGGGCGGGCCCTGCCTCCAGGCGCGCCAGGCCCAGCACACCAAACACATCCACGTAACCCTTGTCCACCTGCGTTGCAATGTATACCAGCAAGGCAGGGGGAACAGGTCTGCTGGCGGCTGGGGCGGCACCTGCAGGGCGAGGCCCAGCTGGGCAAGCAACGCTTTGCAACATGCTTAGGGAATCGTGCATACTCCTGCTGCAACAGGTTGGCGCGGAACGCCACAGCGACGACATCAGTACCCATTCAGCAGCCTACCCGTTCAGCAGCCCCCATTCAACACCACCCATTCTGCAGCACTCAAATCTGCAGCACCCACCAACCTTTGGGTGCTCCGCCAGCGCCAGCGTGCCCGTCTCCAGGTCCACGGTCAACGAGGGCCCCGCCACCTCGCCCTGCCACACCGGCTGCACCACCGCGATGCTGCCCAGGCGCTGCAGGCGCATCGTGGGGTACAGCTCCAGGCGGCCGCCGCGGCCAGTGGCCGCCGCCGCTCCCGCCGCAGACATGCTGCCCAGGCTTTGACCGCTCAAAGAGGCCGAGGCGATGCTTGCTCAGACCGCAAGCCGCTGCTCACTGCTCACTGCGTGCCGCCGGAGGCCTCGCGCTGCGCCGCCCAGCGCTTGCCAGCGGTGTTTTGCGCCTCTCGGTCGAGGTCTGCCACTAGCTGCGCCTGGCTGGCGGGGCTGGCGCTGTGCGGCTGGGGAGTGGCGCCGAGGATGGGCGGGGTGGGGTCGCCCGGCAGCGCCGCCTCCTTCTTGTAGAAGCTCCAGTAGAGAGTGCCGAACAGCGCTGCACCCGCCGCCAGCTGAGCAGCGAGTTGGCCGGGGCTGGTCTTGCTGTATGCCATTCAGCGCCAAGGGAGCTGCCGCTGCCGCCGCCGCGTACCAGCTGTTTTGCTGGGGCGCCTGCCGGCTTGCGTGCGATCTAAGGATGCGCTGGGGTTGCGCTGGAGGCCAGCAGGTGGCCGAGGGGCCGTCTGCCGGGCTGTCTGGCCGGGGTCTGCTCGCCTGTGTGCGCTGCAGGCTGCTGCGCGCTCCGGATCGTTTGGCAATAGTGCTGCGCCGTGCCTAGGGCCCTGATCAACCCGGTGGGGGCATCACACTGCTAGGGCGCGGCCCATGCAACGGCATGGTGTCGAGGAGGTGTCTGCAAAGCCCCTCGGGATGGTTTTCGGCATCGAAAGAACTTGCACATCTGTTTGGCACACGCAGCACAGCCCTGCGTGACTTGTGTACCAGGGCTTTGCAGAGAGGCAGCGAACCCTCTGTTGGAACCCTATCAAGAACGCTGCAGCCGAAGTCATGACGCTGCGACACGCGGGCGTCGCATGGCTGGTGGCCTGGTGCCTGTTTGCCGCCGCCGCCGCCGCTCTGCACAGGGATGCCAGCACACGCGTCTGGACGGGGCAGCAGGGGGACGCCTCCCGAGAACCCTGGCTGGAGATCATCAGGTAACGCACTAGCGTGCTTGCCGGCCCGCTCGCCCTGCTGTTCGTCTCCCGGCCCAATGCTAGATGGTCCAGCCTTCCCCTGCCCTCGCCGCTGCCGCAGCTGGAAGCCGCGAGTGCAGCTCTTCCATCACTTCCTTACTGATGAAGAGTGCGATCACATAATCAAGGTAAGGACGCCACATAGGCTGAGGGAGCACAGGGCAGCGGTGCGCTGGTGGCAGAGTGCTGCAAATTTCAATGCCCACAGCACCAGCATGGACCCAACCCCTTTCCACCCTTCCCCAACCTGGCCCGCCCCTCCGCCTCAGATCGCAACGCCTCACATCGCACGCAGCACGGTGGTCAACCCTGATGGCAGCATCGGGGATGACCCCATCCGCACCTCCTGGGGCACATTTCTTTCGCGCGCACACGACGAAGTCGTTTTCGCAATAGAGCAGCGCCTGGCCAACTGGACGCACCTGCCCGTGTCGCATGCAGGCAGGTGGTGCACCTGGTTTCGTTGCTGTTGCAATCCGTTCTGGAAAGTTGTGCCGCCGCCGTGGTGCCCACCACCTGTCCTCCTGGCCCTCTGAGTTTTCGATGTGGTGCCTGCGTGTGCCCTCGCATACATGCCCTGCCCAAGCCCACCTTCTGCCCACCTCTTTGGCTGCTGCCTGCAGAGGACATGCAGGTGCTGCGCTACCAGAACAACCAGACATGTGAGCCTCCCGCTGGGCACAAAGCGCACTTGACATGGCCTGCAAGCTGCCCTCTGGGCGTCCGGCTGGCTGTCTGTCCCCAGCAACATGCCACAACCCGTTCGGCACATTACTGGATGTAGCTTGTTTCCGCCTCCCCTCCCGTTTCCTCCTCTTCAGATGGTGCACACTGGGACGATGTGGATGTGGGGGAGGGGCAGGAGCAGGGCCTGGGCGGCGGCTCCGTGCGCGTGGCCACCGTGCTGCTGTACCTCTCAGGTCGGTTTGGGGCTGGCCGGCGCTGAGGTTGACTCTCAGGTTGGGCCTGGTCAAACTGGACGTGCAGCTTTGGGGGCTGGCGCAGCTTTGCGGCACGGCGCACAGGGTTTCAACTGGAAAGCCTCAGCTGCCGTTGTTGCGGCATGCCCCAGCAACACCCAGCCATTGCTTGCTTGACCCAGCGCTGCCACCAACAGGGCAGTTAGCAGTGGCTGTTGCATTGCGATGCCTGCCATCATCCCATCACCCATTGCAGATGTGGAGCTGGGCGGCGAAACCGCCTTCCCTCGCTCGAGATGGATAGACAAGGAGAAGCAGACCGCAGGGCAGCCCTTCACGGACTGTGCCAAAGGCGGCGTGGCGGCCCTGGCTCGCAAAGGTGGGCCGAGTGCGGCGCCCATGGCGCCCTGTGCAGCCGCTAGACCTACTGCTCGGCGTGCTTGAAGGTTGAGCGCTGCGCCTTCCATGCTGCTTGTAGCATGTTCCTTTACAAGCAAGCCTTCACTTGTCCGCAGGCAATGCGGTGCTCTTCCATGGCACGAAGTTAGGCAGCAGGCGGCTCGACAAATTTAGCTTCCACGCCGGTTGTCCAGTTCTGAAGGGCACCAAGTGGTGAGTGCAGGCACTATGCAGCATGCTGGGTTGGTGTTGGTCAGTGCTGCATGGTACAGAGGCTTGAGCCTGAGGTCCAGGATCCACCTACACACCCTGCCGCTCGTTTCCCTCCCAGGGCCGGCGTGAAGTGGATACATGCTCGCCCCTTTGGCGGCCGCTACCCTGATAAGCCGCTGGCCACGTCTGGTGCCAGCCTGGCGGCCGCGGAGCAAATGCTGGCTGACCGGGAGCGGTGGCAGGTGGACAAGCCTGCGTGCCAGGACCACAACGCCGCTTGCAAGGACTGGGCGGCACATGGCGAGGTGCGTGGACTGGGTGCTGTGCATTGGTGATGTAGGGTTAATGGCTGGGCTGCTATACTACATCAACAAAAGGACTAAGATGTGTACACAGCTGGGCTGCGTGTCCCCTTGATCAAGTCTCCTGCCCTTGTCCAACTGATGCAGTGCATGAAGAACGCAAAGCTCATGAAAGTTCAATGCCCACTGTCGTGCCACGAGTGCTGCCTCCCAGATGATGTTCTTTGTGAGCGGGCGCGGCGGCGGGTGGCAGTTGACTTGCACTGAATGTGGAGCTGTTTGCAAATTGTTTGCGCAACGGATGGCGACAAAACATGCGGCATGTGGCGTTGATAGCATGGTGCCACCGTATGCAAATTGATATGCTAGTCATAGAGCACAGCAAAAATGGCGGGGCAAAAGCAGTTGGGCAGAAGTCAACTGAAGCAGAGTCTCAGAAAGCGGGCGTGCAGACATTGGATGCAACGAAACATGAATAACGACGCAGGGTTCCGCTGGCTCCTACAAACAAATGTACAAAGCGCCGGGGCGATGCAATCAGGCAAGTATACAGTAGACGGGTGCTGTCCGTGTATCCATCAAATTGTTGAAGCAGGTGCTGCTGCTGCTGCCGGCATCTTGAGGGTGGGCATGGCGGTAGTCTAGCCCCGCTCCCCAGCGCAGCGCATCCAGCAGGCGGCGCACGCGCCAGCTGCGCCGCAGCAGCGGCACTGCCCGCACCAGCGGCTGCAGCACCGCATGCGCCAGCGTGTAAGCAGCGAGGGCCAGGAAGTGGCGCATCCAGCTGAGCACCAGGCCCGGTCCCACCTGCCGCATGGAGCGCAGCACGCACAGCGGGTCTCTGCAGCGGGCAGGAGGGAGGCTGGCAGGAGGGCTGCTTGCAATGCGTGGCAGCTCGGATGAATCGTCAGTCAAACGGCCGCAATAATCACTGAGCAGCCATCGACCCAAACCCCATGCATTCAACAGAAAGGAACCAGGCCGTCCATACCCCACTGCCCCCACTCACACTAGCGACATGCCGACCATCGTGAGCGCCAGCGGGCCTGCCTGGAACGTGTCCGTCAAAAAGGGGCGGAGCACCCAGGTGCCCAGCGCGCGCAGCACGGTGAAGTTGCAGCGCAGCAGGCGGTTGATCTGGTTTGGGGGCAGCCAGCCGCCGCCGATGCGCTGCTGCTGCTGCTGCTGCTGGGCCGGCTGCTGCTGCTGCTGCTGGGCCGCCTGCCGCTGCTCTTGCGGTGCAGCAGGGGCTGTGGCCGCAAGCTCGCCGGGGCGCACAGCCATGGCGCGCTGCAGCAGCCATGCCGCCGACAGGGAGGGCTGGTAGGGAGCCAGCAGTGCCAGGTCTGCTTGCGACAGGCGGTCTTCCTGCAGCGCCTCGGACACGCCTGCCACCAGGCGGGGCAGGTGGCGCACCTGCGGGGCAGGATGTGGGCAGGGAACAAGGGAAGTTTGGGGCCAGGCATGCAAAGGGGTGCAGCTCGCTGCTGCAACGCGTGCTACACAGCACGCCAGCTGTGGCCTGGTAGTGTGTGTGGCAACGGCAGGCATCGCTTGCACACAACGGCAGGCAGCTGCAGGCAGCTTCATCCACCCAGCGCACCATGCTGCCAAAGCCGCCAAATGAGAGCGGCGACTGCCCCGCCCCTGCATCCCCGATCTGCAGCACGCGGTCCCAGCTTGGGCGCAGCGGGGCGCGGCCGTAGCAGGGGAAGCCCCCCATGAGCATGCGCTTCGGCTGCAGCTGCTCCAGCGGCACGCCCTGTGCAGGCGTGGGAGGAGGGATGTGATGCATGTGCAGCATGGGCTGGAAGCTGGGCTCAGGCTGGCATTGAACGGCATGAAAGCGCGCATGTGGCGACATGGCATGGCATGCTACGCAGTTTGCCCCGCACCAATTATCCAGGCCCGCGTGCCATGTAAACAAACAACACACAACCCACCTGGTAGGTGGGCAGCAGGCGGCAGTACGTGTCCAGCAGTTCAGCAAACGAGGGCCGGCTGGGGTCGGCATCTGAGTAGGTGAACATATACAGTGTGCGGCCATCCGCGGCTGGGAAGGCCTGCATGCAAGCGCAAGAAAGGGACAGCATGGATGAGTGTCATGGGATGGCTGTCAGGATGCCCGAAGGGGGCACTTGCATCGAAAAATACACACTCTTAAGTGGCATGGTGCGAGGGTGCCATGCAATGTGGGTGCCATGCCATGCCATGCCATGCCATGCCATGCGCACTCATGCCCACCAGGCCTCGGTCGTGCCTTGCCATCACATGTGCATGCCACTCGCTGCCTCACATTGCCATGCCATGGCCATGCCAAGCCATGCCATGACCTTGCATGTCCCAAGCCACGCGCCACAGCGACAAACTCAGGGCATCAGCAAGCAGCCACAAGCACACCCACTCACCTCCCAGAACAGCTGCATGTCGTCTGCGGCATCAGTCACTGTGGCCAGCAGATCCGTGGTGCGGTTGGCCTCTGGAGGCACGCCCGCCCAGCAGCCGCCCACCACAAGCAGCATGCCTGCAGGCATGTCGAAGGTGCAGCAGGCTGGTCATGAACGATCAAACAGAATGGGGTACATGAGCTGCAAATGTTCAGCTAGGTGCCGGTTGCAGTACATAAATTGCAAGGGCTCGCCCTCCATGCCGGCACGCGGGCCGCTAGCTCACCGTCTGGCTGCTGCCCTGCCCGCATCTGCTTCACAATCGGCGAGAAGTGGCCCTGCAGGCAGAAGAAGAACATGTCCCAGTCACATGTGGAACAAATTGGAGGCACTCGCAGTAAAGCATGCCACAGACTTTAGACCCAGCGCCAGCAGGCCAAGCCCTCTTGCTCACCATGCAATCCACCAGCAGCCGCGCCGTCACCTCCCGCCGCCGCTGTGGCGGTCCATTGCTGCTGCTGCTGCTGCTGCGGCTGCTGCTGCTGCTGGGTGCGGCATGCTGGTCGTGCTGCAGCGCCATGGGGCGGTTCACATCCCCGGGCTCGATGGCTGCGGCGCCAATGGTGCTGGGCAGCAGCTGGATTGTGACCCCATCATCGTACACTTTGGCCGACTTGAATGTGTGCTGCTCCAGAATGGATCCCCCCGCCTCCAGGAACCGGCGTCGCAGCACCGCCAGCAGGCGCCTGCAGCAGGGTGGATGCCCAACAACGTACATGGGTGTGTGGCTCACCTGCCTGCTCCCAATGCAAGCTCGGCGGTGTAAGCTGCATCATGACCTTGCTCCACACTGCAACAAAGCCTGCCTGAGCGTCGTCCACCCAGCCACTCTGTGTGCTCACTTGGGGCTCACGCCACAGTCCAGGATGTCGCCGCCGCAGTTCACGGGCTCGCTGCCATGGAAGCGCACTTGCACAGATTCCCAGGTGGACACGATGCAGCTGGACAGCTCAGCGCTGGTCAGCAGGCCGCAGTCAACCAAGTTGCCCAGCTCGTGACGGCTGATGTTCCACTCTGCGCCAGGCAGTGCGGGGCCGGTGAGGTGCTGCAGTGGGCTGCTGTACAGGCTAGAGCGTGCCCAGGGCAGCGGTGCAAGCAAAGGCACCCAGCCAGCCTGTCCTGTTGTTTCCCACCTTGTGAGCGCCCCTCCAGGCGGCGCCGCTCGATGATGGCCACACGGTGCCCCCGAGCCTGCATTATAAAGCAAGCACCTGTGAGCTGAGGAGCCAGCAGGCTGCTGCTGTGCCAGTCGTGCCGCAGCTTGCAGCTCTGCAGCATGCCTCCGCACAGCTTGCCGCCATGCGTGCAAGCGGATGCACGCGCTGTTGCCTCAAGCAGCTCGGTGCCAGCTGGCATGCGCAGCCTCCACCCACCTGAAGCGCCAAACCGAGCAGGATGCCCAGTGTGCCGCCAGCCACCGCCACATCAAACTCCGCCCCGCCGCAGCTGCCCGGCGAGCGCTGCGCAACCGCCGGCGCCTTGGGCGCAGCAGCAGGGTTGGCACACGCCTGCTTCTGCGCCGCCCAGAAAGCCTCCATGACTCGCAGGAACTGCCGGGGGTCTAAAGTCGGGAGGGTGGGAGCAACGGAGGAGAGGATTGGGGGCTCCAGGGACCTTGGCAAGGAGGGTTCTCAAGCAGGTCTGCCTGCTGGGCAGCATGTCCGCATCGGCAGATGTTGAGCCAACTAAGAATATGACTGCATGGCAGCAGCGCACCTGTGCCATCTGGCCGTTCCAGCGAGGGGCTGGACAGCAGGCGCTCCACTCGTGGTGGCAGTTCGGGCTGCGCCGGTCGCTGGCTGCGCCTGCTGTGCTCCACAGCATTGTTCAGCTGCAGCCCCTCAGGCTCCGGTCGCTGCCACAGCTGCTGCGGCTCTGAGTGCAGCTCGGTCGCAGCACCGTCGTGCGGCAGCGTGCGACGCCGCGTGTGCGGTCGCTGTGGAACGATGGCCCGCCGCCTCAAGTGCGGCGGCGGCTCACAAGCAGACCTGCCGGCCATGTCGCCGGCTGGGCGGCATACCGCTGCCGTTTGCATGCGACTGCGTGGATGTGGAGGCGCACAGACGGCTGGCAATGAGCAAGGCAGAAGTGAAGTCTGCGAGGCGCAGCTCCGTGACCTTCAAACTGCCTTCAAATCGCAGTACAGAGTTGTGCAAGTTTCAAGAACGTCCGAGGCAACAGATGGGAGAGCGTGGCACTTGAAGTCAGCATGTGGTGCAGGACGGGCAGCGAACTGGCGCACATGCAGCCTTGATCGGGACGGCTGATCACTCCCGACACCATCCAACGATTGATCGACTCTAGTGACGCAGGTGCAACAGTTGGGAACTTGCTTTTGCGAGTGCGGGCAGCTGCGCTTGGCCAGCCAAGGTCAGATGCAGCCTTGTGGATGCACAGCTCGCCAAAGCGTTGCAGCAGCAGCTGCCGCTGCTGCCGCCGCCGCCCGCCGCCTGCCGCTGCCGCCGTGCTGCCTGCAAACTTTGCAATGCACGTCACGCCTGAACTGCAGTGACATGTGCTGCTGAGGCGACATAAGACAACAGGCGACGCTGCAGCAGGATGTTGCACGCTGCATGCGCCATCCCGGCCACAGGTGCGATGTGCAGCCCCCCAAACTGCGCTGCTCCCTCGTGCCGCACCCTGAGCGGCCACACCTTCTTGCACAGCAGTTCACATTGTGGCATCTGTATTGCGGGTGACAGCTGCTGCCTGCCTATGTGTAGTCAGCTGCCTGCCCAACAACAGTAAAAGAGGGATCGGGTGACTCTTTTTGTTTGTGGCAGCAAAGTGCTATCAGTAAACTTGAGCTGCAGGAGCATCATGCCATGCAGCCGCACAAACAGTTGACCAAGCCACCCAACCTCCCACCAATCTGCATGCAGCCGCCCTGCACGAGGACTGCGGCCTACCGCTGGGGCTGGTGGCGCAGCCGCTGGCACGGCCCGAGGGCGCCCCCGCTGCCGCAGCGCCGCCGGTCAGCTGCTGGGCCTCTGACCTGGCGCGCTGTGCCCGCTGCGGTGCCTACATCAGCGCGCTGTGCGACGCGGATGACCACGGCTGGGCTTGCGCCCTGTGCGGCTGCGGCAACGACTTCAGCTCCGCCGCCAGCCTGAGGCGGTGAGGGAGGGAAGCAGAGGGGTCTGCTGGCTGGGAATCGGGCAGCAACAGCTGCTGCACAGCTACATATGTTTGAAGTCGGTATCAGAGGGCCACGCTTTGCCACGTTTTGCCACGGCTGTTTGATGGGCACCTCACGCCCCACACCAATCCTTGTTTGCCTGCAGCTATTATGGCGTGGGCTCGGGCCGCCGGGCAGAGCTGCCGGAGCTGGCCCCCGGACCCTTGGACGCGCTGTGCCCGCTGGTGGGTGCGACGGCTCCAGGCAACATTTGCTAAACAGCTTGCCGACTCTGTGCAGCATGCCGCTGCGCTGGCCGCAGCAACACAGCTGGCTGGTAGCACTGTTGTGCGTGCGATTGCTTATATCCTGCCACGCTTTCATTGCTTGCAGGTAGCCGCTGACCCGGATGAGGGCATCGAGGAAGTGGTGGTCATGGACACCGCTGGGCCCGCTGTGCTTGCTCTGGTAAGGTTCTCGTCAGTGTTTTGTTCTGCATCATCACAACTTGCATGCTGGCATCTCATGTGGGGACCATTGTGCGAGCGGGGAGGTATACTCATCACACTCAATGCCAAGCGCACCTGCTCCGCCGGCGCAGGTGGATGTGTGCTGCGGCGAGGAGGGCGTGGAGCTTGTCAAGAGCGCTCTGGCGGCGGCGGTGGAGGCGCTGCCGCCTGGGGCCCGCTTCGGCCTGCTGTCATTCGGCTCGCAGGCAAGCCGGGCGGGGCAGGGCTTTGTTCTTGGCTGGGATCAGCCGGCTTGGTTGTCAAGTCAAGCTCGAAGCAGCGGTCCATTGTCCACCTTCTCGTCGCAAGCTGGGCAAAACAACCAACTGTCCAGCCAATGCCATCGGCACTGCAGGTTGGCCTGCACCAGCCCGGCGACGGCGCCGGCCTGGTGTCCCACGTGACTTTGGAGGGAGCCGAGGGCGCAACCGCCAACCTGCACGTGCGTTGCCGGCTGTGCCCTACCATCGCACTGTGCACCAGAATTGTGTGTCTGGAGGCAGCATGCCTAGCCACCTTGCAGCGCCATGCCTGCCATCAACCCACCCCAGCAGCTTAGTTTGCTCTTCATCATACCCACCCTTCAACATTGCAGGAGGCGGCGCCGCTGGGTGCCGTGCTGACGTCTGTTAGCGCTTGCAAGCCTGCTATTCTAGCCGCAATTGAAGGGCTGGAGGCTGAGCCTCCAGTGGGCGGCGGTACAGAGCGCATGCTGGGCGACGCTCTGCGCGCTGTGCTGCGCTGGGTGGCCACCGGCGCACAGCAGGCGGCGGAGGAAGTGCTGCAGGAGCGGCAGCAGCAGGCGCGGGGCCAGCAGCAGGCGAAGCAGCATGGACAAGAGGCGGTAGCACCCCAGCAGCAGCAGTGGGAGCAGGCGGCGGCACAAGCAGGGGAGGAGGCGGCAAGCAGCAGCGGCAGCGAGCTACCCGTGGCACAGGGATTCCCAGGCATGCGCCTGCTGCTGTTCCTGTCGGGCCCTCCCAACTGTGGCGCGGGGGCTGTGGTCAAGCGGCGGCAGCAGGGCGCCGATCCAGCCGCGGCGGGGCAGTCACAGGCAGCTGTGGAAGAGGCGGCAAAGGAGCTGGCTTACCTTGTGCTGGTGGGCTGCTTACCTGCTGCAGGGTGCATAGCGTTGTCGTGGGGCTGCACGCAGGGGCTGTAGCTGGTTTGTGCCGCTGCGCACTGCAGGTATACTTGTGCCACTCGGGCTGTTCCTCATCCGCCATCCGGATGGATCGTCCCTACCCCAGACTCACTGTGACTTCTTTTGTGTCTCCTTTTCCATTCGGTGTGCCTCCATTCAGGATCCAGCCTACCCTGAGCTCTCGGCATGGACCGACAATGCAGCTGAGGAAGTGCGCACCCGTGCTGCGGCGGCAGCCGAGGCGGCCGCGGCAGTGCAGGCGGCTGCCGGAGACCTGTCCCATGCTGCACCGCCCGGCGTGCCTGCTGAGACGCTTGCTGTCGAGCTCTCAGCAGCGCAGTATTATGTGGAGGCTGGGGCAGCAGCGGCGGCGCTGGGCATCAGTGTGGATGTCTTTGCGGCCTGCCCCCACTGGATAGGTGGGTGGGTGGGAGGCTGGGTGGGGAGGCTGGGTCGTCACTCTTTTGTGCGGAGGCTCAATGTGATGGTGCGTGCGTCCCATGCTCGCCACTCGGCTTGCTTCGCAGTTTCGCTGTGCTCAGGAGTCATGCCGCTGAGTGAGCCCCAACACCCTGTCCATGCCCTGTCGTCATGCACCAACACCCTGTTCTCCTGCCCATGCTTGCCTGCAGGCCTGCAAATGATTGAGCCGCTGGCCAGCGCCACCGGCGGCACCCTGCTGCTGTACAGCTCCCTGGAGGCAGCCGCACTGCCCCAGGTGTGCCTGCCCCGGCTGCCGCTGTGTGGGGCATGCTGTGCGGGTGCTCTGCTGCTGGCCTGCTTTCTGGTTGATACCCTGCTTGTTGTGCTCAGTTCATGCAGCGTGTGCAGGTCCATGCATAGAGCAGCCTCCTGCTTCGATGGTGTTGCCGCAGGACGTGTACAAGAGCGTGTCGCAGCCGCGGGCCTTCCAATGCCTGGTGCGCCTGCGCACCGCGCCGGAGCTGCAAGTGCGGGGCGCGCACGGCCGCCTGCTGCCCGACAGGTGTGTGTGGGGGGGGTTGGGATCGGAAGGGTTGTTCCTTGCTCTGCCTGGTTGGCTAGTCGTGAGTGCGCCCAGCTGTGCAAGCGTTCAACAAGGACTCTTGCACATAATCTGTACTATTTTATATGCCACCCTTTTTTGCAGTGAGCACGCCAACCTGTGGAGCCTGGTGGCGTGCGGCCCGGACGACGCCCTGTCTTTCAGCCTGGACCGCAGCAGCGCCCGTGCCAGCTGTACCGCCCCAGTTGTGCAGCTGGTCATCCAGTACAGCCAGCTGGTGCCGGTGGCGCCTGCAGCCGGTGGCGGCGGCGCGGCTGCTGCACCAGGCACCCGGTGAGCCTGCTGCCCAAGATTGCTTGCCCTCCTGCCTATGCCGTGGCCTTGCACCATCATGCCTAGTGGAGTGCGCTTGGGTGCTCCCCATCCCTGGCACGTGCACAGTTGAGGCTTGCATTGCATGGCAGCATTGCCAGCATTACCTCGCCAGCGTGCTTACCCTCCTCTTGCAACCTCATCTGCCCACACCCAGGTTTGTACTGCACCGCTTCATGCGCGTGCTGACCACTGCGCTGCCCATGGCATCCCAGCCCGCCCAGCTGTACGCCAGCTGCGATGGCGATGCCACCGCATGCCTGGTGGTGCACAAGGCCCTGGAAACGGCGGCGGACCGCGGCGCGGCGGCGGCGCGGCAGATGCTGTTCGACTGTGAGCCTATTACTGAGCCTGCAACAGCTTGGGGCGGTGCCACTGGCCGCTATGATGGCAGAATATGCCAGCCCGCCTGTGACCCTTCCTACTGGCCACCACTGCAGGGCTGGTCATGTTGGCTGCACGCTCGGCAGACCTGCTGGGCGGCAAGCGCCAAAAGGTGCGACTGGGAGAGGTGATAAGTTTAAACATGAATGTGACTGACGTAGCAGTGCTAGATCGCATGTCATTTTAACTAGATGGAGCTTGCGTGCTGCTGAGCTCCATGCGCGCTGCTGTGTCTGCTGTGCAGGCCGACGCCTCGCTGGCGTACGTAGACCAGCTGGCCTCGCTGCCCCACCTGCTCTACGCCCTGCTGCGCGGCCCACTGTTGCAAGCCCCCGCGGCCGCCACGCCAGCGACAGGCACCGCGGCAGCGGGCGCAGCGGCAGCAGCGGAGCAGCCGCCGCAGTGGCAGCACCCCGACTTGCCCGCCGCGCTGCGCTCGCTGCTGCGGCAGCTGCCGCCTGACGAGCTGGCGGTGGCTGTCTGCCCGCAGCTGGCCAGCTGGAGCAGCTTGGAGGAGGTGGCAGTGACGCACCACTCCCTCTCTAAAGCTGCCCTGGCTGTGGCGCAGCAGCCGCTGTACGTGCTGGATTCCTTCCTCCAGCTCATCGTCTTGTATGCCAGCAGCAGCAGCAGCAGCAGCAGCAGCCCTGATGCCGCACCAGCTGCTCCGCCACCCTTCCCGCCGCCGGCAGCCAGCACGCTTCGGCGGACGCTGGCCGCCATCCGTGCGGCGCGGCGGCGAACGCCTGAGCTGCTGATGCTGCGGCAGGGTGAGGGCGACGCTGCGGCATTTGATGCCTGGCTGATAGAGGACCCCCTGCCTGCAGAAGCATTCAGCCCTGCGCCGCTTAAGTGGCCAACCTTCATTGACTTCCTCAAGGCAGCCACCCGGGCTGCACAGGATTTGCTGGACCGCAACCGCTGACTGGACTGTGTGCATCTTACAGTCTTGGTACAATCAGATGTGCAGGCGTCTTGTAACTGGTCAACTGTGTGCTACAGAGGGAGTGCGCAACATGGTACAAGCAGAGGGGCACAGCGCGCGTAATGCTACATGCCGCTGGCTGCGGCGCTGCCTAGATGATTCGGCCGGTTAGCCGGTAAAAGTCGGCATCTGTCTCGCAGTTGTATCCTGCACAGATCAGGGGGGTAGAAAGGCAGTCGCAATGTAAGGTGGTGCAGCAAGTGCGGATCAACCCGTCAATCAGCATGCCAAGCAGCCACTTCCTTCACTTTGCCGCCAGGAGGATTACGGATACGCCACCACCATGCCTGCACCCCTCCATACGTGCCCCGACACCCACCGGCTGCAAATGCGCGGCCCAGGCGCCCGCTGAAGCCCTCCTCTCCCGCATCATCGCCCGCCTCCTCCCCTTCCTCGCCGCCCTGCCCGCCGCGGCTGCGCCCCCGCTCCCACTCCCCAGCGTGCTCCTCGCGCTCAGTCAGCATCGCGGCAAAGCAGCGGCCGGTGATTGTGCAGACCTGCGTGGCAGGAGGGCGGGGCGTGTGCCCGCAACAACTTTAACAGAGCTGAGAGGGACTTGGAACTCTGGAAACTCTGGATGCTGGAGGGCACACTTTTTGCAGAGCAGGAGGCCTTTCCGGGTCGACTGTGCAACGGCCAGTTTACCCGGCGGCAAGCCCCCTTTCACACACCTGCATATCTGAGGAGGGGTCCGGCTCCAGGAAGGTGCACGACTGGCTGCACACATGCACAAACCTGCGTGGGCGGGCAAGAGAGGAGGGCGTAGTGCTGAGGAATGTGCAATGAATCCTGCCAGTTGAGCAGCCTGGCAGTTTGTGAAAAGCCCCCCTGTCCCCACAGATTTAGGTGCCCTTACCTAGAACAAAGCAACACCAGCCAAGCATGGGAGGCATATGAGAGGGCAAATTGTCTCCGCACCCGCTGTTCTCGCAGATCCACGTATCCTTGTCCAGCTGCGCCCAAGTGCAGCCGCCGCGGCAGCTGTGGCTGGCGTGCTTCTTGTCGTCCGTTAGGCCGCGCTGGCGGCGGAACGCATCCACCTGTGCAGGGGGGTAATGAGGGGCAGGCGGGGAGGCGGTGGAGCCTTGTTCAAAAGGCACCTGGCAGCTGTTGCCAGCCAGCCCAGTGGGAGGCAGGCTTGCATGGAGAGTGCGGTGGGGAAATGGCGGTCTGCTAGCACTGGGCACCGGCCTGCTGATTTTAGCTCACGATAACCAGCTGTGAACATGCAGGCAGGTGCCCCTGCCCACCCAGCTGCCCTTACCTTGCTGCTCAGCTGCTGGCTGCGGCTGGAGCCGGGGGAGCGGAACAGGCTCTCCGCATCTCGCAGCGCCTCGGAGCGCTTGGCTGCCGCCATCTGCAGAGCGTGATCGACATGAGGGAAGCAGGTTCAGCAGGCAGTGCTGCGCATCAGGACATGACGGACGCGGAGCACTATGCCGCGGTGCCCTGCCACTGCCGTTCAGCGCAGCAGATCCAATACAGCCTGTGCGACTCAGGCTGTTCAGCAGGTCGCCTGCATGCAGGCGCCAGCCTCTCCCAGCTGCCATCAGCCCCGCCTCGCCTGCGTGTAGATGGGCAGCAGCTCTTGAGAGGGTGCGGCATGCCGCGCCTCTGCCACCATCCGCTCGTCCCGTTCTAAGTAGAGCGTCTTCCACGTCACACCCTGCACATGCTCGGCGTCCTCCTGCTGCGGCCCCTCGGGCCATCGGCTGTGGTAGAGGCGCCGCCAGATTGCGCCGTCGCTGGCCGCAAACTGCAGGTGCCTGCATGTCTGACTGAGCGCCAGCAGGTCGTCGGGCGAGAGGAAGGACAGCACGCGCAGCAGCAGCGGCTCCGACAGTGCCAGCACGAGGCGCGTCGGCGGCTCGTCGCCGCTGCTGCCCGGCCCGGCCGGCTCGTCTGCTATATGCTGGCGCTTGGCGGGCGGCTGCAGGTCCTGCTGCTCTGAAGCATCCCAGTCGTCGGCCTGCACAGCGGGGGGTGGATGGGCAGCCAAGCAACGGTCTTCAGGAACTGGCCAGCAGCGTGCAACGTTGCCATTCGGGCGGTGGAGCACAGAGCACCGTCGGCAGGGCTGGGCGGCCCCACATGCGCACGCATCGCCCTGCTGCCCGCCCCACCTCTTCGGCTTCGAATGCCGCCTCCAGTGCCGCCTCTAGTGCCGCCTCCAGGTCGGCGCTGCCAGCGGTCGCAATGCCAGGCACGTCCATGTCGACCTTTGGTCGCTCACAGGCAGTCCAATTCGATGCCGCAGGTGCCCAACCCAGCTGCTAGGGGTTCCACCTGCCCAAAGTGTTGCAAATGCTCGGGCTTGCTCATGCAGGTTGATGCAGGTTGGCCATAGGCTTCGAGCCGCGCCCATTCCGGCCTGACAGCACTCCACCGCATCGAAGACAGCTAATAAGCCGCGCGGGCTTTGGAATGGGCTTGGAAACCTGCCGGCAGCCCCAACCCCTCGCTAGCAAGCCCAAACCGCTGCTACCAGGTGCGGCAGTGGGCGCAGAGGCCCCCTACAGCGCCCTGTGAGGCCCGGGCACCTTAGTCACGCATACAAGGTGACTTGGCCGCCTCCGGGCGCTGGCAGCGGTGCAGGGCGTGGGTCTGGGCGCGGATCGCGCCTGGCAGCTGCATCAGGCCTCTGGGGGGCGCCCAGGTGCCGGCACCTTGCCGGCACCGGAGCTGGTCTTCGCCCTGGGCCGGCCAGCCGCGTTGTGCTGCCCTGCCGGGCTGCGCGCCGCCCCCCTGACCCCGATTGGTCGTGGGGAGCCGCTGGCCAGGCCCGGGGGCCTTGCCCCGCCGGGCGGGGGCTGGCGCAACGCACGCGCCGCCGCTGCCTGCCAGGTTCTCCCGCCGCAAGTGGCCGGTACATAACGGCAGCGGCTACAGCTCGCTGCTGCGCTGCGCCAGGGTTTCTGCCATCCTGAGGCCATGCTCCTGTCCAGCCATGCTTACGTGCCCCCTTCCCACCCGCCTTCCTGCCCGCCGCTGCTGCAGGCACCTCCCCCCGTAGCCGGGCAGCCGCGCCATGCTTCAGCACGCGCAGGCCGGCCATGGGGCGGGCCCGCCCCTGGGCTGGCCGGGCAGCGTGGCAGACGCGCAGCGCGGCCCCGTCTCCGGCTCGCCCCCCGGCAGCCTGCAGCAGCAGCAGGGGCGGTTTGCGGGCAGCAGCCCGCAGGGGCGCGACATCCCCGCCCCCGACACCACCTCCGCCTCCTCGCAGCAGACCACCCTGTTCCCGCAGTTCAGCCCCGAGGCCGCCGCGGAGCTGTTCAGCAGCGGCAGCAGCGCGGGCGGTGGCGGCGCGGCGGCGCACCAGCAGCAGCAGGCGGCGCTGAAGCAGAACCTGCAGAAGCTGTACGGCTCGCTGGGCCTGCAGCACGGCAGCCGCTCCAGCCTGCCAGACATCCAGGAGGACGAGCCGCAGACCAGCCTGCCCAGCGACCCGCCGCTGGTGCCGCCGTCGGCGGCGGGCCGCCTGCCGCCGCACGGCCGCGCGCCCTCGGGCCGCGCCATGAGCGATGAGGACTTGTTCGGCATGCAGGACCTGCACCACGCAGCAGGCCAGCAGCAGGCGGCGGCAGCGGGGTCGGCAGCCGGGGCGGGGCTGGGCCCGCCGCCCGCGGCCGACCTGTCGCTAGTGGGGCAGCTGCCGGCGGGCAGCGCCCAATCGCGCACGCTCTTTGTGCGCAACGTAGACCCGGCTGTGCCGGAGGACGAGCTGCGCACGCTGTTTGAGGTGGGTGGGTGCTGCGCAGGGGTGGTGCTGCTGCTGGGCTGGGGAGTGGCAGTGTGTGGCAATAAGCGCTGCCCCAGGGAGTCGGATTTGCTACCATGGCTGTACTGCAGCCAGCTGGCACGCCGAGGGCCACAGGCTGGCCTAGCACCAGCGCCTGCCCGCGCTTCTGCCTGGCGCCCAGTCTCATCCTGCGCTCCCTGCCCTGCTCACCCACCCCACCCAGGCATTTGGCGAGGTGCGCAGCCTGTACACAGCGGCCAAGGCGCGCGGCTTCGTTGTGGTTGGGTACTACGACACCCGCGCCGCCACGCTGGCGCAGCACACGCTCAGCGGGCAGGCGCTGGGCGCGCAGCGCCTGGACGTGCACTTCAGCCTGCCCAAGGACGACCGGGAGGCCAGCCAGGTGGGCAGGCGTGGTGGGGGTTGCTGGGGGGCAATGGCGCCAGCAGTGATGTGCGGGTGTTGCAGAAATGGCTAGCCTGTGCAGGCCTGCCCCTTTTGGCTGGGTGGTCCGTTACTACTTGATGCCTGCCTTGCAGACCCGGCTGGACTCTGACCCTTCTCTGCCGGCTGTGCCTGTTGTCAACCTGCAGGGCACGCTGCTTGTGGCCGCTCTAAATGGCGCCACCTCCCGCCAGGAGCTGCTGTACCTGTTCAGCCAGTATGGCGAGCTGCGTGAGGTGCGCTGAATGTAGCACATGCCTGACATGCTTGTTTGTGTGCCCTGGCTGGCTTGCCAACACACTGCCATGCACACAGTGGGCAACGCACATTGCAGCTGCACACAATGAAGGGCTTGGCACAAGTTGCTGCACCTAGCTGATGCTTCGCTCCGCTGCGCTGCCGCTTGGCCCACCCCCTGCAGGTGCGCGACGACACTGCCCGCCCCGGCTGCTTCCTGCTCGAGTTCTACGACATTCGGCACGCGGGTGCGCTGCGTGGACTGTTGGCACAGGGCCTGGCCGGGTGTGCAGTTGGCGCCTGCATATGATTACACGGAGGCTATGCAATTCGCACCAAGCAGCTTGAGCTGAGCGCTGTGCCCCTGTGCCTCCCCCTCCCGCCCTCTCCCCTATTGCAGCCGCGGCACTCCAGGGCATCACGCAGCTGCCGGATGTGGCTAGCAGGCTGGTTGTGATGGAGGCGGGTGCCGCAGCGGCAGCCGCGCCGGCGGCACAGCAGGCGCCGCCGCTGCCGCCGGTCGTGCAGCAGCAGCCGGTGCAGCCGCTGGGGCCCTCTCTGTCTCATGATTACTTAGCGGCTGCGGCGGCGCAGCAGCCGGGTGGGCAGTACGGTGGCGGCATGCGCAACGTGGGCTCCTCACCTGCGCTGCTGTACGGCAGCACGCAGGGCAGCAGCAGCCAGCTGGACTACCTGCAGGGCGGCATGGCGGCCGCCGCGTCGCTGCAGCAGCTGCAGCAGGCGCAGCAGCAGGCGCAGCAGGCGCAAGCGGCGGCGGCGGGCGGCTACCCAGACCCCGCCACCGCGCAGCTGCTGTCTGCGGCGGGGCTGGGCGCTGCCGGGCTGAGCGCGGCCAGCCTGCAGGGCGTGGCTGATCCACTGGCCTCCATGAACCGCAGCTTCTCTGAGATGTCTCTGGACAGCACGGCGGGGCTGGGCAGCCGCTTTGCGCCCAACTCCCTCTCCACCGGAGACCTGCTGGCCATGACGCAGGGCCTGCAGGGTGAGCTTGGGGGAGGGAGGGATCACCGTGCAGTGATGTGTTGTTGAAGAGTGCGCAGCGGGGCGCCAGTAGCAGACTGGCATGCAGCCGGGCGGCGGGCGCAGTGGAGCGTTGGCAAGCAAGAGGGCGGCAATGCATGCAGCAGCTTGCCGGCCGCCCTCGCCCTTGGATGCTCACCACCCATCAACAATCCTCCCTGCCCCTGTGCAGGCCCGGGCGGAGCGGCGGCGGGCGGCCTGCGCGGCATTGCCTCCACCGGCTCCATCTGGCCGCACCACCAGCACCAGGCGTCTCTGGGCAGCAGCCCCGTGGGCGCGGGCGTGTGGCCGGGCGGCATGGTGGGGCACGGCAGCCACGGCAACCTGCAGGACCTGCTGCAGAAGCAGGCGCTCAACGCGGCGCTGCAGCAGCAGGCGGCGGTGAACGCAGCGCTGGGCCTGCAGCAGCCCAACGCGCTGGTGCAGAATGCGGCGCTGCAGGCGGCGGTACAGCAGGCGCTGCTGACGCAGCAGGCCGCGGCGCTGCTGGGGGCGGGCGGCCTGGGTGGCGCGGGCCTGCTGGGGCCCGGCGGGCGCCGGCCGCCGGAGCCGCCGCTGGGTGGCCGCCTTGCTCGCCGCCCCATGGACCCGGTGGCTGAGGCGGAGCGGCGCATGCAGCAGGTGGGCG
>VFQQ010002574.1_pt1 | contig 19881 bp, 18 predicted proteins | sample 3512341 | NCBI WGS metagenome assembly VFQQ01 (sample SAMN10412373, study PRJNA504923) | tailings metagenome | isolation source: Relicate 2 Philex TSF1 revegetated site | place: Philippines: Tuba, Benguet | collected 2017-08-29 | reverse complement strand
TACTGGCCGAACATCGACCGCGACAGCGACCCGGTGCAGCGCGAGATCGCCGAGCGTTGCGACGCCTCCCGCAAGCTGATCGTCAGCGACAGCTTTGTCGTGGCGCAGAGCTCGCCCTGGGCCGATGCCGAAGTGGTGAAAAAGTCCGGCGCGCACCAGCGCATCGCCGCGCTCAAGGCGCAGGCCGGCGACAACCTGCTGATCTTCGGCAGCCACGTCCTGTTCAACGACCTGCTGCGGCATGGCCTGGTCGACGAATTCCACCTCCTGGTCGGCAATGTCGTGCTGGGCGGCGGCGTGCCCACCTTCGAGCCCGGCGTGACCGCGCCGTTCCGGCTGCTCGGCCAGCGCCGGCTGCCCGGTTCCGACATCGCTGCCCTGCACTATGACTGCCGGACGCGCTGAGGCGGATGGCTGGAGTACCGGCAACTCCCCGGCACCCGGAGGTCCGGACCGCGGCAGACCATCCTGCTGCCGCGGCCCTCGAATGACCGGGCTGGGAAAACTGTGAACGCTTGCGCTTCCTGCGGGTCGACCCTATACTGAACTACATGGTTCAGTATTTAGATCTCCCGCTCGATCGCTCGTTTGCAGCGCTGTCCGATGCCACCCGCCGCGGGATCATCGATCAGCTTGGCCGGGCGGACGCGTCGATCACCAGCCTTGCCGACGCGTTCCAGATGACGCTGACCGGCATGAAGAAGCACGTCCAGGTTCTGGAGCGCGCGGGGCTCGTCGTGACGCGCAAGGTCGGACGGGTCAGGACCTGCGCGCTCGGGAAACGCGGCCTCGAGGCCGAGGCGGAGTGGATCGAGGCGCACCGCAAGCTCTTCGAGGCCCGCTTCGAGGCACTGGACGCAATCATCAGCGAAATGAAACAGGAGGAAAACGATGGATCGGCAGGCTAGCAATGCAGGTGGTGCGCCGAACCCCACGTCGATCGAGCGCAGGGGAGATCGCGAACTCGTCGTGACGCGGACATTCGATGCGCCGCCGGGCATGGTCTACCGGGCATGGAGCCGGCCGGAGCTGTTCCAGCGCTGGTGGATGCCAAGATCGGTATCCGGCGTTTCGCTGGTTTCTTGCGCCATGGACGTCCGCACCGGCGGGAAGTACCGGCTGGAATTCAGCACCGGCGGTTCGGACACCATGGCCTTCTACGGCAAGTATCTCGAGGTGGTGCCGAACGAGCGCATCGTGTGGACCAACGACGAAGGCGAAGAAGGCGCGATCACGACCGTGACCTTCGAAGACCAGGGCGGCGGGACGCTCCTGACTTTCCACGAGGTCTATCCGTCCAAAGAGGCGCTCGAGGAAGCGCTGCAAGGCTCGGCAGCCGGATTGCCGGAGCAGCTCGAACAGCTCGACGAATTGCTTGCCGGCATGGGCGCCTAGGCGGGTCGGCAAACGCGCCTGCGCAGACCATCTGCGCCTGCGAGGTGCTGCGCCGGTCTATCCGACCGGCGCGATGCGCGTTGGTTGCCGCTTAGAGGATGTCGTCGACCCTGACGGTGCGGCCGCCGAACTCGGCGGTGTCGGATTTCTCCAGCCCGTCGATCGCCAGATAGAACGGCGCGCGCGGCGACAAGCCGGTCAGCTCGACGCCGTCGCAGGTGAAGTGATCCATGGTGATGCCGATGACGAAATGGCGGCCATCGACGGTCACGATCGCGCCCGGTTCGACAACCTCTTTCGGCCCGAAGTCGAGCGTGTTCAGCGCCGCGACCTTGGCTTCGGCGGTGCGCACCATCTTCTCGAGGTCTTCGGCGAGCTCCGCCTGCGTCCAGGCCTGGGCCTGATCGTCAGCGTCGGTCGCCTCATCCTCGAGCGGCTTGCTCGCCTGAAGGTGCTCGGCATAGGCGGCCCTGGCGCCGTCCAGTTCGGCCGAAGCCAGATCCGTCAACCTGCTGCGCACGCTGGCCTTGTTCATTCGCCGGACTCCCTTCCTGAGACTGACACCATCTGCCACGAGACACGGCTGAGTTTTCGCCGCCTTGCGTCCAGCGTCAATGCCAAGTTTCCAGTCCGTCGACGTCATGGACCTGCTGAAAGCGCAACCGCGGGGCCATGAGGGCGCGAAGCGGCCGCCGGACCGCCGACCAGATCGCCGGGTGCGGCCACGTTTCGCCCGGGCACGTTGCCCGGCGACCACCCCTGCTCTACTCAAGGCGCATGCAAGGAATGAGGACATCGCCAGTGGGATGGGAAACGTTGGAGCTGTGGGGCGCCACCCGCATCGAAGCGCTCTCCGGCGGCGTCGCCAACGATGTGTGGAGCGTGCGTGTCGGCGGTGAATTGGCGGTCGCCCGGCTGGGCTCGCGCAGCGACGCCGATCTCGCCTGGGAGGCCGGGCTGCTGCTGCACCTCGACCGCCATGGCATGACCGTGCCGGTGCCGATCCCGACGCGGGACGGAAGGCTGTTCGCCGATGGCCTGATGGTGATGCGCTATGTCGAGGGTGGACCACCCGAGACGGAGGCCGACTGGCGCCGCGTCGCCGGGACGCTGCGGCAGCTGCATCGGCTGACGTCGGGCTGGCCGCAGCGCCCGGGCTGGCGCTCCTCGACCGACCTGCTTTCCGCCACCACCGGCACGAAGGTCGACCTGACCGCGATGCCGCCCGAAGGCGTGGCGCGCTGCCGGGCAGCCTGGGCGCGGCTCGCCGGGCGCCAGACCGCGGTCGTCCATGGCGACCCCAACCCGCGCAACATCCGCATCAATGCGGAACGGGTTGCGATGATCGACTGGGACGAGTCGCATGTCGACGTGCCCGACCTCGACCTGGTGCTGCCGCACAACGCCGCCGGGCTGGAGGGGCACGCGCACGACATCGCCGCCCAGGCATCCGCCGCCTGGGAAGCCACCGTCTGCTGGGACGACGACTATTCGAAAAAGCGGCTGGCCGAGGTTCGCGCGGTGTAGGCGAGAATGCATGCGCACGCTGGCCGAAACGGGAGGCTGTAGGCGCCGCCCCTCACCTGCCTGCCGGCATCCTCTCCCCGTATAGCGACGGGGAGAGGGCCGCTCCCGCCAAGGATTTCGCCAATCACCAGCGTTGCAGAATGGGCGCCATCGTTGCGGCCAGCCTCCTTCTCCCCGTTCACGGGGAGAAGTGCCCGGCAGGGCGATGAGGGGCGGCGCCGCGCTCAGACGATTGTCCAAACACTCGATACCGCGTACGTCGATGGAACAACCACCACTCCCGCTGTCCCATTGCGGACGCCGGCGAGACGCCCCACTATCCGTGAGCTGCCCCGGCGCGGGGTGAAGAGGAGGAAGTGCCGTGCATGACCTTGCGATCCTGTTCTCCATCCTCGGCGTGTTCCTGCTCGGCGCCATCAGCCCGGGCCCGAGCTTCGTCGTGGTGTCGCGCATCGCCATCTCCGGCTCGCGCGCCGACGGCGTGATGGCGGCGATCGGCATGGGGCTCGGCGGCTTCCTGTTCGCCTGCATCGCCATGGCCGGGCTGACCGCCATCCTGCTGCAGGTCGAATGGCTGAACCTTGTGCTCAGGCTGGCCGGCGGTGCCTATCTGGTCTGGCTCGGCATCAACATCTGGCGCGCTGCCCCCCAACCGCTGCAAGTTGCCGAAACCACGGACGGACGGACGGGCACGCTGTGGAAGTCGCTGCTGCGCGGCCTGTTCGTGCAGCTGTCCAACCCGAAAACGGCGATCTTCTACGCCTCGATGTTCGCGGCGCTGCTGCCCTCGCCGACGCCGCACTGGATGCTGTTTGCCCTACCGCCGCTGCTCTTCCTCAACGAGACCCTATGGTACACCATTGTGGCGCTGGGCTTCTCTTCGCGCCGGCCACGGGCCGTCTACTTGCGCTCCAAGGCCTGGATCGACCGGTGTGCCGGACTGGTGGTCGGGGCGCTCGGCGTCAAGCTGATCACCGACAGTGCGCGGACGTCTTTGTAGGGGCTGCGGGGCATCCTGCGTGATGACGCCGAGTTTTATCTCCCGGGCGGGAGCGTGCGCTCTATCTCCCCCCTTGCGGGGGGTGAGAGCCTGGTTCGCCATAGGCGAATTGAAAGGTCCAGTGGACCTTTCAGAAGGCACGAACGCCTGAGGCCATAGCCGAAGGCCGGGCGATTTCAGCATCTTAGACGAGCACGCCCGGAGGGCGGCGCAGGCTAAGTGCTAGAAATCGCAAGAGAGGGGATCTTCAGCCGCGCCCTTTCGCAGCCTGCAGGATCGCATGACACACAGCGTCGGTGCTTTTCTCCACCTCATCATTCCAGAACCGAAGGACAAGAAACCCCTGCCCTTCGAAATGCCTGTCGCGCGAGACGTCTCGCTCCGAGTCCGCATGCTGGCTGCCATCGACCTCGATGATCAGCTTCACCTCGAAACAGACAAAATCGAGGATGCAGCCATCCACCGGGACCTGCCGCTTGAACTTCAGCCCTTCGAGCTGACGGTTGCGCAGCGCTTGCCAAAGCATGTTTTCAGCCTTCGTCGCGTCAGCGCGCATCGAACGTGCTAAGCCACGATGGGAAGGTGTAACTGGCTGACGCATTGCGGGCATATCCCCTCTCTTGCGATTTCTAGCACTGCCGCCCTTACGGGCGTGCTCGCTAAGATGCTGAAATCGCTTTCTCCCCCGCAAGGGGGGGAGATAGAGGCGCAGACACGCCCATCTTCTCGTCATCCTCGGCCGCGAAGCGACCGCAGGGAGCGCAGCGTGTCGGGGATCCATTCCGGAACGGTGACGAAGGCACGACGGTCCAAACAAATATCAATCCGCCCACCCCGCTGGCTCCATTCCCATCAGCGTTCCGGAATGGATCCCCGACACTCTCCAGGAGCTTCGCTCCTTCCGAGGTCGAGGATGACGGAGTTCCCTGTTCGCCAGCGTAAGCGGCGTGCCGACCCTACCGCCCAAATGTCAGATGAATGACCCCGCTCTCCGCCGTTTCCGACTCCACCGTGTAGCCGGCTTCCAGCCCGCGCAGGTCGTCCCACAAGCGGATGCCGCGGCCGAGCAGGATCGGCACGATGGCGACGTGGAGGCGGTCGACGAGGCCGGCTTTCAGGAACTGCTGCACGGTGCTGGCACCGCCGCCGATGCGCACATCCTTGCCGCCTGCAACAGCAACGGCCTTGCTCAGCGCCTCGGCCGGCGTGGTGTCGATGAAGTGGAAAGTCGTGCCGCCGGCCATCTCGATCGAGGCGCGCTTCTTGTGGGTCAGCACGAAGACCGGGCAGCGGAACGGCGGCTCGTCGCCCCACCAGCCCTTCCAGTCGGGATCGTTGGGGAAGTTGTGCAGGCCGAACATGCCGGCGCCCATGATCTCGGCGCCGATGTTGTCGAAATAGGCCCTGGCATAACGGTCGTCGATGCCGGTCGTGCCCTCGCCGCTGGTGTCGTGGAACACGCGCTCGCGCATCGTCTTCGTCTCAAGATAGGCGCCGACGAGGCGCATCCAGTCCGCCCCCATTGGCTGTTCGGGCGTCTGGTCCGTCGTTGTCGCGAAACCGTCGAGCGAGATGTTGAGATCGACACGTACTGCCATAGAGTTCTCCCTTTTTGTTTGTGGGCCTGGATGCTCCAGGCCCCCTCAATCGCCGGCGCGGCCCATCTGGGCCGCTTGGCTTACGCGCCAACGGGCGCGGCGCGCAGTCGCGCGCTCCAACGGTCATCCTGACCGTTGGTAGTGCGCCATTACCGCCCAATGTCGAGCCCAACACTAAGGCAAGTACCTTTATGTTGACTCAAAAGCTAAGGCAAGTGCCTTTCTTTCATTGACCGCGACCGCCGCCCGGCATAAAGAACCCCATGCCCTATCATTCGACCCCGCTCGACCTTGCCTTCCATGCGCTCAGCGATCCGACGCGGCGCGCGGTGGTGTCGCGGCTGGCCGAGGGCGAGGTGCCGGTGAGCGTGCTGGCCGAGCCGTTCGACATGGCGCTGCCTTCCTTCGCCCAGCATCTGAAGGTGCTGGAGGAGTGCGGGCTGATCACGAGCGAGAAGCGCGGGCGCAGCCGCTGGTGCCGGCTGGTGCAGGCGCGTTTCGACGAGGCCGCCAACTGGATGGAAACGGAGCGCCGCAGCTGGGCGATGCGGCTGGAGCGGCTGGATGTCTATCTGGACATTACTGAAGGTCCTGGATGAAACATCCAGGACCCCTCAATCGCCGGCGTGGCCCATCCGGGCCACTTGGCTTTCGCGCCAACCGGCGCGGCGCCCAAGAACACGGTCAATTGGCGCGCGCTCCAACGGTCAAAGTGACCGTTGGCAAAAGGGAAGAGGAATGATGAAAGACGAAGTCAGCCCGCTGCAGAGCTGGTCGCTCGATCGCGAGATCGTGCTGGTGAAGGTGCTGAACCATCCACGCGCCAAAGTGTTTGCCGCCTGGACGAAGCCCGAGGCGCTGGCCGCCTGGTTCGGCCCGACCGGCCTGAGCATCGAGAGCCATGAGGCCGACATAAGCGAGGGCGGCATCTGGCGCTTCGACATGGTGGGCACGTTCGAGGGCAAGGAGCAGCGCTTCCCCAATTTGATGCGCTTCCTGGAGATCGTGCCGAACGAGCGCATCGTGATGGACCACGGCTCGGCCGACCCGAACGACCCCGACCGCTTCCGCGTGACGGTGACCTTCGACGAGCAGAGCGACGGCAAGACGATCCTGACGCTGCGCCAGCTCCACCCCAGCCGCGAACGGCGCCAGATCGTCATCGGCTTCGGCGCGGTGGAATATGGGCTGCAGACGCTGGAGAAGCTGGCGAGGTGGCTGGAGGGGTGAGCGCGGCACGCGCTGGCCGATCGTCGCCTCTGTTCATCCACCCGAGGAGCATTAGGACTCTACGCTGACCAAATGCAGGACGACTACAAAGAGCGTTGGCGCGACGAACGTGCTAGCGAGCAAAGCGTCTCAGACATGTTCGGATCCCTTCGCGGCGACCGCAACTGATCGTTATTCTGCTATGCGATGCCGCCCTTGCGGACGGTCCAACCCATGGGGATCCGAAGCGCATAATCTTTAGCGGCTTCCGCCATCGCATAGGTGATCTTGAGCGCGCGGACTGGCACGACCAGTTGCTCGGATAGCTCTTGGTTAAGTCGATCGGCTCCGATCCGCATGTAGTGTGGTTCTCCATCATCGGTGTCCCACGCATCTTCTTCTGCGCGCATTACATTCGCTCCGCCGACATAGATGGCGTCGACAACCAAGCCATCCTTCTTTTTCTTGGTTGAGATGCTGACTGCGAGATCGTGCCCCTTGCCCGGGACAGCGTAGAAATCGGCGCGCGCAGCCGTTAGCGCTTCAGCGACGAAGTCGAAGCTTCCCTTGAGGTCGCCGTATCTCTGAAGGTCAAAAACCTCGTTGAACATCCCGCTTTTTATCTTTTTCCGTAGCTCGCCCTGCGCATCGAAGAAAATCTCAAACAGCATCCCGTCAAGAACGGCCTTCCGTTTTTCCTTCTCGTAGCCACGAGTCTTGTCCATGAATTCGTTGATAAAGCCAATGGCGTTTTGCGAGCTTCCACACGCCGCCTGATAGATATTTCGCCCGATAACAAACAGGCTGTTTTTCGCCATTCGCGACGAGGTCGCGGGCGTCAGCAGGTCCAGAGCCGGGTTCTGCCGATACCAGTTAAGGGTCTTCAGCCCTGCGATGATCTCGTGAGATTTTTTCGCAGGATCGAGGGCAAACAAGCTATCCGCGAGCGCCGTCCCGTCATATTCATGGATCAAGTTGCCGAGGCTGAGGTTGAAGTAGAACTCGCCTGAAAGAGAGGTGTGCTCCCACGAAGTCTGCTTGCCGGCGCTCGCTGCCGCGACTGTATTTCGCACGCGCTTGAACATCATCTCGATTGAGCAGTCCGGTGTATCTATGTGCTGCAATAGCGCCGACGTGTAGGTGCCGTTTCGGCCGACGCCATCGTAGGCGACTTCACCGGGCGATGTCGCAAAACCTATAATCGTGCCTTTGGGCGCATAGACGGATGCCAGACCGCGCGCTCCCGGCCCGCGGTGCCATTTCCGTTCCCAAGGATTGTTGCGGCATGCATCGAGGACGATGATCTTCGTCGACGCTTGGGAATCCGCCATGACATCTACGACCTTGTTCAGCGACAGCGAGCTGTGCTTAGCGTCGGTCTCACTCTCCATGTCAGTGTCGAGCGCGAGCAAGTAGTTGCTCCCATCGATCTGCATCCCGTGCCCGGCGAAGAAAAACAGCCCAACTTCATGGGTCTCGAGCAGTTTACGAAACTCCTTCAGCCGCTTCTCCATGTCTTTCGCAGTGAGATCGGCGGCCACGATCACCTCGAAGCCATATCCTTTCAGCTTTGCCCCAAAATCGGTGGCGTCATTCACCGGATTGGCGAGATCGTCCCCGTCAAGATAGGCGGCGTTGCCTATCACCAGTGCCGCCATCGACCGCTTCAAACTCCATCCTCCTGTTATCGCGAACTGGTATGTGGAGTTGCAACGTTCACCCCCAATTGCGTGTGGCGATACTCGAGCCTAGGCTTCCTCGCGAGAGACTATGTGTTTCAGTCCACGGTCGGCATGCTTCTGAATACCCGATACTCGCTCCTAATCAAATCGTGAAACCGCCCATTTTCGCGCCGCGCTAGTGGCCGTCTTCGGACCAATGAGCGCCTTCATCATGCACTTACCTCAGAGCTGCCAGACCGCTACCGGCACCCATCATAAAGGACGGAAGAGCTGGCTGACAGCCATCATACGTTTCTCCGCGCTCCATTCCCATTGGTACGAGATCGGCCCCATGAGTGCCCTCATGCTTTATTGCCCATGCGATGACCTATGGAAATTGATCGAATGGTCGAGGGTGATCTTTAGAGATCCACTCGCGCTAAACGATCACCATTCTAACTTCGTTATCAGCGTCAGGAATGCGCTTCATGCGAGCGTCGGCGGTCACGAAAACTAGGTCGCGTTCCTTGGCCTGCGCGCACATCCACAGATCGTTCTCGTCGATGCCGAGCTTTTTGCCCGTGGCTTTGTCTACCCATTCCTCAATATATTTCGGGCGATCCTTGCGCAGAACCTTGACTAGATACTTTTGCGCGATCCGAGCCTTCAGATCGGCGTAGGCAGCCGCGGTATGGTGAGTGAGATTTAGGACGGCGTAGGTCCGCGCTTCTGCAAGCATGGCGTCAAGTGCGGGAAGATTTCCCTTGCCGATAGCGGCCGCGAGGCGCGTCCCAAATGCGAGTTCGGCAAGCGCGACCGTAGAAATGAAACGTGGCGCTTCGGCTGGCAATGAGCTCAAAGATTGGCTTTTCTCAACATGGAGCGGATGCGTCGGATCAAGATAAATCGACAAGACGGTCGTGTCGAGGAGATAAGCATCCATCCTGATCAGGCCACATAGTCGCGAAGCAGCGTAATCTCTTCATCGGGAAGTGCACGAAAGACCTTTCTGACCCAGTCGCCACTTGCACGGAACTGGCCAGAAATCCGTTCGGCAAGCGACAGTCCCGGCACTGGAAACAAGTCGTCCCAATGCGGCCATTGATGAGGAACCGGGCGTTCGGCACCCCGGAAAAAATTTAGCAGCTGGCGCTCCTGCCGCAGCGGTAGATCGTACCCACGCAGTACAGCGGCATCGATCGCCGCGAGCAAATGGGCAAGATCCGCACCGCCTTCTGCAAAGAGACGACCCTTGACTAGGATACTCAGATAGTCGCGGACAAGCTCGGGCAACTCCATCGGAAGGTAGCTCGGCATTGGAGCCTGTGCGACCACGCTCGAACGGAAGCGATCCCTCGGTGAATGAACGGCGAGATAAGCATTGACCACAGGGCCGTTCACAACGGCGCTAAATGCAAGCAGGCTTTCTGGAGTCATATTCGTGAGGGGCCAAAGCCCGAAGAACTGCTGCGAGTAAAGGTGCGATTCGAGATCGGCGATCGCGCCGACGCGCCAAGGCCCTCGGCTGAGCCGTGTTGCATTCATGATGAGCTTCGGCTTCGACCAGTCCTGATCATAGCCCTCACGCAGATTTTCCAGCTTAAAGTCGAGCCAAGTCGCGCGAACGCCGACATATTGCTGGAAGCGCCGGGCATTCAGATACCCCTTGCGAAAGCCTTCCTTCCCGACATCGCTTGCAGCGAGATCCTGTTCATAATTCCAACGCAGCCCCCATCTTGGTTTGAAAATCTTTCCCAGCTGCGGAGCTTCTGCGAGGTAGGCCCACAAATCATGTAACGGGGGTATCCAAAGGTCCCCCTCCGGCTGGGTGATGTCCCGGGTGATCTCCCTCTGCACTGTAGTGCGGCCGGTTTTTAGGAATTCGGCCCGATCGCGGTCAGCAACTTCCGTTGACCGAATCGTGACGCGCGGCGATCCTGCGGCTCGCAGATCGCGCGCGATCAGTGCGGCGGACTCGACGCTCGATGCGCCAAAAATCCGGTCCGGTAGTTCAACAATCTCGACGAATCCGTAAAGCTCTTCGATGCGGCGACGCTGCTCAGCGAACTGCTTCTCCAAGATGAAGGACCGCGGCAACACAAACCCGATGGCAAGGGGCTGCGCTTCGATCACCGCACTCAGAATCGCGACAGCCTTTGTCGGCTTGTGGCTCGCTTCGGGATAACGCTTCTTTTCTTCTTGCGTGAACGCTTCGAAAGGAGGGTTGCAGACAATGACATTCTTGCCGATTAGCGCCTTTGCCAGCGTGCCGTCGACGAGTAGATCCGCTTCACGGATGTGCCAGCCATTGTGGTTGGGATAGTCAGCAAGGATCAACGAAAGCGTTGCGACCTCGCGGGCGAAGGGATCGATTTCATCACCTGCGAGGTGCTCGATCAGAAAGTTGTGACGCTCTTGATCCGACCACCCCACGGGAAGCAAGTCGCGCAAGTGTCTGAGTGCCGATACTAGAAAGACGCCTGCACCAGCACATGGCTCGTAGATCTGAAGATCGATGGTATTGTAGCGGTGCAACTCTAGTCGCTGAACGATATATTCAGCCACCTGGCGCGGCGTACTGTGCGTCCCGAACAGCTTGCGGGCTTCAGGCGTCACCAGCGTATTCTCGTACACGAAGGCAAGATCGTCCGAGGAGATGTTGGAAAAGTTAATTCCGGCGCGAAGATGTTCCCATGCCCCATCGAACATACGCGTCAGTATGGGATTAGTCTGCCCATCGATTTGGGACAGGCGATAATAACGCTCGATAGCCGTCAGAACCGAAGACAGATTGTCGGCATCCCACTCCGCCGAGAATGGGTGGCGGCGATCCTGTAGAACTTTAGCGGCCAGGAGGCGGAATACCACCCTGAACATGGTTCGCACATCAAGCCGCCCCCCACCAGGTGCCTTGCGGGCAAGATCGAGCGTCTCGATAAGCAGTCGGTCAAGCTTGAGATGGATTTCCCCTTCAATCGCCGGCAGGAGCCCTACGTCGACGAAGTCAAGCTGATGGCCGGCTGCGGGGCTCCCCAACGCCTTTGCGCGATGGATCGCGTCGGGGTGCCAGTCCGCCTGGTGGCGCTCGAATAGTTCGGTGAGCTGGCCGACCTTGATCTTCTCGAGCGCTCGCGGCGGACCTTCGCTTCGAACCTGCCAGACCGTGACATCATCGCGCTCGATGACGAACAATAACGGCGCGCCGAGCGCGCGGTGCGACTGAACAAGCTCTATGGTGGAACGTCCGTCACTTTCAACTACGCCAAAGGCAGCCGATCGATAGGACGGGGGGGTTCGTGTAAACGCAACCAGTGGCACTGTACGCGTATCGTTGCCTTCTGCAAGCACGTCGGCAAACGCATAGTCCCGCACCACAGCCTCGGCACGATACCCGGCGCGATGAGCAGCCAAGGTGATCTGATCAAGCGCGCTCATGGGCGACCTCGTTGCGCGGTTGCCGCGCTCGCGATCGGAATGGGTGGAAAGAGCAAAGATGGTTGCTCCACGTGATCGGTTGCCGCGAGCAGTTGCTCGCGCAGGTACCCAACAATCGCTCGCAGAGGAATGATAATCAGCGGTTGGTCGCTGTGCGCTTCCGCCAGTTCTGCCGCGAGGCGTACCTCAGCCTCCTGCAAATTGAGGATGAGTTTTGTGCGCTCGAGAACCGGCCACGGCGATACATTGCACAGTTCAAATAGCGCTGCCGCGATTGGCGCCAGCGCACCAACGCGAACCGAAAGATCAATCGCAAGCGTGCGAATGACAGATGCGGCAACGATGTCGCCCGAGCTGAAACAAGGGCTGTGTCCGCGACCGCGATCAAGCGGTTCGAGTGCTTTTTTCCAGTGGCGATATGTCTCTGGTGCGATCGAGACAGCGCTCCTTAGCTGACCTGGAGTGTAGAGAACCGTCATTTCATGGCGCCATCAACTTGTTGTTAGCCACAAGATGCCCTGTTTGCCATCCTCAGGCAAGCCTCGGCATGACGCCATCAACATCGTCCTTCGTCGTTTCGACCTAATAGAAGTGAAGATGGCTTCGGCGCACTAACGGCGGCGGCGCCTAGGTCAGCTATCCTAAGCGGCGGCGGGTACGAGAACCTGTCTCCTGGACCGGTCGCCTAGAGTCTATCTCTCTGATTGAACTCTCTGAATGAACTCTCTGAATGAAAATTCGCCGAAGTAGCCAGCTGGCGCCGTAAGCATCGTCAGCTTTCGGGAAGGCGCAAGGGGCAGTCGAACGTTCGAAATGACGGCGCAAAGCTGCCCCTCCGCCCCTATCCCGGCCTAAGCATCGCCCCCGAAATCGCAAACACCCGCTCCGCGCCCAGCATATATGCCATCAACGTCTCCCGCCGGAACAGCCCGCTATACGCCCGGTCGAGCACATTCAGCGAGCCGGTGTAGGCGCCGAAGGCGGGCATGATGAGGCGGGTGCCGTCGCCGGCGAAGCAGCGGCGGCGGACGGAGCGGCCGCGCTGGACGATGCGGGCGCAGGGGTGGAGGTGGCCGGCGATCTCGCCTTCGACGCGCTGCTTCGACGGCTCGTGGCGGAAGAGGACTGTGCCGACAGCGAGTTCCAGCACGGTTTCGCCGGGCAGGTCGGCCGGGGCTTCCGGATCATGGTTGCCGGCGATCCAGAACCAGTCGCGGCCGGCCATCAGCCCTTCCAGCCGCTGGCGGAAATCGGGATGCAGGCGCTCGGCGCCCTTGCCGTCATGGAAGGAGTCGCCGAGGCTGACGACGATCCTGGGCTGATAGTCGGCGATCACCGCTTCCAGGCGGGCTAAAGTGGCGACGGTGTCATAGGGCGGGATCAGCGCGCCACGGCGGGCGAAGGACGAGCCTTTTTCGAGATGCAGGTCGGAGACGGCGAGCAAGGATAGGTCGGGGAAGAACAGCGTGCCGCGCGGATCGCACAACGCGCGCTCGCCGGCGACGGTCACCGTCTCGGCGCCGATGGCGGTTGCTGCTCTTGCCGCCGAAAAATTCATCGGGGTCCCATTGCCTCTTCGACCAGATCGGCCGCTTCCATCAGCAGCGATTCATTGGCGCCGCCGTTCACCGGCTCCTTGCCGATCTCCAGCATCACCGGCACGGCCAGCGGCGAAATGCGGTCCAGCACCTTATGCACGATTCGACCGCGGATGCGCGAGAGCAGCTGGCCAAGCCTGCTGACATCGAGCAGGCCGGCGGAGGCATCGGTGCGGGTGGCCTGCAGCAGGATGTGGTCGGGCTCGTGGCTGCGCAGCACGTCGTAGATCAGGTCGGCCGAGACGGTGACCTGGCGGCCGCTCTTTTCCTGGCCGGGGAACCGCTTCTCGATCAGGCCGGCGATGACGGCGCAGTTGCGGAAGGTGCGCTTCAGCATCCAGCTGTCGTTCAGCCAGGCGTCGAGATCATCGCCCAGCATGTCCTCGTCGAAGAGTTCGGCAAGCGACGGCTGCTTCGCCTTGAACAGCGCCCCCATGTCGTCCAGCGCCCAGACGGCCAGTGAATAGTCGGTGGCGACGAAGCCGAGCGGGCGGGCATTGGCGCGTTCCAGCCGGCGGGTGAGCAGCATGCCGAGCGTCTGGTGCGCGAGGCGGCCCTCAAAGGGGTAGCAGACCATGTAGTGGCGGTTGCCCTTCGGAAAGGTCTCGACCAGCATGTCGCCCTTCTTCGGCAGCACCGAACGCAACTTCTGCATGGCGAGCCATTCGGCGACCTGCTCGGGCAGGTTCTGCCAGCGTTTGGGGTCGGCCAGCATGGCGCGCACCTGCTCGGCCAGATAGGTCGAGAGCGGGAACTTGCCGCCGGCATAGCTCGGCACGATGATGTTGGCGCCGGTGCCGTTGGAGACGATGCACTCGCTTTCGCGGATGCCCTCGAAGTGCAATATCTTGCCGGCAAACAGAAAATTGTCGCCCGGCCGCAGGGTCTCTGCGAAATACTCCTCGATCTTGCCGAGCACCGGGCCGCCGCGCCCGGCCATCCCGCGGCCCCGGCGCACGTAGCGCACATTGAGCTCCGGCATCTCGACGATGGTGCCGACATTGAGGCGGTATTGCTGGGCGATGCGCGGATGGGTGACGCGCCACAGCCCTTCCTTCGTGCGGCGGATGCGGGCGTAGCGTTCGTAGCTCCGCAGCGCATAGCCGCCGGTGGCGACGAAATCGACGACGCGGTCGAAGGTTTCGCGCTCCAGCTCGGCATAGGGTGCGGCCGAGCGGATCTCGGCATAAAGCCGGCCGGCGTCGAAGGGGGCGGCGCAGGCGGAGCCCAGCACGTGCTGCGCCAGCACGTCCAGCGTGCCGGCGAGCAGCGGCGGCGTGTCCTGCGCGCCGAGATAGTTGGCGTCGAGCGCGGCACGGCACTCCAGCACCTCGAAGCGGTTGGCCGGGATGAGGATCGCCTTGGAGGGCTCGTCCATGCGGTGGTTGGCGCGGCCGATGCGCTGGGCAAGGCGGCTCGCCCCCTTCGGCGCGCCGACATGCACGACGAGGTCGACATCGCCCCAGTCGATGCCGAGGTCGAGCGTCGAGGTGGCGACGATGGCGCGCAGCGCGTTGTCGGCCATGGCCTGCTCGACGCGGCGGCGCTGGCCGACTTCGAGCGAGCCGTGATGCAGGGCGATCGGCAGCGCATCCTCATTGGCGCGCCACAGTTCCTGGAACAGAAGCTCGGCCTGGCTGCGCGTGTTGACGAACAGCAGCGTCATTTTGTGGCGGCGGATCGCCTCGTAAATCTCGGGAATGGCGTAGCGCGCCGAATGGCCGGACCACGGCACGCGCTCGCGGGAATCGAGGATGGAGATGTCGGGCTTGGCACCGCCGGCAACGGTGATGAGGCCGGCCATGGGGGCTCGCGTGGTGCGGGCCGGGATAGAGGTCGGAGGCGCTTCGATGCCCCGGCTCTTCGCTTCGCCCAGGGCGCTCGCCGAGCTGCCGGGGCGAGCCAGCCCTGTGACGCTCCTCACGGGCAGGGGTAAAGGCGCCTGCGGCACCAGCCAGCGGCGCAGCTCGTCGGGCTCGGCGACGGTGGCGGAGAGGCCGATCGCGGTGAGGTCCGGCACGAAGGCGCGCAGGCGCGCCAGCCCGAGCGCCAAGAGGTGGCCGCGCTTTGAGGTGACCAGCGAATGCAGCTCGTCGAGCACGATGTAGCGCAGGTCCTCGAAGAAGCGGTCGGCACCGTTGGAGGCGATCAGCAGCGCCAGCTGTTCGGGCGTGGTGAGCAGGATGTCGGGCGGCGCCAGCTTCTGGCGCTGGCGCTTGTGGGCGGGCGTGTCGCCGGTGCGGGTCTCGATGGAAATGGGCAGGCCGATCTCCTCGACCGGCTTGCCGAGATTGCGCTCGATGTCGACGGCCAGCGCCTTGAGCGGCGAGATGTAGAGTGTGTGCACGCCGCGCGGCCGCTCGCCCGGCCGGCGCCTGGGGCGGGTAGCGAGTTCCGTCAGCGACGGCAGGAAGCCGGCCAGCGTCTTGCCGGCCCCGGTCGGCGCGATCAAAAGCATGGAACGGCCGGCGCGGGCATTCTCCAGCAGCTCCAGCTGGTGCGCGCGCGGCGCCCAGCCCTTGGCCGCGAACCACCGGGTGAAGGGCTCGGGCAGCAGGTCGTCATCGGCAACAAGGCGCGGTTCGGCGGTCACCGGCAAGACCTAGCGCGGGAGCGGGCGAAGGCCAAGCGAAATATGGAACAAAAGGGGATCGGTTTTATGTGGAAGCGCCGGCGCCTCTATCTCCCCCCTTGCGGGGGAGAAAGGATTTTCACGATCTTAGACGAGCACGCCCGCAGGGCGGCGCAGGCTAAGTCGTAGAAAATCCAAGAGAGGGGATTTTCAGCCGAGGCTTTGCAAATGAGCCTCTCTTTCCCCGGAGCAGGATGCGAAGCAGGCTTTCAGTGGGTGTGCCGGCATATCCCCTCTCTTGCGATTTCTAGCACTTAGCCTGCGCCGCCCTAAAGGGCGTGCTCGTCCAAGATGCTGAAATCGCTTTCTCCCCCGCAAGGGGGGAGATAGAGGCGCCGCGCTGGCCCTCGGCTATGGCCTCGGGCGTTCGAGCCTTTTGAAAGGTCCACCGGACCTTTCAATTCGCCTGCGGCGAACCAGGCTCTCACCCCCCGCAAGGGGGAGATAGAGGCGCCGCGCCCGTCGCAAAGGAAGATCGCCCAGGGGGCCTCGGCTTCGTGCCCAAAATCGCAGCAGAGAGAAATTGCCGCCGGGGTGTGGGCGGGGTACGCCTGTGCGGCAATGGTTGAGAACTGCGAGGCCGTCCTGGATTCGAAATCTGCCCCGCTTCATCCCCGCGTGCTTCGCCCCGGCGATGCCGTGCGTCTCGTTTCGCCGGCCAGCACGCCGGACGAGCAGGCTGTCGAACAGGCGGTGGCCGTGCTCGAGCGCAACGGCCTGCGGGTCGAGCTCGGCCGGCACGTCTTCGACCGGTACGGTTATCTCGCCGGGCGCGACGAGGACCGGCTCGGCGATCTCAACGAGGCGCTGCGCGACAGTACGGTGCGGGCGATCATCGCGACGCGCGGCGGCAAGGGCGCCTACCGCATCGCCGACGGGCTCGACCTCGCCGCCCTGCGCGCCGACCCCAAGCCGCTGGTCGGGTTCAGCGAGATCACCATCCTGCATCTGGCGATGTGGGGCGGCGCCGGCGTTCCCGGCATCCATGGCGCCTGCTGGGGCGCCGCGCAGTTTGGCGAGCGCGCCGAACAGTCCTTCCTGCGCGCGCTGCTGACGACGGAGGTGGTGACCATCCGTTGCGAGCCGCACGAGCCGACATCGGCCCTGACCACCGGCGGCCGCGCCGAAGGCATCCTGCTCGGCGGCAACCTCGACATGATCGCCACGGCGGCGGGCTGGACACTGCCTCGCCTGCAAGGCGCCATCCTGCTCATCGAGGACGTCGACAAGGGGCTGGGGCATGTCGACCGCAACCTGACCCGGCTGCTGAAATCCGGCGCGCTCGCCGGCGTCGCCGGTGTCGCGGTCGGCCAGTTCACCGGCTTTGCCCCTTCCAAGGGGGTGACGGTGGTGGAGCTGCTGCGCGACCGTCTCGCCCACCTTGCCGTGCCCATCCTGGGCGGCCTGCCCTTCGGCCATGGCGACAACCCCGTCGCCGTGCCGGTCGGAACGCAGGCCGTGCTGGATGCCTCCGGCGGCACGCTGACCGTGGCGGCGGCAATGCGGTGAGGTGCCGTAGCGGGGTGAAGCGCCAGCTATCTCCCCCCTTGCGGGTAGGGCAATTGCATTTGCTACGCCGCGACGTGAAGCCGGCCCGGATCGCTGCGCCTTCGTCTGCGTTCCGGAATGGATCCCCGACACTCTCCGGTCGCTTCGCTCCCTTCGAGGTCGAGGATGACGGATTTCATTTGCTGCCAGCGCCAATTGTCGCCGTTGGATCCACGCAAGAGCAATTGCAGGAAAAGTGTGTAGCAGTTTTCCGTTCGGAATTGCTTCGAAACAAAGAGCGTTTCTGTGAAAACGGTCCAGGATTGGCGGAGCGAAAAGGGAACTCCGTCATCCTCGACCTCGCAGGGAGCAAAGCGACCGGAGAGTGTCGGGGATCCATTCAGGAACGCAGACGAAGGCACGGCGATCCAGATTCGGCTTCAAGACGCCCCGACCGGCATGGGAGTTAACTCCAAGGGGAGATGGCAGCACCGCCCGCCAGGCGAGATCCAGCCGCACCCTTCCGCCGCCGCGCTGCCCCCGCTTGTGGCATTGCGTTGCATCCGCTAGGAGCCGGTCGGGGATTTCAGATTTTTCAGCACCGGATTTTCGAGGGACGACCATGACCATTTCGAGCGACACCGCCACGCCACGAAGCATGCTGAAATATGCGCTGCTGTTCGGGCTGATGATCATATTCTGCCAGATCGTCGTTGCGGTGCTGACATCCATTCTGCAGTTCGAGACGCCGGCGGCGATGGGCATCATTGTCATCATGGCGAGCCTCGCCTTCGTCATGCAGAAGTTCGCGGCCGACACAAGGCGCGCGCCGCTGTCGTCGGAACGGCTCAGCCTCGCCCTGCTGGGCGCCGTCGCCGCGGTGGTGGTGACGGCCGCGCTTCAGGCCCTGTCGGCGATGCTGCTGAACATCGCCGGCGAACACGATGCGCTGAAGGACGTCATTCGCGAGCTGACCGTCGGCAGCGCTTCGCCGATGCTGACGACCGCCCTGCTGGCCGTGCTGATCTTCGTGCTGACCTTCGTCATCATCTTCTTTTCCGCCGGTTTCCTCGCCCGCAGCGCCCTGAAGCGGCTCGACGCCAAGAAATAGGCCGGGCGTCCACGCCACTGCGAAGGCGAGGCGCGCCTCCATCTCCCCCCTTGCGGGGGAGAAAGCCTCGCCTATCTGCCCGCCACCACGATCAGCCCGGCGACCGGTTCGCGGCGGTCCTGGCGGATGACGCGCTCTTCGAGCGAGAGCACGGAGAAGCCGCTGGCGGCGAGCACGGCGCGCACATAGGGCTCGGAATGGGCGTAGCGGCGCGACGGCTGCAGGGCAAAGCCCTCGGCTGCATCGAGCTTCTCGACCGAGAAGGCGAACAGGCCATCTGCCGCAAGCAGGCCGGCGACGGTGGCGACGATGGTTTCCAGCGCGCCGACATACATGAAGACATCGGCCGCGGTGACGAGATCGGGGGCGGCGCCCGCATAGGCGAACTGCTGCAGGTCGGCCTTGCCGAGATGATCGTAGACGCCCTTGCGTTCGGCTTTGCGCAGCATCGCGGCGGAGATGTCGAAGCCTTCCAGGCGCTCGACGATCGGGCGCAGCCTCTCGCCCATCAGGCCGGTGCCGCAGCCGAGATCGAGCGCGAGGCGGAAGCGGGTCTCGCCGATGGCGCCGGAGGGTTTCGCCCGCTCGGCGTTCGGATCCGGCTGGGGAGCGGAGCCGGTGCCCTGCCCGCGGCCTGACGAAGGCTCGCCCGCTGCCCGGATCGCTTCGTCGAGATATAACGGCACGCGATAGCCGAGCTTCTCGACCAGCGCGGTGTCGAAGTTCGGCGCATACTGGTCGAACAGCGCCTCGACGAAGGCGCTCGGCGGGGCGGCCACCGGCGGCGCCTTGCCGATCAGCGCCAGCTTCAGCGCCGAGCCCGGCCGGTCGGCAGGGTCGAGCTTCAGCGCCATCGTCCAGGCAAGTGCCGCCGCATCGAGATCGCCGGCCGCCTCCTGCATTTCGCCGAGCCGGAACCAGCCGAGCGCCCAGCCGGGCGCCAGCTCCACCGCGCCGAGCATCAGCTCGGCGGCATCGGCATAATCCTGCGAGGCGAACAGCGCCTCCGCGTAGTCGGCGCGGCGGTCGGCAAGCAGGTCGCCCGACGAAGCGGGTAGCGGTTTCATGAGGATGATCTCCGGCGCGTCGCATAACTGGAGAGCGGTGGCGCGCGCAAGCCCCTTCGGCCTTCTCCTGTTGCCGGGAAGAGGAGATAGAGCCCGGCGCCTCTTTCTCCCCCCTTGCGGGGGAGAAAGGATTTTCACGATCTTAGCGAGCACGCCCGCA
>VFQQ010002572.1_pt1 | contig 19902 bp, 35 predicted proteins | sample 3512341 | NCBI WGS metagenome assembly VFQQ01 (sample SAMN10412373, study PRJNA504923) | tailings metagenome | isolation source: Relicate 2 Philex TSF1 revegetated site | place: Philippines: Tuba, Benguet | collected 2017-08-29 | reverse complement strand
CAGCAAATGCGTCGGTTAAAACAGTTGAGCAGAGCGTAGCATGGTCACCCAGCAGGGAGGAGGCAAAGATGTCTGCAGGGGGGTGCAGACAGTGGGCGGGTGGGTAAGCAATGGGCAGGTGGGCGAGGGGATCGGCAAACATTGGAAGTGCACCAGGAGGTCCTTGAAGGCGCGGGCGGCAGCATATAATGCGCTGCGGCCAGGACGCACAGCAGGTGCCACATGTGCTGCTGCCGCAGCGCATAAAGCAGGTGGACAGCATAGCATGCTGTGCTCACCCGACAGCGTGACCACCTCGTGCCGCTGCGCCAGCGCGCACAGCAGGTGCAGGTAGTATGTGGTACGCGCATCGCCCGCCACAATGACTTCCTTGGGGCTGGCCCAGCGCGCCATGACCTTGAGCACTAGAGGGTCCCTGCACAGTGAGATGGGAAGCACATCAGAATAGCATTAAGTTCAGGGGTGTGGCAATGGATCACAACGACTTCATTGGGGCTGACCCAGCGCGCCATGGCCTTGGCCACTAGAGGGTCCCTACACGCAGCCAGCCGGGTGGGAAGCACATTTGGAACAGGGCAGTTAGAGGGGATGAAGCAACTTGAGGGGTTGCAGCAAAATGTAGCAAATCCGGTGGGTGAGCAGCAGTGGGCAAGAGCCCTCGGTCGGCCACATGTTGGGCGGCAAGCAACGCCTGCCGAGAGATTGGGGAGCTGGCCCAACTGCACAGAGCACCCACAGCAGCCACAGCGCAGCAGGCAGGCACAGCAGGCACGTCAGGCACAGCGCACTCACTGCTTGTCGCTGGACACCCATCGGCGGTAGTTGATGAGCTGCAACTGCCACAAGCGCAGCAGACACAGCAGACACAGCAGGCACAGCAGGCACGGCTCGGCAGAAACGGCAATGGCGTGCCACAGCACTCACTGCTGGTCGCTGGACACCCATCGCCGGTAGTTGATGGAGCTGCTCACGCCCATCACCGCAGCAAGCACAGCTTACACAGCAGGCACAGCGCAGCAGGCACGTCAGGCACAGCGCACTCACTGCTTGTCGCTGGACACCCATCGGCGGTAGTTGATGGAGCTGCTCACCCCAATCTTCACTCCATTGGGCAGCGTCTGCAGGAAGGGCAACAATGCGTGCAAGGTTCAGGGCGGCTGAGGTTGTGAACAGCAGAAAGGCGGCGGCAGGGTTGCAAGCGAGGACAGCCCCTGGCCACCTCAGCACATTAGCACACAGACGTCGGCCCCCATTCCACTCGAGCAAGCAACGCCCATGGCAGCCTGCCGTGTTGGGGACTGCAGGCATGGCCTGCCTGCATGCTCCCCACATGCACATTTCGCAATGCGAACATAAGCCAGTGCAGCAACCCACCTCCACCTCACGGGAATACGAGAAGCGCCAAGCGCGTTGCAAGCATCCCGCCACATATACACTACGCATGTAGATAGATGTAGGGCAATTAACGAGTGCACCCACCTCCACTTCACGGGCATACGAGAAGCGCACGTCCTTGCCACTGCTGGTGGTCAGCGGGAAAGCGAGTGCGTTGCACTCGCTGGTCAGCCCAAAAGCCTGCCAGGACACAGATTAAAGGCAGTGCGAAGTGGAGAACAGGGGACATACAGCAGTTGTTGAATCTGCGGTCTAGTTCTGCTCACAGGGATCGCAGGCAGGCGCGTGTCAGGCTGTGCTGTTTCACAACGCACACCAATCTCTGTGCCCCATTATTTCCTACCTTGATGTTTGCCGTCACCGAGTGCATTGAGGCCGGCAGCCGCTTCTGCCCGCCCGTGGTGCCTGCACAGCGGCAGCGGCAGCAGCAGGGTGCATGGCCACATGGCGGTCAGTCCAGCGCCTTGGTGCATGCAGTGAGTCGCAGGTAATCAAGACATGCAGCAACATCAGCAGCAGCAACAATAACCTTCAACCATCCAGCCATGCATGCGGAACATGGAGCAACCCACTGCATGCAACATTTTTCCCACCCACCTGAGGAGCACCAAAACGCATAGACAGGCTGTGCGCCCGTCAGCGCCGCCGTCGCCGCCTCCCAGCGCCGCTGGCTCTCGGGATGTGCCTCGCTGACGGCCCGCCCAGCCTCCACCGCTTCGTCAATCAGGGCTGCATAGTCGCCATAGGTGGTGAGCGGCAGCTGGCGCAGCAGGCGCAGCGCAGCGTCGGCCGCCACACCAGCATCCTCTGCTGCGGCACCAGCGCCCTGGGCATCCCCTTCGGGTGCCCCGAAATTGGCTGGAAGCTGGATGCCGTGCCGGCGCAGGTGGGTGGTGGCGCGGTGCAGGTGCAGGAGGTGGCGCAGCACTGCTGCCTGGTGGCGGGCCGGCTCCTCGCAAACGGCGGTGAAGCGCTCCATTGCTGCTGGGCTGCAGAGAAGGGTTGAACGTGGCAGCTGTATCAACCAAAGTCCTAGTCTACGCGGCTGCTTAGACCATGTCAGAATGCGGTGCCGGAAGCAGCGCCCACCGAAATGGAAGGCAGGGAGCGAGCGCAGACCGGGTGGCTGGTGGCGGCGACTTGCGGGCCCCACATTCGCGACCCCATCGCTGCGCGCCTGCGGCTCGGTAATTAGCAGCTTGCGTCGCTCCAAAGCTCCGATGCGGGATGGACGAGGCCCGCAGCGCGACGCAGGCCGCAGTTTGGATAGCGTCCTCAGCCGCAGGCCTTTTTGCCGGAGGTTGATGCCCCCCAAAACAACGCAGTTGTGAAACCAATGCGCAGGAGGCAGCGCAGCTGGTTTTGGATCAGGCCGCGGCCTCATGCCGGGTCTGACACCTGGCGGCCGACAGTCACCACCAGTTCCTTGGGCGGGCGGGAAGCTGCCCCAGCCTCAGGCGGCCAGCTGGCCAGCCAACTGCAGCAGCATTGCAGCTGGGATGTCTAGTTCAGAAATAAATGGACGAACACCACACCAGCGGCCACTTGGGCAGAGTATGGCAGTCGGGATGGCCCGCACGCACGCCACCGCCGCGCCGCCGTCACCACTGCTGCTCTTCGTGCTGCTGCTGGCACTGAGCAATTGCAGCAGCTTGGGTTTCAGGCGAGTTGAACTGGGTTGCGGGGTCGTTTGAAGTTAGTGCAAGCTCCATCACCAGCGCTGTGCGCAAGGCAGCCATGCTGATGTCTGCCGAGCTTTGCCAACCGCATCACCAACACTCCCGCTGTGCATAGAAAGCGGCCAGGCGGGTCAGAAGCACACGCTTTACATGCCAGACACACAGCAAATCACAAGCAGTATTCCAAGCAGCAATGGCACCTTGACGAAAAGCTTCCAAACGAACGCAATCCTTTATCTGCCAGGCTGCCCCTGCCCTCACTCCGCCGCCTGCTCTGCCTGCTCTGCAGCCTGCGCAGCTGTTGCCGCCGCCGTCTGCCGCCGCCGCTCCTTTTCCGCCGCACGCACCACGCCCAGTGGCTTGCACACGCGGCGGTGCCCTGCCCGCCAGTCGGCGTGCGAGCAGGTGGTGCCGCAGTACCACACGGCGCGGCAGGCGCTGCATGGGGGTTGGTGCAGTTGGGGAAAGCAAGTGCTCAAGGTAGCGCACACTGGATGCAAGGGCAAGTGAAGCAGTGCTAGTGGAAAGAACAGGGCGCGACCAGCCAGCAGCAGGGCCGTCACTCGAGGAGCCACAGTAACATCAGCCACCCATCCTGCGTTCCCTGCAACCGCCCATCATCCCACCTGCATTTCTGGCTGCCGTTGCCCTGCCCTGCTGCCGGCCCGCCCTCGCCACTCAGGTTGGCGCAGCACAGGTAGGCGCACGAGCGTGCCGCCGCCGCCTGTGCTGCCTCAAGCACTGCCACCTGCTGCACCTCGGGGCGCCGCCACCAGGCCAGCAGGGCGGTGGCCAGGCGGCGGGCGGGTGGCAGCCAAGATGGGCCATCAGCATGCGCTCCGGAGAAGCGGTGCCACCAGGCTAGCAGGGGGCCGGCCAGGCGGCTGGCGGTCAGCAGCCAGGAAGAGGCTGCAGCATGGGCAGACTGCGCCGACGGATCTGTGCTGCTGCCATGCACAGCCCCCTTGAGCGCGGCTGCTGCCTCAGCAACTGCTGCCGCTGCATCTGCCTCGGACCCTGCTGCTGCGGCAGGCTGCTGTGCCACGTCTTCCGCAGCGCGGAGCAGCTGCTGCAGAATGTTGTTCCGACCCAGCTGCCCAGGGCTGTCAACAGGACTGGCCTGCTCAGCCTGCAGCAGCTTGTCCAGCAGACCCGCTGCCACCAAGACAGCGGCGGTCTGGGGAGATGCTGCAGCCAGCTCAAGCAGCTGAGCTCGGTCGATGCTTTGACGCATGGCTGCCTGCAGTGCAAATGCCAACCAAAGTTAACCATGCATGTGTTGAGCCCTGCCCTGCACAGCACACCCATGCAACAGATCGCTAGCACGCGGCGCCCCAGGGTGCATCAACCCTGCCCATTCCCATCCACCCTCCCGTTGTGCAAAACCCACCCACCTGCGGCAGGATCTCAAGGCACTTAGCCACCGCTGCCTGCAGCCGCGGATTGATGGCCAAGGCAGGTGGGCCCCAGAACAGAGCAGTGGCCATGCCGGCCAGCAGCTGGCTGACCAGGGCTGCCTCCGCATCTGCGCCATCACTACAGGCATCCCAAATTGCGACCAGCGCGTCCAGTATGTCAGCGCCATGGCACGCATGCACCTGCGGGCAGGGGCGGGAAGGGAAAAGCGTGGGAAGGAAGGCCAACGAGCGATGGTGATTGCCATGCAGCTGAGCCCGCCCAACTTCAAGTGCATCCAAGCTCATCAGAACACATCTCTGGCCGACTTCGTTTGCCACAGCGGCACACTCCCCGTTTGAGCTTACCCGGTGACATCCGGCGGAAAGGCCGCTGCACCTCCCTCCTTGCTTGGGTGCATGGCAGAAGCGGCCAGGAAAGGCAGCGCAACCAGCCGGCAGAGGCGCATTGTGCTAGGCACGGCTGCTGATACCAACTGCCATGGGATGGCGCCCGCTGGCATGGAGTGCACCAGCCGGCATGCAGCGGTGTGCAGCTCCCACAGGCCTGCCAGGCACTCAGCCTGTATTGCTGAGCTACCGTCTGCCCAGCTGGGGTTGGCCAGCTGCATGGCCGCAAGGCTGCTGTCACCGACATGCACTGCCAGCAACAGAGCCACAGATGTTGCACTGGGGCAGGTGTGCGAATGGGAGGCAGGCTGTTCGTGCTGCAGCTGCTCTGGGTATATGCAATGCTAACCACAGTCGGCAGCCACCGCAGCGCAGTGACAGCTCCATGCAGCCAGGCTGGCAGGTCCTCTACAGCTAGCGTTCCCGCTGCAGGGCCGGCTCCTGGAGCGGGCAGCTGGGCTGCCGCGGCCAGCAGGGCCATGACAGCCGCAGCCGTACTGACTGTTCCGGCTGAGTAGGCCAGGCGATGCAGGCTGTGGGCTGCCGTCTGTGCCACACAGGCCAGTGCCTCGCCGATCTTCGGCAGAGCAGCCAGCAGCTGGTGCGCCTGCCGTGCAGGCAGCTCCGGCGCCAGAGGCGCAGCATCGGGCTGATCCTCAAGCTGCTGGCACGAGCACACAATGTTGGGATACTGGAGCAGCACTGCATCTCGCAGCTGCCAAATGAGGAACATCGTGCTCCCTAGGGCGTGGCTGGTAGCGACATCAGCCGGTGGCAGGGCTGGATAGGGGCAGCACTGCAGCAGCTGGGCTGCAGCAGCCAGCAGGCGCCAGGCCGCATCTGGCGCAGCAGCAATTGCATGCCACTGCTGTGTGTGCTTGAGGCAGCGTGAAACAAAGGCCGCCATGCGCACAGCATTGTGCCAATCGCACCCTGCCAAGCGGCGGTCAGCCGGCAGTTGCAAGCCCACTGCCATGGCTGAAGTTCCGGACAGCAGCAGCCGAAGCAGCCCACCGCACAGCTGCTCATCCTGCAGCAGCTGCTGGAGATGTGCCTTAAACACTGGGAAACAGAGCATCTGGCCCAAAGTTCCCGTCAACCAGGCCAGCGTGTTAAGAAAGGAATTGCCTGCATGGGGCATGGGGAGGGTCTGCAGATGTGGGTAATGTGCTTGCGGCGACTGGTCCTACACAAATGCAACTGGCTTATTCAGCAACCTTGTTTGATTGGGCGCCTTGCAACCCACAAGCTTGCCCACCTGGCTTCCAGGACGGCGGTTCCAGCAGCTGCAAGCTGGTCAGCGTGCACTGAAGCCACTCCCGCAGCAGCGTTGGCGGAGCGCAGGCCTGCACAAGTGCTGCGATGGCATCGCTGGCTGCTGCGCCGCTGGCCGCGCCGGCCAGGCTGCAAACCGTCAGCTGCCACATGTCGAGTGCCGCGAGTTGAGCGACCACCGTGGCGGACAGCCACCTGGGTGCGGCCGCCCCGCGCTGCACCTCTTGAAGCATAAAGCGCTGAGCTGCCGCGCCCGAGCGCAGCAGGAATGTGGCGGAGGGTATAAAACGCTGCCACATGTCGAGCAGGCCGACCGAGGTGCCCGCACACAGGTGGGCGTAGAGGCTGATGAGGTTGCAAATTGCGATCACTCGCCGCACTGTGGCCCTGCTGTCCACTGAACTTGCATGTTTGTATTAATTGCGTCTAAGCGGTCAGCAGCCATGGCGAGCGTCCTGCAGCAGAGTGGCAGACGACAGTTGCGCAAGCAGCTGATGGCGGCGGTGGCGGCAGAGAGCTGACCAGTGCTCAGTGGTGCTGAGCACCCCAGGGAACGTTAAATGCGTTCCAAGGTGTTCTCACTCGCGCAGGGCGGCTGCCTCGGCAGCTGTGGGCTTCAGCCCGCTGTCCTCCAGCCTGTCGAGCTCGCCGCCCTCGCGGCTGAGGTCACATATCCTGTCCTCCAGTCCTGCCGCTGCTGGGTCGTCGATGGGGAGGCTGAAATCGAGCAGGAGCCCGCGCAGGAAGCGACCATGCTTGCAAAAAAGGATTGAGATGATAGCGAAGATGATCGGCCAGGTGGGTGGGCGCCAGGCTCGTCCATCAGGCCGCCGCCACAGCGCCGCCGAGCGGGGCACCAGTGACCGGGCCAGCTGCGGCATGATGGATGGATGTAGAAGCCCTGGAAGACGGCGGGCTTTCATGGCAGCTGATGTTAGCGTTGGCTGATGTCAACAGCTTGACAGACTGCATGATCCGGCCTGCATGGTGTCGCTCGGCCGACTGCAGGACCCGCGTCCTCACACCCCTCTCCCGCATGAGCCCCGTGCCTGCCATTTAGTGCGATTCAGTGCATGCAGGTCACTTCCCCGCACGCATTCAGGTCACTCGCACGCCACTCCACACATCAGCAATATAATGCTCTTACATCTGGGTGCAGCAGTGTCGCAGTTTATCATGTGCACCTCGGCCAGCCGCCGCTACATTGAAGCAGCAGCCGGCCAGTGGTCGCGACCGATCGGCCTGCCGCCCTTGCAGCGTCTGCTCGACCAGCTGCCAGCTGCCCATGTACAGCATGTCATCAATTTAGCAGCAGGGGTATGCATCATCATGCGGGGTTGCACAGGACCGGCCGCCAGCTGCCCGCCTGCCGGCTCGCCAGCTGCGCCACGGGCAGGTGGCTGGGGTGGGGCGGCACATCGCAGGGCATGGCTTCGGTCACTGCCACCTGTGCCTTCTCGCCTGCACCCAGGGCAGCGGCAGCATGCGCAGCATATGTGGGAATGCTACCCAGCACAATATCTGCAGCCTAGAGCGGCACACTCCTGTGCACTGGCACAACAAGCAACAAAGCATCTCTGGCGCCTTCGCATGTCATAAGACGTTTGCAGTCTATTCACCAGCGGCAGCGTTCCCAGTCCCAGCTGGTCCCACGTAGAGAAAGCAACTGCCACCCCCGGCCCGCCACTCACCCGCCACGTCCAGGTAGAGGGTGCGCTGGAAGGCGCAGCGCCCGTCCAGCAGCGCCTGCTCGCCCGCCGCCGACCAGTCGCGCTTCAGGGGGGCCACCAGCTCCGAGGGGGCGCACACCAGCATCACCGTCACAATGAAGAGCCGGCTGCAGCCCCCCTGCTTCTGCTCCTCGCTCAGCAGCTCGCCGCTGCATGCAGTGGAAAGAGAGTGCGAGAGGGTTGATGGCAGCAGCGAGAGGAGGGGACTGGGCACGGGCACACTCACCGTGGGGTGGACAAGTCAGGGCAGGCTGGGGTGCCATGGGCAGCCTGCCTGTGTTGCAGCGGTGCAGCCCCCCACAGCTGGCAAGGCACGTGCTCATAGGCCTCCTGTGCGCCAGGTGCAGCCATGCAGGCAGGAGCAGGGGGCGGCAACAACCGGCAACAGCGCCTGGGCACCTGGTGAGGGTGGCGCCGCCCTCTTGCAGCCACCAGTTGCCGCCCACGCGCAGGGCTTGTGTCTCCTCCTTGGTCCAGGTCCGAAACAGGGCCCAGCGGGCGAAGAGGGAAGTGCACACGTCCGGCGTGGCATCGCTGCAGGAAACAGGGCAAGGTGCGGGGCTGCCATGAGGCAGTCTCATGCAGTGTGCAACCAGGCAGGCAGCGCGGGCGCGCACCTAGTTGCAACTGCAGCCGGCAGGCCAGGCGCAGGCGGGCTCACAAGATGTACAGCATATTGGCGTCCTTGGCGCTGCCCAGCTGCGCGCAGGCGTGGATGGCGGGCGAGCAGCCGTAGCACTCTGGGCTGTCGGGCTCGCAGCTGGCCGCCGCGCACTCGCCGGGCATCAGTACGTACAGCACCGCCGAGCCGTCCTCAGGGGGCTGCATCGCCAGCATTAAGTTGTCCACCTGCCATTGCATTTCAGGAAGGACGGGTGCACATAAGTATGCATGTGCGGTGAGGTGCGCAGCAAGACCCGGAGCGGCAGCTGTACGGCTGCCAGGTCAGCAGTCAGCTCCTGGCCAATCAGCGGCAGTGCATGCATGCACCACCTGCAAGCTGCACAGCGCCCACCCACCCACCATGATGCGGTAGTTGCCGACGCCCATGCGCGCCACTGGTGGCAGCCGCGCCGACAGGCTGTGCAGCGCCGACAGGCAGCGGGGGTAGCACTTCTTGTCGCCGCCCTTCCTCACAATCGGGAAGATCGCTGCGCCGCCCTGGAAGTGCTTGAATGCCTCGGCTGCCCGCAGCGCCGCGGCGGGCGCCTGCGCCGCCTGCAGCGCGGCTAGGTACGTCACGCTCAGCGTGCGCTACGGCCCGAGCCTGCAATAGCTGCCCACAGTAGCATGCTCGACAGCCCTGCACCCCATATGCGCATGCCGCTCCGCATCGTCAAGGGTGGGCACGCCTTGCGAACATGCTGCCATCACCAGGCACTGCCCACCATCAGTCAGCTGCCTGGCTTCAAGCAAACTGCCAGCACGCACCGGAGACACATAGGGCGCGGCAGCCTTGCAGGTGCGCAGGATGATGCGCACGTCAGAGCCGTGCTCCTGTGGCGCAGAGGGAGCAGATGGTAGCAAACACACCCAGGTTAAGAAGCGACTTGGCAGGGCCAGTTGGTGCATGAACGCACGTGCCTGCGCATGCCCCCCCGCAAACCATGCACAGCGTGCTTCCTTGGCAGCGCATGCACCCGCAGCATGGCAGGTGGCGGGCGTGGGGCCAGCCACAGTGGGCGACGATATGCACCCATGCCTGTGCGAAATCATATGTGTCGCACATGCTCGAAACAGCGGCGGGGCGGACGGCGGCACATTGCTCACCAGGATGGCTTCCAGCGCCTCCCAGGTATCCACAACGACCATGAGGAATGGCGCCCGCGGGGCGCGCGATGTTGCCAGCATGTACTTCACCTGGTCAAACAGGAGAAGGAGGGGCGGCGAACAGCTCAGATCAAGGCCGCTTTTTGAAGGCGGCCGTGAAGGCGCAGGCAGTCCAACTCCAGGGCGCAACCACTCCAGGCGCACCAGCACCCTCTCGTCCTCGTCCAGACCCGTCAGGTCGATGAAGATGGCTTCCGCGACGTCAACCATGCTGGCGACTGGTGGCAGCTCGGCCCTCTGTGCCTCTGCGGCAGGCGGCGGCGGCGGCGGCGGCGGCGGCGGCGGCGGCAGAAGTCGCTGGTGAGAGTTCTGCCTCGGCGCAACCTTTGCGAGTTCGCGGGTGTTAGGACCGGGACCCAGAGCGTTGCCTGCCGCCTGCAGGAGGCCGGCCGCGGGCAGGGTTGTTGCTACCAAACCCACCTGCTTGCTTGCAAAGCTTCCGGCGGTCTCTCCAACTTCCCTTCGTGCAATTGACAGCTGGCGATGGCGATGTGCACCCAGCAAAGAATGCAGGCGGGCACCCATGCAGAGCGCCCTGCCTGCTGTCTTGCCGCTTATTTCGGCGCTTCCTGACGGTCCATCGGGCTGCACTATCCCTGCCAAGCCCTGCGCAAGCGCCAGCAGCTCAGCCCCGGCGATGGACGGCCTTGTGCGCGGCGTTCTGGGCAGGGGCGGCGGCCAGCAGGATGAGGAGCCGCTGGGCCGCGCCAGGGGCGAGGCGAGGACCCGCCGCCGCTGCTGGGCAACAATCACCTGCCGCCACCCGCCGCCGCCCACCGGCGCTTGCCGCCTGCCGCCTGCCCACGCCCCGCCGCCCCGTTGCAGGTGACGCGCGATGAGCAGGAGGGTGGACTGGTGGCCTGCCACTCGGCGGTGCTTTACACAGAGCTGGATGACCGCACGGCGGCCGACATCACCGAAGCCGTGGCCGCCAAGCTCGAGGTGGGCGCCCCGCATGCTGCGCAGCAGCGCTACCAGCCTTGGCTAGGCACCTGGCTCTGTCAACTGGTTGCGATGCGGTGCGGGAGACATTCCACGCCGGCCTGTCACCGATGCCACCTCTTGCCCGCTGGCGGCTGCAGGCGGCACAGGCGGCGGTTAGACGGGCATACGCCTTGATGGACCCAAACGGCGAGGCTGCACGCTGTCCTATGGAGGTGGAGGCGTGCCTCTCGCCTCAGCAGGTCCACGTCAACGCATTTGCCCCTGGAGTGCTGGACATGGTGGCAGCAGACCTGCCCACAGCTGCCCATGGCAGCAGCGCCATCCGCACACGCCGGCAGCACGAGCAGCTGCGCCGCGCCATTTGCAGTATCGGGTGCGCTGCCGGGTGGTTGGGGGCGGGAGGTATGCAGCTGCCATGGTCTGCCATTGTTGCGCTGCTCAAAATGCCGCAACCTCGACACGCCTGTTCAACTGCCGCCACCCCGTCCACCTTGCCTGCCTGCAGGGAGGCTTGCAAGCGCGCGGAGCGCTTGTCAAACGTGCTGCGCAGCCGCATCAAGATCCTGACGGCGGCGGTGCTGGCGGGCGGCGTGAACGTGGCCACCGTGGCCATCAAGCACTGCAAGAAGCTGGTAGCAGCTGGCGACCCCGAGATGCACGCCGTGCTGGAAATGCTGCGCGACGACTGGCGCCTGCTGCACCTGCAGCTGTGTGAAGTGGTGCCCAATGCCACGGCGCTGCTCATCCAGATAGAGGGTGAGCCGCCGGCAGGCCCATGTTTGCCAGATTTTGGGGGCTGTACCGCCCGTGCCGTGGCTGTTGGCAGCTGTCACTCCCCTCAAGCTCACAGGCTGCGTTTGTTCCCACAGTGCAGCATGCAACGGGCACATGGCCATGGCCAGCGAGCGACCCTCCTGCCGCTGGCCGCCTGCCTCCCCCTCCCTCCTTTGACCGCCTGCCTCCCCCTGCCTCCGCCGCAGCAATCGACCAGTCGCACCACAACGAGGCAGTGGCGCGCCTGCTCAGCGCGGCTAAGGCGGCACTGGACGGCACGGATGACGGCGAGCACGAGGCGGTTGGCGTCTGGGTGGAGGGCTGCCTGGTGAGCATGACGGCAAGCTACTGCAGCAAGTGCGTCTGCTGCTTGGTTGCAGCTGGAGGCTTGTTGCTCAACGATTTGAGGTCAAGCACCCAACCTGGCTGCCAAACTCTATGGCTGCCACCCAGCCTGCTGGCTGAAAACCCTGCCTATGTGCCGCCATTGATCAGACACTGGTCTCTTGCCGCCTGCCTGGTTGCACCTTGCAGGAGCTGCTGCAGGCCAGCGCGCAGCACTTTGAGGACGCGTGGACCGCGCTGCGCGAAGCTGAGCAGCGCAATTTGCTGCACAGCCCCATGGGCGCCCTGGTTCTGAAGCAAGTGCTGCTCATGGCAGGCGCGGCGGTGTCGGTGGACCAGCTGTGCCTCAACATCTCGAACGACAAGGCCCTGCTCGCCACCATGCCCAGGCGTAAGATGCTTCCAGGGGCACAGCACAGGCAGTCTCGTGCCCTGCCGGCATCCTGTATGGGTTGCCTACATGCGCAGCTGCCACAGCGCTGTGCTGCTTAGCGGCCTTGGCGGCGCCCCACCTGCTTCATCCCTGCACATGCTGCCACTTGCAGGCTACCAGGCATGCCAGGACGCCGCCGCCACCGTGCTGCGGTTTGCTGCCGACACCATCCCCACTGAGCTGTCTGTCATGTGCCGCGACACCAACAGCCCCATCCTGCGCGACCTGGTGGCGCAGAGCACCGGTGAGGCGGGGGCGGCACGCGCTTGGCCAGGCGCACGAACCTGCTGACAGGCCTGCCACATGCTTGCTCAGGGGCCGTGCAGCAGCAGTGTGCCCTGCTCGTGCGGCACTGCATGCAGATTGTGCCCCGTGGGTGTTGAGGCCTGCCCCTGCTCCGCCCATCTGTGTGCTCCCTGCAGAGTCGCAGCAGCGGCAGGAGGCTTAGGTAGATGTGATGGACCATTCTGTTCAAGATGGGCGACAGGTGAGGCTGCTTCCTTGACTACTTTGAGCAGTCAAGTGGCTGCTGAGCTGTGTGTGGCCACTGCTCCTGCTGGACTTGACAGCAGGGGGAGCGCTCACACTCACACCTGCTGCGCTGCACCGGGGCAGGTCGCTGGCGACCTTTGCCTCCCACCCTCTGCAGAGCTTTCCTACCCTCTGCAGAGCGTATGATGACCTGTTGCCGCTGTGCGCCCGCCTGCGGCGCGAGGGCGCTTAGGGCGCCAGCAGCCAGGCGGCGGCCGCCGCCGCACAGCCTGGTGCGGCCGGCGTCATCCTCACAGCAGCTACTTGTACGACAGCGGCATCGACTTGGAATCCTCGCCCTCCTGAGCGTGGGCATGCGGGAACTGAGCCTGGGCGACGCGGGCGCGCCAGCTGAGCCAGGGGCTGGCGGGGCGGGGTGGCGGCTCAAGCAGGCGGGTCGGGGCAGCTTGCCCAGCCTTGTGCTCTGCCAGGCAGCGCTTTCCATTTGGCAAACAACTGTAAGCCACACGCGTCAGCTTGGTATCAAAGCCCATTGGGACCAACTTGAACATTTTACAGCTGGGTTATCATTGAGTCCGCATAAAAATACCAGCAGCCAAGCCGGCAGCTAGTTGCACCAAGAAAGCCAAACTGGGACAGCGGCGAATGAGAAAACAGCAGGGTGAGTAGCAGTGATCAGATGGGCAGGATGAAAAGAGAGGCAGGCGTGTGAAAATGTGCAATCAAATGGGGTGAAAGATGCTGCAGCAATTTCGTTGGGACAAGGTCAGCGCAAATAATAGCGGTTCGTCAGGCAGTCGTGCAAGGGAATGTCACATTCAGCAGGCAGCACAGGCCGACAGAGCAGCTACAGGGTTGTGTGGGTCGGGACAGGGGTAGTGAGAGCCCGCGCCAGGCGGCCCGGCGGCGGCGGCAGCGGCTGGGATGCAGACGGCTCCCGCGCCACCAGCCGCCCGCCGGTCAGCAGCTGTTCTACGGGCTCCGGGTCTTGAACTGGGTCCCGGATGAGCAGGAAGAAGATGGGCCAGGAAATGCGCAGCGTGGGCGCTTCGTCGTCCTCCACACGCAGCAGCTTCCTGCAGCAGGGGACCCAATGAAAACGTCTTGACGCCGCCGCGGCAACAGCTGCCACAGCAGCAGCAGCAGCTGGACGGCAATGGTGGCAGCAGCAGCCGGCGAAGCAGCAGGGCAATGATTGAGCAGCAGCACTTCTAGCATTGCAGTGAGAGCAGCAGGCACGCACTTGAACTGCGCTCGCAAGTCGATCAGTGGGTCTTCCTTGTCGGGGTACGTGGCGCGGTAGGCTGCACATCAAGGCAATATGGAAGCAGCGCACGGTGATCAACTGGGGGAACAAGCACGCCAAGCAGCAGCGGCAGGAGCTTGCACCTCTGCCCGGGCACCAACACACACATCCACCAACCACCCAACCAATGCACCTGCATAGGGGCTCCAGCTGGCCAGGTAGCCCATGAAGTGGTTCATGCTGAGCACCTGCAAATATCACGAGGGGCAATACAACCAGTTTGATCTACCGCAATGCAGGTGCGGAGCAACAAGATATCAGATTTTTCCCACAGCAGTGCACCGCAATCAAGGCCTCCTTCTGTGCGCCAAGCCAGTGCAACTCACGTGTTCCATGTTCATGTCATCCTCCCGTATGCAGGTGCGAAACTGCGAGGCCCGCGGCTCCAGCCCCACATAGTGCCTGCGCAAAAGAAATTTCGATCCAGAGTTTGGAAGCTCTGTGGAAAGGACGCACAGGAGATTGGCCCAACGAGAGGCTCAAGAGTGTAGATTCAAGGCGGCAGGGCAGCCGTGCAGGGTGTGCCGCTCCAGTTCCACGCAGTGCCTACAACTATGCAAGCAGGATGAAGCACAGCCTCACCGGTCAATGTGCACGCGGCGCTCGTCCCAGAAGGGGCCCATCATGCCGTAGCAGAAGGCACGCATGAGCGCGTTGGCCTTGTCAACACCTGAAGTTGACAAGGGGAGTTGGAAGGACGAGTGGCTGCTTTGTGCAGGCCCAGCAGCTGGAAGCTTCAAGGGAGCACACTGGTGGACATGTCTTGAAAACAGGAGTCAACAAGCATGCCTGCAAGAAGGGCTGGCTTCATCCCGCTCACCGGCCTGGTCCTGCTCAGGCCCCATGGCCACAAACTCATTCAGGTCGTAGCACCTGCACACAGACAGCCAAAAATAAGTTGCACGTGGTGATGAGTACACTGCGGCACACTGCCTGCACACCTTGCGGCCAATACACCTGACCAGCCGATGCAACAGGCAGCAGACAGCCCCCCAACCGGCCCTTATCAGTTCCACACCCCTCAGCCAGGCCTCACCAGATGGTCACCACCCCCGTGGGCTTCAGGATCTTGCGGCACTGCTCGTAAAAGGGGATATGGTCCACCCTGCGGCAGCCAACAGAAGCGGCAGCTGCACTGAGAATCCGGCAGAGGACCACCCGTCCAGATAGCAGAACAGGTGTTCAGCCGGTCGCCCTGCAACCATGCTGCAGTATCATCTCCCAACAGGAGCTGCACTACCACAGAACCAGCGCACCAGTGCAGCGTCTCAGCCATGGCGATGAGGTCCACCGAGCGTGGCGGCAGGTGCTCGCTTAGGTACTCGGCCGCTGAGCACAGGTAGCGCACATTGGGAGCCTGCGGCGGAATGGTTGAGTGGAACCATCGGGTTGGCGACAGGTTTGCGTATCCCAAGGCAAGCAGCGCTCGAGTGCAGCAGCGGCAACAGCAGCGGAGGCGCAGTGGCAGCACGATGCAGCGGCAGCACAGCAGACGGCTGAGAACCGATTGCCCAAGTGGCGCAGGGCTTGCCGTTTGCGATTGGGCGTTGGAGCAGCAGCAGAGCAGCAACAACATTATACACAAGATGGCACCAAAAGGGGCAGAGCAGGGCTTGCCGAGTATGCATGGTCCAGCTGCGCTTGGCTGGCGTCCACTCCAATGACCTGCACACCAGCACAAGGCGTACCAAACTTAATTCAGCTGCCAGTTAGCCAGCGCGCCAACACTGCTGGTGCTGCTGGTGCTGCTGCTGCTGCACTACTTCAATGTTAAACATGGACTGTCGCTCACCTGCGCATACTTCTTGGCCAGCTGGATGGCGACCGAACCCGGGCCGCAGCCCACATCCAGTGCAATCTCCTGGCTGCTGCGCCCCGGGTCATAGCCCAGGGAGGAGGCCGCAAACGCATAGATGCGGTCGTACACCTGCAGTGCTCCATTGCGAAGAGGCACCGGTGTTGATACTGATGAGCATCTGGGAAGTTAGCACCCTCCGCCGGCCTGCACCTAGCGGCCGCTTGCCGGCGGCGGCGTCTGCACGAGCGGCAGCGGCGGTCCGGTCTGTTCTGGCAAGCAGACGCGCCGAGCAGCATCCTGGAAACCATAAATCCACCACAAAGCCATTCCTCAATCCAAACAGGCAGAAGCAAAACCCACCTGCTGCGGGTAGTGCGGCCTGAACTTGGCATAGCAGGCGGCCTGGGAGGAGAAGAGGGCGGCGCGGAAGCCTGGCCGCCCCTCCTCCCCTAGCCCCACCCAGTCCTCCTCCTCCTCATCGGCCAGCAGGTCATCGTCGTCTAGAAGGTCCTCCTCATCGTCCCAGGGCGGCATGCCTCAGGCCGCGAGGCAGGCCCGCGCCAGCGAGGGCGACACGCCGCCGCTGGTGCCGCCCCGGGGGGGCGCAGGCGGCGGCGGGCTGGCGCGCGTCGACGCCGCCCCGCGGCGCCCGATCCGCCTCAAGGGCGCGCTCTGCCGTTTGCAGGCGCCAGCCGGGCGGCCGCAGCAAGAGAAGGCGGTGGGCGAGGGGGTCGGGGCCTGGCAGCGGAGCGGTTGGGTCTGGCTGTTCGCCCGAGGCCAGCAGACCTCAGTGCAAGTGCTGCAGAGCGCCGGCCCAGCAGCGTGTGTCCTCATGCCCGCGCCTGAGGTGGCAGCCGGCGGCACCGCATCCCAGCCTGATTTTTCACCCCTTCCGCTCTCTGTAAGCCTCTCTGTGCAGTCTCAGACAGTGCTTTTCGGTTACGTGTTGCAATCAATCAGTGTTCCATGTATCAAAAGATCCCTCAATCCCTCGCCACTGTCCTGGCGGGCGCCGCCACAGCGGCAGCAGCGCAAGCAATTAACGCCTAGTTCGGCTAGTCACTCCAGTTTGTTGTTGAACTTTTGGTGCAGAGCAGCATGCAATGTGCCCCATGTCGGCACACTGAAGTACCTCTCAAAAGTTTTGCTTCATCACCGTTCAGGCGGTTGCGCTTAACACCACGCTGTCCACGCCACAGCACAGCATCCTCACATCCGTCAGATCGCAGTCCCAACAATAGTGGGGCAAGTGTCGTCAAGTTGAGGTGGGCGCGCCCACCACCACGCTGTCCATGCCACGCAGCGGCACGATGCGCTCGAGGCGCCAGCCGGCATCAGCCAGCAGCGCCCGCCACTCGGCGGCCGTGCGGTCCTTGCCGCCTGGGAACGCCATCATCTGGGCGGCAGAGAAAGCGGGCAGCAAAATCATGCGGTAGCAGAGCAGGCAGCGCAAGGGGCAGGGCTTGCTACCATTAGAGTGCAAGACAAGCGGGCAGAAAGCGAATGGCGGCCAAGCAAGCAGAAAGACAGAAATCGCAGCACTAACTCCACACCTGCAGGTCAAGCGCCGCGAGGTCTGGCCCCACCGGCTGCTGCTCGGGCATTACTGGGTCTGCGGGGAAGCAGAACAAGTCACAACTTAAGATGTGTCTTTTCGTGACGGCACCAAGCCATGCAATGAGACAGCAGGACTCATCTGCATAGTGACGCTGCAGGCGCTTACCCGCGATAAGAAGGCAGGAGGTGGGGCGGGCAGCGCGCCGAATGGTCTTCAGGATGGCGGTGGCCGGCTCGTCCCGCCAATCGTGGATGACTGCACATGGAGACGAGCACGCATTGCAGAATGGGGCATGTGACACTGGGGTGCGCAACCATTGTGTGACATCGATGGGTGCCTGCTGGCATTGGCATACTCCGCACAATGCAGCGTTCTGGATCCTTGCCTGCGTGGCACACACCCAATATACCCTGGTGGCGTGCTCCGCCAAATGCAGATTTGCAGCTGTGCAAGTACAGAGGGGCCACAGCTCACCGTGCTGGAAGAAGAAGCTGCGAGCAGGGAGGAGAGGCAAGCAGGAGGGCGGATTGTCAATCAACAGCAGCAGGCATGGCTGGCTATGTTGGACAAACTGTGTTTACCCATCAAACCAAGCATTTGCTGCAGTTGAACACCGACACACACCATGGTCCCAAGAACTCCCACGTGTGTGGACAGGCAGACTCACATGTCGGCGGGCGGGCAGCGGTCAAAAAAGTCGCCCGCTACAAACTCGATGCGCTCAGCAAGGGCGGGGTGCCGCGCCGGCCACAGCTCCCGCGCCTGCTCGATCACGGGGGGCCTGCATGAGTGGAGGGGAAGGGCTGTCACATCAGCAGAGTCATCAATGCGCATGCAGGCGGTGCGTGGCTCCATATGTGCCGCTCCGCGATGCGGCACGCCTGCCGCCCAGACCCACAGCTGTGCAAGCTCAAACGCACAGGATATGCTGCTGGGATTAATCAAGCTCACAAGCAGCATGCTGCTGGGCATACCTGTCAAACAGGATGCCCTGCATGCCCGGGTGGCGCGCCAGCAGGGCAGCAAGGATGCCACGCAGCCCGCCGCCCACGTCCATCACGGTACAGCTGGCATGCCGGGACCAAGGGTAGTCCTGCGAGCAAGTGGGACAACAATGCATTGGAGTAAAGCTTTACAACAACATGCATGCAGCATGGCGCCCTGCTGTACGCGTTGTTGACACGTGTTTCGCCCCCGTTCAACAACTTGCCTCCCACTTGTACCGGCTGACCTCCCACCTGCAGGATGGCTGGGACCGACAGCTTCTGCACCACGCCCATGGCGGCATCGAACCGCTCCTGGCTGCACAGCAACGGGAAATATGGTGCGGTTAAAAGTGGATGGCGGTACCAGCAGTAGCGGCGGCAGCTGCCAACGGCAGCAGCGCACCGCCACTTGTTGTCCGGCAGGCCGATCCAGTCCCAATAGGACAGGCCCCCCATCATGTCCTCACAGGCGGGCCGGCCAGAGTGGCCAGCCTTGAGGGACTCATCAAACTGCACAGGTCGGAAGGCAGGGGAAGGTGCGAGTAGTGTTGAGCCGCTCTGAGTGGCAGAGCTCTCCTGACTGCTGCTGTACCATGCATCAGATCAAAGCCTCACCTTGGTCATCCCAAAGTACAGATCGTCCCCATTGAAGTCCACCATGGGAGCCAGGCACAGCGGGTGGTCGCTGCGCAGCAGGCCACTCGCCCGGTTGTTGGCATACACGCCTGCTCGGGCAGGGCAGGCAGCGGCAGATTGGGATTGACAAGGGTGTTGGCATACATGACTGCCCTTGCGGGGCAAGGGGCAGTGAAGGTGCAGGGTGCGGAGCACGGCACTGGAGGCACCCATGAAACGCAGTGCACAAGGCAGGCATCCACCCTGGCCGATGCTGCATCGAACCCACTTACCTGACTCGACCTCCCGGAAAATGCCCAGGTTGGCCAGCAGGCGCAGCACGCGCTGCAGCTTGTCGGGCTGAGCGCCTACGGCCGCCGCCAGCTGCTCGATCTGCACACGCATTTTGGCGGGTGGAAGGTACCGAGCTGTGGCAGGCTGACATGCAGCTGGCTTGGCAGGCATGTGCAAACTAGGCAGAGCACAGCTGGAAGAACAGCTTGCACCACCTTGGCAAGCCCTTTCGCTCACCGGCAGCGGGCCGCCCCGCAGCGCATCGGCCACCCCCAGCTTGGTGGCTGCGTGTAGGGCTTTCGAGTTGAAGAAGGCGCCTGCCACGCCCAGCACGTGCGCATGCGGCGGCGCCAGCCGGGCTTCCAGCAGCGGCAGGCGGGCAGCCAGCGCTCGCCCGACCCGGAACACAGGCCAGGGCGGGGCCTGCAGGCAAGAGCACGGGTGCACAGCAAGTGCAGCCTGTTCAGCTACCTGGTGACGTAGCTGGTCCCTTATGTCCTTTGCCTGCTCTGCTGCGCACGCTCCGCTCTGGGCACGCCACGGCGGCACGAGCCCAGCCGCACCTCTGCCCAGTTGAAGTTGCTGTCGGCGTCCACGTTGACAGACCATACGGCAGCCACAATCAGTATGACTACCAGTGCC
>VFQQ010002571.1_pt1 | contig 19904 bp, 18 predicted proteins | sample 3512341 | NCBI WGS metagenome assembly VFQQ01 (sample SAMN10412373, study PRJNA504923) | tailings metagenome | isolation source: Relicate 2 Philex TSF1 revegetated site | place: Philippines: Tuba, Benguet | collected 2017-08-29 | reverse complement strand
CACCGGCCAGATGATGATGGAGATGATCCAGGCCTTCGACATCACCGACGCCGACGACACGGTGAAGGTGGTGGTGGTCACCGGCGCCGGCCGGGCCTTCTGCGCCGGGGCCGACCTGGGCAGCGGCGACAAGACCTTCGACTACGCCAAGCAGGACGGCAATCCGCGCGACAAGTTCATGGTCAACGGCGTCTATCGCGACGGCGGCGGGCTGCTGACCCTGCGCATCTACGAGAGCCTCAAGCCGGTGATCGCGGCGGTGAACGGCGCGGCGGTCGGCATCGGCGTCACCATGCAGCTGGCCATGGACATCCGCCTGGCCTCGACCGAGGCCAAGTTCGGCTTCGTGTTCGCGCGCCGGGGCATCACGCCGGAGGCGGCCTCGTCCTGGTTCCTGCCGCGGCTGGTCGGCCTGCAGCAGGCGCTGGAGTGGTGCTACACCGGCCGCGTCTTCCCGGCGCAGGAGGCCAAGGACGGCGGTCTGGTCCGTTCGCTGCACGCGCCCGAGGACCTGCTGCCGGCGGCCTACGCCCTGGCGCGCGAGATCGCCGACAACACCGCCCCGGTGTCCGTCGCCCTGACCCGCCAGCTGATGTACCGCAACGCCGGCGCGCCGCACCCGATGGACGCCCACATGTCCGACAGCCGCGCGATCATGGCCCGCGGGGCCCAGGGCGACGCAAAGGAGGGCGTGATGTCGTTCCTGGAGAAGCGCCCGCCGGCCTACCCCGACAAGGTCTCGACCGACCTGCCGGACGTCTGGCCCTACTGGGAAAAGCGCGAGTTCAAGTAATCGTGGAGCGGCTTTCCAGAATTGGGCCCTGCTGAGAACTGGACGCGCTTGCAGAGCGCGAAAAGGTGAGTCGCGTCGTTCAGCGAACGGCGCCATCCTGTGCTCCACGGGGACCGCCAAGGTCCCGGTGGAGGATTCGCCATGATGGAGCGAGTACTGAGTTGGACGTTCGGACTGATGCTCGCGGTGCTTCTGTTCGGCACCGGCATCTACAAGTTCGTGGGTCCTGACCCCAACCCCGTCTTCGGCCTGATCGCCGCCCGTTCAGGGATTGGGATTTTCGAGCCTTGGCTGCGTTATGCGACCGGCGTGGTCGAACTGATCGCCGTCCTGCTGGTCCTGTGGCCGGCGACCCGGATGCGCGGCGCGCAGCTCGGGCTGCTGGTGGCCCTGGGCGCCATCGTCTTCCACCTGACCCCGTGGCTGGGGATCCAGGTGCCGAGGCTGCCGGAACTCTCGGCCGCCCTGGCCGAAGGCCGGACGGCGGCGCAGATCGCGGCCATGAACCTGCCGACCGACAAGGGCGCCATGTTCCTGCTCGCCCTGGCCATCGCCGGGGTCGCGGTCGCCAGCTACTTCACCGAGAAGGCCAAGCAGCGGGCGTCCGCGCCGAAGGCGCCGCGTCCGATGGGGGCCTTCGCCTGATCACGGAGGCTGGCCGCGGCGGAAAACCCGTCGCGGTCATCGCCGGTTAACACGGCTCTGCTCTCATCTCAGGCTGCGACACCGCCGTGTCGCGCCCGAGTTTTCCTCTGATCGTCCTCCGTTTGATCCGTCGGCATGAGCGAGCCCGCCCTTAGACCCGTCTTGGAAGCCCAAGACCTCGCCGCGGCGCAGGAGCCTGCCGCGGCTCCTTCGCGTTCGCGCGCCGCCCTGCTCAAGCGCCTCGCCGACGTGGTCTGCCTGCCCGGCAGCCGGGTCAACGCCTTCGAGCGGGCGATGACCGCCGATCTGCTGATCGAACTGCTGCGTGAGGCGGTGCTCGACGAGCGGGTCCGGATCGCGCGGCGCGTGGCTGCTGTGAGCGAGATTCCGACCAGCCTGGCCCGTCTGCTGCTCCGGGACGAGCTGCCGGTGGCCCGGACCCTGATCGAGAACAGCGCCGGCCTGTCCGACACCGACTTGATCGATTGCGCCCGGGCGGCGACGCCCGAGCACCGGCGGCTGATCGCGGTCCGTCGGGGGCTGCACGAGGCGGTGGTCGACGCGCTGATCGAGCCGGGCGAGGCGGCGGTGATCGAATCCGTGCTGCGCAACGACCTGGCGCGACTCAGCCATGCGGCGGTCGAGACCATCGTGGCGACGACGCGCGACAATCCGCGGCTGATCCCGCTGCTGCTGCGCCGGTCCGAGCTGCGGCCCAGCCATGCCTATGTGATGTTCTGGTGGTCCGACGCCGACAGTCGGCGGACGATCCTTCAGCGGTTCGCGGTGTCGCGCGAAATCCTGCAGGACGCCGTCAGCGACGTGTTCAGCATGGCGGCCGAGGAGAAGTGGCAGGATCCGCTCACCCGCAAGGCGCTGCAGTTCATCGAGCGCCGCCAGCGGAACCGCGCCGCCCTGGAGCGGAGCCCTTTCGAGAGCCTCGAGGAGGCGATCGTCGTCGCCTCCGAAAGCATGACCCGCGAAGTGGCCGAGGAGATCGCCTATCTCTCCGGCCTCAAGCCGATGACCGGGGCGAAGATCTTCACCGATGCGGGCGGCGAGCCGCTGGCGATTCTGTGCAAGGCGACGGGACTGCCGCGCACCGCGGTTCGGTCGTTGTGGCGCGGCCTGCGCCGGCCGGAGACCGACGCTTCGGGGGCGATCGCGCCGGGGCTCGAGCGAGTGCTGACTCTGTTCGACACCATCGCGGTCGATCGGGCGCAGACCGTGCTGCGCTACTGGAACTGGTCGCTGTCCTCCGCCCTGACGCCGGCGTTGATCAAGGCCATTCGCGAAGGCGACGAAGACGCTGTCGACGAATTTTCGCAACCTCAGCGAGCAGCGATGCTGGCGCTCGGCTCCGATTTCGGACGTCGTTGACAGTCTGAAAGTTCGGAAATCTGACGTTGCAACGACTTCGGTTCTTGACCGGTCTCGATCATTAGCTGGAGTATTCTGAATTCGTTGCCCGCACCTAAGCAGGTAGGCGCTTGTGTGCGGCAATATATCCCTATATGCACGCCACAACTGGATCGCGTGGGACCGATTCCAGTTGGGCTCAATCATTCCAGTGGTGGAACAAGGCCAGATGGAAGACAAATCGGCGATCATTGAAATGACGACGGACATTGTGTCCGCGTATGTCGGCAACAACACGGTTGCCGCGAGCGATATTCCGGGTTTGATTCAGAACGTGCACAAGGCGCTCAGCGAAGTCGCCACCGGCACGGTCACGGTCGAAGTCGCGCCCAAGGAGCCTGCGGTTCCGGTGCGCCGTTCGATTACGCCGGACTATCTGATCTGCCTTGAGGACGGACGGAAGTTCAAGTCGCTCAAGCGTCACCTTCGCACCAAGTACAACATGAGCCCTGAGGAATACCGGGCGAAGTGGGGTCTGCCGAAGGATTATCCGATGGTCGCGCCGAACTACGCCAAGGCGCGTTCGGATCTGGCCAAGCAGATGGGCCTGGGCCAAGGCGGCCGTCAGGCGGCGCGCAAGAAGCGCTAAGCTCCTGGCATAGCGTCGAGAAAGAGGGCGGCTGCTTCTGCGGCCGCCCTTTTTCTATGGCCGGCCGGCAAGGCGCTCTGAGGACGCTCGGCGCCGGAGGCTTGACTCCAGCTGCGAAAGTTCGCCGCGCCGGGCGACTTTTCGCTTCCCCCGATTCGCCGGTTAAGCGATAGTGAATCACTGGGTGATTCCAATGGGTTGTTAAGGACTCTGTAGATGGCCGCGCAACTGGGCGCTTCCGCGACCGCCGCTCGCGCCCATGAGGAGTTGTTCGCCTACTGGGCGTCGCTGCGCCGAGCCGGACGTCTGCCGTCCCGGGCGGATATCGACCCGGCGGGGTTCAAGCGCCTTCTGCCGACCGTCAGCCTAATCGACATCCTTCCCGGCGACCGTCGCGACTACCGCCTGCGCCTGGCCGGCACCGGCCTCTACACCGTCTACGGCCGGGAAATCACCGGTCGCACCCTGGCCGAGGTCTATGGCCAGCGCGTCGCAGACGACTGGCGGACCGAACTCGACCGGATCGTCGAAGATCGCCGGCCTGGCGTGGGCTGCCACAGCCTGGCCTGGCGCGGCAGCACGCACGCGTCCCTGCTCTGGCTGCGGCTGCCGTTGGCCAGCGACGGACGGAACGTCGACATGATCCTCGGCTACGACGCCGTGGTCGGCGTCCAGGGCGATTCCGCCAGCGGCATCCGCGCCGCCTGATCGCATCTATCCCCGGTCGATCCCGATCCCGCGCCGGGACAACCCTCTGGCGTGGATTGATAATTTTCCTATCGATTCATCTTGAATAGGAAAATTATCCACCCAATCTCCATCCCGACCACACTGGAGGAGAAGACCGGGCGACGGACGCCCGGCCGGGAGGAGGCGAGTATGGCCGCAGCACATGAACGAGAAGAGGACCTCTGGGGGGAGCCCCCGCAGTATCGGCGAGATCGGCTGGCGGCCGCCTTCGTCACGAGCCTGGTGGCCTGGGCGCTCGACGTGCCCATGCGGGAGATGGCCGCGCGGCGGCGGTCGACGGCGGCGGCGTCACGCGGCCGGCAGGTCGCGATCTATCTGGCGCATGTGACGCTGGCCTGGTCGATGTCGCGCGTGGCCACGGCCTTCGGACGTGACCGCACCACCGCCAGCCACGCCGTCCACGTTGTCGAGGACCTGCGGGACGACGCCGCGTTCGACGCCCTGCTGACGGCGCTGGAGGCCAGCATTCGTCACGCCTGCGAGGCGCCGGCGGCGGCATGATCGAGATCGAACGCACGACGGCGCGGGCCGGGGTGATCCTCTCGCTACCCGACGCCTGGATCGAAGCGGACGGACGGGGCGGCTATCTCGTCCGTCCGTCCCCCGATCGGCGCCGCCGCGCCGCACTGCGGCTTTGCGAGGCCGGCTTCGCCGCATTGTCGCGAGATCCGGGTCTCAGCGTCCGGCCGGAAGGCGGCTGGCGTCTCGTCCGCGCCGTCAGGCCCGCGCCGCCGCCCGTCGCGGGAAGGCCCAGCATCGTCGAGGGCGCGCGAACCTGCGTCGGGCCCGACGGCGGCGTGGTTCGGAGGACGGTGAACCTGGGGGAATCGCCCATCGCCTGGCTGGCCCGCCGGCGCGATGCGAACGGCGAGCCCTGGCTGAGGTCGGTCGAGGTGGTCGCCGCCGAGAAGCTGCGGGACGACTTCACCCTGGCCGGCACGGTCGGTCGGCTCACCATGGCCTGGGACGCCGGCCCGAAGACGAAGGGCGGCCGTGGTCCGGGCGTCGATCCCGTGGAGCGGGCCAGGGCGGCCAAGGCGCGGATCGCCCGGGCTCTGGATGACGTCGGTCCCGAGCTGCGGGAGGTCCTGGTGAAGATCTGCTTCGCCGGGACCGCCCTGGAAGCGGCCGAGCGGGACCTCGGCCTGCCGAGGCGGGCGGGCAAGACGATCCTGAAGCTGGCGCTGGCCCGCCTGGCCCGGCACTACGGTCTGAGCTGAGCCGTCAGGCGGCCAGGGCCCGGGCGTCCCTGGCGATCCGCGCCGCCATCGAGGCCAGGCCGTTGGAGCGCTGGGTCGACAGGGCGCCGCTCAGGCCCAGCGTGTCGAAGGCCGCCTTGGTGTCGAAGCGCGCGATGTCGGCGGCGGGCTTGCCGGAGAAAAGACGCAGCAGCACCGCGATCAGCCCGCGCACGATATGGGCGTCGGAGTCGCCGCGGAACACGATCGCGCCGTCGGCCTGGGGCTCGGTGACCAGCCAGACCTGACTGGCGCAGCCGCGCACCTTGTTGGCTTCGCTGCGCTCGGCGTCGGTCAGGGGCGCCAGTTCGCGGCCCAGCTCGATCACGTAGCGGTAGCGTTCCTCCCAGTCGCCGAGCAGCTCGAACTCGGCGGCCAGGTCTTCGAGAGCGGTGTCGATCGTTTCAGCCATACGCCGGGGACTTAGGGCGGCCTCAGGCGGCGGGCAAGACCACACAGGCGCGCAGGCCGCCGCCCTCCGCCGGTTCCAGCCACAGCCGGCCGCTCATGGCTTCGGCCAGCAGCACCGCGATGGGCAGGCCCAGGCCCGCGCCCTGGGTCGACCGGCTGAGCGCGTTGTCGCCCTGTTCGAAGGGATTCATCATCCGCGGGATCTCGGTCGGGTCGACCCCGTCGCCGCGGTCCCGGATCGCGATCTCGACGGTTTCGCCGCGCGGGATGGCGGAAATCTCGATCACGCCGCCGATCGGTCCGTAGAGCGCGGCGTTCTGGACGAGGTTCGCCAAAAGGGTCCGCAGGCCCTTCGGATCAGCGAAGACCGAGGGCAGGGCGCCGTCGTCCGCCACGGCGAGCGTCGCCTGTCTTTCCGCCAGGTCGCCTTTGAGCTGGTCGCGGACGTCGTCGAAGGCGTGGTCCAGCGCCACCGGGCGCGGAACGATGTCGACGGCCTGACCCTGCAGCCGCGCGACCTCGAGCACCTGGTTGACCAACTTGAGCAGGCGATAGCCGCTTTCGCGCACATGCTCGGCGTACTGGCGGTACTGCGGCGCGCCGAGCGGGCCATAGAGTTCGCCGGCGATGATCTCCGAGAAGCCGATGATGGCGTTCAACGGAGTCCGCAGCTCGTGGCTCGCGGTCCTCAGGAACGCTCGTTTAGCCTCCTCGAGCGTGGCCGCTCGCTCGACGAGCGTCGTCTCGCGCCGGTCGTCGTCCGCGCGCGGGGTGTCTTCTGGCCTGCGCGCCGTCTGCGGCATGGTAAGCGTCGCCCTCTGTGAGCGTGACAGACGGCGACCTTGCGCCAGCGCGCTTACGATTCTGTTTCCGTCCACAGATCGGGCGGCGAGTTCCACCCCTTTGCCGTCGCCCCCGGCGCGAGCGGTCTGGAGGCGACTCTCCTGCGCGTCTAGTCTGGGCGATCAAGGCTCCGTCCGCGGGGCGAAGGGATGAAGGAACCGGTGACCGAAAGCGCGACCGACGACGCCGAGACCGGCCGCGTCGCTTCGGCGGCGCGTCTGGGTCCTGTTTCGGCGCAGCGGCTCTGGTTCTGGAGCTGGCTGGGCCTCGTCGGCCTGTCCGTCGTCCTGCTGTGGTTGGCCTTCCCCGCGTCGGCCTGGCCGGTGGTCCCGGCTCTGATCGCAGGCGGATTGCCCGCGGCGGTCAGCCTGTTTCCGAATCGACCGCTCAGCGAGCGGGGCATGGGCCTGATGCTCGTGGTCTGGGGCGGCGGCGGCGCGCTGGCCTGCCTGCTGGCCGGAGGGGTCGGCGGTCCGCTCGGCCCGTGGTGCCTGGCCCCGGTCGCGGCGGCTTCCGTCTACGGCGGCCGCCGGCGGCTGGCCGAGGGCGCGGCGCTGTCGTTCATGGCCGCGCTCGTCTCCGCCCTGGCGGCGCTGTCCGGCCTGGCGCCGACGTTGCCGGCGACCGGCGCGGGCTTCTGGCTGGGCCTGCTGGCGCTGGCCACGACCGGACTGGGTCTCGGCGCGGGGCTGATCCTGGCCGAGCGGCGCGCCGCTCGCCGCGAGCTGCGCCGCGACGACGAGGTCGAGCGGCTGAAGGCTATTCTCGAGGAGCAGCCGGCTCTCATTCTCTCGCTGTATCCGCATGGCCGCGTGCGCGCCCTCTATGGCCAGGCGCCGGAGGGCGTGTCGCGCGATCAGGTGCGGGACTTGGGTCTTCCGGCCGCGGCGCTGCCCGGTCCGGACCGGCTGGCGGTGATCGAGGCGTTGAAGCTCGCCATCGCCGAGGGACGGGCGGAGACCGGCTTCGCGCCGGCAGGGGCCATGGATCGCTGGGCCGGCCTCACGCTGCGCCGGGCGGAGGAGAACCTGCTGCTGGCCATGGTGCGCGACGCGACCGCCGAGCGCGCCCGCGAGACCTCGCTCGACCAGGCGCGTCAGGACGCCGAGGCGACCACGGCCGGCAAGTCCCGCTTCCTGGCCAACATGAGCCATGAGCTGCGCACCCCGCTGAACGCGATCATGGGCTTCTCGGACATCATGCGGGCGCGGATGTTCGGCCCGTTGCCCGACAAGTACGCCGAGTACGGCGAGCTGATCCATGAATCCGGCCAGCACCTGCTGGACCTCATCAACGACGTCCTGGACATGTCCAAGATCGAGGCCGAGCGGTTCGAGCTGTCGCGCGAGGTCTTCGACGGCCGCGAGGCGGTCTCGGCCGCCCTGCGGCTGATGCGGCTCCAGGCGGACGGCGCCGGGGTGGCGCTGCGGGGCGTGCTGCCCTCCGAGCCCCTGACGGTCGACGCCGACCGCCGGGCGATCAAGCAGATCGTCCTGAACCTGGTCTCCAACGCGCTGAAGTTCACGCCCAAGGGGGGAACCGTGACGGTGACGGTCCAGAGCTTCGAGGACCTGCTCGAGCTGATCGTGGTCGACACCGGCGTGGGAATCTCCGGCGAAGACCTGGAACGGCTGGGCCGCCCCTACGAACAGGCCGGCGACGACACGCGGCGCCAGCTCGGCACGGGCCTGGGCCTGTCGCTGGTGCGCTCCTTCGCCGAGCTGCATGGCGGCGAGATGATCATCGAGAGCGTGCTGGGCGAGGGGACCACCGTCAGTCTGCGCCTGCCGGTCGTGACACGTCCGGCCAGTCAGACCCCGCCGCCGAGCGGCGGCAACGTCATCGCCTTCAATCCACGCGGCTGAACTAGCGCGGCGTGACCTTCAGGAAGGCGCGGCCGGCGGCGAAGTCCCCGACTTCGACATAGGCGCGGCGGACCTGGTCGCCGCGCGGGCCGCTGAACAGGAAGTCGACGGCGACCGCCTCGCGCGGATCGAGCCCGGCCAAGGCGTCGGCGCTGCGTTGCGGGAAGCGGTACAGCCAGCCGGACTTCGCGCCCGTCGGCAGCAGCCGTTCCGACGCGGGGCTGCGCTGTTCGGCGGCGAAGGCCTGGGTGGCCGAGGGCGGCGGTATCCGCGCGGACAGCGGCAGGCGCCCCTTCAGCCCGCCGCGACGCGCATCGAGATAGGCCTGCGGGGCCCGGGCCGGGTCCCGCATGACCAGGCGCGCGGCGTAGGGCGTGGCGCCGTCGGCGAAGCTGACCGAGGCCAGGACCAAGCCGACTCCCTCCTTGCCGGCCAGGCCGAAGACCATCCGATCGTGGCCGAAGCCGGCGGTCTGGGACAACCGCCACAGCGGCGCTTCGCGCGAGATCGTGCGATCGCCGCGCCAGCCCGCGACGTCGCCGGGCCAGGTCATGCGGACAAGCCGGGCGTAGCCTTCGAACGCCGATCGCACCCGGCCCGCCGCCACCTGCAGGTCGCGCGAGCCGCAGTCGGTCTGGGCCGCGCGGCCGCGGGCGCGCTGTTCGATCGTCTGCAGGGCCTCGGGAGACGCGCCGCCGCGCAGGACCGCGCCGCGCGCCTGGGCGCGGGCCGAGTCGAGCGCCGCGCCGACGGCCGGCTCGAACAGCCGGCAGCGGGCGTCGGCGGCGGTCATCAGGGTGCGTTCGTACAGCAGATCGGCGGCGCCGCCGGCGGCCAGGGCCGTGGTCGCCAGAACCAAGGCCGCGACGCCCGTCGAGAGTCCCGCGAAGGTTCGCACGCGTCTGCGCGGGCTCGTCATGATCCGGTCTTTTCCCGTATGGTCGGCGCTCTTCGACCGAAGCCTTAGCCGGGGCGGGTTTCGGTCCGGTTAGCGCGGGGTCGGCTTGCTTCTCTCCACGGACATCTGGGTCGGCGCCCTCATTCGCCGCGCCGAGCAGGGCGGGGCCTTCGCGGCGGTGGCGCGCAAGGGCGATCCTCGGGCAGGGGCGGTGCTGGTCAAGGCGATCAACCGGCGGGCCGGGACGGCGCGGCTCTATAGCGAAGCCACCCGCGGGGACGGCGAGCGGGTCTGGATGCAGCCGGCGCGCTCGGAGAGCGAGCCCGATCTGGACGCCTATATCGAGCGCGCCCTGCGCATCGACCCCGACCTCTGGGTCGTCGAGATCGAGGACGCCGAGGGACGCCATTTCCTGGTCGAGACCGTCGAGAAGAGCTAGCCGGACGAAAAAACGCGCGGTCAGATCCTGTTAACCGCGTTCTTACACGGAACCGAAAGCGACCCTGGCCCACTATGGGGACCGTCAGTTTTCAGTTCGCAGCCCCCGCCAATGCTCTTCCTGATGAACGAGGTCGTCCTGAACCTCGCGGCCCTCGACCTGGCGCCGCCCATCGCGGCGCGCCGATTCGCCAAGCTGGACCTTCAGTTCGTGAGCCAGCTGGGCGCCGAGCTGTATTCGGAAGAGCCGCTGTTGCAGCGTGTGGCGCCCGATCGGGCCATGCGTCTCGCCGCCCTGATCGTCGCCAAGGCGCCGGAGGTCAATGCAGCCCTCTTCGTCTCGCCGTCAAAGGGCTGTCCCCACGATCAGGTGCAGGTCCGCTACGCCTCCATCGGGTTGGAGGTGATGGGCGTCCTCTACGACCGCCAGCGTCATGGCGCGCTGACCACGGTCGAGGCCGACCGCCAAGTCTGGCGTCGCCTCGCGGCGTAACGAACGACCGCTTCCCCAACGGCTGCGTCTGGTCCTAAGGTGCGCTCAAGTTGAGTTGCGAGGGCCGGGGGGCGTCGGGGGACATGTCGGGTTTCAAGAGTTGGTTGGTCGCCATGGTCGGCGCCGCGGCGCTGTGCGCGCCGGGCCTGGCCGAGGCGAAGTGGGTCAAGGCCGAGACCGCCCGCTTCAACATCTACAGCGCCGGCAACGAGAAGGCGCTGCGCGAGTACGCGGTCAAGCTCGAGGACTTCGACACCCTGCTGAGGGTGTTCTTCGCGCTGGATCCGAACGGCGTGCCGGCCCGCAAGCTGGACATCTATCTGGTCAGCAACACCGTCGACATGCGGCGGGTGTCGCCGCGGATCTCGGATTCGATCGCGGGTTTCTACACGGCGTCGCCCCGGGTCATCTTCGCCATCGGCAAGCGCGGCGACCGCGACGCCGACAGCGACGACACGATCCTGCACGAGTACGCGCACCACTTCATGATGCAGTACCTGGCGGGCAGGTACCCCGGCTGGCTGATCGAGGGCTTCGCCGAATACTACATGACCGCCAAGCTGGAGCCGAACAGCTTCGAGATCGGCAACTTCAACACCGGTCGCGCCTACACCCTGATGAACGGGATCTGGACCCCGACTGAGGTGGTCCTGTCCAAGCGCACCAGCGAGCTGAAGCGTGACCAGGTCTTCGGCTACTACGCCCAGTCCTGGCTGATGACTCACTACATGCTGTCGGATCCGGCGCGCCGGAAGCAGCTGTTCACCTATGTCCGGCTGCTCGGCCAGGGCAAGGAATCGGTGGCCGCCTGGACCGAAGCGACCGGCGAGAGCATCGACACCTTCGACGCCAAGCTGAAGGTCTACATGCGCAAGGGCGTGCCCTCGACCAAGTTCACCCGCAAGAGCTACGAACCGGCGAACGTCAAGCTGGTCGCCCTGCCGCCGTCGGCGGACGATCTGCTGCTGGAAAACCTCCGGGCCACCCTCAGTGGCTGCGGCGCCGTGAAGGACGACGTCGAGGACGAGGACGAGGAGGAAGAGAAGGGCAAGGACGCCGCCGAGAAGGCCAAGATCGAGAAGGAGCGGGCGGCGTTCGTCACGCGCGTCAGCGAGCGGGCGGGCGGGTATCCGGACGACGCCTTCGCCCAACGGACGCTGGCCTGCGTGCAGTTGCAGTTCGGCGACAAGGCCGCCGGGCTGGCGATCCTCGACCGCCTGATCGGCGCGAACGCCCAGGACGCCGAGAGCCTGCGCATGAAGGCGACCTATCTGCTGGCCCAGGCGAGCGACGAGGAGACGCCCGAGAAGCGCCGGACGCTGATGAACGACGCCGGTCGTCTGCTGCTGAAGGCGAACGCCGCGGAGCCGAACGAGTACCGCACCCTCTACAGCTACGCCCGTAGCCGCCGCGGCGAGCGCGACTATCCCAACGACAACATCCTGGACGTCCTGCACAACGCGGCCGCGCTGGCTCCGCAGGTGGACGACGTGCGGATCGAGGCCGCCCGCGCCCTGATGATGCGGGACCGCTGGGCCGAGGCGGAGCCCCTGCTGGTTCCGGTCGCGAACAATCCTCACGGCGGGGGCGGGGCGGCCGTCGCGCGGGCGATGCTGGAGGAGATTGAAAAGGAGAAGGGCAAGGCTGCCCCGTGACAAACGGCGGCGGGACCGCTAACCCGCCGCCATGTCCACCTCCGTCGCTCTCGAAGCCGCCCGCCGGCGCACCTTCGCCATCATCAGCCACCCCGACGCCGGCAAGACGACCCTGACCGAGAACCTGCTGCTGGCCGGCGGGGCGATCCGGGCGGCCGGCGCCGTGCGCGCCCGTGGCGAGAACCGCCGGACCCGATCGGACTGGATGAAGATCGAGCGCGAGCGCGGCATCTCGGTCAGCGCCTCGGTCATGACGTTCGACCACGAAGGCCTGATGTTCAATCTGCTGGACACGCCGGGCCACGAGGACTTCTCGGAAGACACCTACCGCACCCTCACGGCCGCCGACGCCGCGGTCATGGTGCTGGACGCGGCCAAGGGCATCGAGCCCCAGACCTTGAAACTGTTCGAGGTCTGCCGCCTGCGCGACATCCCGATCGTCACCTTCATCAACAAGATGGACCGCGAGGCGCAGGACCCGATCGCCCTGCTGGACGAGATCAGCAGCAAGCTGGCTCTGGACCCGGCGCCGCTCTACTGGCCGGCCGGCTCGGGCGGGCGGTTCAAGGGCATGCTCGACCTGCGCGGCCAGAAGTTCATCCCGTTCGGCAAGAACCGGGAAGAGGGTCATCCCGACCCGGTCGCCTTCAACTCCAACGCCATCGTCACCCACCTCGACCCCGACGAGCAGGGCGAGCTGGAGGAGGCCTCCATGCTGGTGCAGGAGGCGTCCAAGCCGTTCGACGTCCAGAGCTTCATCGAGGGGCATATGACCCCGGTGGTGTTCGGTTCGGCCCTGCGTCACTTCGGCGTCGATGAGCTGCTGGCGACGATCGCCGCCTATGCCCCCGCGCCGAAGCCGCGCGCGGCCGAGAAGGGCGGCGCCGAGACCCACGTCGCGCCGGGCGATCCGGAAGTCAGCGGCTTCGTGTTCAAGGTCCAGGCGAACATGGACCCCAACCATCGCGACCGGATCGCCTTCTTCAAACTGACCAGCGGCAAGTTCACCCGCGGCATGAAGCTGAAGACCTTCTCGACCGGCGTGCGTGGCGAGACGCCCAGCAAGCAGATGAGCGTCAACGCGCCGATCATGTTCTTCGCCTCCGACCGCGAGCTGGCGGAGGAGGCCTACGCCGGCGACGTCATCGGCATTCCCAACCACGGCGTGCTGCGGGTGGGCGAAAGCCTGTCGGAGACCGGCACGCTGCGCTTCGCCGGCCTGCCCAACTTCGCCCCGGAAATCCTCCAGCGCGTCCGCGTGAAGGATCCGCTGAAGGCCAAGCACCTGAAGAAGGCGCTGGAAGGCCTGGCGGAGGAGGGCGTGACCCAGCTGTTCCGCCCGGACATCGGCTCGGACTTCATCGTCGGCGCCGTCGGCCAGCTGCAGTTCGAGGTCATGGCCGATCGCCTGTCGAACGAGTATCAGCTGGACGTCATCTTCGAGGCGTCGCCCTACGCCGAGGCGCGGTGGCTGACCGGAACGACGGCCGACCTGGAGGATTTCCACTCCAAGCACCGCACCGCGATGGCCACCGACATCGACAACGACACGGTGTTCCTGGCCAAGTCGGCCTGGGAGATCGGCTACCTCGGCGAACGCTTCCCGAAGGTGGCTTTCCACCGGAGCAAGGAGCGGAGCTAGTCCGTCCAGGCGAGAGCCTGGGAGACCGGAATGGTCTCCGGGCCCTCGATCTTCAGCTGCGAGACGATGTCGGCGGTGCGGATCGCGCCGTCGGAGACGGGGACGAGCTGGATCGAGGGCCATTGGCGTTCGTCGGACCACCCGCTCGCCCGCGGGCCCGCGCCGAGCACGAGAAACTGCTGGCCGGGTCTGCAGGTCTCGGACCGCCAGTTCTCGCGAACGATCCGCTCCAGCCGGCCCTCCCGCCGTCCGCCCGTCGGCCGCAGGCGCGGGGAGGCGTCGCACCACTTGACCTCGTAGGGGCTGACGATCCGCAGGGCGGCGAAGAAGCGCTTGGCGTCGATCCGCTCGCGGACGTCGGTCTGTCCGATCTTCAGCCGGCGCATGCGGTCGAGCAGGAGATCGTCGAGGCCGGGCAGCATTTCCCAATGCGTGATGATCCCGTCGGCGTTCTGGAAAACGAGGTAGGCCGCTCGCCCCTCGTAGGTCGTGACGAAGGGAACGACCTCGTCCGTGCAGGCGTCGTACCGCGTGACGAGGGTGTTGCTCGCGATTCGGCCGTTGTGCCGAAAGGCGAAGGCGGCATGGCCGCGCCGCTCGCCTCCTTCCACGGCGGGATCGTTGTCCCATCCATGGGGGCGGCTGCGGCCGGCCTCCAGCCGATGCGCCGAGAGCCAGGTCCAGTCCGCCGGGTGCCCGCCGGTGAAGCGAGCCAGGGCATTGTCGGCCAGCTCGCCCTTCAGCGTCTCGACCACCTTCAGCCGATAGCGCTGGCTGCGCATCGAGGGTTCACAGGTATCGGCGGGATAGGCGTCCGCCTTCACCAGGCGAACCAGCTTGATCCAGAAGCAGGGCGGCTGGGCCGTCCGCCGGAACCGGACCACCGCCACCGACGTCGCCGCATGATACTCGGCCGCTCCGGCGGGGGTTTCGAGCTGCGCTCGCGTCGGCTCCGGCGGGAGGGCGCAGGTGAGCGCCAACGCCTGGGACGGCGCCAGAAGCAGGGCCGAGGCGGCCGCCGACCATGGTCTCATGAAGTCCCCCGACCTCTACGCGCCGCGACTCGGAGGGCGGTTTCTCCGGGCGGTTGAATCCTTCCCGCCTACTGTGTCCCGGCGGCGTCATCGGGGGAAGGTTTAAGTGGGTATTAACCACGACGGCGTCGTTAACCACTTGTTAAGTCTGTCGGACCGGAGTTTGCTCCGCCCCCGAAAGCCGTCGGCCGGGTGTTCCGGCCTGGGACGGGTTTCGCCAAGGGGGTGGCGCGCCATGTTCGAGTTCGGTCGTGAGTTGCGTCGCCTGCTGGCCGGAGAGCCGTTCGCGGGAGCGTTCCAGGAGGGGCTGGCGGGCGGTGATCCGACCCTGCTCGAGTTGCTCGACATCAATCTGCTGACCAGCGAGGCGCGGTCGGCCGACCTGGCGGCCGGACGGCCTGGGCTCAAGGATCGTCCGGCGCGGCTGCTGCAATCGGCCGTCACCTGGCGCGAACTGGCCCGCCGATCGGGCGATCCCGCCGCGCTGCGCAAGGCCGCCGCCGCCGCGGAGGCCGCCGTCAAGGGATTCCAGGACACACAACGCCAAGGGGGCGTCGCGCGGGCGCGCGCCGAGCAGGGGCTGTGCGCCCTGCTCGGCGCCGACCTGTTCGGGGACGACGGCCTGGTCGCCGCCGCCGAGCGGGTGTTGGGCCAGGCCGCCGAGGCCAGCGGCGTCGGCGCGGCCCTGGCCGCCGCCGCGCTGGCCGGCCTGCGAGGCCGCATCGCCGTCGCCCTGGGAGACGCCGCCGAGGTCAACGCCGTCGCCGCCGCCTTCGAGGCGCCGCTGGCGGCTCTGGCGGCCTCGGGACGGGCCAGCGCCGCCGCGCGCCTGGCGCTGTCGGAGCAACGCGTCGCCCGCGCCGACCTGCTGGCGACCGCAGCGCTGCGGCTGCGCGACCGCGATCTGGCCGAGCATGCCGTACGCGAGACGCGTGCGGCTCTGGCCGGTCTGGATCCGGCCTTCGAACCGCTGAGCTACGCCCGCGCCACGGCCGCCTACGGAACGGCGCTGACGACGACAGCCGAGGTCACCGGCGAGGTCGAGTTCGCCGCCGACGGCGTCGACGCCCTGACCGCCGCGGTGGCCCACGTCGACCGCGATCACAGCCCGCTGGATTGGGCGGCGATCCAGGCCCAGCTCGGTCACGCCCTGCTGGTGCTCGGCGAGACCACCGACAGTCCACAGGCCTTCGAGCAGGCGATCACCGGCTTCGACCGCGCCAACATCGTCCTGCGCGACCAGACCGCCCTGCCGCTGCGCGCGAAGGTCGCCGCCGGCCGCGCCCAGGCCCTGGGACGGCAGGCGGAGCTGACGGGAGATCTGGCCATGCTCGACATCGCGGTCGCGGCGCTGAAGACCGAGCTCTGCAGCCGGCGGCCGTCGGCCGACCCGGCAGCCTGGGCGGTGACTCAGCTGAACCTGGCCCGGCTCTACGAGATCCGCGTCGAGATCACCGGTCGCGACGACGGTTCCCTGAGGTCGGCGGCGGCGGCGCTGGCGACCGCCTTCGACGTGTTCGCTGAGGAGGGCATGCGCAGCCTCACCGATCTGGCCGCCCAGGCGCTGGAGCGGCTGCGGGCCCGCGCCGCCACGGCCTAGGACGAAACCCCGAAGGAGCTGGGTTCGGCGAGGCGGCCCTCCGGCTGGCCGTGCGTTTCCGCATGACCGCCTCTACCGGTGCAGGGCGGCCCGTCGAGCGGGAACGATCGCCGTCCCTTTGATCCGGCGACGGCCGTCGCCGGCGAGGTGATCGCCGACGGCCCCTGCGGCTTCAGCATCACAGTCGCCGCGACATATTGCGACTCATTCGCATTTCAACTTGACCCCCGTCGGGTGCGAGCCCACTCAGCGTGCGCTGATAATCGCTCGCAACTAGAGCCGGGGATAGCTCTGATGACCCTACGCGTCGCGCTTCTGGCGACTACGTTTCTTACGCTCGCGCCCCTGTCGGCTTTCGCCGCGGAAATCGCCGACGACCAGCCGACCTCGGTCAGCGTCGTCGAGATCGAGGGGCATCGCCAGAAGGAGACGCCGAGCGCCACGGGCCTGGTCCTGACCCTGCGCGAGACGCCGCAGTCGGTGACCCAGATCCAGCGCCAGCAGATCGACGACTTCGCGCTGAACACCGTCAACGACCTGCTGGTCATGGCGCCCGGCGTGAACGTGGAGAGGGTCGAGACGGACCGGACCTATTTCAACGCGCGCGGCTTCGACATCACCAACTTCCAGGTCGACGGCGTCGGGCTGCCGCTGATCTGGGGGTTGCAGTTCGGCGACGTCGACACGGTCCTCTACGACCGGGTGGACATCATCCGCGGCGCCAACGGCATGCTGACCGGCACGGGCAATCCGTCGGCGACGATCAACTACATCCGCAAGCGCCCGACCCGCGAGACACAGGGCTCGCTGTCGGCGTCGTATGGCAGTTGGAACGCCTACCGCCTGACCGCCGACCTGTCCGGTCCGCTGGACTCCACGGGCAGCGTCAGCGGCCGGCTCGTCTACGCCAACGAGGACCGCGACAGCTACCTCGACCACTATCACGTCAACCGGCACGTCTTTTACGGCGTGCTGTCCTGGGACCTGTCGCCGGATCTGAACCTGAGCGGCGGCGCCTGGCGGCAGGACAACCAGGCCAACGGCGTGCTCTGGGGCGCCCTGCCGCTGACCTACGCCGACGGCGCGCGGATTCCCTACGACCGGTCCGCCTCGACCTCGGCCGACTGGACCTATTGGGACACGCTGGACCAGGGCTGGTTCCTGGAGGGGACCTATCAGCTCGGCGGCGGCTGGCAGGTGAAGGGGACCTACACCCACAAACGATTCACCGAGGAGGCCAAGCTGCTCTACGCCTACGGCAATCCCGATCCGGTCACGGGTCTGGGCGTCGCCGGCATGAGCGGGATCTATCCGTCGAAGTACCGCCAGGACCTGGTCGACCTGACGCTGACCGGCGCCGTGAGCCTGTTCGGCCGCAGCCACGACGTCGTCCTGGGCGTCGCCTCGGCCAAGGGGCGCGGTCTGGAGTGGGAGAACTCCAGCGTCGGCGGCGTCGTCTATCCGGCTGTTCAGGACTGGAAGCGTGTTCAGCCGGCCCAGCCGGCCTACGCCGGGGCCTATCTGGCGGCGCGGAGCGAAGATCGGCTGGACCGTCTGTTCGGGGCGATCCACCTGAACCTGACCGACCGGCTGAAGGGCGTGGTCGGCTTCAACGCGATGAAGCTCGAGGCCGAGGGCGTGTCCTACGGGACCGGCCAGGCGCGCGACGAGAGCAAGGTCAGCCCCTACGTCGGCGTGGTCTACGACCTGACCCCCAATCTGTCGCTGTATGCGAGCTACACGGATATCTTCAATCCGCAGTCCGAGGTCGACATCAACCGCAAGACGCTCGACCCGGCGGCCGGCAAGAGCTGGGAGGCGGGCGTGAAGAGCGAGTGGTTCGCCGGCCGCCTCTACGCCACCGCGGCGGTGTTCAAGTCGGACCAGAAGGGCCTGGCCCTGGCCGCCGGCACGATCCCCGGCAGCAACGACACCTACTATGTGGGCCAGGACACGTTCGTCGAAGGCTACGAGCTCGAGGTCGCGGGGGCGCTCACCGACCGCTGGCGCATTTCCGGCGGCTGGACCCAACTGTCGGTCGAGGACAAGGACGGCGCCGACGCCCGCCTGTACCTGCCGCGCAAGACGCTGAAGCTGTCCATCACCTACGACGTCCCCGAGCTGCGCAACCTGAAGCTCGGCGCCTCGGTGCGCTGGCAGAGCGAGATCTCGACGATGGAGCAGGTCCGGATCGAGCAGGACGCCTATGCCGTGGTCGACGCGATGGCGAGCATCGACCTGACGCCCAGCGTCAAGGCGACGCTGAACGTCCGCAACCTGTTCGACGAGACCTACATGACCAGCCTGATGTGGAACCAGTCCTACTTCGCCGCCCCGCGCAGCGCCTCGGTGACGTTGGACTACAGGTTCTAGGACGCGACAACGCCCCCGGAGAGGGAGAGCTCCGGGGGCGAAGTCCGCAGGCGGCCTGGGGCGTTAGTTGCTCAGGCCGACCAGGACGGAAGCGATGATGCCGGTGGCGATCGCCGCCAGGACCACGTCGTCGCCGGCGCGGCGGTACTCGTAGCCGCGGGGCGGAGGGGCCAGGTGGTAGTGGCGATAGTCGACCGCATAGCCGTGGCGATAGCGGTCCGGCAGGCGGTCGCCGCGGCGCCACTGGCCGTGATAGCTGCGCGGCTCGTAGTAGCGGCGGGCTTCGTAGCGGTCGCGACGGTCACGGCGCTCGTAGCGGTCGTAACGGTCATGGCGGTCGTAACGGTCGTGGCGTTGCTCGTACCGGCCATGGTCGCGGTCGCGGTCGCGGCCGTAGCCGTAGGACTGCGCGGACGCGGCGCCGGCCGAGGCCAGGACGCCCAGGGCGACGGCGGCGGTCAGGATCTTCTTCATGATCAAGCTCTCCTCGGCGGGCTCCGGGAAGGTCCCGGTTCTCCGCTGTTGGAGAGGGTTATGCGCCTCGGCCCTTGAGCCCGACCTGAACGGCCAGCGTCACCTGCCGTTCATCTACGGCGCTAGCCGCCCCCGCCGCGCTGGAAGCTCTCGACCAGGCTGCCGGCGACCAGTCGCCAGCCGTCGACCAGCACGAAGAAGATCAGCTTGAACGGCAGCGCCACCGTCACCGGCGGCAGCATCATCATGCCTACCGACATCAGGATCGACGCGACCACGAGATCGATGATCAGGAAGGGCACGAACAGCAGGAAGCCGATCTCGAAGGCGCGCCTGAGCTCCGAGATCATGAAGGCAGGCACCAGCACCTGGATCTGGATGTCCCCAGGCCGCTCAGGCTTCGGCTCGCGCGACATCTCCATGAACAGCGCCAGGTCCTTCTCGCGCACATGCTTCAGCATGAACTCGCGGAACGGCACGATGCCGCGCTCGAACGCCTCTTGCGGCTGCATCTGCCCGGCGATCAGCGGCGCTCCGGCGACGCGATAGGCCTCCTTCAGGGTCGGCGCCATCACGAAGCCGGTCAGGAACAGCGAGAGCCCGATGATCACCGCATTGGGCGGTGCGGTCTGGGTGCCGAGCGCCGAGCGCAGCAGCGACAGCACCACGGCGATTCGGGTGAACGAGGTCACCATGATGAGAATCGACGGCGCCAGCGACAGCACCGTGATCGCGGCGATCAGT
>VFQQ010002570.1_pt1 | contig 19924 bp, 19 predicted proteins | sample 3512341 | NCBI WGS metagenome assembly VFQQ01 (sample SAMN10412373, study PRJNA504923) | tailings metagenome | isolation source: Relicate 2 Philex TSF1 revegetated site | place: Philippines: Tuba, Benguet | collected 2017-08-29 | reverse complement strand
TCAGCGAGGAAGAAGCGCACAAGACCATGCGCCAGATGGCCATGAACCAGAACCGGCGGCTCATCGAAGTGGCCGAGGCGGTGCTGGCCATGGCCGACGTGCTGCCCGAGCGCCCGCGGTGAAAACGCGCGCGGTGCTGCGGTGCACAAAAAGCGTGCCGGCGCACCAGTTTGAGGCCCGGGCCGATGGCTAGGCGCGCGCCCCCATCTAAATGCGATTTAGATTTTTTCCTTTGAAATCAAGCCCCGGAGACGCGAACAAGGGATAACCCTTGTGCTGGCACGGTAACTGCTTCATCCCTCGCAACGGAAGCCGGGCCAATGGCGGCAAGGTTTCCCACAGTCTTCCCAGACACGGACAACGGCGTCCATTTCCGCTCGCGCTTGCGCGGGCCCGGAAATGGGCGCCGTTGTGCTTTGGGGTTTCGATTTTTTTCATCAGCAAGGAGTTGGTCATGAGCGCAGACGTCCCCACCCCAGCCACCGACACGAATGCCGTCGCCCCGGCCACGGCATCGCGCCGGGCGTTCATCCAGAAGAGCGGCGCCATCGGCACCGCCGCCCTCTTCTCCACGCTGGGCCACCACGGCGTCTGGGCCGCCGGCTCCGACGCGCCCGAGAAGAAGGAAGTGAAGATCGGCTTCATTCCGCTGACCGACTGCGCCAGCGTGGTGATGGCCTCGGTGCTGGGCATCGACCAGAAGTACGGCGTGAAGATCATCCCGACCAAGGAAGCCAGCTGGCCCGGCGTGCGCGACAAGCTGGTCAACGGCGAACTCGACATGGCGCACGTGCTCTGGGGCCTGATCTACGGCGTGCACCTCGGCACGGCCGGGCCGAAGAAGGACATGGCCGTGCTGATGAATCTGAACCACAACGGCCAGGCCATCACCCTGTCGAAGAAGATCGCCGACAAGGGCGCGGTCGACGCCGCCAGCCTGGCCAAGCTGATGGCCACCGAAAAGCGCGAATACACCTTCGCCCAGACCTTCCCCACCGGCACCCACGCCATGTGGCTCTACTACTGGCTGGCCTCGGCCGGCATCCAGCCGCTGAAGGACTCGAAGATCATCACCGTGCCGCCGCCCCAGATGGTGGCCAACATGCGCGTGGGCAACATGGATGGCTACTGCGTGGGCGAGCCCTGGGGCCACCGCGCGATTGCCGATGGCATCGGCATCACCGCCGTCACCACCCAGGACATCTGGAAGGACCACCCCGAGAAGGCGCTGGGCACCACGGGCGAGTTCGCCCAGAAGTACCCCAACACGTGCCGTGCGGTGGTGGCCGCCATTCTCGAAGCCAGCAAGTGGATCGACGCCGGCCTGCAGAACAAGCTGAAGATGGCCGAGACCGTGGCCGACCGCGCCTACGTCAACACCAGCGTGGACGTGATCAACCAGCGCATCCTGGGCCGCTACCAGAACGGCCTGGGCAAGACCTGGGACGACCCCAACCACATGAAGTTCTTCAACGACGGCTACGTGAACATGCCCTACCTGTCCGATGGCATGTGGTTCCTCACGCAGCACAAGCGCTGGGGCCTGCTCAAGGACCACCCGGACTACCTCGCCGTCGCGAAGCAGATCAACAAGATCGACCTCTACAAGCAGGGCGCTGCCGCCGCCAAGGTGAGCGTGCCCAAGGAAGAGATGCGCAGCAGCAAGATGATCGACGGCGTGGTCTGGGACGGCAAGAACCCCAAGGCCTATGCCGACGGTTTCAAGGTCCAGGTCTGAGGAGCACGACATGGTCAGCGCCGTCTTCCACGCCCCGCTCAGCCCCGCTGCCGAACCGGCAGCGCCTTCCACCACTTCCCAGGCCATGCGCAAGCCCGCACCCGTGCAGGCCGCGCCTGCCACCACCGAAGCGCCCGCGCGCGTGCCGTTCGACTGGCGCGCGCTGTGGCTGCGCGTGATCCCGCCCCTGCTCGGCCTGGGCCTGCTCGCGCTGGTCTGGGAACTGGTGGCCACGACCACCGGCAGCGGCATTCCCGGCCCGGCCGAGACCTGGACCGCCGCGGCCAAACTCTTCAGCGATCCGTTCTACTCCAACGGCCCCAACGACCAGGGCATCGGCTGGAACGTGCTGTCCTCGCTGCAGCGCGTGGGCATGGGCTTCGGCATGGCAGCGCTGGTGGGCATTCCGGTGGGCTTCGCGATCGGGCGCTTCAGCTTCCTCTCGCGCATGTTCAACCCGCTCATCAGCCTGTTGCGCCCGGTCTCGCCGCTGGCCTGGCTGCCGATCGGCCTGCTGGTGTTCAAGGGCGCCAACCCGGCCGCCATCTGGACCATCTTCATCTGCTCGATCTGGCCCATGATCATCAACACCGCGGTGGGCGTGCAGCGCGTGCCGCAGGACTACATGAACGTGGCCCGCGTGCTCAACCTGAGCGAATGGAAGATCGCCACGCGCATCCTGCTGCCGGCCGTGCTGCCCTACATGCTCACCGGCGTGCGCCTGGCCGTGGGCACGGCGTGGCTGGTGATCGTGGCCGCCGAGATGCTGACCGGTGGCGTCGGCATCGGCTTCTGGGTCTGGGACGAGTGGAACAACCTCAACGTCGCCCACATCATCATCGCGATCTTCACCATCGGCCTCGTCGGCCTGCTGCTGGAGTTCGCGCTCGTCAAGCTGGCCACTGCCTTCACCTACGAGGACGTGAAATCATGAGCAACGACGCCAAGTACATCGAGGTCCAGGGTGTCGAGCAGACCTTCAAGACACAGAAGGGTCTGTTCCCCGCGCTGCGCGACATCAACCTGACCGTGGCCAAGGGAGAGTTCGTCGCGCTGATCGGCCACTCGGGCTGCGGCAAGTCCACGCTGCTCAACCTCATTGCAGGCCTGACCACGCCCACCGCCGGCACCCTGCTCTGCGCCAACCGCGAGATCGCCGGCCCGGGCCCCGAGCGCGCGGTGGTGTTCCAGAACCACTCGCTGCTGCCCTGGTTGACGTGTTTCGAGAACGTGCACCTCGCGGTCGAGCGCGTGTTCGGTGCCAACGAAACAAAAGCACAGCTCAAGACCCGAACCGACGCGGCGCTGGCGCTGGTGGGCCTCACGGCGGCTGCGCAGAAACGCCCCGGCGAAATCTCCGGCGGCATGAAGCAGCGCGTGGGCATCGCCCGGGCGCTGTCGATGGAACCCAAGGTGCTGCTCATGGACGAACCCTTCGGCGCGCTCGACGCCCTCACCCGCGCCAAGCTGCAGGACGAACTGCTGGAGATCGTGGCGCGCACGCGCAGCACCGTGGTGATGGTGACGCACGACGTGGACGAGGCCGTGCTGCTGTCGGACCGCATCGTGATGATGACCAACGGGCCGGCCGCCACCATCGGCGAGGTGCTCACCGTGGACCTGCCGCGCCCGCGCAACCGTGTGGCGCTGGCCGAAGACCCGCGCTACCAGAAGTGCCGCAAGGCGGTGATCGATTTCCTGTACACGCGCCAGGCGCATGTGGAAAAGGTGGCCTGACATGGACATGCGCGTCAAAGCCCCACAGAAGATGAAACTGGTCATGGTCGGCAACGGCATGGCCGGTGTGCGCACGCTCGAGGAGCTGCTCAAGATCGCGCCCGATCTGTACGACATCACCGTCTTCGGCGCCGAACCGCACCCGAACTACAACCGCATCCTGCTCTCGCCCGTGCTCGCGGGCGAGCAGACGCTGGACGAGATCGTGCTCAACGACTGGGCCTGGTACACGGACAACGGCATCACCCTGCACGCCGGCAAGACGGTGACCGAGGTGGATCGCGTGAAGCGCGTCGTGCGCGCCAGCGATGGCAACGGCGGCGTGATCGAGGCCGCCTACGACCGCCTCATCCTCGCCACCGGCTCCAACCCGTTCATGCTGCCCATTCCGGGCAAGGACCTGCAGGGCGTGCTGGCCTACCGCGACATCGCCGACACGCAGGCCATGATCGACGCGGCCACGCAGTACAAGCACGCGGTCGTCATCGGCGGCGGCCTGCTCGGCCTGGAAGCGGCCAACGGCCTGATGAAGCGCGGCATGACGGTCAGCGTGGTGCACGTCGCGCCCTGGCTCATGGAGCGCCAGCTCGACGACGTGGCCGGCAAGCTGCTGCAGCAGTCGCTGGAGCAGCGCGGCATGCAGTTCCTGATCGGCGCGCAGACGCAGGAACTGGTGGGCAATGAAGCCGGCCGCGTGAAAGCGATCCGCTTCAAGGACGGCAGCGAAGTGCCGGCCGACCTGGTGGTGATGGCCGTGGGCATCCGCCCCAACACGGCGCTGGCCGAGTCGATGAACCTGCACGTGAACCGCGGCATCGTGGTGAGCGACACCCTGCAGACGGTGACCGATCCGCGCATCTACGCGGTGGGCGAATGCGCTGCGCACCGCGGCATTGCCTACGGTCTGGTGGCACCGCTGTTCGAGCAGGGCAAGGTGCTGGCCACGCACCTGGCGGAATTCGGCATCGGCCGTTACATCGGCTCGCTCACCTCCACCAAGCTCAAGGTCACGGGCATCGACCTGTTCTCCGCCGGCAACTTCATGGGCGGCAGCGACACCGAAGAGATCGTGATGAGCGACCCGGCCGGTGGCGTCTACAAGAAGCTGGTGATCCAGGGCGACAAGCTGGTGGGCGCCTGCCTGTACGGCGACACGGTGGACGGCAGCTGGTACTTCAAGCTGCTGCGCGAAGGCCGCAGCGTGGCCGACATCCGCGACCGCCTGATGTTCGGCGAATCCAACATCGGCGACGTGGGCCACCAGGGCCACAGCAAGGCCGCCGCCATGGCCGACAGCGACGAGGTCTGCGGCTGCAACGGCGTGACCAAGGGCAGCATCTGCAAGGCCATCAAGGACAAGGGCCTGTTCACGCTGGAAGAGGTGCGCAAGCACACCAAGGCCAGCGCCTCGTGCGGTTCGTGCACCGGGCTGGTGGAACAGATCATCATGTTCACCGCCGGCGGCGACTACTCCGCCACGCCCAGGAAGAAGGCCATGTGCAGCTGCACCGAGCACAGCCACCAGGAAGTGCGCGATGCCATCTTCGCCAACAAGTACCTCACCATTGCCGACGTGCAAACCGGCATGGGCTGGAAGACACCCAACGGCTGCTCCAGCTGCCGCCCCGCGCTGAACTACTACCTGATCAGCAGCTGGCCCAAGGAAGCCAGGGACGATCCGCAAAGCCGCTTCATCAACGAGCGCAGCCACGCCAACATCCAGAAGGACGGCACCTACAGCGTGATCCCGCGCATGTGGGGCGGCGAGACCACGGCCGACGAGCTGCGCCGCATCGCCGACGCGGTGGACAAGTACAAGATCCCCACCGTCAAGGTCACCGGCGGCCAGCGCATCGACCTGCTGGGCGTGAAGAAGGAAGACCTGCAGGCCGTGTGGCGCGACCTGGACATGCCCAGCGGCCACGCCTACGCCAAGGCCCTGCGCACGGTGAAGACCTGCGTGGGCAGCGAATGGTGCCGCATGGGCACCCAGGACAGCACCCAGATGGGCAAGGACCTGGAGCGGGCTCACTGGCGCATGTATGCACCGCACAAGGTCAAGTACGCCGTCTCCGGCTGCCCGCGCAACTGTGCCGAAGCCGGCATCAAGGACGTGGGCATCATCGGCGTGGACAGCGGCTGGGAGATGTACATCGCCGGCAACGGCGGCATCAAGACCGAAGTGGCGCATTTCTTCGTCAAGCTCAAGACGGCCGAAGAGGTGCTGGAGTACACCGGCGCCTTCATGCAGCTCTACCGCAAGGAAGGCTGGTACCTGGAACGCACGGTGCACTATGTGAGCCGCGTGGGCCTGGACTACGTGAAGAAGCGCATCCTCGACGACGCCGAAGGCCGCAAGGCCCTCAACGAAGAACTGCTGTTCGCGCTGGATGGCGAGCCCGACCCCTGGTTCGAGCACCAGAAGGCCGCCGTCGACACGCGACAGTTCATTCCGATCAAGGCGGTGTCGCTCGAAGGGAGTGCGGCATGAACACGAACGAGTGGATTCCCATCGCTCGCGTGGAGGACATCCCCGTGCTCGGCTCACGCTGCGTGCGGCGCGAACAGGGCCTGGACGTGGCGGTTTTCCGCAACGACCAGAACGAGGTGTTCGCCCTGCTCGACCGCTGCCCCCACAAGGGTGGCCCGCTGAGCCAGGGCATCGTGTTCGGCACGAACGTGGCCTGCCCGCTGCACAACTGGACCATCGGCCTGGACAGCGGCTGCGCGAAGGAGCCTGACGAAGGCTGCACACCGCGCTTCGCCGTGAAGGTGGAGGACGGTGTGGTGCACCTGGACGCACACGAACTCGCCACGCAGGCGACGGACCTCACGCGTCCCGTTGCAGGCCCCACCCGCCGCACCGTTCCGGCATGACACCCATCACCACCCGCTCCACCTGCCCCTACTGCGGCGTGGGCTGCGGGGTGCTGATCGAGAGCGTGGGCAGCCAGATCACCGGCGTGAGCGGCGACCCCCAGCACCCGGCGAACTTCGGCAAGCTGTGCACCAAGGGCCAGACGCTGCACCTCACCGCGTCTCCCGCGATCACCCGGCAGACGCGGTTGCTGCAACCCATGCAGCGCACAGCGCGCAGCGCGCCCGCGCAGGCCATTGCCTGGGACACCGCGCTCGATCTGGCCGCCGACCGCTTCGCCACCACCATCGAACGGCACGGCCCCGACGCGGTCGGCTTCTACATCAGCGGCCAGTTGCTCACCGAGGACTACTACGCCTTCAACAAGCTGGCCAAGGGCCTGATCGGCACCAACAACGTCGACACCAACTCGCGCCTGTGCATGAGCAGCGCGGTGGCCGGCTACAAGCTCACGCTGGGCGCCGATGCGCCACCGGCCTGCTACGACGACGTGAACCACGCGCAGTGCCTGTTCTTCGTCGGCAGCAACGCGGCCTTCGCACACCCGGTGCTGTTCCGCCGCATCGAGGAAGCGAAGCGCAACAACCCCGGCATGAAGGTGATCGTGGCCGACCCGCGCCGCACCGACACCGCCGGCTTTGCCGACCTGTACCTGCCGCTGCAGCCCGGCAGCGACGTGATGCTGTTCCACGGGCTCCTGCACATCATGCTGTGGGAAGGCTGGATCGACGCTGCGTACATCGCCACGCACACCACCGGCTTCGACGCGCTCAAGGCGCTGGTGCGCGACCACACGCCCGAGCGCGTGGCCCAGGTGTGCGGGCTCCCGCGCGAAGACCTGTTCACCGCCGCGCGCTGGTTCGCGCAATCGCCCGCCACCCTCAGCCTGTACTGCCAGGGCCTGAACCAGAGCAGCAGCGGCACCGCGAAAAACGCCACGCTGATCAACCTGCACCTGGCCACGGGCCAGATCGGCAAGCCCGGCGCTGGCCCGTTCTCACTCACCGGCCAGCCCAACGCCATGGGCGGGCGCGAGGTGGGTGGCCTGGCCAACCTGCTGAGCGCCCACCGCGACATGGCCAACCCGCAGCACCGCGCCGAAGTGGCCGCCCTCTGGGGCCTGCCTTCGGTGCCGGACAAGCCTGGCCTGAGCGCGGTGGAACTGTTCGAGGCGGCGGCCGACGGGCAGGTGAAAGCGCTCTGGATCGCCTGCACCAACCCCGCCCAGTCCATGCCCGACCAGGCCACGGTGCGCCGCGCCCTGCAGCGCGCCGAGTTCGTGGTGGTGCAGGAAGCCTATGCCACCGCCGCTACCTGCGACTTCGCCGACCTGCTGCTGCCGGCCACCACCTGGGGCGAGAAGGACGGCACCGTGACCAACAGCGAACGCCGCATCAGCCGCGTGCGCCCGGCGGTGCCCGCACCCGGCCAGGCACGGCACGACTGGCGCATCGCGGTCGATGTCGCGCAACGCCTGGAAGCCCGCCTGCGCCCTGGAAAACCCACCTTGTTCCCGTATCCCGATGCGGAAAGCCTGTGGCTCGAACACCGCGAGTCCACGCGCGGGCGCGACCTCGACATCACCGGCCTGTCCTACGCCATGCTGCAGCAGCAAGGGCCGCAGCAGTGGCCCCTGCGCGCCGGCGACACGCAGGGCAAGCCACGCTTGTACGAGGATGGGGTCTTCCCCACGCCCGACGGCAAGGCCCGCTTCGCCGCCCTGCCCTTCGTGCCGCTGGCCGAGCCGCGCGAGTCGCGCTACCCGTTCTCGCTCACCACCGGCCGCCTGCGCGACCAGTGGCACGGCATGACCCGCACCGGCACGCTCGGCCGCCTCTTCGGCCACGTCGCCGAACCCACGGTGCAGCTGCACCCGCAGGACATGGAGCGGCGTGGGCTCAAGGAAGGCGATCTCGTGCACGTGACGAGCAAGCGCGGCTCCATCCTGGTGCCCGCGCAGGCGTCCGACGAGGTCGGCCTGTCGCAGGCCTTCATCGCCATGCATTGGGGCGCGGAATACCTCAGCGGGCTGAGCAGCACGGGTGAGCCGCTCGCCGGCGTGAACGCGCTCACCACCTCGGCGTACTGCCCGGGTTCGAAACAGCCGGAGCTCAAGCACGCGGCGGTGAAGGTGCTCAAGGCCGAACTGCCCTGGACGCTGCTGGCCGTGGGCTGGCTGCCGGAGGCGCAGGCGCTCTCGGCGCGCGAAGGCTTGCGCGCCCTGATGGCCCGGTTTCCGTTCGCCTCCTGCGTGCCGTTCGGCCGCGAACGCACCGGCGTGCTGTTCCGCGCAGCGGCACACGAGGCGCCCGAGCCCGCGGTGATCGACCAGATCGAAGCCCTGCTCGGGCTTGCCACGGCCGACGCGCTGCGCTACGCGGACAAACGCCTGGGCCAGCGCCGCACCGCGCGGCTGGTGCGCGAGGGCGAAGCCACACGGCTCGAGGCCTTCGTGCTCGCAGGCGACACCCGGGCCGAGGTCTGGCTCAAGCCGCTGCTGCAGGACGAACTGCCCGCCGCCGCTTATGGCCGCCTGCTGCTCATGCCCGGCGCCAGGGCGCCCGTGGCCGTGGTGGCGAAGGGACGGCAGGTGTGCACCTGCTTCAACGTCACGGAAGATGCCATCCAGGCCCGGCTGCAGACCTGCGAGGGCACGGACGACCAGCGTCTGGCCGCGCTGCAGGCCGGTCTGCGGTGCGGCACCAACTGCGGCTCCTGCGTGCCCGAACTCAAGCGGCTGGTTCGAGCCACGGTGCCCGCCCTGCAGACCGCCTGACGGCCCCCATTTGCATATAACCCCAGGTCATCAGACTTGACTCACAATCGCGCGCCATGGGGATCAGCCACTACATCAAGGAAATCGGCCGCGGCAAGGACGGCGCCCGCCCGCTCACGCGCGAGCAGGCGGCCGACCTGCTGGGCCAGGTGCTGGACGGCACCGTGACCGACCTCGAGGTGGGCGGCTTCTGCCTGGCCATGCGCATCAAGGGCGAAACGCCCGAAGAAATGGCGGGCTTCCTGGATGCCACGCACGCACGCCTGCAACGGCTGCCCGGCAACGGCCTCACCACCGTGGTGCTGCCGAGCTACAACGGCGCCCGCAAGCTGCCTGTGCTCACCCCGCTGCTGGCGCTGCTGCTGGCACGGCGCGGTGCGGCGGTGCTGGTGCATGGCACGGCCACAGAGAACCAGCGCGTGTTCGCGTCCGAAGTGTTCGAAGCACTGGGCAGGCCGGTGGCGCGTGAGGTCCCCACGCTGAATGCTGGCGACGTCGCCTTCGTGCCCACCGAGGTGCTCAGCCCCGGCCTCAAGCGCCTGCTCGACGTGCGCCGCGTGGTCGGCCTGCGCAACCCCGCGCACAGCCTGGTGAAGCTCATGAACCCATGCGAAGGCGCGGCCTTCCTCGTGGGCAGCTACACGCACCCCGAATACGCCACTTCCATGGCCGCCACCTGGACGCTCACCGGCGCGCACGCCCTGTTGCTGCGCGGCACCGAAGGCGAGCCGGTGGCCGACGCGCGCCGCACGCCGCGCATGGAGATGTTCCGCCATGGCAACCGCACCGAGGTGCAGGCGCAACAGGACGGTCCGCTCGCGAAGCTGCCGTCGCTGCCCGCTGTCGGTGCTCTGGAAACCGCTGCTTACATCCGCGCCGTGCTCGATGGCACGGAGCCCATTCCCACGCCGATCGCGCTGCAGGTGGAACACATCTTGCAAGCCGTGTCGCAACATGAACCCGCAACCCATGCCCTCGCCGTCTGAGTTCCTGCCCGGTACCGTGGCCTTGGTGGGCGCCGGCCCCGGCGACCCCGAACTGCTCACACTCAAGGCGGTGAAGGCCATCAGCGCCGCCACCGTGCTGCTGGTCGACGACCTGGTGAGCGAAGGCGTGCTGGCCCATGCATCGCCGCGCGCGCGCATCGTGCACGTCGGCAAGCGCGGCGGCTGCAAGAGCACGCCGCAGGCCTTCATCGAGAAACTCATGGTGATGGCCGCTCGCGAAGGCGAAGTGGTGGTGCGCCTCAAGGGCGGCGACCCGTTCATCTTCGGCCGCGGCGGCGAAGAGGTGGAGCACCTGCGCGCCGCCGGCATCGAGGTGCAGGTGGTCAACGGCATCACCTCGGGCCTGGCCGGGCTCACCTCGCTGGGCGTGCCGCTCACGCACCGCGAACATGCGCACGGCGTCGTCTTCGTCACCGGCCATGCCAAGCCGGGCGACGCGGGCACCGACTGGAAAGCCCTGGCCGCCACCGCGCGCGACGCCAAGCTCACGCTCGTGATCTACATGGGCGTGTCCAGCGCCTCGCAGATCGAGCAGGAGCTGCTCACCGGCCTGTCGGCCGACACGCCCCTGGCCGTGATCCAGCACGCCACGCTGCCCCAGCAACGCCACGCACTCACCACGCTGGGGCAACTGCGCGCCACCATCGAGCGCGAAGGCCTGGGCAGCCCGGCCGTGATCGTGGTGGGCGACGTGGTCAGCGGCATCGCCGCCGTGCAGGCACCCGAGGCACTCGCGCGCACCGCCTGACGTGCGGGCCGCTGGCGGCCCGCTCCGCGTGGCCCGGCGATTGCTTGTGCTGAGGCATGACGCCATCTCTCGCCCCCTCCCGCCCGACGACACAGGAAACACCGGCCCACATCGCGGGCCTCTCCCTCGTCAACCTTGCCGCGCGCCAGCGCATGCTCTCGCAACGCATGATCCTGCAGACCGTGCTCGCCGCCAGCGGCGACGGCGAGCGCCTGCAGGCCGCGCAGCGCAGCCTGCAGATGTTCACCGAAAGCCAGCAGCACCTGCTGGGCACGGTGGCGCAGTTCGAACCTGCCGGCGCGCGCCGGATCGAAGAGACCTACCACGGCACCCGCGGCGTCGGTCCGGTGGTGCAGGCCTTCATGCAGCTCATGCGCAGCGCACTCGAACAGATCGAAGCCGACAGCCCGCGCGCGTCCCACACGATCGGTGAACTGGTCGGCCACACCGACCGCATCCTCGATGCACTCAACACCGCCACCACCGCGTTCGACGACGTGGCGAAGACCCGCGCCGACGCGATGATGAAAGAGCTGGCGGGCATCGTCGGCGACATCCAGAGCGTGGCCAAGGAAGCGAAGGTGGTGAGCTTCAACGCACAGGTCATGGCGGCGCGGGCCGGGCAGCACGGACGCGAGTTCGCTGTCGTGGCCAATGTGCTGTCGGACATCAGCAGCGAGATCGACGGCCTCACGCGCAAGGCCGCCGTGCTGGCCGAGCGCAACCGCCACGCGGGCTGAGCCCCATGCGCCTACACTGCCCGCCATGCAGGAATTCGATGCCATCGTCATCGGCGCGGGAGCGGCCGGTCTGTTCTGTGCGGGCATCGCGGGCCAGCGCGGCCGGCGCGTGCTCGTGCTGGACCACAGTGAGAAGGTCGCGGAGAAGGTCCGCATCTCGGGTGGCGGCCGCGCCAACTTCACCAACCGCGAGCTGGATCCGCAGGCCCCGCACAAGCACTTCCTGAGCGCCAACCCGCACTTCTGCCGCTCGGCGCTCTCGCGCTACACGCCGGCCGACTTCATCGAACTGGTGCAGCGGCACGGCATCGCGTTTCACGAAAAGCACAAGGGCCAGCTGTTCTGCGACCGCTCGGCCGAAGACCTGATCCAGATGCTGCTGCGCGAATGCGATGCGGGCGGCGTGCAGCGCTGGCAGCCCTGTGGCGTGAAGGCGGTGCGCCAGGGCGGCGACGGCACCTACGAGCTCGACACCGACCGCGGGCCGGTGCGCAGCCGCTCGGTGGTGGTGGCCACCGGCGGCCTGTCCATCCCCAAGATCGGCGCCAGCGATTTCGGCTACCGCATCGCCACGCAGTTCGGGCTGCGGCTGGTCGAACAGCGCCCGGGCCTGGTGCCGCTCACGTTCGACGGTGACGCCTGGGCGCCCTACGCCGGGCTCGCCGGGCTGGCGCTGCCGGTGCACATCGAAACCGGCGAAAAAAAGGGCCGCATGGCTTTCATGGAAGACCTGCTGTTCACCCACCGGGGCCTTTCCGGGCCGGCGGTGCTGCAGATTTCCAGCTACTGGCGGGAAGGAACACCGATCCGCCTGAACCTGGCCCCCGACGCCGGGCTGCCCGCCGCCCTGGCACACGCCAAGGCCACATCGCGCAAGCTGCTCGTCAATGAACTGGCCAGCCTGGTGCCCGGGCGCCTGGCAGAGGCCTGGGTGCAGCAGGATCCGGACTGGCAACGCCCCGTGGCGGAGGCTTCGGACAAGGCCCTGGCGCGCCTGACCGAGCGGTTGTCGCGCTGGGACATCACCCCCACCGGCACCGAGGGCTACCGCAAGGCCGAAGTCACGCTTGGCGGCGTGGACACGCGCGACCTGTCCTCCCAGACCCTGGAATCAAAGCAACCGGGGCTGTATTTCATCGGGGAAGTGGTAGACGTGACCGGCTGGCTGGGCGGTTACAACTTCCAGTGGGCCTGGGCCAGCGGCCACGCCTGTGCTCAGGCGATCTGACCCACAGAAGGCTGTCCTGCCCGGGTGCGGGGCCCGGCACGGTAGCCAACCTCATGGAAATGGCTATAATCCAAGGCTTTGCTGGCAAATCCCCGTCGGCCAATACTAGTTAATGACGGGACATTTTGCGGAAACGACGCCCGGGCCCGATCTTCCCGTTCATCCTCTTTCCGCGCATTCTGGATATCTTTCGCCAATGACGACCATCCGTGTAAAAGACAACGAGCCCTTTGACGTCGCCCTGCGCCGTTTCAAGCGCACCATCGAAAAGCTCGGCCTGCTGACCGACCTGCGCGCCCGCGAGTTCTACGAAAAGCCGACCGCCGAGCGCAAGCGCAAGAAGGCCGCCGCCGTGAAGCGCCACTACAAGCGTGTGCGCTCCATGCAGCTGCCCAAGAAGCTGTACTGAGCACGAGCCACCGGGCCACGCCCGGTTGCCCAAAAGCCCGCTGGAGGACGCTCACGCGGGCTTTTTTGTTTCCGAGAACCCGAATCCCTCTCTTCCAGGAGCTGCCATGAGCCTCAAAGACCAGATCACCGAAGACATGAAGAACGCCATGCGCGCCAAGGACAGCGAGCGCCTGGGCACGATCCGCCTGCTCACCGCCGCGATGAAGCAGAAGGAAGTGGACGAGCGCGTGGAGCTGGACGACGCCATGGTCATCGCCATCGTCGACAAGCTGGTCAAGCAGCGCAAGGACAGCATCGAAGCCTTCGCCAAGGCGGAACGCCAGGACCTGGTGGACAAGGAAGCCGCCGAAATGGCCGTGCTGCAGGCCTACCTGCCCCAGCGCCTCTCGGCCGACGAAGTGGCCACCGCGGTGAAGGCCATCGTCACCGAACTCGGCGCCAAGGGCCCGGGCGACATGGGCAAGGTCATGGGCGCGGTAAAAGCCCGCCTGGCCGGCAAGGCCGACATGAGCCAGGTGTCTGCGGCGGTGAAGGCAGCACTCTCGGCTGGCTGAAAAAGGCCAAAGGCAGAGGCACCGAGAGGAGACGCCTCAAGGGACATCGAGGGACGGCTCCGCCGGCCCAAGCTGTCGTCCCCCCTCGAAGCGCCGGAGGCGCGCCACACAGGGGGGAAGCCGCAAAGCGGCGCAGGGGGGAGCCCTCTAGCTCCCCGCGATCTTCATCCGGTTCACGAGGATCGAGCCGGTGGTCTTCGCACCGTAGTTGTAGGCGTCGGCGCCCACGGCCTCGATGCCCAGCAGCATGTCCTTCAGGTTGCCGGCGATGGTGATCTCGTGCACCGGGTAGGCGATCTCGCCGTTCTCCACCCAGTAGCCAGACGCACCGCGCGAATAGTCGCCCGTCACGTAGTTCACGCCCTGCCCCATGAGCTCGGTCACGAACAGGCCACGCCCCAGCTTCTTCAGCATGGCGCGCAGGTCGTCGCCCGGCTGTGTGAGCCGGCTGGTGAGCGTGAGGTTGTGCGAGCCGCCGGCATTGCCGGTGGTGCGCATGCCGAGCTTGCGCGCCGAGTAGGTGGAGAGAAAGTAACCCTGCACGCGGCCGGCCGACAGCACCTTGCGCCTGGCGGTGCGCACGCCTTCGTCGTCGAACGGCGAGCTGCCCTTGCCGTTGCGCACGTGCGGGTCTTCCAGAATGTCCAGGTGCTTCGCCATCACCCGTTTGCCCAGGCTGTCGTGCAGGAAGGTGGTGTTGCGGTACAGCGCGCCGCCGCTGGTGGCCTGCACGTAGCTGCCCAGCAGCCCGGCCGCCAGAGGCGACTCGAACAGCACCGGGCATTCGGTGGTGGCGATCTTGCGGCCATTCAGGCGCGCCAGCGTGCGTTCGGCGGCGTAACGGCCCACCGCCTCGGGCGTGGCCAGTTCGGCCGGCGAGCGCATGGAGCTGTACCAGTAGTCGCGCTGCATGTTCGCGCCCTTGCCGGCGATGGGCGCCACCGACAGGCTGTGGCGCGAGCTCGCATAGCCGCCGCTGAAGATGCCTGGCTTGCCGCGCTCGCCGCCGCGCAGGTGCGCGGTGAAGAAGTGCGACTGCTGGGCCGAGACGCCGGCGCCCTCGCTGTTGCTGATCTTCTTGCTGGTGGCAAAGGCCGCGGCCTCGCAGGCCAGGGCAATGCGCGCGGCCTCTTCCGAGTCCACCGACCAGGGGTGGAACAGGTCGAGGTCGGGGTAGCTGTCCGCCACATCCTGGGCATCGGGCAGGCCGGCCACGGGGTCTTCGGCGGTGAAACGTGCAATGTCGTACGCGGCCTGCACCGTCTGGCGCACGGCGGCGGCGGAAAAGTCGGAGGTGGACGCATTGCCACGCTTCTGGCCCAGGTAGACCGTGACGCCGAGCGACTTGTCGCGGTTGCGCTCCACGTTCTCCAGTTCGCCCTTGCGCACTGAAACGCTCAGGCCCGCACCTTCGGACACCTCGGCAGCGGCATCGACCGCGCCGAGCTGTTTCGCATGGCTCAGCGCCAGATCGACCAGTTCTTCGAACTGGGCGCGGGCGTACTGGAAACCGGAGAGAGGGTGGCGGGGGTCTGCCGCAGGGGCTTGGGAGGGGTTTTTCATGTCGACGGCTATGATACTTGCCGCCCCTACCGGCCGCTGCCGTTCGCGCAGAAGGCCTATTCAACGATCCACATGTCCCGCAAACCCACCAAAGGCTATTTCGTCCGTGGCCAGTTCGTCGCCCTGGGCAGCGAGCTCGACCAGGAGCTCAAACGCGAGCTCAAGGGCGATGTCGAGCTGAGCAAGACCGACCTGAAGAAGTACAGCGACCGCCTGCAACAACTGGGGGAAAGCCTGCTCACGCTGCGCGCCGACCTGATGCAGCGGCTCGATCTCTCTGAAAAACTGGTCGACGCCGTGGCCGAGGCGAAGCGCATCACCAACTTCGAAGGGCGCCGCCGCCAGATGCAGTACATCGGCAAGCTCATGCGCGGCGTGGATGAAGAGACGCTGGCCGCCGTGGAAGCCGCACTGGACGAACAGAACAAGGGCTCGGCCAAGGGCACGCTGTCGCTGCACCAGGCCGAACAATGGCGCGACCGCCTGATCGCCGATGACGACGCACTCACGCAGTGGCTCCAGCTCGACGCCGATGCCGACGTGCAGCACCTGCGCGCGCTCATCCGCCAGGCACGCAAGGACGCACAGGCCACGCAGGCACAGGAGCGCCCCGGCGAGGCGGTGCGCCATGGCAAGGCCTACCGCGAGATCTTCCAGATCGTCAAGGCCACGCTGAACCGGGACGAGGACGACGACGCCCCTTCCATCGAAGACGACCAGCCATGAGCGACGCCACCACCCCTCCCATCGACCCGGTGCGCATCGGCATCGTGTCCATCAGCGACCGCGCCAGCACCGGCGTGTACGAAGACAAGGGCCTGCCCGCCTTGCAGGAGTGGCTTTCCCGTGCGCTGAAGAACCCGATCACGTTCGAGCCGCGCCTGATCCCCGACGAACAGGCGCGCATCAGCGCCACGCTGATCGAGCTGGTGGACGCGGGCTGCTCGCTGGTGCTCACCACCGGTGGCACCGGCCCGGCGCTGCGCGACGTGACACCCGAGGCCACGCTGGCCGTGGCGCACAAGGAGATGCCCGGTTTCGGCGAACAGATGCGCCAGATCAGCCTGGCCTTCGTGCCCACCGCCATCCTGTCGCGCCAGGTGGCCGTCGTGCGCGGGCAGAGCCTCATCATCAACCTGCCCGGCCAGCCCAAGGCCATTGCCGAGACGCTCGAAGGCCTGAAGAATGCCGATGGCACGCAGCGCATCAACGGCATCTTTGCCGCCGTGCCGTACTGCATCGACCTGATCGGTGGCCCGTATCTCGAAACGCACGACGAGGTCTGCAAGGCCTTCCGCCCCAAGTCCGCCGTGCGCCCCGCCCGCTAACCTTCTCAAGCGACCCGCCATGAAGATCACCAAAGACACCATCGTCACCCTCACCTTCCGCGCCGTCGACGCCAAGGGCAAAGTGCTCGAAGACGGCAAGGAACCCCGCGCCTACCTGCATGGCGGCTATGGCAACACGCTGCCCGGCGTTGAAATGGCCCTCGAAGGGCAGGAAAAGGGCTTCAGCACCACCGTGAAGCTGCTGCCTTCGCTGGCCTTCGGCGAGCGCGACGAAAGCCTGGTCACAAGCATCGCGAAGAAGGACTTTCCGCCCGGCGTGAAAGTGGGCGGACAGCTCGAAGGCAGCGATGCCGAGGGCAACCGCCAGATCTTCACCGTGACCAAGATCAAGGGCGACACCGTCCTGCTCGACGGCAACCACCCACTGGCCGGCCAGGACCTGACGTTCACCCTGAATGTGATCGACGTGAAGGCGGCTTCCGCCGAAGAGATCGCCCACGGCCACGCCCACGGCGCGCACGGGCATCATCATTGAACGCGCCGCGCCTGCGGCGCGGCTTACTTGCCGACGAGCTGGTTGAGCTTCTCGGCTTCGAAGCTCTCCTGCCGGGCCGCGTCCTGCGGCACGCAGTCGCGCTTTCGCGTTTCGGCCAGGGTCTCGATCGCCTGCCAGAGCAAGGCAATCTGATGTTCCTGCCCGGCCGCGTTGTCGATCAGGCCGCGCATGGCCTGTGACAGGGGGTCGTCTTCCTGCGTGATGCCGTAGGCGCTGAACTTCTGGCCCTGCTCGGTCACGTCAGCGCTCTCGCCGGTCTTGCTCGGGATGATGCGAGCCGGAATGCCCACCGCCGTCGCACCGGCCGGCACGGGCTTGATGACCACGGCGTTGCTGCCGATCTTGGCGCCATCGCCCACCACGAAACCGCCGAGCACCTTGGCACCCGCGCTCACCACCACGTCACGGCCCAGTGTGGGGTGGCGCTTGGTGCCCTTGTAGAGCGAGGTACCGCCCAGCGTCACGCCCTGGTAGATGGTGCAGCCGTCGCCGATCTCGGCCGTTTCGCCGACCACCGTGCCCATGGCATGGTCGAAGAACACGCGCTCGCCCAGCCTGGCGCCCGGATGGATCTCGATGCCGGTGAACCAGCGCGACAGGTGCGAGATGAAGCGGCCCGGCCACTTGAGGCCGTGGTTCCAGCACCAGTGGGCCGGGCGGTGCAGCCACACGGCGTGCAGGCCGGGGTAGCAGGTGACCACCTCCCAGGTGCTGCGCGCGGCGGGATCGCGGTCCAGGATGCACTGGATGTCGGAGCGGATGCGGTCGAACATAACGCGGCAGTCTATCGCTTCGCCCTGTCGGCGGTTTGCAGCATGGCCTTGGCGACACCTCGAAGAATGTGGATTTCTTCCTCGCTGGGCGCCGCCCGGTTGAAAAGCTGGTTGAGCCGCGGCATGAGTTTCTTCGGTGCCTCGGGATCGAGAAAATCCACCGCCACCAGCGCCCGCTCCAGGTGTTCCAGCATGCCCGCGAGGGCTTTCGCGTCGGCCTGCGGCCGCTCGACCAGCGTGTCGGGCGCGCCAAAGCCGCCCAGCGCCTGCCGCCAGTCATAGGCAATCAACTGCACCGCGGCGGCCAGGTTGAGCGAGCCGAAGTCGGGCGCGGTCGGGATGCTGAGCGCCACATGGCACCGGTACACGTCCTCGTTGCGCATGCCGAAGCGTTCGGAGCCGAACAGGAAGGCCACGCCATCCGGTGGGTCGCCCGCACCCATCATCTCCTTGAAATGCTCACGCGGTGAGCGCGTGGGCGGGCCGAAGTCGCGCGGGGTCATGGCGGTGGCGCACAGGTGGCTCATGCCATCGAGCGCCTCGTCCAGCGTGTCCACAATGCGGGCCTTCGCCAGCACGTCGTTGGCGCCGCTGGCGCGCTGGATGGTTTCCTCGCGCCGCAGCACGTTGGCCCAGCGGGGCTGCACCAGCACCAGATCGTCGAAACCCATGACTTTCATGGCGCGGGCCACCCCGCCGACATTGCCGGCGTGGCTGGTCTGGATCAGGACAAAACGGGTGCGCATGCGAAAAAGGGCGGGGGCGGTAAAATGCCGGGTATTGTCGCCGCCCGCATCGCCGGGCTTCGTCACCCGCTCTTCCACCACTGCCGCGCCCTCCCCTGCGGAGCGCGCCGAGGTTCACAATTCATGTCGTCCACACTCCACCCCATGCTCAACGTGGCCATCAAGGCCGCACGCACCGCTGGCACCCTCATCAACCGCGCCGCGCTGGACGTGGAGTCGGTCCGGGTCTCGGTCAAACAGACCAACGATTTCGTGACCGAGGTCGACCAGGCCGCTGAAGCGGCCATCATCGACACCCTGCTCACCGCCTACCCCGACCACGCCATCTGGGCCGAGGAATCGGGCAAGCGCCCGGGCAAACATGGCGGAGCAGACCATGTCTGGATCATCGACCCGCTGGACGGCACCACCAACTTCATCCACGGCTTCCCGGTCTACTGCGTGAGCATCGCGCTCATGGTGGGCAACCGGATCGAACAGGCCGTCATCTACGACCCCTCACGCAACGATCTGTTCTGCGCCACGCGCGGACGCGGCGCGTACCTCAACGACCGCCGCATCCGCGTGGCCAAGCGCACCACGCTGCGCGACTGCCTGCTCTCCACCGGCTTCCCGTTCCGCCCGGGCGACTCCTTCCAGACCTACCTGCAGCTGTTCGCCGACGTGATGCCGCGTGTGGCCGGCCTGCGCCGCCCCGGCTCGGCCGCCCTCGACCTGGCCTACGTGGCCGCCGGCTTCACCGACGGCTTCTTCGAGACCGGCCTGTCGCCCTGGGACGTCGCCGCCGGCGCGCTGCTCGTCACCGAGGCCGGCGGCCTGATCGGCAACTTCACCGGCGAGTCCGACTTCCTGGAGCAGAAGGAATGCCTGGCCGCCAACCCGAAGATCTACGGCCAGCTGGTCGGACTCACCGGCAAGTACAGCAAGTTCGCCAGCGCAGGCGACAAGGCCGCCGTGCGCCAGGCACGCGCCCGCAACAGTGCACCGGCCGACGCTGAGCCGGAGGCACCTGCCGCCGACGACGCAGCTCCCGGCAACGGCGGCAACTGAGCCGGCGCACAACCAGCAGCGCACGAAGCAGCGCGAACCCAGAGGCATCCAGGGTCCGGCTCCGCCGGCCCGAGATGCCGTCCCCCCTCGAAGCGCCGAAGGCGCGCCACAGAGGGGGGAAGCCGCAAAG
>VFQQ010002568.1_pt1 | contig 19929 bp, 17 predicted proteins | sample 3512341 | NCBI WGS metagenome assembly VFQQ01 (sample SAMN10412373, study PRJNA504923) | tailings metagenome | isolation source: Relicate 2 Philex TSF1 revegetated site | place: Philippines: Tuba, Benguet | collected 2017-08-29 | reverse complement strand
AATCCTTCTCTACCAACAACAATATTGTGCGCGCCATGAATGTGTTCCGCGACTCCGGCGCCACAGGCGTGCCAGCATTGGTGATTGATGGTCGTTACATCACCTCCAGCTCGATGGCGGGCGGCAATCAGAATGTGCTGCAAGTGGCTGACTACCTGATTGAGAACGTGCGCAAGGAAAAGAGCGGCGGCGCCAAGTAATACCAGCTACTCGCCCATGACGCACGCATCCACACCCGCTGCCAGCCAGCGGGTTTTTATTACCGGTGCTTCCAGTGGCATTGGCCTAGCATTGGCACGACACTACCTCAAGCAAGGTGCCATCGTCGGTGTCACAGCGCGCCGCCTGGCACTGCTTGAAGACCTGGCGCACGAATTCCCGAGCGGGCAATGCCACATTTACCAGGCTGATGTACGTGATGCCCAGGCCATGCAGGCCACTGCACAAACCTTCATCGCCAAGGCTGGCGTGCCCGATATCGTCATTGCCAACGCAGGCGTGAGTTGCGGCACCCTCACTGCTGAAGTGGAGGATATTGAGGCTTTCCATACCGTGTTCGAGATCAACGTCTTTGGCATGGTGCATACCTTCCAGCCCTTCATTGCCGCCATGCAGGCAGCAAACAAACATGGGCAACTCGTTGGCATTGCCAGTGTTGCGGGCATACGTGGATTGCCTGGCGCCGGGGCCTATAGCGCCTCGAAATCTGCTGCTATCACCTACCTCGAAAGCCTGCGTACCGAGATGCAACACTTCGGCATTGCCGTCACCACCATCGCTCCCGGCTATATCCGCACCCCGATGACCGACGTCAATAGTTACCGCATGCCCTTCCTCATGGAGGTGGACATCGCCGCGGCAAAATTCGCCGCGACAATCGCCAAGCGCCAACGCTTTGTCATCATCCCTTGGCAAATGGGCTGGGTAGCGCGCATCCTGCGCATTATCCCGCGCTGGCTATGGGATAGGCTCACACGCAATGCGCCGCATAAACCCAGGATAGATTTGTAACCCCCAGCCAATCAACCAGGAGTTGGATACAGTTAACCTAGAAACTACCACGCAGGGTCAACATCAGATTACGCGGTTCGCCAAAATGCGTCTGGCGCGACCAGCCTTCCACACGAGAATAATATTTCTTATCCAGCAAATTATTCCCGGTCAGACTTACATCCCAGTTCGAATTGATGCGATAACTGACTTGTGCAGAGGCAAGCGTATATCCTCCTTGCTCCCATTTGTAGGTCCCATCGTAAGCATAGATAGCACTGCTTATATTGAGGCCCCCACCAATTGCCCATGCCTCTGAAAGCTGGTATTTGTTCCAGAGCTTGAAATTATGTCTGGGGGTTGCTGTGGCAAACACCAAGCCCTGTTGACCATCTTCCGCTTTCAGATACTTGGTTGCGGTATAAGCATAACCCGCCGTCAATTCCCACTGATCATTCAGGCGACCACTTATTTCCGCCTCCGCACCCTGGCTGCGCACCTCTCCAACCGCAATCGAGTAATTAGGGTTTGCAGGATCAGTCATGGCGCGGTTTTTATCTTGAATATGGAAAAGCGCAGCATGCAAATTCAACTTTCCGTCTTGCAATTCACCTTTGACACCTAGCTCATACTGCTCGCCAGTACGCGGCTTGAGGATCTTTTTATCCGCACTCATGTAATACTGCTGCGGCTGGAAAATGTCGCTATAGCTGGCATAAAGCGAATATTGATCGTTCAGGTCAAACACCAGGCCAACATAGGGGGTGAATTGATGCCTGATGCTATCGCTGCTATCTGGGTTGTCCTTGATATCTGTTTGCCAGGAACTGAGTCGCCCACCCAAGATCAGTTTTGTGCGATCTAGTATTTGCAATCTGGTTTGACCATATAAGCCAGTTTGCCTGGTTTGATAAATATTGGCTGGCTCAAAGATAAACTCTGGCTTTGCAAGTGCATGATCCGGTTCAAAAATATTCTGTGTTGCCCCATACACCTGGGCATACGCGGTATTGGAATTAAACACGCGGGAGTTCACACCAATCAGGATATTGTGCTGTTTACCGAATGCCTCAACTGGCTGATTCAGATAGGCATCCAGACCGTAATCGCTGGTTTTTCCCTTACTCGCTAGCAAAATACGGTCAAAATTACCTGACTGGTCGATATAAGAGTCGCCGAACGCGCTTGTTTCCAGACCAAATCTACGCTCAAGGGCACTGGCACGTAATTTGAACTCTCCCCCCTGAGCAAGATGATGCTCTAGCTCAATAAAGTATTGATTGTTGTTTTCGTGCTTGTTATCCCAACCAGAACCCAGGAAAGTGGATCGACTAATACGCGCCATCCTGCCATCTGCATACGTTGGCAATCCAAATGTTGGTCGGGAATCCATACTGGTTAGCGTTGCACCAAGCGACAAGGTAGTCCGAGGCGTAAGATCAAACTCCAAAGTACCGTAAATCAGTGGCTTGCGTGCATAGTCATGATCAATAAATGAATGTTTATCTTGATACATTGCCACCACGCGACCGCGTACCTTGCCTTCAGTATCCAGAGCGCCTGTCACGTCTAACTCGGCACGATAATTATCCCAGGTGCCGCCTTGTAGACGTGTCTTGACAGCAACATCTGCCAGGGCGCGCTTGCGTACCAGGTTGACTGTGCCACCTGGCTCACCAGTGCCTTGCAACAAGCCCGCGGCTCCCCGCAATACTTCAATACGATCATACGTTGTCAGATCCAAGGAACTGGTACCCCACGCCCCCTGGCTGTCCTGTACCGGAATACCATCTATCTGAATAACATCCAGCCCATAACCCCGCATGGAAATGCCAGCGGTGTTACTGCCATAATTGACGACAGTAATACCTGTCGTCTGCTGCATAGCCTCAGCCACCGTAGTGAGGTTCTGATCTTCAATACGCTGCCGCGTCACGATGCTGATGGACTGAGGAATATCGCGAAGCTTTTGCTCACCTTTGCCAATGGTCACGATATTCGATGTATAGGAACCGCTGTTTTCTGTCCTAGCAGTCTTTTCTGCGCGGGCATGCACTGCGACTTCGGGCAATATGGTGCCCGAGACGCTGGATACTGGCTGATGAACGGCCTCGGTCTTGATCACTGTGTAGCCAGCATTTCCTTTTGCCACCACACCCAGGCCACTGCCCTTGAGAATCGCGTCAAAACCTTGCTGTACACCATAGCGGCCTTTCAAGCCTGCACTTTGCCTGCCGTCGACTAGCGCAGGATCAAATGACAATGCCACATCGCTGGCAGCCGCAAAAGCGGAGAGGGTTTCTTCTAGCGTTCCGGCAGCAATGTCATATTGCCGAGAGACTGTTGCCGCTTCCGCTGCGATTGCCTGATACGGCAACATCACACCACCCACCGGCATAGTAAAGAAAGCGGTCAGCAACAAACGATGCACGAGTGTGCGCTGCCATCTTGGAGACATGCCTGATACAGGCTTTGAATTGCTCATGTTGATCAATATCCCTTGCTCATGATTGGAAAAAGACTGCTTTCCCAATACGACGAAGCAGGAATAAAAAAGGATCATGGCGATCACAAATACTTGCCGAACCGATCACCAGACTGCGTATACAGCAGAATTACATGATGGCCACTGGTCAGGATGCTGGCCCAACAATCAGCCAGTAGCGCGAAATGCGAGTAATCTGGATCGGCATCGTGCTTTGCAGCAAATCGAGGCTACGTTCGGTATCCATCAAGGGAAAGGCCCCGGAGACAGGTAATTCAGCCACATCCGGATGGCAGCGCAGCAGGCCGGGGCGATAGCGGTCCAGCTCGGCAAGCAGGGTTTGCAGGCGCATGTGATGAGCAATCAAGAAACCACGGATCCAAGACTCTTCAACCTGCATCACTGGCGATAGGTTGCTTACCTGTGTAGCGTCAAACTTACCTTGCTGACCAGCTTGCAGAATACCGTGATTAGCTGGCATAGCATGGGGAGTCAGCTCCACCGCGCCATCAAAGACAGCAACATGGCTACCACTATCCAATAGCCGCACGCTGAAACGAGTGCCCAAAGCACGCGCTACGCCATCGTGAGTCTGCACCCTGAATGGGCGGTGATCATCATGTGCGGTGGTGATGTGTATTTCGCCTTGCTCCAGTGTCAATAGGCGTTGCTGCGCGGTGTAGCTGATATTGACACTACTGGCGGTATTGAGGATGAGGACAGTGCCATCGGCCAAAGTGACACGGCGTTGCTCGCCGGTCGCCGTATGCAAATCCGTCGTATAAGGCAACCAAGGGCGTGCGCTCCAGGCCAACCATAGGCTGGGACTGGCGACCAGCAGTACAGCCAATTGCTTAACGACACGGCGGCGGGCCGGAGAAGTAGTGCAGCGCAAAGTGGCTTGACTCACGACTGGCGGCAGTTGCTGCATCGCGCCAATGAATTGCTGGGCACGCAGCCATGCCTGCTCGTGTTGCGGGCTCTGTGCACGCCAACGTTGCGCAGCCGTCTGGTCTTCTGCTGTCACATCGCCAGAATGCAGCTGCACCAGCCAATCCGCCGCCTGCTCAAGAATAGCAGGGTCAATATGGTTCGATACCTGCATCTTAAGCTTGTTCTGCCAGCATCACCGCCATGAAGGCCTTGCGCATATGGCGTTTCACAGTAGGTAACGCACAGCCTAACTGTGCAGCTATCGCAGCATAAGTTAGGCCGTCGAGCTGGGAAAGCAGGAAAATTTCGCGCGTTTGCGCGGGCAGGGGCTGTAATACACGATCAATCGCACGTATGGCCTGTAGTAACAGTAGCGCATGCTCTGGCGAAGGCGCTTCCTGTTCAGGCAGAGTCGCTACAGCGGCTAGGTAGGCTTGTTCCAATTCCTTGCGCCGCCAATGGTCTATCACCAAATTTTTGGCAATGGCAGTTAGGTAAGCACGAGGCTGCTCGAGTGTGTGCAACCCACGTTGCGTTGTCATGACGCGGACAAAGGTATCCTGCGCGAGATCGGCCGCCTGCTCGCTACAACCGAGCTTGCTGCGTAACCACTGATGCAGCCAGCCCCGGTGCTGGTGATACAGATGTTGCATCTGGATAGTAGCCATGTCATCTTCCGCGTTGTGATGCATGATCACCATACCGACCTAGGCCCCTGAAAAATATGTAAATAAGAATTATTATAATATTTTATTAGACAGGATAGGTGCAATCATCGCCTGACCCTAATGGCACCAAAGACCATCAACAGAGAGACTAGGAAAGAGGAGTTGCCGCAGAGTCTAGAACTCAGTGCGCTCGCAACGCGATGTTCAATTGATCAATCATTTCTGCCCAATCTGCATCCTGCAATAAGCCCTCGCGCAGAAAAGTCGCCTGGGCAGGTGTCCAGAATGGCGCATCCGGCAGGGCAATATCGTCTGCGAGCGGAGCATGGGCGGTAAGAAAATGGCTGATGCCTTGATCGTCGGATGGCAAGCCTAGCTGGGCAAACAACTCAGAGAAACGGTGAAAAGTCTGGCTCATGTCATACTCCGATCAATATTGATGCGAGGGTAATGTTGCGCTGTTTCATTGGAACACAGCCTGCCATGAGGGTTCAACCCAGCTGGAGATCAAATGCCCCTGATGTCTTTCCAATCAATTTCGATCACTTGCCCAGGGCCCGCATCAATGAGAATGTAAAACTCGCCAGCGGGCTTAGGGAAACGGATACGGGAATGGTCGTCCAGCTTGCCGGAGAAAATCTGGCTTTCATCATAACGGATCACGTCCACCACAGCGTTCAATAATGGGTGGCCATCCGACTCTCCGCCTTCGCAGGCAATCTGCTTGGCCTCCACCCAGCACTTGCCAAGCGGGATATGCACGCCATGCCCCCAGGCTGAAGCACTGGCCAATAAAGCCAGCATACTGGCGGAACGGATCATGTTCGCAATCGTCGGCATGTTATTGCTTCTCCTGGATGAATCGCGCAGTCGCTGGCGACAAGCGCTCAATATCGAAGGCCTGGTGATACACCTCGCCAGACTTGCTTTCCACCGTCAGCCATATCTGGTCTTCCAACCGGGTAGCCGGAGGAATGTAAATGGCCACTTCGCGCGTCCACCTTGCCCCGTGGAACGCCAGACCCGCAGCCCGCAGCGAGCGAGGCTTGCGGAACTTGAGGTAAGCAGCACGAATTTCACTATCGCAGGCCTCACAAAAGCGCAGGTGGAACTCCTTCACCGGGGTATCCCAGGCAAATTTCTCCGGTGCCTCCTGGCTTTCCTCGGCAATCACAAAGGTCCAAGGGCCAATCTGGCCGTGGATAGCATCGTCACGCAGCACCGCTTGCTCCGACATTTTCCAGGCATTGAAGCCCAGCCATGCAGGCACCGCGACCAAAGCCAGCAGTAATAATGCACGTACTGGCACTGGCAATACCGTATCGCGCAATTGCGGCACCGATTTTTCCTTACGCGCAGTCTGTTTGGGCTGTAATGGCCACCAGGGCATCAGGAAAGCCAGCAACACGCCAATAGCACTCAACCAGCCCACCATCACGACAGGGCCAATGTTCCAGTGCCAACCTGCCACGGCAAATGCCGAGGCAATGGCCAAGAGACCCCAGCCCAGCCAATAGCAACACTGCCGCTGGCCTGCACTCAACTCCCGGCCGGTCAATTCCTTGCCATGCTTTTCCATACTGACAGCCAAGGCAAAAAAACCACCCAAGGCAAACAGCAACACCGCCATGTGATATGCCGTCATGCTGCACCTCCCGGCATCAACAGCCAGCAAGCCAACGAAAGCACCGCCAATGGCACCAGCAAGCCTACCCATGCCCGCGTAGCGCTACGTGCCTGAAACACCCAGATCACCACAGCAGCATAGATGGCAAAACTCAACATGGTAGAAGCCAGCACTGCCTCTGCCTTGGATACAGGCAACAGCAAGGCCAACAAGATGGATACGGCCGAGGTCAAGGCATAGCCCACCACGACGGCAGCAAGAGTGCGCGAGGCCACCATCCACCGATAACGTGCGATCTCACTCATGCCTGTGCTTCCTCTTTCTTTAGCCAGCGCTTTTTGAGCTTATAGGCGATGTAGGCAAAAGCCGCGGCAAAGCCCAGCATGGTCAGGTCGAAGCCTGCCAGTACCCAGTCACCATGGGGAATGGTCACCCCCAAGTGCCGTTCCGTCGTCAGGAAATTCAACACAGGAATCAGGCCAAATGCCGCCACGGCGATATAGAGGCTCTCCAGCCATGAACGCTTGAGCGGGCGCAAGGCAGCGTAAATGAACATCCAGCCCCAGGCGGCAAACAGGCAGTGCATTTCCCAATCTGCACGATCTGCCATTTCGATTGGTAGCAAGCGATTAGCCCAGAAATACGCCGCCACTGCGACCGGCAAGCCTACGATGGTGCCTACATTCAGTGTCTCGACCAAGCGATGGCCAAATCCCGGCGTGCCGCCATGCTTGCCCAGATAATTGTTACGACGCTTCACTGTCCACAACACCAGCCCGGTGCCTATCATCGCGCAGCCTAACAGGCCGGAGAAAAAATATAGCCAACGCAGCCACCAGCCAGCGAAATGCCCTTCGTGCAATGCCAGCATCACATTGCGCGTCAGCATGGTGGCATTGGTCTGGTTGTCGAATGCTACCGGCTCGCCAGTGATCGCATTGAAGCGTACCTTGGGCGGGAAGCCGCGATTCAGCGTGGCGGAATAATCACCCAAAATCTCTACATAAGGACCTTCCGCGACGGGGTGGCGCATGACAACGGTAGCCACTGCCACTTCTCCCCAGGCCTGTTGGGTTTGCTGCACCAGCTTTTCCACCGAGACTTGCGGACGTTGCACTGGCGCAAATACCTTATCTACCGGGTCGCGTTTGTATAACTCATCGTAGAGCTTGCGCAGTTGTTTCTCAGAGGAGCCGTAGAAGACATCTTTGACTGTCGGCATGTACTGAAAGGTAAAAAACACCAGGCCGCTATAAGTGATCATGAGGAAAAATGGCAGCGCCATCACACTGACCAGATTGTGCGCATCCAGCCAACTGCGTTGGCCTTTGCCGGGGCGGAAAGTAAAAAAATCCTTGAAAATCTTTTTGTGGGTGATCACGCCGCTGATGATCGCCAGCAACATAAACATGGTGCAAACGCCAACAATACGATAAGCCACATCGTCATTGATGTAATGCAGCGCATAGTGCATTTCATACAGCTCCCAGCCACCACCGGTAGGGCGCCCCTCAACCGGCCGATCTGCCACACCAGTGACCGGATCGAAATTCTCGTTGCCACGTCCGCCGCGCTCCAGCCCTGGGCGTGGCATATCCTCCCACGCAATCCCGGCCTCGCGGTCTATACGCTCAGCCAAACCATGATGCGGCAAGGTAATGCTCCACATGCGGGCATCTGGTGCCACCTGCTCCAAGCGGTCAAAGGCAAACCCCAGCACCTGCGCCGTTGGCACCTCCACCAATGGCTTGGACAAAGGCAGCTCGGGCTGCATCCAGCGTGAAATCTCGGCATTCACATAACCAGCAGTCCCGGTCACGAATACGAAAAACAACACCCACCCAACCAACAAGCCAACCCAGGTGTGTAGCCAGGCCATGCTCTGGCGAAAACCTTCTTTCACGGCAAATCCTTGCTTAATTAATCCAAAGGCGAGCAGGGCATCATGCTCCATTCGCCACACAGGAAGAAAATATGAGATTGTATATCATTAACATTTATCTGATGACGCAAGGGGATGCTAAAACAGTACCCCTCTATTAGTCATGACACTTGAGAATGAAAAAAGGACACCCTGAACTGGAAAAATTAGATATTTTTCGCAATTACCCGATGACAGCCGTCGATGTATAAAGGACGATGGGCGTGTTATCGCATCATCGTCCTTTATGTTTATCCTGGCACTACGCCATGCCAGTTCAGAACTGGTATTTCAGGTTGGCCATGATCCTGCGCGGCTCTGCAAAGGTAGTGTAGTTCAGGCTATCCACGGTGGCATAGTAACGGCGATCAAACAAGTTATTCACAATCAGATTAAGCTCTGTCTTTTTGTTGATCTGATACTTTGCCGTTAAACCGACAATCGTCAATCCGCCACGTTTAATGTCATAGTTAGTCGCATCCTGGTTATAAATGCGACCATAGGCACGAACATTTCCCCCAATGCTCCAGTCAGTACTAGGAATACGATAGTAGCTTACCAAGCTCAAGCTATGCATAGGTAAGGTCGTCATGTAACGGTCGCCTTTTTTCTCGCCTACCGTGTATTCGCTATGCATATAGGTATAACCAGCTGCCACATTCCAGCCCGCACTGATTTCGCCGTTCAGGTTAAGCTCCAACCCTTGGCTCACTATCTTGTCCGACGCTGTATAACAGCGGCCCTGGCAAATATTGCCCAAATTGAAAGGTATTGAGGTATCAGCCCTAGCAAGATTCGTTTGCTCAAGCCGGAAAAATGCTGCCGCTACATTCAATTGCTTGTTCAACAACTCACCCTTGATACCCACTTCGTAATTGGCCCCGATCACTGGCTCCAATCGGCTGCCATTCGCACTGCGAAACTCCTGTGGCTTGAAAATATCGGCATAGCTGGCATACACCGAATATTCACTATCAAGATCATAGACCAAGCCAGCATATGGCGTGACTACTCCAGTTTCAGTTTGACTACTCGTTCCCAAGCGGTCTGTCAGGCGATACCAACTGACTCGCGACCCTAAAATCATCTTAAGTGAATCACTCAGATTGAAGCGGCCCACTGCAAACATCCCGTGCTGTCGAGTCACATCATCACTACCATAAGTACCGCCGGGCACTGGTGTCACAATCGAGTTGGGATCAAAGTCATAGCCATTAGGAATAGTAGCTGCCAGCCTATAGTCCGTCCCTTTGGTTTCGGACTGTAACTTAGACCCGTTGATGCCCAATGTCAGTTCGTGGGTTCGCCCGAACAAAGTCACGGGCCCAGAAGCATGCACATCCAGCGCATCTGACTTAAGATCCCTTGTCAACTTGACGTTCTGGTAGAGGCTCAACCCAGCACCAGTAGTTGGATTGAGGCTGCCGTTCAACCAGCTGTCCTTGGACTGATAGACATCAGTCAACCCGCGCATGTATGTAGCTTTGAGCAACCAGTCATCAAACAGTTTTTGCTCAATACCCACTGTATACAGCGTGTAATCCTTATTGTTATGGCTATCAGGATTACCAAAGAAAGAAGAGCGCTTAAGGCCAGGATCACTGCCATCTGCCGCATATGGCACCCCCAAATGATTACGCCCCAAGTCTTTTTGGTATTGCACACTGGCACTGACCAACGTGGTAGGCGTCACCTCTGCCTCAATAATGCCGTATACACCCTGCTTGTTGTTGAAGGCATAATCGATGAAAGAATTAGCATCATCCACCAATGCTACAAAGCGGCCCCGCACCTTGCCTGACTCCGTGAGCGGCCCTGATACGTCACCCACAAAACGACGTTGATCCCATGAACCAAGCTGCACTTCCGCCCGCGCCTGAAACTCTTGCGTAGGACGCTTGCGCACCAAGTTAATCGTACCGCCGGGAGAGCCCGCACCATTGAGTAAACCCGATGCACCTTGCAATACCTCTACGCGATCAAGAAAAGCATTATCAACCAGTGGATTTCGGTTGGAATCGCTGATGCCTGTTGGATTGAGCATGCCATCGTACTGTGATTGCATGCTGAATCCACGGCTGTAATAGTCGTTACCATTCGCCCCTCGCTCATACACAAATACTCCGCTAGCGGTCTTCAATGCATCATCCACGGACATCATGCCGAAATCATCCATCTGCTTGCGGCCAATCACCGTGACGGTCTGCGGGGTTTCGCGCGGAGAAAGAGCAAGCTTGGTGGCAGTACTGGTATATTTCGCACGATAAGATGCAGTACCCTCAGTCGTACCGTCACGATCTGCCTGCACAGCCACTTTTACCTCTGGCAGGGTATCCGTGTTCGACTTCTGCATTTGGCTGTTAGTAATAGCTTTCAGGGTAAATCGCCCCGGCTGCACCTCCACGGCCTGCAAGCCACTATTTTCCAGAAGTGCATCAAAGCCGCGTTTAACGCTGTAATGACCTTTCAAGCCATGAGTGGCAAGGTGCCTGGCTTGCTCCGCTTCGAACGAAAGCACCACGCCTGCCTCGCCAGCAAAGCGGCTCAACGCGCCATCCAAGGCACCGGGAGGAATATCATAGGTACGGCTAGCCTCGGTTTCCGCTGCAATTACAGATGACATACCGAGGTAAAAAGGTAATGAAGTGATACCGAATGTTGTGGCCAACATGGTGCTGAGCACCTTGTGTTGCCAGTGCTTTTTACTGCCGGCTTTGGTTTGCTTGTTCATACTGTCTCCCAATAACAAATTGAATGTTGTCATGGGATGGGTCGAACGAAATCAGGAAAGGGACAATGCAAATGGAAACTTTTACGTTTTACCTGATTGGGTTTATGCAGTGGAACGTAACGTCACCCAGTACCGTGAGAAATAATTGATCCGAACTTGCGGCAGGGCAGTCTGAATCGCCTCCAGAGCGATATTGGTATCATCCACTGGGAAAGCGCCTGAAATCCTTTGCTCGGCGAGCTGCGGGTCGCAGCGCAAGACACCTCGGCGATAACGGCCCAGTTCGGCCACGAGGTCTGCCAAGCGCCAATCAGTGACCACCAGCATCCCGCGTCGCCAGCTTGCCTCATTGCCAGCCAGCGCACGCACTGGCTCAGAGGCTTCCTCTCCAATCATGACTTGCTGCCCAGCAGGCACGATGTAGGCTGGGCCTGCATGCGCAGCATGCACCTCAACGGCATGCTGCATTACGCCCAGCCAAGTTGCATTTGCATGCTGCCTGACGGTAAATTGTGTTCCCAGCGCCCGTAACCTAGCCTGTGCGGTTTTGACGATAAATGGTTGTTGCAACGCTGCGGATGCATGTCCGGTTTCAATGTAAATCTCGCCCTTGATGAGCTGCACCATGCGCACATGCTGATCAAAAACCACATTCACGGCACTATCGGTATTGAGGGTAAGGCGAGTGCCATCTGCCAGCACCCATTCACGACACTCACCGATCGCCGTGCTGTAATCAGCCAGCACAGCCTGCCATGGCTGAGTGCGCCAACCGTGCCAAACCAATGGCGCAGTGACAGCCACAACGCCAAGTCCCTTGAGCAGCGCTCGACGGCTAGCCCGCATTTCCTCCGCGCCGGAATCAAGCACATTGCGTGTTAGGCCACCAGGGGCGACTAACATTTGCTGCTGCAAATGCTCCACACGCGACCAGGCCCACTGCTGCTCCCAGCCTTGATCCAGCCAGTGCTGCCAGGCCAGCTTATCTGCTGCGGTGGCTTCACCTGAACATAACTGGCTATACCAGCCAGCCGCTTCGCGAATCACACGCCTGGCAATATGCGGATCGGGAGAGATGGTATCGCTCATGAGAGGGAAAACAACAGGCAGTGCTCGATCGCGCGCGCCATGTATTTTTTGATGGAACTGACGGAGAGATTCATGCGCTCGGCAATTTCCTGATAGGTAAGGCCATCTAATTGCGACATCAGGAAAGCCTGCCTCGGCTTTTCGCCCAACGCATCCAGCATGGCATCAATCTCACACAGGGTTTCGATGACCATACTGCGCTCTTCCACGGAAATCTGCACTGGCTCAGGCAAGTGGGCAATCGCTTCTAGGTAAGCGCGCTCCAGTGCGCTGCGGCGAAAATAATCCACCATCACCCGCCGTGCCACCGTAGCAAGATAAACACGCGGCTCCAGTATCTGGCTCGCATTGCGCGCGGCGATCACCCGCATGAAGGTGTCTTGCGCCAAATCAGCCGCGCTCTCGCTGCAATGCAGCTGCCGCCTCAACCATGAGCGCAGCCAACGGTGGTGGCCGGTATACAGCGACTCTAGGTCTTGCTGCAACGCAGCATCATGAATATCGGGATGGGTTGTGGGAGTGGACATGCACTAGGCCAACACAAATTTTGCAAATAAGAACTATTATATTCTGTAGCGTTAAAAAGTGAGAGCGATTTAGTGTTTGCAAACCACCAAGCCCTAAGAGCGCTATAGCAGCGCTGGTCAGCTCATCACCTAATCACATCTCGCTCGCTATCATATGCACCACATCCCCTCGGGGGCCGCAAAATGCGCAAGCGCAGCCATCAGCTGCGCTTGCGGGGGTAACTAGCGAACTTTGTGCGGCTAACTTGGTTCTTGTTCTTGAGGTGCTAACTTTGAGAAACCTTTACGCCTAGACCCTCAACTCCCACGCTGAAGGTTTTCAGCATGCGTGGAACCAGCATCACCGCTTCGACCATATCACCATAGGTCTACACAGCTCAGGGTTGGCACCCGGTCTCAGGCGTTGATCGTCTGGCGAGTGGATGTACCCTGGGCTGCATTCGACACGGCTTCCCACTGCTCCCATTCAGCCAGACGGGCGGCGTAAACCGCACGGGCCACTGGCATACCTTCCGTGCCGAGGAAAATGCGCAGTGGTGGCTGGTCCGCATCGACAATCTGAAGCACGGCTTGTGCTGTCGCTTGTGGTTCGCCGAGGTCGATGTGAGCGCTCTGGGCAAATACCTGCTGACGCAATGCTTTGTAGTCTTCCAACCCCTCTGATATCTGCAATGACACAGGGCTAGCGAAGTCGGTCGCATAAGCGCCAGGCTCAATCAGCGTTACCTTAATGCCGAAGGCGGCAACCTCCTGCGCCAAGCTGTCATGCATCGCTTCTAATGCCCACTTGGAAGCGTTGTAGAAACCCGTAATAGGACCAGCCACGATACCCGCAACGCTGGAAACGCCGAGAATGTGTCCGCTGTTCTGCTGACGCAGAATAGGTAACACTGCCTGGATGACACGCAGTGCTCCGAAGAAGTTTGTCTCGAACTCGGCCTTCACGTCGTCCGGCTGGGATTCTTCAATCGCGCCAACGAGGGCGTAACCGGCATTGTTCAGCACCACGTCGAGTTGACCGAAATTCCGGTGCGCATGGGCAACTACATCACTGACCTGCTGTGCATCGGTCACATCCAAGGCGAGAGGCAGCACCAAATCACCATAGCGTTCGACGAGCGCATTCAGCGCATTTGTATTCCTTGCCGTCGCGACCACCTTGTCGCCACGTTCTAAAGCTGCCTCGGCCCACACACGACCAAATCCGCGTGCAGCGCCCGTGATAAACCAAACTTTTGATGTCATCTGTGATACCTCTATGTTGTGTTGAGGAAATGCCTGGCTAATCAATCAGCGCATCTGGCTAAGAATGATGCGGTCGAATATGCGGTCACCGAGCAACACGCGCATGCGGATTAGCATCTTGGCAAACTTGCCTGCCGCATAGCGCGTTCGTGGGTTGCTGCTGGCGACAGCCTTAGAGACAACATCTGCAATCACACTCGGATCACTGCCCGTGCCATGACCATAGGTCTGCTTGATCGCCTTAGCAACCATTTTCACCATCCGGCCATAGGGACCATTCACCGAACGCTTGACGATGCTCTCGGAGGCAGCATCACCGAAGCCGGTTTCGATCACGCCTGGTTCAACGACCACAACCTTGATGCCAAAATCGACGACTTCCAGGCGAAGACAATCCGACCAACCTTCCAGCGCATGCTTGGTGGCGTGATACCAAGCGCCCAAGGCGCTGTACATCTTGCCGCCCATGGAGGTGATATTGACGATGTACCCGGAATGTTTTGCGCGCATTGATGGCAGAAGCAATTGCGTAAGCCGTGCAGCACCGAATACATTCACCTCGAACTGGTAGCGCGCTTCGTCAATACCGACTTCTTCCACCGGCCCATATAGGCCAAAGCCCGCGTTGTTGACCAGCACATCCACGCCACCCGTCTGGGCGAGAATGGTGCCAACGCCAGCAACGATCTCTTCATCCTTGGATACATCCATCCGCAATGTCTGGGCACCCAACGCAGCCAGATCGGCCATCTTGTCGACGCTACGCGCGGCCACATAGACCTGGTAGCCATCCTGGATTAATCGCTTAGCGATTGCCTTGCCCATACCCGACGATGCGCCAGTGACCAGGGCTGTTTTTTTTCCTTTGATAAACATGTCGAACCTCGTTTGTTTGGATACAAGCTATTTTCCAGATACAGCAGATAAGTGCACTTGCAATACGTGCCAGAAACTCCACCATTTGCGCCACTGGCTGGCCTGAGCATTCAAACCCCACGCTACGTCATCTGCTCTTGCACTGTGAGCCGCGAACCTCTGAGATGAAAGCAGGTACTGCCTTGTCTCGCATGCTCGCGGGGACGGTGCCAGTTTCAACGGGCTTCCTGCAGATAGTCTCTCAGTGCCTTGAGCGTTCCATAAGGGGTATCCACCACACTCTGGTTAGCCAACCAGCTGGGAATAGAACCACCGGGGGACGCATGCATCTGATAGGTAATGTTCACGCCGTCAGCACTGGGCACCAGCTTCCACTGGCCACTCGCCTGAGGAATACGCACCTTGCCTGCACGCAACGGCAGGTAATCGGGAGCAGCCTCCACCCGGATGGTGACCGTGCCATCGGCAGCCTTTAAATAGGTAAAGTGGTAGACACCATCGCGATTGGATACTGGCCAGGGCGCCTTGTTGTCCAGATAATGAATTTGTTCGGTATCGGTAGCCTTTAGCAGCTCCGAGGCGGCTACATCAGGCATCCACTTGCGGAAAGCGTCAGCATCTCGCAGCACTTTGACCACATCGTCAGGAGTTGCCTTCAGTTGAGCCTCGCCACGGAATTCGCGCAGGGGTGAACCCTCGACGTTGCGCACATAGACCTTGATGCCTTCGGCATCCTTGGCCAGCGACCACGCTTCCTGTGCGAACGATGGTTGACCCATCAGCAGGCCAACCGCCACAGTGGCGGAAAATACGTAGTGTTTGATATTCATATAGAACCTCGTCATGTTGTGATAACACGACGACTTTAGTGGGGAGAGGGCAGCAATCCACTAGCATGATGCGCCACTGATACAACAATCGGTGCCAACCAGTTGTGCGGCGTCAAAGTCCGCACTTCGATCAGTCTGTGCCTATGCTGGCAAGCACATCGGAAGCCAGCACGACGCCCCCGTTGGCTGTGGGTAAGGTCTTGACCAGCGACTGGGCGACGGCCCCTGCACGCACGGGACGATAGGTGCCAGGCAGAATGGGCGCTAGCAGTTTTGCAATAGGGATTGCAATCAGTTCACCGATACGCGTAGGTTGCTGTAGGCCATTGCGGTAGTCCAGCAACAGTGAGGGCTGTGCAATCACCAATGCCGTCAGGCTCATCGCCTTGAGAGCATCCTCCAATTCACCTTTGACTCGGTTGTAGAACGTAGAGGATTTCGAGTTCGCCGCCGCTGCGCTCACCAACCCGATTCGCCGGGCACCCGCTAAATAGGCGGCTTGAGCGACCGCCAAGTTTGCCTCCATATCGACGGCGCGAAATGCCGCTTGACTGCCTGCCACCTTAATCGTCGTACCGAGTGCCAGATAAACCTCGTCTACCTGCGGTAATACGGGCAAGCGCCTGAAATCCACGATGTGAACCTGCAGCTTGGGATGGTCAACGCTCAAGGGCCGCCGGCTCAAGGCATGCACCTCAGAGACTGTCCGGTCTGCCAGCAGGGTCTGAAGTATCAGGCCTCCCACTAGTCCCGTTGCACCGGCCAGCAGTACTTTTCGTTGCTCTACGAGCGTAGACATGGCGTGCCTCTCCTTAATTCAAACGCATGGTATGCCGCGCGCTGTCAGGCGTCTGCCCAGTCCAGCCTTGGAATGCGCGATAGAAGGAATTGGGATCTTCAAAGCCGAGGAGGAATGCAATCTCCCCTACAGGCATTGTGGTACTCCCAAGGTAATGGCGAGCGAGACTCTCCCTTGTAGCGTTAACCAAGGCACGAAAGTTTCCGCCCTCGTCTTCAAGTCGACGCTGTAACGTACGCTTGCTCATCCCCAAACGCTCGGCAGTGTTCTCAATAGTGGCCGCATTCCCGGGCAGAAGCTCCAGCAGAACTGCACGCACGCGTTCCGCAGTCATCGCTGTCGCATCAAGCTCGCTGAGTCGGCGGCGAAGGTCGGGCTCGAATACACGCCACATGCCTTCATTAGCCGTAAGAAAGGGACGAAAAACGTCTTCGGCTGCGAATGTGATACTTGGACTCTCGCCTTGCTGTACGGGCACACCGAAGAATATCTCGTAACGTCGGGCGTAAGCACTAGGCGGGAGTTGCGGAAGCACCACTCGAAGCGCTTGAACCGGCTCACGGGTCGCAAGCCTAGCCAATCGCAATAAAAACGCGATTTCGGCAACTTGCAGCGAATACGGCACCTCAGTCTCCACCAGCAGCCAGTGAGGCGACACCGTCAGGTCACCTGACTTACCCACCTCCACATCAAGGCGCATGGGGGCCACAAGTTGCTTGTACTTGGCTAGGCGTTGTACCGCCTGCATAAAATTAGCACTACACAGTGCTGCGAACAGGGGCGGATTGAAAGACTCAGCCGAGACGGCTTCGACGATGTGCAAGGGAAACATAACATCACCTGCCTCAGCCTCTAAGGCACGCCAGAAACGGAAATAGTCTTCAGTAGGCAGCCCAGGCCCTCCCCGAGAAAGCAAGTCTTCAGGAAGCCCCGCTCGACGCAATACACTAGCGGGCTGCAGGCCAAAGTCCTTGAGCAAAGCCTGCCAGCCGATATCCACCGAAAAGGTTTTGTTTTGCATCATCAGCACTCCATTGTCATTCAAGAAACGCCATACCGCCCCATTCAAACTACACCCGGAGTATAGATAGGCCGTGCGATATTGTTAATTCAAAACGCGCCACAACATCTGCAAAAAACGACATTTCTGTCGATGATGGCCTGTCTGGTAAAGGGTTGGGACGCTCGTTTGCATCACCTGTCATGAAAGGCCTGCACAATTCGTGCGACGTTGCTGGCTGCACTCATGGTGCAATAAAAAACCCCTTCCAGGCGGATGCCCAGAAGGGGTGGTGATGACACGATCCGATAAGTTAGAAACTACCGCGCAAAGTCAGCATGAAGTTCTGTGGATCACCAAAAAAGCTTTGGCGCGACCAACCATCCAGGCGCGAGTAGTAACGCTTGTCAAAGATATTATTACCGTTGAGGCTAAGATCCCATTGTGGATTAATGCGGTAATTCACCTGCATAGAAGCCACGGTATAACCGCCTTGCTCCCAGGTGACACCGTCACGTTGTGCGAGAACACCACTGTTGATATTGAAGCCACCGCCCACACTCCAGCCTTGGCTGGCATCTCCAGTCAGCCTGAATTTGCTCCAGACCTTCAGCAGTTGCTTGGGTACATTGGGCGCGAATGGCAGGCCTTGCAGTTCTTCCTCCGCATCCAAGTATTTAGTCTCGGTATAGGCATAGCCCGCAAATAAATCTAAACGTGGCGTGACACTACCGCTGATTTCGCTTTCAAAACCCTGGCTACGCACTTTGCCAGCAGCAATCGCAAAGTTTGGATTGTTTGGGTCGGTCAGGGAGCGATTCTGGTCAACGATGCGGAAGATGGCAGCATGCATATTGAGCCTGCCACCATCAAACTCACCTTTGATGCCAGCCTCATACTGTTTACCTATACGGGGCTTGAGTACACTAAGATCAGCACGCTGATCAATCTGCGGCACAAAGATGTCGCTAAAGCTCGCATACAGCGAGAAGTGATCGTTGAGCTCCTGCACAATACCGACATAAGGTGTGAAGCGCTGGGTGATATTGTCATAGGCCTCAGGAACATCCTTGGTCTCTGTTTTCCAGTTACTCACGCGGCCACCCAAGATCAGCTTGGTCTGGTCGAGCACTTGCAGGACGGCGCGACCATAGATGCCGGTCTGGGTCGTTTTGACGACATCAGGGTCGGCAAGTACGAAATCAGGACGTGGCAAATCAACATTGGGGTTAAACACATTTTGTGTATCAGAGAAATTGTTGCGCGCCGTAGAATTGCGGTAAACACGCGAATTGATACCAGCCATCAACTGATGCTCACGCCCCAACCACTCCCATGGGCTGGTGAAATAAGCATCCACGCCATAATCCTGTGTCTTGACTTTGGCAGCCAGCAGACGACGCGTCACATTGCCAGTATTGGGATTGATATAGGTATTGCCGGTGCTGGACTCCATATCCATATCCCTGTCCATCACGCTCAGGCGTAGCTTGGCCTTGGCACCTCCGTCAAATCGATGCTCAGCTTCAGCAAAGTAATTGCGCGTATGCTCATTTTTATAATCCCAGCGCGAACCGATAAAAGTCGAACGCTTGAAATCTGCAGTAGTGCCATTGGCATAGGTCGGTAAGCCCAAGGTTGGCATGATGTCCAGGCTCTGCACCGTGGCGCCCACCGACAACGTGGTATTAGGAGTGAGGTCATATTCCAGCGTGCCATAGAACAAGGGCTTGCGTGAATAGACATAATCAATGAATGACTTCCTGTCATCGTAGACAGCAACAAATCTGCCGCGCAGGCTGCCATCGCTATTCAAGGCCCCCGTCACATCCACTTCGCCGCGGTAACTATCCCAGGAGCCAGCCTGCAAGGTGGTCTTGATTTGCTGTTCGGCACGCGCATGCTTGCGCACCAGGTTAATCGTGCCACCCGGCTCGCCTGCACCTTGCAACAAGCCTGCGGCACCACGCAGCACTTCTATACGGTCATAGGTCGCCAGGTCAAAGGTGCTATTGCCCCAGGTGCCAGTATCGGCCTGCACCGCCAGCCCATCTACCTGGATAGCACTGAGATCATAACCGCGCAGGAGAAATCCGGATGTTCCGCTACCGTAACTACGTACTGTGACACCCGTGACTTGTTCCATCGCTTCCGCAACGGTTGTCAGGTTTTGGTCTTCCATACGCTGCCGGGTGACGATAGAGATGG
>VFQQ010002567.1_pt1 | contig 19934 bp, 26 predicted proteins | sample 3512341 | NCBI WGS metagenome assembly VFQQ01 (sample SAMN10412373, study PRJNA504923) | tailings metagenome | isolation source: Relicate 2 Philex TSF1 revegetated site | place: Philippines: Tuba, Benguet | collected 2017-08-29 | reverse complement strand
GCTGTGGTGGATGCTGTTGCCGCCGCTGGCGCCTGTGGCACTTAGCGCCCGGCAGGACATGAGGACAGGCTGATCGCAGTGCCGTCGATTGAATCTCGTACGCTGGTGTTGCCGAGTAGCCTGCAGCGACCGCACAAGCAGCAAAGGGCGTGCAGCTGAACGCTATGGACGAGCTGCAGAAGCGGGCGGCGCCCCCGCCGCTGTCAGCTGATGAGGAGCGTCGGCAGCGCCTGAAAGCCGGTGCGCTTGCGCTCAGAGGCCTGCCCCAAGTCAAGCTGTGGCGGCCCTCGCTGCGAGCTCGCCTCCTCGGCCCTGTTGCCTGGTCCGAAAAAGCTGAGATCACATCGCTGTGACTACAACCGTGCGCCGCTGCCCCCAGCTGCCGCTGCCCCTGCCGCGCCGCTCGCCGCCGCTACCCGACTCCCGCACCTGCTCCCCCCAACCGATCGCTTCCAGCCGGCGAGGCCTACTTTGCCAAGGTGCTCAACTCGTCCAAGACGAAAGACCTGCTGGGTGCTGCCAAGTCAGCGGCTGCCGGCGGTGCAGCAGGGCTAGCACCCACCGCACCGCTGCTGCCAGGCGGCGGATCGGCCGCCGCCTCAACCGCCGCACCCCGCCTGCCGCTCACCACATTCGACGAGGATTTCCTCCAAGCGGGCGCCGTGATTGAGGGGGCGCGCACCTATGTGCTGGGCATCCTATTCCTGGCAGCGCAGGCGGCGCAGCTGGTCTTCCTCAAAGTGAGGGCTGGGTGCCAGGCTGAGTGTTGGGTGCGCGTATGGCGGGAGGATGTGTGGGATGTGCAGACAACGAACGAGCAGGCCTGCTCTCTGCTGCATGCCGCTGGTGCCTACTGTCGGCTCGCTTTCCCTGCATGTTGTTCGTCATTCCCCCACTGCTGTCCCTACTCCTCTGCCCCTCACCTGCTTGCTTCCCTCCTGTCCTGCCTGCAGTCCTCCCTGGATGCGCTGCGCGCCCCCGCCCTGCTGCTCTTCCTGCACCTGGCACCCGCTGCCCTCACGCTGTGGCTGCTGGGCGCACAGGGAGTGCTGGAGCTGCGCCCGCTGAGGTGCGCTCTGCACTGCGCTGCGTGCTGTGCTGTGCTGTGCTGTGCTGTGCTGGGATGCAGTGATGCAGCGCGGGTGCAGGTGCAAGTCGCGTGTGCGCTGGCATATTTGCTGCGTGCAAAGCAGGCCTGCTGGCTGCTCACTGGCCAGGGCTGCAACTGACTGCACACTTCTCTGCTCCTTCATTTCGCCTGCAGCCTGCGGGCAGTGCAGGGCGGCACACCCACAGCGGCGCTAGCAGGCCTGCAGGTGCGCTGCGCAGGTTGATTTAGCAGAGCACTGAGGGAGCATACTTGATCGCAGCTGCGGCATGCCGCATGCGTGCACGCTGAGTGGCATGCTCCGCCCCCCTGCCACTCTGCAGTGGCTGACGCTGTTTTGGGCGGTGCTACGCACCCCCGTCTTTGCGGTGCTGTGCTGGACAGTCATGGCGCCGCACGCCTTGCGCGCTGCGCTGGATGCCGCAGCCACGCGGCGGCTGCCGCCGCACGGCCGCCTGGCTGCCCTGGGAGCCGGGCTGGCGTGCACGGGTGAGGCTCGGAGAGCAGTGCATTTGCTATCATTTTGGGATGCTGGACTGGTGGGGCTGGCAGTGCAGTGTGCTCGTTTTGTTGGGCCAAACCGCCTGCTACCGCCTGCCTACCTAGTTGGCCGCAGCCGCCTTGGTTGCAGCACGCTTGCTGATCTCATTCATAGATCATGTACGCCCCGCCCTGCCCTGCCCTGCAGCCGCGGCACTGCTGGTTCAGTTCCCCGGCGTGCTTGGCCTGCTGGCTCTGCTGGCCTGGGCAGCCGCAGACCTGTTGGCAGCCGCCTGGGCGGCCCTGCGCATGCGGCCCGAGGTGCTGCAGCAGCTGGGCGGCACGCGGCCTGCCCTGGCGTCCTCCCTGCAGCAAGCCCTGGATGCCGAAGCATCGATGGATCATGCCACGCTGGCGCTGCTGCGGCACGCTTTGCCTGCTGTGCCTGCCCTGCTGCTGGGCCTGCTGCTGGGAGAGGGCAGCCAGCTGGTGAGTGGTGCTTATTAGGCAAGAGCAGGGATGATTAGTGGCTGTACGTTGCAGGGCGGACTGAGTGGTGTTTGGCCAGCAGTGGGAGCAGCGTGCGGCTGGTGTGCTGCGCTGCACAGCCAAACTTGCCTGCGCGAACCGCCGACCTGCGCCTCCAAGCATCCCTTCTGTTGCATGGCGGCTCTGCAGCGCATTTGATTCCATTTGCTTGTGCTGCGCTCCCCATTGGCCACAGGTGGATGCTGAGCTGTCGGTGCCAGCCGTCACCGCCCTGCTGCTGTCCAGCGCCGCCCTTGCTCTGAGCGCCACGGCAGACCAGCTCATGTCGGGCGGCCTGACGCGCACAGCGCACGAAGTGCTGGTGGCGGCGGGTCCCTTGGGCACAGGTGGGTGGGCGGGGGCTTGGATGCTAGGGGGGAATGGCTGCACGCTTCTCTGAATTATGACTCTTCTCACGGCCGTATGGGTTTGCCTATGTTCGCCTCGAGATCGCCTTGGGGCACTTTTTGCACTTGGCCCATTGTTCAAATGCGTTCCCTGCCTTAATGCCTCGCAGTGGTGATCGAAACGGCGGTGCGCGGCCTGTCCAGCCCAATCGCCTTTGTTTCGGCCATCGCCTGCGCCATTGCTGGTGTGCTGCTGCGCGTCACGGCGGCAGCCGCGGCCAGCTAGGCCTTGCTTCGGACGGAGGCTGGAGCCAAGCTGGCAAGCCATTTGCGTCGCCGCTTGGTAGTTATGCACCTGCCTGCCCAACACCTCGCGGTGCCGTAGCTCTGCATTGCGAATGATTATGTGCGGCCCACTAGTGCGCACTGTTGTAACATGGCCTGGTGCATTACACAAAGCAAGCAGGGTCTCTTCAATGATGTCGTGGGTCATGCAGTGGGTGGGCTGTGGAGAGTGGACAGCCTGGCTAGGCGTCAAATAAACGGTCGTGCTGAAAAGCGTTGCAAGAAAACTCAGGAGGCAGCAACTGGGCCGCTGACACAAGCACGTTGCTGGGGCATCACGAGAGGCTGCCGATTGGCCAGCCCGCTGCAGTACCGTGCACCGACACCCAATGAACGAGCAGGGGGGCTGCTGGCCAGCTCAGCGCCACCAGAAGGACACCGACAAGCTGGCTGGGCAGGGCTGTTTGGTGCTAAATGCTGGCTGCTCAGCGCCAGCTCAGCGCCACCAGAAAGACACTGAGAAGCTGACAGTGGTGGACTTGACGTAGTGCCACCAGCCAGGCGGGATGAACAGCATCTGGCCTGCCTCCAGCACGCAGTCTGCATGGAATGGACACATGGTAGTGAGGGTTGGTGGCAGGCGGCGGCGAGCAATGGTGTGGCAAGCACCAGCCACCAGCAAGCGCGACCATGTAAAGTAGTAAGCACGAAACAACACAAACAGCCGCAAACCCCACTACAAACAGCTGGACATGGGCCGCAACTGCACAGGAGGGCTTGCCTTGGAAGGGCGCTTGGGCAAAGAGGGGGTGGCGCTCGTGGTCTGGTGCGTCCACGTCCACCTGAATAGAAAGTAGACAAAGGAGGGCAGAGTACTGTTCTGCGGCTGCCTCGCCAGGTGAAGCCTTGCGGTCACCAGTCTCCAGCTGCCCCGCAGCCATCAGCGCAAGGTTGGCACGTGCTGAAGCGGTTCCGCACCTGGCCGGTGTTGGTGTGCATGCCCTCTGCGTGTGGGTACATGGCTGCATGGCAAGAGGAATGGGCAGTGGCTGGGTTGAGGCGGCAGTGACTTGAGTGCAAGTGCAGCCCTGAAGCGCAAGCAGATCACATGCGTGGCCAGTGCTGCAGGCGAGTCCACGCGGCAGTAGCAGCTGCAAAGCAGAAGGCGCATCCAAGCATTGCACAAACCAGGCCATGCACGCAGCAATGCTGCAGCTGTGTTGCAAAGCACGTAGGGCGCACCCTGGGTGTGAGCGGGGGAATAAAGCCGCACATATTTGCGCCCCGCGGCCTGGCACAGCAGGTTGGGGTGCGGGTCGGTGTGCAGCGGGGTGACCTGCATGATGAAGGGACGAGTCGCAAAGGCGTTCTTGATGCGCGATCTGGGCCCACTCCAAATGCGACTCACGACTCATCCGCCATACCGAGCGGGCCGCAACTAACAATGCGGCTTACCGACAAGGCGAATGCACGCGTGCTCCGCAGCCACCATCGCAAATGCGCATCCTCGCCACCTTAGGAACCATTGCTTACCGTGCCGGGTGGGCCAAACCAGGCGTTGATGGACTGCACCTCCCCCTCTCCCAGCACACAGTAGGGCGGCTCCTGCAGGGCAGATACGAAGTTATAGTATGATTCGAGTCAAACGCCTGAGTTCTGACATCAGGAGGAGCAGCACAACTCGCAAGTGCGCCGGGCAGACAGTTGCAGAATGCACCCATGTCCTTTGAGGAACAATGAAATGCAGGTCTCGCTACCATCTTAAGATGCACACTTGGGAGCAAGCAGCTCACCCGGATGTCGGCCGCCAGCGCAGGGATCTGGTCGAACAACGGGTGCTGAGCCAAGTAGCCGCGCCCGGCAGCCATGCCAGTGTGTTGCGCTGCCTGCTGCTGCTCATTGCCTGCCTGCGAGTCCTGCTGCTCCCTGCCCGGTGCTGCCTGCCGCTGGCCCTGCTGGCTGCCGCCCTGCAGCTGCGCCTCGGCATCAGCATGGCCCCCGCCTGCCGCTCCCGTGTCCCCTGCGCCGGCCGGGCCGCCACCTTGCCTGGGTTGGCTGCCGCTATGCTGGCCCTCCTGCTTGCTGGTGGTGGCAGTGGCTGTGGCAGCTGCAATGGCCGCAGCATCGGAGGCCGGTGCAGCAGCGGCGCCAGGCGCGGCAGCTGCAGTGGCTGTGGCCGGCGCAGTTGGGGCAGCAGCTGCGCCAGGCGGCACGATGTGGCGCTGCACAAACTGCTGCAGGGTCATGAGCTGCTGGCCCCAGCCCTCTGCCAGGTAGTGCTCCCCCACCTGCACAAGAAAGCAATGAAGTTTGAGTTGAAATCGAAGTTGACGCTGAGGCTGAGTAAAGATGCAGGCAAGGTAGTGCTCTCCCACCTGCACAAGAAAGCAAGGCAAAAAAACCGGGTCGCCGTGCATGGCAACGCCCACAGTCAACCACAGCATGTAAGTGCATGTCAAGCCACCCTGCTTGACACAGGCATGGCCATGCAGCTGCCATCCAGCCGCACAGGCAACTGCAAGCCTGCCCAGCCCCTTACAAGTCACCCTGGCAAGAGCAAGATGGGAATGCAGCAGCCCCCACTTGCCTCCACGGGCACGGTGCGAGGGCCTGCCACAGCAATGAGGTAGGCTGGGTCGCACCAGCGCGTCACAGCTGGCCAGTCTTCCATTGCACCTGCGGAATGGAATGCAGGTGAAGGAGAGCAGGTATGTCAGGTAGGCAAACGGGAAAAGGTGCTTGGCAGCCAGAGGCGGCAGAGACCAGGTAGGCAGGCGACAAGCAGGGCTCCCTGCAAGGTGCAGCAGCGCGTGCCTCAAAATTCCCTGTCAGTGGCTATTGCTAAGCCATCAATATGCTTTGTGTGAGCCTTGCTGGCTCCAAAACCGCTTTGTAGGTCGAGCCAAGGCTGTAGCACACGAACGAATGTGCAACTCACCCGTGACCACCACAGGCGTGTCTGTGCTCATGTAGTGCCGCCAGAAGGCCTCCAAAGAGGGCAGCTCGGCAGTCGCAACCGGCGTGCCACGCGGCCCCAGCGACCCAGGCGGCAGCAACGCCGCATCCGCTGCCCTGGCTGCTGCCGCCGCCCTGGCTGCAGCTGCCGCGGACTCCCCAGCTGCATCGTCCGCTTTGCCTGCTTCGCCTGCTGCGCCAGCCATGCCACCCTGCCGCTGCCGCTTGGCAGACGGCTCCTCGCCATCCTCTCCATCCACAGCTGGCTGCTGCTGGGCCTGCTGCTGCTGCTCAGCGATCGCTAATGCTGCCGCTGCGCGCTGCCCGGCGGGCGGCCGCCAGGCGGCTGTGCCATGCAGCTGCTGCCAGCGGCGCTGCTGTGCGTCAATCAGGGAATCAACCAGGGGGCGCAGCAGCGGCCCTCCCATAATAGCCGCCATGTCAAGGTGCCACAGCGCAGCTGCCAAGGCTGCCGCCTCTGCAGCCTCTGGCCCCTCTGCTGCTCCTGCCTCGGCTGCCACTGCTGCTGCGCCAAGTGCCCCGGCTGCCTGGCCGGCGCCCTGCTGCTGCCCACCCCCGCCGCCCTGCCGACCTCTGCCGGGAGACGCGCCGCCACCAGGCAGCCCTGCTGCGGCTGCCAGGATGCAGGCCGCTGCATAGGCGTCTCTCCACACCACCGAGACAGAGTGCCAGTCACCGCTGTGCAGCTTCTCCCAAGCCACCTGCTGCACTGCCTCTGCCAGCCTGCAAGGCCCTGCGCCGCTGCCACTGCCGCTCCCGCCGCCGGCAGCACTGCCCCAGTCACGCGCCACCACCGCAGCTGCTGCCGCAGCGGCACGGCGCAGCAGCGCTGCCACGCTGGGACCACCGGGTGCTGCCGCCAGGTCAGTTAGCAGCTCCCGCCACTCGCCGCTGCCCTGCAGCGCTGCCACCACCTGCTGCCAATCCACCGCTGGTTCCACTGCGCCTGCCATGCCTGCCGCCGGCTGCAGCACCACGGGCTGCTTGCCTGCTGCCACTGTTTCCGCTGCCATTGCCGCTGTCGTGCGTGTGAGCCGCAGGTCTAAAGCTGCTGTTGCTGCTGCTGCTGCTACTGCTGCTGCTGCCAAGCGGGTTGAGCAGCCAGCCACCGATGAGGTGGCTCAGTGTTGCGCTTGGGCCTGCGCCTGTGCCTGCGCCGCCTGCTGCAGCTCTGGCAGCTCTGGCCGGAGCTTGATGGGGCTGCACAGCAGGTGGCCAGAGTCGCCCCGAGGTGAGGGCAGCTCTGCAGCAGTGGCCTGCAGCTGCGCCAGCGCCGCCTTCCGGCCGTCCGCTGCGGGGTGCGCGCTCTCCTCTGAGCTGCCGGAGTCGAGCCGCTCTGCTGCCTTGATGGCCCGGCTGATCACGTCGAGCTTGCTGGCCTGGATGGCCGCAACAGCTGCTGCCGCTGCCGCAGAGCGTGCGCTAGGAGAGGGGGGCACACCCACTGCCGCTGCCGCCGCTGCAGGGGCAGCTGCGGGAGCCGGCGAGGCTGGGGGCGCCTCTGCTGCTGCGCTGGCTGCTGGCGAGCCTGCCTCTGCCACCGGCTGCTGCTGCTGCTGGGGCTGGGACTGCTCCCCTGCCTCCTGCTCAAGCTCCTGCTGAGGCTGCGCTGCAAGCTCTCCTGGGCCTGCTACTGCTGCTGCTGCTGCTGCTGCTGCCTCAGCTGCAGGCTCTGGAGGCGCTGAAAAGACAGCTGCCACTGCCGCTATCAGAGCAGCCTCGGCCTCTGCAGCCCGGGCAGCTGGATCCTCCGCCTGCTGCTGCTGCTGGGGTGCTGCCACTGGCACCTCGGCTGCCTCTGGCAACTCAGCTGCCGCCTGCGCTGCTTCAGCTGCCGCCTGCTCCGCCTCAATTGCTGCTTCCACCGCTGGTTGCGCTGCTAGCACACTGGCAAACGCAGCGGCTGCAACACTGGAGGCAACGCCTGCACGCTCTGCCTCGCTTTCCTGCTCCTCCTGCTGCGCCTGCCGTGCAGCCTGCTCCGCCTGCTGCTGCTGGGCGCCTGCCGCAGGCTGCTCAACTGCCGCTGGCTCTTCAATCGCAGCAGGCACTGCTGGCGCTGCTGCCTCAGGTATCGCAGGCTCCGGCTCAGGCACCGCTGGCTCAACTGCCACTGGCTCGACAGCTGCCGCTGCTGCTGCGACCGCAGCCACTGCTGGCACTGCCGCCGCTGGCGCTGCCGCTGCTGCTGCGGCCTCTGGCGCTGCCGCTGCTGCTGGTGCTGCGGCCTCTGGCGCGGCTGCCGCAAAGCCTGCTGCTGCCGCCGCCGCCGCTGCTAGGATCTCTTCTTGGGTCTTCCCGGCCAGGTAAGCGTCCAGCTCACCCCAGTCTTCAAACTCCTGCACACAGCATGCGCAGCAGTGTGGAAGTCAAGACAAGTGGGCTTTCTCTCCATGCTGCACTCAGCGTCGGCTCCTTGCACTGCCAAGCAGCGCCGGAGGTTGGCACACATCGGTAATGCACGCAATACAGCCGGCAGCTCAGCCGCCTGGCTGCTGCTGCTTCGTGCTGATTATTACAGCAGCCGAGGTGGATCCGATCGAACAGTATGCCGGCATCAGCTAGCTGAAAGCCCACCAACCAGCTGGTCAAAGGCCCAGCACCCAGCACCCGCCTGAATGTCGTCCGCCCCGCCCACGTATCGCCCGTTGACGTGCAGCTGCGGCAGCTTGCTCAGGCCGTCGCTGCCCGCCAGCATCGCCTCGCGGCGGTGGGGCTCCATGGACAGGTCGACCTGCGGCGGCGGGGCGCGGGCAGCGAGGGAGGCGTGGGGAACCGAGCGGTCGAGGGCAGCGGCGGCAGCCAAGAGGTGCGGGCGGCGGCGGCGCTGCAGGCTGGTGCGGTGCGCCCTACGGCTTGGCGCATGAGCTCTAAGGAAGACGCAGATGCGTGACAATGGGCCGCCATGCCCTGCGACAGCGGGAAACTTGAGTTTCATGCGATCGCGACGCCTGCGCACCTCCTCATACTGCACTCGCTTGGCGTCCAGCAAGTTCTTGATGCGGTTGATGTCCGACTTGGCCTTCACCGTCGCGGCGCACGAGGTGGCGAAGAGCACGACCGTGGCGGTCATCCCAGGGCGCGGGGCATCGCCGTGGGGTGTGCAACAATGCAGGGGTGTCGGCAGGGGGCCTCGAAGGCTGCTGGGCGGCCCATGCACGGAAACTCGGCAGCATGCTGCACACAGCCTGTGCGAAACCGCATTTGTGCTGCACCAGGAGCACATCTCAGACATTTGCAAGAGATCACAAGCAGGCTAGTAGGCCAAGAACGCCCGCAGCGCTCGCCCAGCATCCGGCTCGCGCTCTCCGGCCTTTAAGGACCCTCGGTGCGTGGTAGCAGAGTGCAGCATCAGTCCTGCAAGACTGTGGATGCAGCCAATCTCGCGCTTGCCCTTCTGTCACTGCAGCCGCCGCCGCCGCCAGCGACGCCACACTGCCGCCACTCTTCCGCCTCGCCTGCAGAAGTGCCAGCGTCTTCAGCGCTCTGGTCCTGCAGCAGCTGGGCTGTGCATGGAGGAGCGGCAAGGCCTCATGCGCGCTTTCCGCCAGGCGCGGACGGGGTGCAGCATGCCTGCCGCGAGCTGCCTGTTCACTGGCTGCCAGCGAGGGCGAGGCTTCTCTTGCAGCCTGGCTGACAGAGGCTTTTCCGCCTTGCTTGCGCCACTGCTGTATAACAAGCTGGCCACCGTCTGTTTTTGGCAGGTGCTGTTGGCCCGAGGCTTCCAGTTCTGCGATGAGGGCGAACCAGAGCCGCCGTTCTTCCCGCTGCTGACGCTCGAGGTGTGCTGCTTTTTCTTTCTGTGAAACTGGTTCTTGCATGCCCCCTCTCATGTGGGAAGGTTGAGCCGCCGCTCTTCCCACTGCTGACGATTCAGGCACGTGCTGTGCGTGCTGTTGTGCAACTGCTGCCGAACAAAATGCTGGGCCTGGGTGGCCGCTGAGACACCATGCCTGTCGCGTTTTCACTGCCATGCCTGGTGCAGGTGCAGCAGGAGACTGAGCCGCTGATTATGGAGGGGGTGGAAGCGTCCAGCACCGATGCGCCGCAGCAGTCCATTGGTGAGATGGGGGCACTGCAGGCAGGCAATCCAGGACGCCCACGGCCTTGCTGGGCAGTTCTTGGGCTGCCAATCAGCAGCGGCAGCAGCATTGGCCGCGGCATCTCGGGTACACACACTGCTGCTCACTGTCGAAACTATAAAACTGGCCACACCTGGCGCAGGCTGCACGTTAGACGACGACGGCGACAGCTTCTGGAGCAGCACCGGCTCGCAGTCGCCCGAGGCCTGCGAGTACCTGCTGTACAAACTCAAGTGAGATAACATTAATTTGTGCCTGGCATATGGTGCAAAACGAACTTGCCTTTGATGTTCATCTGAATGCAAGGCAGTCACCCCATATTTGCTGTGCAAACTCATGTGACGGTTTGCGGGGGTGGTAAGCCTGGCTTTTGATGAAGCTTGCCAACCTGTGCATGCGTGCTGCGCGCCGCCATCGCGGCTGCCGCTCCCTGCCTGTCAAATCGTGTGCCCCGGTTGCTGCCGCCTTTGGCTGACTGCACCATGTGCGCAGTTTCATGAGGGCCATAGCTGCAGCCAGCCCACCCAGCAATGCAATGCACGCCGCCAATGTGCCCCTGCTCAGGTCGCCGCTGTGCCTGCTGCGCAACGTGCAGATGGTTGTCTTCCGAGCGCACTATCAGGTGCCGCCCTGCCAGCCTGTCTCCCTGCATTCCTTGCCTTGTTTGTCCCCTAACCTGCCACACTTTGGGGAGCTAGTTTGTCACTTGCAGCTAGTTTGTCACTTCCAGCTGGCTGTGCTCATGCTGAGCCAACGTTCACCCTCCCCTGCCCTTCCACAGTTTGGAGAGCCCATCTACCCGCCAGCGTTTGTGAGCTTCCAGGCTGGGCCCGCCCCCTGGAGCCTAGCGCCGCCCACCCTCAAGTTCCCCGTGGCTGCCTCAGGTGCACATTGCGGCTGCAGCTGCGGTGTTATTGACTTCAACTGTGTGTTTTCACTGTGTATCCTGCGGTGCACTGCTCCCCGTGACCAACCTCTCAGCACAAGATAGTTACGCTCATTTGTCCTGCCTGCAGAGGCGGTGCAGTGCTTCCCCCTTGCCCGCCGACCTTCCCCTGGGGCGCTACCTTTTGCAGCAACCTGCGCTCATTCCTCCCTTCATCCTATTTGCAGAGGCGGTGCAGTGCTTCCCCCTGTCAGTCTCCTATCCTAACACAACGCATGTCCTTTCATTGACCCCGCCTGCAGAAGCGGTGCAGTGCTTCCCCCTGCCCGCCGACCTGCCCCTGGGGCGCTACCTGCGCATCAACCTGCACGGCAAGAGGCAGCGGCAGCTGGAAGACATGCAGGTGGGCTGCGGGTTGAGCCCGGCTACCAGCACACCAAGTTATTGGAGCAATGGCATGCATGCATTCGACTGCGCCATGTTGCAAATTCTCACTGGTGGTGTTGGACCTGTGAAAATTCCAAACAGCCCACCTAACAGTTTCGCCTCATGCCAATTAGCTCCCGTGCAGTGGTACCATGCAATACAGCGGGTGGAAGCTTTTGGGCATGTGCTGCCTCCCAGCGCTGTTGTCCGCCTGCGGGCCAGCATAGCACGTCAGCCGCCGCCTGCTGCGGCGGCGGGCGCCGTGCCCGGCTACATTGCGGCAGAGGCGCTGTGGCTGCCTGGTGCGGCAGGGCAAGCGGATGGGGATGCAACGGAAGGGGCGGAGCAGCAGGCAGCGGAGCAGCAAGAGGGGCAGCTAGGTGTTGAGCCGCCGACAAAAGAGGCTCAGCCGCCACAGCAGCAAAAGCAACAGCAGCCCCAGTCGGCAGACCCTGGCGGGGGCAGCGATGATAGCGCTTGAGCAGCGCTTGAGTTGCAACTTACCAGTTTGAGCTGCCTTGGCGGATTCCAACTCCCCCAGCCCTCAGACTGCCACAGTCCAGCCCCGCGGCATTGCCCTGAGCCGCCTTCCCTGCCCAGTATACGTATCGTCTTGCATTGCCTGAAACGGCTGGAAAAACACATCAAAAAACGCGCAAGGCATGCATGCAACGGGACTTGAAGGACCGCGCACCGTGTGCTTGGGCTGCTCAACAGCCAGGATTGCTCGCACATGGCTTGAGATGGGTGGAAGGAAGGCGCCCTGAGCGGGCAAGCTGTCTTGGAGGGGACGGATTTCGAATGATGTTGCGGCATGCAATGAAAAATGCAAAACGTGGGTGCGCGGGTTGGCGCTTACGCGGTGGCGAAGAATGCTGGGATGTGGGCGTTCAGCTGAATATGAAGGCGCATTCACGAGGAAAGAGTGGTGAAGCGGATCACTGAACGGGCGCGGATAGGGTCAGTGGCAGGGTCGAGTGGGCGAGGGATGAAATGTTTTGCAGGTCTTCTGTTTCCTGTTTTTGCCGGAATACTGGCGGTGAATGGCGTTCTGGGGACTGCACTGCCAGGCAAGGAGGCAGGGGTCTCAAGACGGGCCGCAGAGTGAGCTGGAACTTCATTTGCTAGACCAGCCCCCATCATGGGGCCAGCGCTGCCAGCCATGGTGCACTGCAATGGCGGTGCACCAGCGATGTATGTGCCTGCAGAGCATGCAGAGCCTCAGGCCAGCTTGCGGCTGAGCCTGCGGCTGGCGCTGCACTTGGCGACGCCGGAGGTGATCTTGCAGACAGGGGTGGGCGCCTTGCAGGCCTTGAGCACGCACTTGTCGATGCACACGGCCGCGTTGTTCTGTTTGGTTTGGGTGAAGGCGTAGGCACAGTGGCTAACTGGCAGACTGGGATACATGGGCCAGCAGCACAGGTGCTACCCTGCTCTGCTTCAGCTAGCGGCGGCAGCAGCAGCCCTGGTGCTTGGGCTCCAGGGGCTTGCGGTGCGAGCAGCCGGCACGCGCTCATATGCACTCTCCGGCTGGTTGCTAGCTGCTTACCCTGCTGGCGCTGCTTACCCGGATCCGGCACGACTCGCTGCTCGAGCAGCTCTTGGTCTTGCAGGGGTTGCTGTTGGTCACCGTGTCCGCAACGCACGTGGCCACCCCGTTCTGCAGGCGGGGGCAGCATCATGTGTTGCAATTGCATATGGTTGTTGGCAAGGTGCAGCAGCCAGTGGGCGAGCCTGAATGCAGAGCAATAGCAACCGCAGGCAGCTGGCGAAGCGCCAGGTGAGCCTCCGGCAGACACATTTCAACTGTACGTTGCGCCCAGCGCACCAGGACGTGGCAGTGGGTGGGAGCGGCGCAGTTCTTGGCAGCGCACAGCGCGCCATAGCCCTCTGGGTCCTTGTCCTCCCAATCGTACCGCCCATCGTCTGAAAGTGGAGGTTGGTAAATGGTACTACCATTAGTAATGTATGAGGGGAGATTTGCAGAGGACAGCAGGGCAAGGTTTGGAGGGCTGCTTTCCAGGCTGCGTGCTGGCAACAGCGGGCGGCAGCAAGTACACCGGCTCACAGCACTTGATTGGTGCGGGTGAGATCCAGCACGCAGGCATGCTGGGCGCGCGCTGGCTGACTCAGCGGCAGCCTGCAGACAAAGCATGCGGTGGGCCTGACAGGGCTGCCGCCACTCACTGTCGTCATCCAGGTCCTTGGAGTCAACCAGGCCTGCAGGGCAGGTGGTAGGGCGGGCAGCAGGGCTGAAGTTGGAGGCAACAACCGCTGAAAACTGGCGACCTCCACCCACGCACGTGCAGTGGCTGCTCATCTGCTGCTTCACTGCCGCCGCTACCGCCGCCGCCGCCGCCAGCTGCTGCTGCCGTTGCTGCCGCCTGCCGCCGCTGCCGCCTGCCGCCACATCGGCGCTGCCGCCGCCGCTGCTGCTCACAGCTGATTGCAGTCACACTAATCGACAAGGCAGGCAGCTCGCAGCAGCAGCGAACATGCGGGGTGAAAGGTGCATGCTCCAGCCAAGCAGCCGTCTGCTCCTAGCGCACCATCAAAGTCGGTGTCGTGGTCGGAGCCATCCAGGTAGTCTGCCCGGCCGTCCTGATCGTCCTGCACATGCATGGATCAAGATGGGACTTTGGCTCAGCGCCGACTGCTAGCAATAGCGGCAGTTTACGGGAAGACAGGCAGCAACTGGCGCACAGCCCTGCACACCAAGCACAGGGCGTAGGTCAACTTTCTTGCATATTCTCTGCTGCACTGGCGCTCCACCCCATATCAGCCTGAGTGGAAGGCCCCCAGGGTGGCAGCCGCACTCACATCGCTGTCTTGCTTGTCCGGCTTGCCATCCTGCATGGACCGAAAGCGCTCGAGCGGCGTGAGCGGAACGTGCCAAAAATGGGACTAACGCTGCAATGGCCTAGCAACCAGCCTACTGTGCTGTCCCAGCAGTCAAGCCTGCTGCACTCTCCGCGCAGCTAACCAAATATGCCTTAACACTCACAAAGTCCAGGTCATGTGTGGGGTCCGATGCATCCGGGGTGCCGTCCCCATCATCATCTGCAGCAAGCATGGAAATATTGTCAAATTTGGAGTCAAACTTGGGAGTGTTAACCACATGCCGAGCAGGGGTGAGCTGTCGCGTGCCCTGCTATGCGCCAGCAGTGACTGCAGCATGGCACAATGGCAGTCGCGTGCCCTTGTCTTTGTGCATTGACACTTGCCTGTGTCGCCGCCACCACCGCCCGTTGTGGTGAAATCGGGCTTGCCATCCAGGTCAACGTCGTGCTGGCTGCGGGCAGGAGCAAGGGTTGGTGCAAACAGGTGTCAGCAGTGTACGCAGCAGCAGCGGCAGCAGCAGCAGCACAGGCAGCAATCTCAGCAGCAGCCTAAACAGCAACAGCCTAAATAGCAGTGATTCATCACTTGCCGGTCGAGCCAGTCGGGCGTGCCGTCCCCATCATCGTCTGTGTCCTTAGCATCCGGAGTCTGCAGGTTCGTGAAGCAAGGGGCACAGCGTGTTAGCTTCTTGTCTTTCAGATGCACAGCACTACAGCGCTGCAGGCATGGCCGCATGCGCCCCTGCTGGCCGCTGGCGGTAGGCAGGGCATGTAGGCACATCAAGTTCCAGCCTGGGCCCCGGAAGTGCAGCCTGCCAAGCGGGCAGGCGCAGGACTTGCCCCGTCAAAATCGAGGTCGTGGTCTGCGGCAGGGAGGGCCGTACAGGAGCAGTGGGTGAGCTGTTGTTGCTGCTGCTGCAGGCTGCCGCCCTGCTGCCAACCCTAGGGCCTGCTGCGTGGCAACAGCGCTGTGTAGCATGCAGTGCAGCATGCACGGCAGTGCCCGCACCTGAGTCTTTGGCATCAGTGATGCCATCGTTGTCGTCATCTGAAATGCGCAAGGGGGGCACAGGGCGGAGCCGGGGTGTGCAATCAGCAAGCACATTTGCACACACCAGCATGCGTGCTTTCACCTTGGCGCGACTGAAAGGCACACCAGAATAAGTTCTGACATCTGCCCATCGCATCGCCCACCTGTGTCGCCGCCGGCACCACCGGGGGTCGTCCAATCCGGTTTGGTGTCCAAATCAACATCGTGCTGGCTGCAGGGTGACAAAATTGCGTGTATGTCACGGTTAAGCAAGGCTGTAGCAGTGGCTTTACTAGCGCATGCACTGCACTACTGAGTAGCGGAGTGGCTCAGCACATTGTCCGTGAGCGCAAGGCCCCTACACAGCAGTGTGGTGTGTCACGCCAGTCCCTGTAGGCCAGCCGTCCTGCAAAGTGCCCCACGCACCGGTCGTTCACATCCGCCACACCGTCCCCATCATCGTCATTGTCAGTCTTATCCGGCTTCTGCAGAACCGCACAGCGGGTTTGGCAATGCAGTTGGTTCAAGCAGATATTACTGACGACGGATTGGGGGTAGCTGGGCAAAGGCAGCACACAGCTGCGCAGGTGGCAGCATGCACAGCATCCAGCACTGCTGATTCCAACCCTGCACGTCCCCCGGCAGCGGCTTGCCCCATCAAAGTCGAGGTCATGATCTGCGGCACAGGCAGGGCAAAGGTGTGAAAGGTGAGAAGGATCATCTCAGCACGCGGCCCCGCAGTGGCCTGTTGCTGGAGTCAGCAGCCAGCCACCCTGCTATGCACGCTGCGCATGCGCACCTGCGTCCTTGGCATCTGGTGTGCCGTCGTTGTCGTCATCTGCAAACCCAGCGGAGCGAGGCAGGGAACTCTGGTTGGCATGCATGTATCTGCGCAGCAGGCGCACGTGCCGAAACATGCACTGGCATGTGAGCAACCCAAAGGCAAGCAGATGCGTACCTGTGTCACCGCCGCCGCCGCCAGCCCCCGTGAAGTCGGGCTTGGCATCGAGGTCGGTGTCGTGCTGGCTGCAGCAGGAATGGGCGGCACATGCGAGCCGCATTGACGGCCAAAGCAGGAGTGCAGGAGGCGGGAGAGCGCAGCAGCAGCCGTGCCGCAGTTTCAGCCACCCATGTGGTAGGCGGCATGCTGCTTGAGCACAGAGGCACTGCGGCAGCCAGCTAAACAGCAAGGCAAGCAGGCTGCAAGCAGGCAGGCAAGCAGGCTGCAAGCAGGCAGGCAAGCAGGCATCTGGCCGATCCCTCAACAAGTAGCCAGCCATGCTTGCAAGCCCGGCCAGCCACGCACAGGTCTTGGCCATCTGGCGTTCCATCGCCGTCATCGTCCTTGTCAACACCATCGGTGATCTGCATGAACAGAGGAGGGCGCCACTTGCATTGTCAGCCGGCGCAGCAACGGCAAGCCTGACACCTGCACCTGTCCAGTTGCTGCCCACTAGCTTGGTACCACTGCCTGCCAGCAGCTACAACAACACCGGCACTGCAACTTGCCCCATCGAAGTCCAGATCATGATCTGCAGTACAGCAAGGGCACAGTGGAGCAGCACAGAGTGGGGGTCAGCTCGGTGTGAGGCCTGCCGCTGCTGGAGCTGCTGCAGCAGGGGCAGTGCACTCGCCACGTGGCTGCGCTGCTTGCACCTCCACGTAAGGCCAACATCAGCTGTCGGCCCCCTGCACATGCTGGCGCAATCGCACCTTTGTCCTTTGCATCTCGCACGCCGTCATTGTCATCATCTGTGCTTGACAAGTGTGGGGCAAATGAGGTTGTTTGTGACAATACAAACAGCAAGGCCGCTTCTGTCACTAAACTGCTGCCGCTTGAAGCCCTGCAGATCTGACTGCTCAGCCCAAACGAGCCACAAACAAACACCGCTGCCGGCTGCAAGTATCCTGCACCCTAGCAGGCGTGCCTGTGTCCCCGCCGGCGCCGCCTGCGGTTGTCTTGTCCAGCAGCGAGTCTTCATCAGTGTCATGGCTGTTGTTGTTGGAAGGGACAACCAGATACGGAGGGGTTGCGGTGCGGTGCCCTTGGTGAGAATGGCACAGGCGCAGGCTGAGCAGCTTCGTTTACGCAACGCTTGCACAAGCCTTGGGAACTTGTGCCAGCCTCAGCCTGATATCCTGGTCTAACGGGGCTGACTGTGCGCGGCGACACTGACAAACAGAAGTACTAGTGGACCTCACTCTGGGTCGTTGCCATCCAGCACTCCATCGTTGTCATCGTCCCGGTCCTTGGAATCGTCCTGGCCGTCGCCATCCTGCAAACACGTGCGGGAGAAGCAGCAACAGCTAGGTGTATTGTTTTTTTGGCGCAGCAGGTGCGGCCACTTTTGAGCTCCAAATACATGCCAACATGCTGTGCTTCAAAGCGGGCTTCGCATGCAGCTGCATGCCCATCTCCCTTCAATTGAGTGCACCGTGGGCTCACCTCGTCATTATCATTCTGGTCGAGCACACCTGCATGGCATAGCCAGCGGCAAGCGGGCAAGTCGGGAGATGAGGGCAGCGCGCTAGGCAGGGGAATATCAGTGCAAGCAGGCATGCAAGCCTTGAACTGGCCCACCCTGCCCGCCATCTGCAGTACAGTGCAGAGTCTGGCCGAGTCTGGTTGGCTAACCATCAGCCCCGTGTCCGGAGCCACCACTGAGGCTCATGCATGCACAGTGATTGTAGCAGAGAGTGCAGAGCAACACGTGCGCACCGTCGCCATCCTCATCGTGGTCCCTGTGAGAGGGGAGGGAAGGAAAGGAGCAGCAGTTGCCGATTAGCAGCAGGGATGGCGGAGGGCCTTGAGCAAGTGATGTTTGTGGGTGGTCACTGCCCGGGTGGTCCCACTTGCCTCCATCACTGCCGCTGGCTTGCCGGTCAGGCTGGGTGCAGGCCAGGCTGGGTGCATGCAGGCCGTCCAGCTGGGCATGCATGCTGCCCTTGCACCCGCAGCATGCATGCACAAGCAGGCACAGCGCCCTCAACAGGGATGCGCTTCACCTGTCTAGGCCATCAGGGATGCCATCGCCATCATCTGCAGAGCAAGGCAAGCCAGTGGCTGGTCTGTGGAGTGCAGCTGTGTGCCAGCACGATCACTATGTCAGCCTGTGCTGGTATCTGAAGCCTGCACGTCAGCATGCCTGCGGCTCATGCTGGGTATGCAACACATCTGCTCTCCTCGCACCGTCATTGTCATGCTTATCGTCCTTCCCATCGCCATCGTCGTCCTTGTCCAGCTCATCCGGCGTGCCATCCTGTGCGCCCAGGGCGGGTTGTGGTGACGGGGCGGGAGATGGTAAATCGTCTGTGCATGGCCGTTGCCACGAGTGCGCTTTGCATACAACTTTGCCACAGTGCGCATATATCTCAGTGAACAACAGACGCAGTGTGATTCCCTGCCTTCCTCCTTCTTCCAACTCACATTGTCCTCGTCCCGGCTGAGCGGGTTGCTCGGGTCGTCCAGCTTCTGTGCCAGGTGAGCAGGGGAAGAAGAAGCACTTTTTGGTTTTTGAACAAGTTTCTTGCAAGAATGCAACTGGCAGAGCAGGCGCTTGTGTGTGTGCACGCCGCGGCATGAAGGCATCTCAGCATGCATTCCAAGTCTGCGGCATGCGCTCCCGCCATCCCGCTTCAGCGCCGCCGCCGCCCCACACAGCACGAGTGCTGCGAAGCTGCCCCCCACGCTGCAGCCTCCATGCCCCTGGGCTGAAGAGAAAGGCAACAAGAGGAAGCAAGCATGCAGGGCTGCCGCACCTCGCACTCGCCCTCCTTCACGTAGTACCCATCATCGCACTCCTGCAAAATAACAGAATTTATGGCCTTGTGAGCTGTGGTGTGCGGGCTAGGGTACGGAGCAGGCGGGTGGGGTGAGGCCTGGACATGGTGGGCGACAGCGCATGACAAGTTGGTGCCTTGGGGGGTCGCGGGCTGTGCACATGTGGCGCCGCCCATACTCGTCTTCTCCCCCGGCCCGCCACCCGCTCGCCGTGCATGCGCAGGAGGGCACGGCCTCCTGGGTGGTGCAGTGGCTGATGGTCTCGCAGGGGTCATCACCTCCCTCGCGCAGCAGGTGGCGGCTGTGTGCAGGATGGGAGGAGTGGCAGTGCCGATGGATCGTTGGAGAGGGGGCGCAGCCGCCACGAGCGGCGGTGGATCCCGCGTGGACCGGCAGCGGGCAAGGGTAGGGCGTCTCGCGCCCGGCTGCTGCCGGCAGCGGCCGCATGCAGGGCTGCACGGCGTGTGGGTGCCTCAGAGCCTGCTAAGCTGGGCGGGAGCTTGAGGCCCCTTCGCGTGGGCACCCCAGGAGCCCGCGGCGAGCCCCTCGCAGGCACCGGCACTCGCCTGTCAGACGCCCCGACCGCTAGGAGGGCAAGCAGGAGCAGCCCGGCGCGCAGCGCCGCGGCACCTCCCGCCATACTCCGCTCGGCACCGTCTGCAGCGTGGCCTGGGGGTGCCTGCAGATCCACAAAGGCGGCGCTGCGGTGTGGCGGGCCGGGAGGGACGAAGATGGGCAGGATTCCCCTCAGACTTAGCTGGCTGATGGCAGCCGGGGCGGAAGCCGTGCGCCGAGCGCGGGCCGGCATGAGATCACAGAAAAGCATCAATGGATGCAGCAGCAGCACACTGATTTTGATGCTGCCATGCCTGCTGTTGCTGTTTCTGCTCTTGGTGTTGATGCGCTGTTTGTACGGGCGCCGGTGCCTGGTCGCCGGCTGCCCCAGGTCTGCCACACTTGCGGCCCCGCCGCCTCCCCATTTTCTCCCCCAGCCGCTGGCTGGGCGGGCATGTTACCAGGCGCCCGCCGCTCTCCTCCCGCCCTCTGCGCCCGACCCCAGCCCCGCTGTGATTCACCCCCACATGCCTTTCCCAGCCAGTTGGTTTGCACCGCCTTTCGGGGCAGCAGAGCTAGTGGATTCATTGTTCCAATGTGTCCCCAGCCC
>VFQQ010002566.1_pt1 | contig 19938 bp, 20 predicted proteins | sample 3512341 | NCBI WGS metagenome assembly VFQQ01 (sample SAMN10412373, study PRJNA504923) | tailings metagenome | isolation source: Relicate 2 Philex TSF1 revegetated site | place: Philippines: Tuba, Benguet | collected 2017-08-29 | reverse complement strand
CCGGTCCTGCACACGCTGATGACCGACCCCTTGGTGGCCTCCCGGTTCCGCCTCGACGGGGTCATCACCACGGTCGATGCGGTGAACGGTGCGAGCACGCTCGACAACCACATGGAATCGGTCAAGCAGGCGGCCGTGGCCGACCGGATCGTCGTGACCAAGACCGATCTCGCCTCGCCGGAAGCGATCGCCGCGATCAACGCCCGGCTGAAGAAACTCAATCCGGCGGCGCCGCAGATTCCAGCCATGCAGGGCGCGGTGGCGGCCGACACGCTGTTCAATGCCGGCCTCTACGATCCGAAGACCAAGACGGCCGACGTCCAGCGCTGGCTGAACGAGGAGGCCTATGCCGAGGGTGGCGACCACGGCCACGGGCATCACCACGACCATCACCACGGGCATGAACATGGCCATGACCACGATCATCACGACGATCACGGCCATGGCCACGCACATCTCGACCGCAACCGGCACGACGACCGGATCGGCTCGTTCTGCCTCTATCTGGACGAGCCGGTGGAGTGGGGCCGTCTCGCCTACTGGCTCGATCTGCTGGCCCAGCACAGGGGCGAGGATCTGCTGCGGATGAAGGGGCTGGTCAACGTGAAGGATGTCGACAAGCCGGTCGTCATCCATGCGGTGCAGCACCTGTTCCATCCACCGGCGGTGCTGGATGCCTGGCCCGACGAGGACCGGCGCTCACGCATCGTCTTCATCACCCGCGACATCGATCGCGGGACCATCGAGAAGACGCTTCAGGCGATCGTCAGCGCGGACGAGCCAGCGGCGCAGGCGGTGCCTTAGCAGGCGGCGCCGCGGCGGCCACGGGCTTCGCGGCGGGGGCTTTCCCGGCCGCGGGGGCGGCCGGCTTGGCCGAGTTGGAGCCGAAGCCCCAGGCCCAGGTGCGGACCTCGCCCGTGTCCATGTGCACGAAGCTCTGGCCCGCGTAGCGGCCGACGCCGCCGATGTTCAGTTCGCGCGCGGCGCTGAAGATCCGGTTGGCATCGCGGCCGGGCAGGCGGATGTCCGCCGCCATGCCCTTGAAGTGATAGCTGGTGCGGACCACGCGCCCGCCGTTCTCCGACTTGTCGGGCAGGCGGAAGCCGGAAACGACGTCGAAGCTCTGGTCGGTATCCAGCCGCTTCTGCAGGGCGACCAGTCCGTCGACCAGCGCGGGGTCGATCGCCATAGCCTTGCCGTTCTTGGGCTCGCGGAACAGGTGGCTGATCTGCTCGAGGGCCTCTGGGATGTACTGGCCGTCTTCCCAGTACACGCCGGAGAACTTCTCGCCGAACGCCGAGCGGTTCAGCACGATGCGCCTTTCGCGCAACCCCTGCACGGCGGCATAGACCGGAGAGGTCGAGATCACCGCGCCGGCAAACGTCGTCGCCAGCGAGACGAGAAAGGATCGACGCGCAACGCTGCTCTGGGCAAGCGCGGCGACGCCGCGCAGGTCCTTCGCCCCCATGTCATCCCCTTTGCTCTCTGTCTTTGCCGGAAGATTAACCATGCCCATCCCGTTTGCAAACCCCCAATTCGTTGCAAACTGAAACAGACACGTGAATCGGCGCCGACCCTGGCGCGAGGGGGTTAAGGGAGGGTTTACGGCGTCCAGGAAGTTCTTAATTCGTTGAAACGGCTCAGAGAACGAGTTCGGGCGCGACGCTCCGACGGCGTCGCTCGCGCCTGCCGGTCCCCGTCGCGACGACGGGTGGCTCGACGCTCGCGCTCCTTGCGCCCGCGCGCTAGGCTGGACGCGGTTTTTCCGGTTCAGACCGCAACACAAACAGCACTGGCTCGCGCGGCATGCGCGCCGCGCGGCGAGGCTTGTAGGGGAGGCAAGCCATCGCAGCCGATATCGACCAGGTCCATGGGCGGGCCGAACTCGCCGACATCCTGCGGGGCCTTCCGCTCTTCGCAGGCATGGACCCCCTCGTGCTCGCCGATCTCCTGGGCGAGATCGACTGGTTCGTCTTGCCCGGCGGAAGCCTGGTCTGCCGCCAGGGGGATGTGCCCGACGCCCTCTATGTGGTGATTTCCGGCGCCCTCGGCGTGTTCCGCGAAGTCGAGGGTGCCGCCCCCATCCGCATCGGCGACATCAATGCGGGCGAGACCGTGGGCGAAATGGCATTGATCACCGGCGGGCGTCGAACCGCCACTGTCCGCGCGCTGCGCGACAGCGAACTGGTCCGCCTGTCGCGGGCCGGATTCGAGGCATTGCTCGAGCGGCATCCGCGGATCGGCATATCGCTCGCCCGCTTCGTCGCCGAACGCCTCGGCCGGGCCCAGGACACGCGCCGCTATCTGCCCCGTCCGCGGACCTTCGCCGTCCTCCCGCTCGACGCCGGGGTGCCGGCCGCCGCCTTCGCCGCCGCTTTCGCGGACGGCCTGCGCCGGTTCGGGGGCACCGAGGTCGTCATGGCCGATCGTGCCGCCGGCCAGCCGCTCGACTGGTTCCATCGGTTGGAGAGCGCCTGCGACTACCTCGTCTATCTCGCCGATCCGGCGGTCACGCCCTGGACGCGGCTCTGCCTGCGCCAGGTCGACTGCGTGCTGCTGGCGGGCCGCGGTGACGGGATGCCCGGCGCCTGGCCCTTGCCGGCGGAACTGGCGCCGGAAACCGAGACCGGGCCCCGGCGTGAGCTCGTCCTGCTGCACGAAGCGGGTCGGCGCCCGTCCGGGACGGCGGACTGGCTGGCCGCGGCGGGGGCGGGCGTCGCCCATCACATCCAGACGCCGGCCGATGTGAACAGGCTGGTGCGGGCACTGACCGGGCGGGCGGTCGGGGTCGTCCTGTCCGGCGGCGGCGCCCGCGGCTTCGCCCATATCGGCGTGGTTCGCGCCCTGAAGCAGAGCGGGATGCCGATCGACCTCGTCGGCGGCACCAGCATGGGGGCGGTGGTCGCGGCCAGCGTCGCCATGGGCTGGGACGATCACGAGATCGTCGAGCGCAACCGCCGCTCCTTCGTGGCCAGCAATCCGCTCTCCGACTTCACCGTGCCCGTCGTCTCGCTGGTTCAGGGCCGCAAGGTGAGCGCGCTGCTGCAGCGCGAGTTCGGTGAGGTGCTGATCGAGGACATGGCGATACCCTTCTTCTGCGTCACCGCCAATCTGACCCAGGGCCATGCCGATGCGCAGACGCGGGGCCTGCTCTGGCGCTGGCTGCGCGCCTCGGTCGCCATCCCGGGCGTGCTCCGTCCGGTGTTCGACAGCGGCCAGGTGCATGTCGACGGCGGCGTCATCAACAACATGCCGGTCGACGTGATGCGCGGCTTCGGCCGCGGTCCGGTCATCGGCGTCGATGTCGGCGCCGATCCGGCCTTCACCGCCGCCGCCGACGCGGATGTCGACATTCCGCTCTGGCAGCGCCTGTTCGGCCGCCGGCGTCGCGGCATCCCGAACATCCTGCAGATCCTGTGGCGGTCGGGCACGGTCAATTCGGGTGCGATGACCAAGGCCGTCGGCGAGCAGACCGACCTCCTGATCCAGCCGCCGCTCGAAACCATCGACATGCTGAACTGGAAGGATTTCGATCGCGCGATCGAGGCCGGATATGCCCATACGATGCGCCTGCTCGACGCGGCCCCACGCCCCTTCCCCGACACCTTTCGCTGAAATCCGCTGCCCCCAGTCACGAGGAAACCGGACATGGCCGAGCCGAAGTCGCTGCTGTTCACCCCGATCAGCATTCGCGGGACGACGTTCCGCAACCGCGTCGTCGTGGCGCCGATGGCGACCTATGCGGCGACCGACGGGCTGGTCGGCGACTGGCATCTCGTCCATCTGGGCGGGATGGCGCGTGGCGGAGCCGGTCTCGTCTTCCTTGAAGCGACGGCGATCTCTCCCGAAGGACGGATCACCTATGGCGACACCGGCATCTGGAGCGACGCGCATGTGCCCGGCCTGAGACGGATCGCCGACTATCTGCGCGGCACGGGCGCGAAGTCCGCCATCCAGATCGCCCATGGCGGGCGCAAGGCGTCGATGCAGCGGCCCTGGCACGGCAACGGCCCGATGGGACAGGCGGACTTCGCCCGGGGGGAGACGACCTGGGACGTCGTCGGCCCGACGGACGAACCCGCAGGCGAAGGCTGGCTCACCCCTCACGCCTTGTCGCTCGCCGATCTCGAGCGCCTGCGCGGCTGCTATCGCGACGCGACACGCCGGTCGCTCGCCGCCGGTTTCGACGTGCTCGAAGTGCATGGCGCCCACGGCTATCTGCTGCACTCCTTCCTTTCGCCGCTCAGCAACAAGCGGGACGACCGGTACGGCGGACCTTCGCGCGCGAACCGCATGCGGTTCCCGCTGGAGATCGCCGAGATCGCCCGCGCCGAATGGCCGGCCGACCGGCCGCTCTTCTTCCGCATCTCCTCCGTCGACGGCGTCAATGTCGGCTGGGGGGTCGAGGATTCGATCGTCTTGGCGAAGGAACTGCATGCGCGTGGCGTCGATGTGGTCGACTGCTCTTCCGGCGGCATGATCCTTCCCCGTGACGCACAGCTCGTCTCCCGCCTGCCGGGCTTTCAGGTCCCCTTCGCCGAGGCGATCCGCAAGGCCGGGGTGCCGACGATGGCGGTCGGGCTGATCACCGAGCCGGCCCAGGCGGAAGCGATCCTGCGCGAGGGCAAGGCCGATCTCGTCGCCATCGCCCGCGAAGCGCTCTACAACCCGCACTGGCCGGCCCATGCCGCCCTGGCCCTGGGCGCCGATCCCGACTGGTCGCTCTGGCCGGAAGCCTATGGCTGGTGGCTGAAGCGCCGCGACCGCCAGCAGGGCACCGACAGGGCGGCCTGAGGGAGCGCATGGATCGGCCGCTCGCCCCATGTCGCTTCGCTGGCGATGCTTAGAGCAGCGTCCGCCGAGGTGGAATTGCCCGTGGCGACCCCCGCTCGGCCGTCAGGAGCCGCTCTACCCCGCAGACCGGATAGTGCGCTAGGCCCTTGCCCGGCGGCCGGTGATCCGGCCAGCCAGCCAGCCGGCCGCCGCGCCGAGGATGCCGAAGGCGATGTTGTCGTAGCCGAAGGGGCGGGCGACCGCCCTTCCGTCGATGGTCGCGAGCGGCGCGAGGCCGCCGGCCAGGTCGTGCACGGCGGGACCGGCGAATTCCGTCGCCCCCACCACTAGCAAGCAGCACGCCGCTCCCACGGCGACGCCGGCCTCCCCGCCGCGGCCGAGGGCTCGCGGCGCCAGCGCGGCTCCGGCCAGGGTCAGCGCGAACAGGGCCAGGCGGAAGGGAGAGGCTATCCCGCTCGCGGCCAGCCCCGCGGCGCAGAATCCGCCGGCCAGAAGCCAGGCCGGCCCGCGCGCGAAGGCGGCCGGCGTTGTCCTGAGCGCCGTCCCGGCGGCGGCCAGTGCGGCGGCGAGAACGCCGGCGGCGATCAGCGCGGTCAGAACCGGGGGCAGGGTGCCCAGATCGGCTGCGGCCAGCAGGACCACGTCGGGTTGCAGCTTCAGTTCGTGGGCCTGCACCAGGCCGTCGGCATTGCCGCCTTCGGGCGGGCAGAGGGCCGGCCCCGGCGCGTCGCAGACGGCGACCAGGGAACGGCCGGGACGGCTCCATTCGCCGACCCAGGCGGGCAGCGCGGCGACGGTCCGCCCGATGACGTTGCCGTCGATCTCGGAACGCATGAAGGCGGCGGGCACCGGCAAGGTGGCGAGCAGGACGGCGCCGAACAGCAGCCCCCAGCGCGCGCTGGCCCTACGCTCCTCCGTCCCGCCTCCGGCGAGCATGGGCAGCGCGAGGAGGCCGAGCATCATGGCGAGGGCGAGAAGGGCGAGGCCGCCCATGTCCTGACCCTGCAGGAAGGGGACCGCGGCCGGACCCGCGGCGCGCTCGGTCTCCAGGATCCTGCGCATCACCTCGGCCAGGGCCAGCTGCGGCACCGGGATGCCGGTGAAGCGGGCGCCGACCACCACGGCCGGCACGAGGATGGCGAGCAGGGCTATGATGTACTGCCCGGTCCGCCGGCTCTGGTCGGCCGCCGCGCCGCCGGGCAGGAACACGGCGATCAAAGCCAGGAAGGCGAGGCCAGCCGCCAACTCCGCCCCCAGCCCGAGCAGGAGCGAGATCACCCGGGCGCCGGCCCCGAGGTTCGCCGCCGCGAAGAGGAAGAGGGCGATGCCCGCCACCGCCGCCGCGGTGCCTTGCAGGGTACCGCCCTCCCTGTGCCGTGAGACCAAGGCCATGCCGGCCGCGGCCCCCGCCAGCAGCGCGAGCCCATCCAGGGCGGCGGCGAAGAGGATGCCGGGCCAGGCCAGCAGGAAGGCGCCGCCGATCCACGCGATGCCGGACCCGAGGCCGCCTGCGGGCAGCGGCGCGCAAACCCTTGCCATGCCGGCGGCGGCGAGAGCCGCGACGCTGCCGGCCAGGAGGAGGGCCGCGACGGGCACCGCGCCCATGCCGGCCTGCTCGAAGGCGGCGAGCAGGATGACGAAGGCGCCGAAACCGCCGGTGAAGATCCAGGGAAGGCTGTCGGGCCGCATGCACGCTCCGCTGTCACCGGTCTCTGAAGGGGCGATCCGGCGCGCCCTTCTAGCCGATGCATTCGCCAAACGGTATGGCGCGTCCGGCGAAGACAGGATTGCCCGACATGGCCGTCCGAAACGATACGGGGCGGAGCCCCCGGCTCCGCCCCGTCGCGCGAGACGCCTCCCTTATTGGTCTTTTGCGTCGCTGCGTGATGCTGTTCTTATTTATCGGGCCCGCTGATCTGAAATCGGGTCGCCCATTCTCTCGGGGGCATTCCTGAATTCAAAGCATCGGGCAAGTCAAACGACCATAGATTGCGAGCTTGTTCTAACCGAGGTCGTTTCCTCCGATTTTCCCCAACCAATTTACAGCAATGGCGATCGGCTTTTCTCTCCCCGTGAGCGCCTGATCTTGCGAAAGCCAGTAGCGACAGCCTCCGTCGAATTCAGAGCGCGCAAGCTATTACGCCTTGTCGTGGACGTCCACTGTTTTTTATTGTTTATCGTTAGATAATTATGCTGGTTACTACACCTGATCTTGCTGCGGCGCAGCATAGGCGGCGCGCTCGGCGGGCTTCGGTCCGGAAGCAGTGCGGGGCGGGATCCTTCGATCCCGCCCCGCCCGTCTCCCCCTTGGTTGTGCTCCGGTCAGGCCTTCTGGCCGATCGCCTTCACCTCGCCGGCCGGAACCCGGATCGACTCGATGAACTCCTGCATCTCGGCGCTGGCCGGCTTGCCGAACATTCCGACCAGCCATTGGACCAGGAAGGCCAGCGGGATGCCGAAGATGCCGACCGAGATGTTGTTGATGCCCCAGGGATAAACCACCTGCCGGCCGCGGATGGCGACGATCTGCATGGAGTCACCCAGGACGCTCTTCAGCCAGGGGCCGTAGAACTCCGTGGTGACCAGGAAGAACATGCAGCCGCCGAAACCCGCGACGATGCCCCACACGCCCGAGGCATTGCCGGCCCGCTTCCACCAGATGCCGAGCACCAGGCCCGCGAAGAGCCCGGCAGCGGCGATGGAGAAGGCCCAGGACACCAGGAACAGGATGTCCGCGCCGAGCGTACCGGCCACGTAGGCCGCCAGCACCGCGATGATCGCCAGCAGCACGCGCGAGACGATCAGCCGGCGCCGGGTGTCGGCCTGCGGGTCGATCATCTTGTAGTAGACGTCGTGGCTGAAGGCGTTGGCGATGGCGAGCAGAAGCCCGTCCGCGGTCGAGAGCGCCGCCGCGAGGCCGCCGGCCGCGACCAGGCCGGAGACGACATAGGGCAGGCCCGCGATTTCCGGCGTCGCCAGCACGACGGCGTCCGGATGGATGCGGAACTCGCTGAGCTGCAGGATGCCGTCGCCATTGCCGGTTACGCCCTTGCAGAGCGGGAACTGGGCCGCGGCATTGGCCGCGTCGCAGGCCCCGACCAGCGCCAGCCCCTCACGTCCCCAACTCGCCACCCAGGCGGGCAGATTCGCGATCGGCTGCCCGATCACGGTCGAGTAGACCTCGTACTTCGCGAAGGCGGCATAGGCCGGCGCCGTGAAGTAGAGGAGGAAGATGAAGAACAGGCTCCAGCCCACGGACTCGCGTGCCTGGCGCACGCTCGGCGTGGTGAAGTAGCGCATCAGGATGTGCGGCAGCGACGCGGTGCCGAGCATCAGGCAGAAGATCAGGGCCAGGAAGTTCCACATTGCCGTGGCACTGTACTGCCCCTTGGCGTCGACGAAGGGCATCGCATGGCCCTTGGCGATGTTCAGGGTCTTCTCGAGTGCCTCGATCTTCTCCAGCACCTGCCCGTACATGATCTGGGGCACCGGCACGCCGGTCGTCTGCGCCGAGAGGATCACGACGGGGACCAGATAGGCGATGATCAGGATGATGTACTGCGCCACCTGGGTCCAGGTGACCGCCTTCATCCCGCCCAGCATCGAACAGACCAGAATGCCGATCAGCCCAACGAAGCAGGACACCTGGAAGCCGAGGCCGAGGAAGCGCGAGGTGATGATGCCGACGCCGACGATCTGGGCCACGACATAGGTGCCCGAGGCGCAGAAGAGAACGACGACGGCGAGCACGCGTGCCGTATTCCCGCCGTAGCGGGTGCCGAAGAAGTCGGGCACCGTGTACTGGCCGAACTTGCGCAGGTAGGGGGCCATCAGGATGGCCACCAGCACATAGCCGCCGGTCCAGCCGAGCACGAAGGCGAGGCCGTCATAGCCCTGCACGTACAGAGAGCCCGCCATGCCGATGAAGGAGGCGGCGCTCATCCAGTCGGCACCCGTCGCCATGCCGTTGTAGAAGGCGGGCACGGAGCGGCCGGCGACGTAGTATTCGTTCACCTCGGCCGTGCGCGACAGGATGCCGATCAGCGCATAGATGCCGATGGTCAGGAAGATGAAGAGATAGCCCAGGATCGCATTCGGCACCTTGAGCCATTCGAGGATGCCGATGAAGATCGTGAAGCCGAGAAAGCCCCCGGTATAGATCGCGTAGATCTTGCCGAGATTGGCGAGGAATCCGCCTTTCAGCATGATGTCTGTCCCCCGTTATTCGTCGGAGACGCCGAATTCCTCGTCGATCTTGTTCTGGGCCGAAGCGTTCCAGAAGCAGAGTACGACGAAGACGATCAGCGACCCTTGCGCCGCCATGTAGAAGCTCAGCGGAAAGCCCAGGATCCGCACGCCGTGCAGCGAGGGTGCGAACATGTGCACCACGAAGCTGAATACGAACCAGATCGCCAGGATGATCCACATCAGCTTCGAGGTGCGCCCCCAGTATTCGCGCGCCCGTTCGGCCGACAGTGGCTGCTGTTGCTGCGCCATATGTCTTGACCTCCCCATCCCCATGGAACCGAATCCACATGACGAAGGACTCGGATAGGCTATTAGGCTAGGCTGTTTGCCATGAACTCGACAGTTCGACCAAAGTCGTAACCAGGGCGCCGGCGGGTTTGTCTTGCTGCGGTGCAGTAACGGGGAGCGTGCGGATTTGCTTGCAGATGCGCTAGATGATCGGAAGATCAACAGTATGCGCCGCCTGATCGAGTACTTCCGCCCTCCCGCGATCCGCGATCCGGCCGCGCTGGCGGCCTTTCTGATCGGGCAGTCGAACTACCTGACCCAGCGCGCCACCTACGAGTTCAGCCGCAACACGCTGGGCTATTTCGGGCAGCACTTCTTCGCCGACGAAGGGTTCATGGCCCAGACGCGGATCTGCCGCTGGGAAGGTTTCGCCGCCGTGCTGGCCGATGCGCTGGTCCTGACCGAAGGGCTCCTGCGCCCCGCCGGCATTCCGGCGGATGCGCTCCGTCCCGGCTTCGTCACCCTGTACGGCGCCGCCCTCGCGGCTCAGCCCGAACCCGCGCATCGCGCCGCCGGCTGGTCCGATCTCGTCGATCACCTGCTGCAGCGCCTGGCCGGCGCGGCGCAAGCGCCGCCCACGCCGGTGCGCGAGGTCTCTCGCCACGCCGCCCGCCGCATCTACGACACGCTGCCGATCTATTCCGGCAATCAGCCGGCCGACCGCGCCGGGATCGAGCAGGCGGTGCATTTCGGCCTCGTTTCCGTGCACGACCAGCTGGCCCGCCGGCTCGCCGTGGCGGATGTCGCCCGGGGGCTGGCACGCGGCTGAAGACCTGCGCCCGGATGTGACGGCCGGTAGGCGGGGGAGCGGTACGCCCGCACGCGTCGTCTTGCGCCGCTGGCCGAAAGATAGTTCGCTTGCTATGTTTCTCCTCATGAAACCGGCCCGCCCCGATCCCGAATTCGGCTTTCGCCTGGCCCGTGTGGTTCGCCGGCTGCGCCAGGCTCTGGACGCCGAACTCCGCGGCTTCGGCCTGACCGAGGCGACCTGGCGACCCCTCGCCTATGTCGGACGGCTCGGCGAAGGGGTGCGCCAGAAGGAGCTCGCCGCCGCGCTCGGAATCGAAGGCCCGTCGCTGGTCCGTCTGCTCGACGGGCTGGAGCGACGGGGCCTGATCGAACGCCGCGAGGAAGAGGGCGACCGCCGCGCCCGCGGCATCCACCTGACCCCCTCGGGGCGCCGGCTGCAGAAGCGCGTGCTCGAATTCAGCAGCGACATCCAGTCCCGCATCCTCGCCGGCATCGATCCGGCCGATATCGAAGCCTGCAACCGGGTGATGGCGCAGTTCGACCGCGCGCTCGACGCGCTAGACGCCCCGGCCCCGAAGCGCGGACGAGTGGAGTTTTCCCGATGACCGCCGCGCCCCGGACCACCCGCTTCATCATGAACGACGGCGTCGGCCTCGCCGCCGATGTCTGGGGCGATCCGGGCCGGCCCGCGGCCGTCCTGTTGCACGGCGGGGGGCAGACCCGGCACGCCTGGAAGCGCACCGCGGCGATCCTCGCCGGGCATGGGTTCCACACGCTCGCGGTCGACCTGCGCGGCCATGGCGACAGCGGCTGGTCGCCGGACGGCGACTACCGCATCGACCGTTTCGCCGCCGACGTCGCCGATCTGTGCCGCCAGCTTCCCGGCAGGCCGGTGCTGATCGGCGCTTCGCTCGGCGGCATCTCCAGCCTCATCGCCACCGGCGAGGCGCCGGAGCCGATCGCTTCCGCGCTCGTGCTGGTCGACATTACCCCGAAGGTCGAGCAGGACGGCGTGTCGCGGATCCGCGGCTTCATGGCCTCTCATATCGAAACCGGCTTCGCCACGCTGGAGGAGGCCGCCGATGCGATTGCCGCCTATCTGCCGCACCGGCCGCGGCCGAAGTCGCTCGAGGGGCTGCGCAAGAATCTCCGCTTGGCCGAGAACGGCCGCTACTACTGGCACTACGATCCTAAATTCGTCACCGGCATCCATCGCCGCGACCAGGGCGACCGCGAGGCGCGGCTGACGGCCTGCGCCCGCGCCCTGCGCCTGCCGGTGCTGCTGGTCCGCGGCGGGTCCAGCGAACTCGTCTCCGAAGCGGCCGCACGCGACTTTCTCGGTCTGGTTACCGGCGCCCGCTTCGTCGATGTGCAGGGCGCCGGCCACATGGTGGCGGGCGACCTGAACGATCCCTTCACCGACGCGGTGGTGGCCTTTCTCGACGGGCTGCCGCAGGAGCGGGACGCGGCGGGATAGTGCCCGTTCACGCCGGCGCGCTGACCGGCTATCCAGGCGGGGTGAACCCGCCGCTCACCCTCCACGAGGCTTTCCTCGCTCCCGCCGACGCCGATGCGGCCTTCGCCACGCTGCTGGCGGAGACGCCCTGGGCGCAGCGCAGCCTGCGCATCGCCGGCCGCGCGGTGGCCGAACCGCGCCTCACCGCATGGTACGGCGAGCCCGGCCGGCGCTACCGCTATTCCGGCCTGACGCTCGATCCGCTGCCCTTCACGCCCTTTCTGCGCGGCCTGAAGGCGGCGGTCGAGGCGGTGGCGCAGGAGCGTTTCGACAGCCTGCTGGTCAACCGCTACCGCGACGGCCGGGACAGCGTCGGCTGGCATGCCGACAACGAGCCCGAACTGGGTCCCGATCCGCTGATCGCCTCGCTCAGCCTGGGTGCCGTACGCCGCTTCGTCCTGAAGCCGCGCCGGGGGGAAGGGCGGCACGCCCTCGACCTCGGCCACGGCTCGCTCCTGGTGATGGGCCGGGGCTGCCAGCGCGACTGGCTGCACGCCGTCCCCAAGACCGCCGTCCCGGTCGGTCCGCGCCTGAACCTGACCTTCCGCCGCCTCGCCGCCGTCAGCGGTTGAGCCGCTGGTTCAGCGCATGAACATAGGACCGGTCTTCCTCGGGCAGTGTGCCGGCTTCGGCGGCGGCGAGGAAGCCGGTGAGGTCGTCGCGCGTGTCCGGGAAGAGGTCGTCCCGCGCGAGCAGGGCCCGGATGATCTCGACGTCGCTGCCCGCGGGCGCGGCGGCCGGACGGACCGGCGCCTTGGCCGGGACCAGCAGGCTTTCCCAGTCGAGGTCGAGCGCGTCCATCTTGGCGCCGAGTGCCCGGACGGCGGCCAGCGCCGTCGCGTCGTCGCTGCTGGCGGCGCGGCTCAGGAGGTCGATGAGGGTCTCGCGGGTTTCGATGTCATAGGCCATGGCGGGCCTTCTAGCACGGTGCCATAGTGGCGCAAAAGCAGGGGGAACCCGCTGGCGCCGCCGCCATTGGGCCATGTGATGACGATCTTTCTCACCCATTCCGACCTCGCGCTCGCCAACTACTACGGCGAGGAGGCTCTGGCCCGGCTCCGTGACCTGGGCCCCGTGCGGCGCAATCCCCACGCGGACCGCCCGCTGACCACGATGGAACTGATCGCCGCCGCGCAAGGCGCGGAGGTGATCGTGTCGGACCGTCAGACGCCGGGCGAGGGCGCCCTCTTCGCCTCTTGTCCCGGGCTTCGGGCCTTCGTGCGCTGCGCGGTCGATATCCGCACCGTCGACGTCGCCGCCGCCTCGTCCGCCGGCGTGCTGGTCACGCGCGCGTCGCCGGGCTTCGTGCCGGCGGTCGGCGAATGGGTGCTGGGCGCCATGATCGCTCTCGCCCGCGGCTTCCCCGCCGCGCTCGCGGGCTGGGCCGAGGGACGCCAGCCGGAGGCGCGGATGGGCGTGCAGCTCGCCGGCGCCACCGCGGGCGTCATCGGCTACGGCGCCATCGGGCGGGAGGTGGTGCGCCTGCTGCGCGCGCTCGGCATGCAGGTGCTCGTCGCCGATCCCTACGCCGCCGTGCCCGCCGAGGCCGCGCGCCGCGTGCCGCTCGCGGAGCTCCTCGGCGCCGCCGACTTCGTCATCTGCCTTGCCGTCGCCAGCGAGGAGACCGAGAACCTGATGGACGCCAGGGCCTTCGCGGCGATGAAACCCGGCGCCTTCTTCGTGAACGCCTCGCGCGGCAACCTGGTCGACGAGAGCGCGCTGCTCGCGGCCCTCGGGGGCGACCGGCTGGCCGGCGCCGCGCTCGATGTCGGCCGTGCGCCCGACCAGATGCCCACCGCGGTTCTGGCCTCGCATCCCAAGGTCCTGGCAACGCCCCATATCGGCGGCCTGACCCCGGCCGCCATCCGTCACCAGGCGATCGAAACGACCGGGCAGGTGGCCGCGATCCTGCGCGGCGAGGCCCCGCCCGGCGCGGTCAACGAAGACAGCTGGACGAACAGGGGAGCACGCTGATGGCGAGCGCGAAGCCGAAGATCCCGGTGCCGCCGGGCGCCTGCGATACGCACATGCATGTCTACTACGCCGGCCATCCGGCGGCGCCGACGGCCGCCTTTCCGCCGCCGCCGGGTCCCCCCGAGGCCTATCGCGCGGTGCAGAAGCGGCTCGGGCTCGAGCGCGTCGTGGTGGTGCAGCCATCCGCCTACGGCTTCGACAACGAACCGACGCTCCGGGCCATGCGCGACCTCGCCCCCGGCACCCGCGGCGTCGCCGTGGTCGGCCCCGCTACGCCGCAGGCCGAACTCGAACGCCTCACCGCCGCCGGCATCCGCGGCGCCCGCTTCTTCATGCTGCCGGGCGGTGCGCTGCCCTGGGAGGATCTGAGCCTCACCGCCGCTCGGGTGCACGATTTCGGCTGGCATGTCGTTTTCCAGATGGACGGCCGCTTCCTGGCCGATCGCGTGGGCCTGCTGAAGAGCTTCCCCGGCCAGGTCGTGATCGACCACAACGGCAAGTTCCTGGAACCGGTCGACGTCGATCATCCGGGGATGAAGGCGCTCTTCGAACTCCTGGACACGGGCCGCGTCTGGCTGAAATGCTCGGCCCCCTACGAGACCTCCAAGACCGGCCATCCGGCATTCGAGGATGTCAGCGTGATGGCTCGCGCCTTCGTCCGCCACGCGCCCGAGCGCATCCTCTGGGCCTCCAACTGGCCGCATCCCAACCAGCCGAAGGACGGTCGCACCGACGAGGCGATGCTGCTCGATATCCTGGCCGACTGGGCCCCGGACGAGGCGGTGCGCCGCAGAATCCTGGTCGACAATCCGGCGAAGCTGTACGGGTTCTGACGCCCGCCCGGACCGGTCTGGTGAAAAGTTAATCGTTCACACGAGGCTGTGAGAAATTTTGGTTTCGGCTTGACCCTTTTGTGCACTTGTGCGTTTGTCTAGGGCAGCTGACGATTTGGCAGCCAAGCCGGCTCACCCCCGACGGTCCGACGACCCCCGGTGACGCCTCCGCGACGCCCACCAAGATCCAGGCTGAACGAAAGCCGTGCGATGGTCGCGCGGCCGATACGCTGCGCATGCCTGCGCGGCAAAGGAGACCCGAGTATGGCTACCGGTACCGTGAAGTGGTTCAACACGACCAAGGGCTACGGCTTCATCCAGCCCGAAGACGGCAGCAAGGACGTGTTCGTCCATGTCAGCGCCGTGGAGCGTGCCGGCATGCGCGGCCTGGTCGAGGGCCAGCGTCTGTCCTTTGATGTGTCGATGGAGCGGGGCAAGCCCGCCGCCGCCAACCTCAAGGCGCTCTGACGTCCCTTCACGACGTCGAATTCGAGGCGGCGGCTGACGACAGCCGCCGCTTTTTTCTTTTATGGTCCGGACTCCGTCCCCGTCCGGAGCACCTCCCTCATGTCCCGACCCGACCTTATCTATCGCGGCGGTTCGATCGTCGACGGCAGCGGCAGCCCGCGGCGCCGCGCCGATCTCGCCGTCACGCATGATCGCATCACCGCCGTCGGCGATCTCGCCGGCATCGCGGCGGTGCGCGAGGTCGACGCGTCGGGCCTGGTCGTCGCCCCGGGCTTCATCGACGTCCATACCCACGACGATCGCTACCTGCTGGAAGACCCCGAGATGCCGGCGAAGGCGAGCCAGGGCGTCACCACCGTCGTGGTCGGCAATTGCGGCTCCTCGCTCGCACCCTATACGCGCGCCGACGTGCCGCCCCAGGCCTCGCTGATGCTGTCGGACCCCAGGTACCGGTTTCCGACGGCGGGCGCCTATTTCGCCGCACTCGACGCGGCGAAGCCCGCGCTCAATGCCGCCGTGCTGGTCGGCCACCGTTCGCTTCGCTTCAACAGCATGGACGACCTCGAGCGTCCGGCAACCGCCGCCGAGATCGCGTCGATGCGAAGCCAGCTGCGCGAGGCGCTCGATGCCGGCGCCATCGGCCTGTCCACCGGCCTCTTCTATCCCGGCGCCCAGAAGGCGACCAAGGAGGAGGTGGCCGAGATCTGCGCCGAGATGCGGACCGACGACGGCATCTACACCGCCCATATCCGCGACGAGGGCGATCATCTGCTGGAGGCGATCGAGGAGGCGGCGGAGATCGCCCGCACCGCGGGCGTGCAGCTCGTCATCTCGCACCACAAGGCGGCGGGGCGCACCAATTTCGGCAAGACCGCCGCTTCGCTGCCGCTGATCGAGACGCTGATGGGCCGGCAGCGCATTTCCTTCGACGTCTATCCCTATATCGCTTCCTCCACCGCGCTGCTGCCGGGCATCGTCGACCGCGCCGATCGCGTCCACATCACCTGGTGCAAGGGGCGGCCGGAATACGCCAACCGCGACCTCGACGAAGTGGCTAAGGAACTTGGCGGCCTCAGCCGGCAGGAGACCGCCGCCGCCGTGGTTCCGGCGGGGGCCATCTACTTCACCATGGACGAAGCCGACGTATCCCGCGTCGTCGCCCATCCGCGCTCGATGATCGGCTCCGACGGCATCCCGTCCGACACTTTCCCGCATCCGCGCCTGTGGGGAACCTTCCCGCGCGTGCTCGGCCACTACGGGCGCACTTTGGGTCTGCTTTCGCTCGAACGGGCGGTTTACAAGATGACCGGCCTGCCGGCCGCGGAGTTCGGACTGAAGGACCGGGGCCGCATCGAGGAAGGCGCCTATGCCGACCTCGTCCTCTTCGATCCCGAGACGGTGATCGACAGCGCCACCTTCGATTCCCCCAAGCAGCCCGCCGCCGGCATCGTCGAGGTGCTGGTCAACGGCACCGCCGTCTGGGCGAAGGGCCGGCCCACCGGGGCGCGGTCCGGCCGGGCGCTCCGCCGCCAGACCGATACCATGCGCGGGCGACAAGCCCTTCCCCAGCAAAGCTGAGGGAGGAGTCAGAACAAGCTCGGCTGCCGCGGGGGCTTCGGCGGGGCTTCCGCCGCCGGCGGATCGAGGCAGGCGGGATCGTCGTTCCGCACCGCATTCACGTGCGGGCCCACCATCCGCGCCGTCATCGCCTCGGGCGGAAAAGGTGCGAGGAGGGCCGTGAGCGCGGCCTCGTCGCTCCCTTCCAGCCAGGCGCCCACGTCCTCGGGCCTCAGGATCGCCGGCATGCGGTCGTGCACGTTCACGGCGAGCGCGTTCGCCGCCACCGTGATGATGGCGCAGCTCTCGACGGTCTCGCCGCTCTTCGGATCCTTCCAGCGCTCCCAGAGGCCCGCGAAGGCGAAGGGTTCGCCGCCGAGGCTCGCGTAGTACCAGGGCTGTTTCGTCTTGCCCTCGCGCTGCCATTCGTACCAGCCGTCGGCCGGGACGATGCAGCGGCGCTTCCTGAAGGCGTCGCGGAAGGATGGTTTCTGCGCCACCGTCTCGGCCCGCGCGTTGATGAGGGGCGGGCCCGCCTTCGGGTCCTTCACCCAGGCCGGGATCAGGCCCCAGCGCAACAGGGCGATCGCATTGCCCGCCTCCTCGCGGCGGATCGCCGCCACCGCCTGCGTCGGCGCGATGTTCCAGCGTGGCTGCAGGTTCGGCCGGCCGGCGGTGAGGTTGTAGAGGTCGACCAGCGCCGAGAACGGCACGGTCAGCACGAAGCGTCCGCACATCCCGGGCCTCAGTCCCGGAAGGACGGGTCCAGGCTGTCGAGCTTCCTCAGCAGCGCCGGCCATTCGAGCAGGCCGAAGCGGCGCCTCACGCCCGGCTGATACTGGGTCCAGGACGCCTCGACAACGTCGGGCGGGGGAATGGTCAGCTTGGTGTTGGCGGCCATCGCCGCCACCTGAACCTGGCAGGCGCGCTCCAGCCGATAGATCGAATTGAACGCCTCCGGGATGCTGGCGCAGGCGACCAGAAGCCCGTGGTTGCGCAGGATCATGCCTTCATGGTCGCCGAGATTGGCGAGCAGGCGGGCCTGCTCGTCGAGGTTCAGCACCACGCCCTCGTAGTCGTGATAGGCGATCCTGGCGAAGCGCATGGAGGTCTGGGCGAGGGGAAGCAGCCCGCATTCCATCGCCGACACCGCCATGCCCGCGATCGTGTGGGTGTGGATGACGCAGTCGATCTCGTGCTTCTCGCGATGGATGGCGCTGTGAATGACGAAGCCGGCGCGGTTCACTCCGTATTCCGTCGGGTTGAACAGCACGTTGCCGTCCAGGTCGATCTTGATGAAGCACGACGCGGTCATCTGGTCGTACAGCAGGCCGTGCGGATTGATCAGGAAGGCGCCGTCCTCCCCCGGCACCCGGGTGGTGACGTGGTTCGCCGTCATCTCGGTCATGCCGTAGAGGTCGATGAGGCGATAACAGGCGGCGAGGTCGACCCGCTTCTGCCATTCCTCGGCGCTCACCTGCTCGCGCACCGACCGGCCGGGCTTCAACTGGCGGACGGACATGGGCGAGCGCCCTACCACATCCATGTCTCGGGATTTGGGATGGGCTCGCCCTTGCCTGCGATCATGAAGCCCTTGATCAGCCGGATCAGCATCCACACGAAAGTGGCGAGCGCCAGCAGGTAGCCGACCAGGATCAGCATGGTGATGGCGCTGACGATGTAGAACAGCAGGCCGATCCAGAAGGTGCGAATCTGGAAGGTGAAGTGGCTCGCCGCCTCGGGCGCGGCTTCGCCGCGCTTCAGATAGGCGACGATCACCCCGGCGATGGTGGTGATGCCGACGAAAAAGCCGACGAAATACAGGATGTAGACGAGCTTCACCCCGTCGAACCTGGCCGCGCTGCCGGCGTCGGTGCTGACCATGCGCTTCGCGCCCCTCTCTGGCGGGGTCACCCCCGTGAACCTGCCCTGAACGCTATTCAATCGGTCCGGCCTTGTCGAACCGGTCCGGGCGCCGGGGATGGACTGCCCTGTCGCTCAATTGGACATGGCCCGCATGTTCTCCGTCTACCTGGCGCCGGAATCGAGTTCGATGGCGCCGCATATCGCGCTGCGGAAGATCGGAGAACCTTTCGACCTCCGGCCGCTCTCCTTCGCCCGAAAGGAAAACCGTGCTCCCGCCGTCATGGCGCTCAATCCGCAGGGGCGGGTGCCGGTGCTGCTGGTCGATGGCCGACCGCCGGCTCGGACCCGGGCCCGGGCGGTGGGCGATACCTGTTCGATCGCGGAATTCGGCGGCAAGGCCGAGAAGCCCGGCAAGGCCGTTGCGGCGGCTTGAGCCGCCTCGCGACCTCCCACGTCCTCGCCTATCACGGTTTCGCCCTGGCGACTGCCGCCGTGTTGAGCGCCGCGAGCCTGCCGCCGGACAGGCGCGAGGGCTCCATCCCGAACATGCCGCGAAAGCTGGAACTGAAATGGGCCGAGGAGGAGAAGCCGGCCGCATGTGCCGCCGTGGTGAGGGTTTCGCCGCGTGCGACCGCGCGCATGGCGCTGCCCATCGCGATCCACAGCCGATAGCGCCGGACCGGCAGGCCGGTCGCCGCCACGAAGAGGTGGCGGAAGCGTCCCTCTGAAAGGCCGGCGGCGCGAGCCAGGTCGGCGAGCGGTATGCGTGCGCCGAAATCCTCATGCAGGAGGCCGAGGCTCTTCGTAATCCGCGGATCGGCCGGCGCCGATGCGCCCAGCAGCGGGGCAAGGGCGGCGCGCGTGCCGGGCCAATCCGTCCGACCGCCGGCGAGGTCGCGGAGCAAGCGGATCAGCCGGTGCTCGATGTCGAGATCGAAGCCGGCGCGTGCCGTCACCCTCGCCGCGCTTTCCGTGAGCCGTGCCAGGTCGCGGCTCAGCGCATCGACATAAAGGAAGGCCATGCGGCCTTTGGTATCCCTGAAGTGGTGCAGCGTATCGGGCGGGATCAGCACGCTGCGGCACGAGCGGTAGCGGGCCGCCGGATCGCCGGCCTCCTCGCTCACCCCGAAACGGGCGTCGAGGCCGAGCGCCAGCACGGCCACGGCGTTGCGATGTGCCGAAAGATTCAGCGCCGGCCCCAGATAGAGCGCTCGGGCGCCCCAGGTGAACAGCCGCGCCGGGGCCGGCAGGGGTTCAGCCGATTCCTGAAAGCGGGGGCCGGAGGCGTTCACTAGGACTCCGCTCGCGGCCCGGCCGATCGACGCGGGCCGCGTCCAGCATAGCCAACGGAGCCTCGCATGACCGCCGCCGCCGAAGCCCAGATCCGCGCCATCATCGACCGCTACGCCTCCGCCTGGACGGCCGGCGACCGCGTCGCCATGCCGGACTGCTATCATGAGAAGTTCAGTCTGCACTACTTCGGCCGACATGCGCTGGCGGGGGATCACATCGGCAAGGCGGCTGCGCTCGCAACGCTTGCCGAATTCTCCCGCCGCACCCGGCGACGCCTCGTTCGTATCGTGGCGGCGATGGCGGGGCCGGAGCGGGGCGCCATCATCGCCCGTGAAAGCCTGGGCCAGGGGG
>VFQQ010002565.1_pt1 | contig 19964 bp, 34 predicted proteins | sample 3512341 | NCBI WGS metagenome assembly VFQQ01 (sample SAMN10412373, study PRJNA504923) | tailings metagenome | isolation source: Relicate 2 Philex TSF1 revegetated site | place: Philippines: Tuba, Benguet | collected 2017-08-29 | reverse complement strand
GCCGCTGCGGCACCGGCCCCTCCTTGGCAATCCACCCCGGCTCGTCCTTCCTGCCTGCCTTGGCAGCAATCGCATCCGCAATGATGGCCGGCACCGCCAGGGTGGCAGCCAGCGGCGTGCGTGCTGGGCTGCTGGCTGTCGAGTCTGGCGCCGGCAGCGACGTTTTGCTGCCGGTGCGCCGCATGCCTGGCGTGGTGCCGCCCGGCACTACCGCCGCCGCCGCTGCTGCTGCCGCCGGGCCGGCATGCTCCAGTGAGGCAAAGCCTGTGAGGTCCACGCTGCCGCCGCGGCTGTGGGCCGTGCTGATGCTGCCGCTCTCGCACTCGTAAAACTCCTGCAACGGGTTGGGAGGGGTTAGGCATTGGCATGGGTAACCCGAGCATTTGTGGCTGGAAGCGCTTGCCAGCCCCAGGCAATGAAAGCTGCAGCCATGCCGAAAGGAAGCAGCACGGCCAGCGCTGGTGAGTACAATGATGCACTCAGACCAAGCAGCATGCGCGTCTCTGCCTTCTTGCCACGTAGCCCTAGATCCATGTACACAGATGGCAGAACGCCTTTTGCCAACACCAGCCCTTTGCCACTCACGTCCTCTCCATCGCTGGACATCTCCTCGTCCTCGTCCCTGCCCACCACGCCGCTCTCCTGCCGCTCATACTCCGCCAGCTGCTCCTCGCTGTCGGACGCCGCGCCTGCATAGCAGCGAGTGGCAGCAATGGGAGCGTGAAACGCCGGCTTGCTTTACTCCCTCTGCAAGTCTTGGCCCACCTACCGGCACCACTCAGCCAAGGCCTCGGCTGCCGCAAACCAATGCCAGCGGAGGTACTGCGCTGCACTCACTGGAGATGGAGCGCTTGAGTCCAGCCCCCTGCTGCCCCTCCACCACCAGCGCCGTCTCCAGCTGCCGCTTCTCGTTCTGCAGGAGGGAGCAGGCAGGGTGCAGGGCAGGGCATCACACCAAGCAGCGAAATGAGCAGCAAGGTGCCAGAGCCCACCATTTAAAGGCAGCCTGCTGGGCCATGACCAACTCCAGCGGCCACCTGTGGAAAGCAACGGCATGCAGCAGCGACGGCGTGCAGCAGCAGCAGCAGCGTGGACGCACCTCCAGCCCGTACACAATGTCCAGCAGCGCCTTGCGCTTGTTCTCCTCGGCCACCAGCACCTCGTGGTACCGCTGGTGCTCCTGCAGGGTGCGTTGGGGGTGGAGGGCGAATGAGGCCAGCACTCCTCGTGGCAAGATCAAGCCAACTCGTGGCAGGCACGCATGACGGCATAGCATCGAACTGCCGCATTGTATCATCGGTTTCGATTGATGTGCACAGCACTACTGCCCAGCCTGACCTGTATAAGCAGGTCCTGTACATACAGCTGCATTTCGCTGGGCACGCCCGCCGCCGACAGCTTGGCCTTGACCTGCGCACACAGAGTGAGCCAGGCGCAGCAGTTGCGGCAACAGCTAAGGCGCACGGCAGCCCCTGCTGACATGCTGATAGTGCTACTGGCATAAGAGATCATAGCTGCCCGCGGCTGCCACACACTCTTGGTGGCGCAGGCAGCCCAGCTGCCCACGGCTGCCCTCTGCTCCATGTGGCGCCAGCCCCCCTAGCTGCGCACCTCCTGCAGATGCGTCATGAATGCTTCATCCTGCGTGATGATGCGCTCCGCTCCATCCCGCTTGAGAGCGCTGGCCTCGGCCGGTGTCACGCCCTCCCACGACCCCTTGCTGCAAGGCACAGGTGGCAGCAGCATGCAAAGTGTCAGGCGCAGGCGTCGACCGAAGTCAATCAGAACAGCAGGCTGTGGGCAGGATCACCTGCACATGCTCACCGCCTAGCTGCCCACCCCGGACCGCACGCCTGCAGCGTCCTGTTGCAACCAGGCAGTCATGCTGCTGCTGCTGTTGCTGCTGCTACTGTATGCGAAGCCCTTGCATGCATGCTCCCAGCCGCCCAACGCGCCTGGTCTGCAGCGCCTGCATCCACACCCAGCGGTCCTCTTTGGACTCAGCACGCAGCGTGAGCGTGGACGTGCCGCTGTGCACGTAGAATTTGCGGTAGTCGGCGTTGCTCTCACGCAGGCTGGCCACCTGCAGGGGGCGGGACGGCCTGTGTCAAGTGCATGCGGAGTTGCGGCAGAAGTGCAGCCAGCATTGGCAGCCTGGACTGTCCAGTTGCACAGCGGAGGGGCACGCTTGGCAGAAACGCAACAGCAGCAGCAGCAGCCGAGCCCGCCATCAAGAGGCCTCATAAACACAGCGTGCCTGCAAGTGGATCTCCGCCGCGGGCTGGGGCAGCTTGGCGCGGTGCCGCGGGCTGGAGGGCTGCCCCGCCAGCGAGCCGCCGCTGCCCTCTGCCATGCGCTCATCCCGGCCCTCCAGCAGGCTGACCTGCGTGGCAGCAGCAGCAGGGCAGTCCGGCAGCAACAATAAGCAGTAGCGGGTGCAGCATACAGCGCTGGACAACAGGCAAGGCCTGTCACAGGCGCATGCTGGTGCCCCAGGCTGCCAGCCCGTACAGCACAGCACAGGCTTTGTCCGGTCAGCACGCACCTCTGCGCCAATCAGGAAGAGCTCGCCCTGCTCCCGCAGCTGATCCAGCAGCTGGTGCACGTTGATGGCGGTGGGGCCATACACCTGCGGTACAGACAGCAAAAATGCATGGTTGTGTACCGCACCTGTCACGCAGGACAGCTAGCATCAGCACGATAAGCATACGAGCAGCGCGCCACACAATAGCAACAGAAATATTAAGCACTACATGAATGAGCAGCAGCACGTGCGAGCAGCTTTTGTGGATGCCATCTGCGACTGGCTAGGCTGGCAGCACAACTGTGGCAACAGCAGCGGCGGCAGCACAGCAGAGGGACGACAGGGCTGCGAGCGGCAGGCGGCACCTTGTAGTAGCGCAGCACGCCGTCGCGCAGCACAAAGAGGCGGTGCCGCCAGCCGGAGCCGAGGTTGACGTACTTGAGCAGCATGCCCACCACAATCTGCGCATGCGGCGGCGCGGGCACGTTGCAGCCACTGTGGGTGCACAGCGCAGGCATCAGTGTGGCTGAAAGGTGCCCGCATAATGTGCTGCAGGCAGGCAGCCTGACCTGCACAACCCAGCCACAGTACACAGATGGAGATTCCTCATCAAGGTTGCCCCCACGCCACCAGCGGCCAGCTCAGCAAACTACATGCCCCCGAGGGCGGGCGCTCCTGCTGCGCAGGGCGAAGCTCAGTGCACCAACTTGGCCGCCCCACCCCACCTGCTGCTGCTTGGCCAGGATGGACGTGGAGGGCAGGCGCGGCACGCCACCCAACTGGCTGTCCCCAGAGAGTGACGGGCCGCTGCCGGGGGGCGGGCGCCGCACGCTGCGCGAGCGCGGCAGGCCCACCAGCCCTCCCAGATCATCGCCTAGGTTCTTAAACCAGTCCCCCACCTGCTGGGGCGAGGCAGTGGGGCGGGCAAGTGAACGATGCGGCAGCACCCAACACGCAGGGCAGAGCGGGGCGCAGCTGCGGGCAGCTGTGGCTGGCGGCGCACAGCTCCCACGTGCCTCGCGGAACGACAGGCCGCCGCTGGGCAGGCGCGGCGCAGCAGATGTGCCGCTGGCGCCGCTGCCAGCCACGCCGCCATCGCCGCCGGGCTGCATGGCCTGCGAGCAAATGGGGGCAGTCAAGGGACAGAAAGGCTCCGCTGAATGGGGGCTGCACACGCCGTAGCGGCGGCGTGGCGGCGGCGGCGGCACAAGCTGATCGATCGGTGCGCTGGCTGCGCTCTGGACCGATCCATCTGCACGCCGGGCTGCCCTTCGAAGAATGCCCCGCCCTCACCTGGCCCCAGCGCAGTTCGTCCCGTCTCGGTGCTGCGGCGCGGGGTGCGCTGCGCTGCCTGATCGCTCTAACAAGTCAGCATCACGCGGGCGGGCACGGGTGTGCCAGGGGCCCGCGGCTGGGAGCCCTGGCTGTGCGACTCGGCAACAGGAGCCCTCAGGAGGCCTCGGCTGCTCTGGATCGATGATTACTGGTTGCTGCGTTGCCGCCAAAGCGCCAATAAGGCCCCCTGCTGCTGGCTGTGGCTTGCATCGCATCATGCTACATGGCCGCTTCGCCCGTGCCGACCGGGCAGCGGCCAATCGGAGCACGCCGATCGCGCCCTGGAGCACGTCTGGAGCGTGCAAAGGGGCCCGCCAAGGGCCCGCCCCCACAGGCCGCTTGGGTGAACCGCTCGACAGGCCCTGCGCCCCTGTGTAGCTGATGAAACCGAGCCGGGGAGCATGCCTGCTGTAACTGAAGCGCAATGCGCGTCACCCAGGCACCACGCAGCCAGCTGCGAGTGCACCAGACCGCGCCGCCGCCGCCGCCGCTTCTCCGCAGCATTCACCGGACCGGGGGTGCATGCAGCTGCAGACAAACGGCCTTCGTATGAAGCAGAACACTGCTGGTGGCAGTGCATGCTAGCTTCCTGCCTGATGCGCCTCTTGCCGCTCCACTCATCCCGCTCTGCGAGCCCCAGTGGACACACGCTGCCGAGGCGTCCACAGCGATGCCGTGGCCGCCAAGACTGCTCCGTCAAATTGCGTCTGTGTTGCTCACCTTATGATGGAATTTATCAGTTGCTTTTAATGCCTTGTGGGCCCGACCCAAAGGCCACGTTTTTGCTGGTGCATGCGCCAGCTGGGCGGCGGTGGGGTGCTAGGGGCGGGATGGGACCTGCCGACCACAATCCGCTGCGAGCTGCCGCGATCCACGCACCAAGTCCACCATGGCCGACTTCAAGAACCTGGGCGAGTTCAGCACGAACAACGATGCCTTTGTCGCGAGCTTCAGCAGCGGCGGCAAGCCCATGCCCCCGGCGCGCAAGGCGCTGCTGATTACTTGCATGGACGCGGTGAGCCTGGTTCTCGTGTGTTCAGCCACGCTGGAGCCAGACTGCTGCTGCCGCCGGGCGCCGCCGCTGCGGCGCCGCCGCCGTTCGGGCTAAAGTGCTAGCACTGCTCTTTGGCTGTGTCAGCCTTTGTCGGGCCTCGTGGACCAACTCCGGGCAAGATCTCTGCAATAATTCACCTCCTCTCTGTATTTGTGGCGGGAATGGCAGCGGATCGTGCATGTGACCGACCGTCGCTGCTGGGCCCACCCTCCAGCGACTACCCTCGTTTGCCTGCGCTTCTCTGGCCATTTGGCGGGCCATCAGCGTGTTGACCGCTTAAACCACGTGAAAGCCTTCGTTAACCCCTGCCCTGCAGCGCATCCACCCGGAGAAGGCACTGGGCGTGGACATCGGTGGGTTTGCAGCCTGTGCTGCTGCATGTGACCGTTGAGAGGGGCCTCGGCGGCAGCCCCAGCGACTTGCTGCAGCTGTGTCACGGTGCTAGTGTGATTGCTGAAATTGTGATTCTTGTGACTGCTAACACTGTGATTCATTGTCCAAGGAGCTGCCCGTGCTGACGCCACTTGCCTGTGCCTCTCCCCCTGCTCTGATGCAGGCGACATCCACACTGTGCGCAATGCCGGTGAGCTTGCAGGGCACTCTACTGAGATGGTGATGCTGTGCAGATGGCCGTTGCAGCCTGTGTGCTGCTTTGGGCCCAGCAATAACATGTAGCGAGCGGCGCGGCATGCCGGTTCGCCATGTGCTCTGCACAAGCCGTAACGCTGCACTCTGTTGTCCGCGACTGCAGGCGGCCGCGCTGTGGACGCACTGCGCTCCGTGACCATCAGCCAGCAGCTGCTGGGCACTACAGAGATTTATGTTGTGCACCACACCGGTGGGTGTTAGGTGGCCTTTGCATGCAATGGGTTGTGTGCTGCAGGCTGCGCCACGCCAACTTGCCGGCGTGCCCACTACTTCTGGCGAATCAACTGTTGACGTTTTGGTTTCCTGCCTCTTCACCCTGCAGACTGCGGCATGGTGACCTTCAGCACGCCGCAGCTGCAGCAGATTGTCAAGGAGAAGCTGGGTGCGCATGTGGGGCAGAGGGGTGTGCAGGAAATCACAGCAGGTTGCACCGGCCGCGGTTGCTGAGCAGGCGCAATGACAATGCTGTCGGCTGCAAGGCAACAGCCAAGCCCAGAGTCGTGGAGGATCCTGCCTGCCTCCTGCAGCAGGCCATAACATCAACACCCACCCCACTGCCACCTGCCCCTTACTTGCTTTCTGCCACAGGCCATGAGGACCACACCCACTACCACGAGTTCTCCGACCTGGAGCAGTCGGTTCGTGACGACGTCAAGCTGCTGCGCGACTCCCCGCTGTGAGTTGGCGGCGCAGCAGGCACAATATACAGCAGGCGCAGATGGCAGCGGACGGCAGCTTTGTCTTGAGCACTCTGGGCCGATGGGTTGGAATCCTGGTTGCAGGCACTGTGCCGAATGCTCGCTCACGAACACGACCGCGTGTGTGCAGGGTGATCCCCGGCACCCCCATCAAGGGCGGCATCTACGATGTGAACAGCGGCAAGATCACCTGGCTGGACTAGACTGATATAAGGCTGTATACGGCTGATTGACTGCTGTGCCAACTGACGGATGTCCAGCCTGGAAAGGCCCCTGTGTGTTGACGCTCAAAGGTGAAGCACCGCAGCAACGGTTGAAATGTGTGCCCTGTGTGTTTGTGCCTTCACAACTCACTTGGACTTGTCCCCCTATTCTTCCCTGCCACTCAATGTAAAACAACCGCTACAACTCTGAGCCTTTTCCACACATCTTGACAAGCAAGCAAGCATCAAACTACAAGCTGGTGCTGATCGCTAGGAACACATCGCTGTCGCATGCGCTGTCACCTCGGGGCAGCCTTTCTACCACCGCTCGTCCCTGGCGCCCCAGCTCTGCCCCTGCCCTTGGGCATCTGCCAGAGCCCTGTGGTGATGGGCGGCTGAGGGAAGAGCGAGCGGCTCCGCAGCAGCGCCAGCCGCTCCGGTGGCAGCGGTCCGTGCACGGGCTGCTGCTGTGCTGGCTGTGCGGGCGGCAGCTGGCATGTGGTGGGCAAAGGTCAGCTGACTGCCCTGCTGCGCCGGCATTGACGCAGCCTGGTGCAGCGGCTTGTGCACAGCAGGCCGCATGGCAAACATCTGCTGTGCAGAGCTGGGCAGCGCAGACACCAGCTGAACTGGCACCTGGACCTGCACCAGAGGCGGCTGCGGGCGTGCTACGGTGCACGTCTGCGCCTGTGGCGGGGTGGGCAGCGGCTGCGCTGCGCCAGTGTGCTGCTCCGCCTGAACCTGCTGCCCCATCTGATGCTCAGGTGTTGCTGTTGTGCTGTGCTGCTGGCACAGCAGCATGGCTGCAGCCAGCCGCTGCTGCATCTCCCGCTGCTGCAGCTGCTGTTGGTGCTGCTGGGCTATAGCCGCCATACAGGCCATCGCAGGCAGCGCTGCTGCGGTTGGGCTGAGGCTGAGCAGTGCCTGGGCCGCCGCCAGCGGGGAGAGTGGCTGTGTCATGGCAGCCGCGCTAGTGGCGTCATCCTCCCCCGCATCGCAGCTGCACTGGCCCTCTCCGCTGCCGGAGGGAAAGGTTGGCGCTGGCCGGTTGGCACCCATGCTGCCCGCCTGCTGCTGCTGCTGCTGCCTCTGCTGCTGCTCCTGCTGCTGCTTTGCAAGCGCGCTCTGGATGCAGCTGCCCAGCAGGCTGAGCAGGCGCTGCTGCCGCTGGCGCTCGCGTTCATGTGCTGATGCCGACCGCTGCACCTGGCCGCTCCACACAGCACGGCCGTGGGCTGCCTGCTTAGGGTTCCAGCTGCTATCCACTGCCATTCCTGCCGGACCGCCGTCCTCATTTGCCTGCCCCCACCGCTCGCTGCTGCTGCGCCCGCTACCCGCGCTGGCAGTTGGGCTGGCTTCCGGGCTGCCTGCTGCGTGCACCCGCACCCGCACCCGCACCCCTGCTGCCAACTCCCAATCCAAGCGCTCTGCAGCCAGGGCGGGTGCGTCCCTGTGCTGCTGAGGCACAGCTGCCTCCGTCCCTGCCCCGTCGGGACCACTGCCGCCCGCAGCTGCACCGCCGCTGGTGGCCCACAGCCCACGCCGAGCAGGTGTCACCGCCGCTGCTGCGGCAGGGCTGCTTGCCAGGCGGATGAGCCCAGCCACTGCCTCCTCCTCTTGATCCTCATGCAGCTGGGCCAGCGGCGTCGCGGGCTCCTCTGCCGCACGCTGGACTGCTTCACCGCCGCTGCCACGCTGCCGCCGCCTAGGTGGCGTCCACTCCTGCTCTGCCCCGTGCCCCTCCTCGCCTGCCTCGCTGCCTTCAGCTGCCTGCAGCAGGGACTCTGCTGCCCGGCTGTCGCCCCGAAGCAGCAGCAGCGATAGGCCGGCACTCTTGTCCGGCAGCTGCGCCTGCTGCCGCTGCTGCCGCGTGCGTTTGCGGCCAGCTATGCCATCTGGCTGACCGGCTGATGCTGCCGCCGCATACAATGCTTCATGGAGCAGGGCTGCCTCCTGCTGCTGCTGGCTCTGCAGCAGACCCTGCAGCTCCCGGCCACCACGGCTGCCGCTGCCGTGCCGCGGCGTGCGAGCGGGAGCCGGCTCAGCAGGCGCAGCAGCAGGGGGCGCCTGGGCGGCTGCTGGCTGCTGCGCCTCTATTGCTGCCGGCTGTGGCGCAGCTGCAGGGTTGCCGGCCAGGGCCGCAAGGGTGCCTTGATCCCGCAGCTGCTTCAGCAGAGCCTGCAGAGTGGCATTGTAAGAAACTAGGATGATGCATGCTACCACAGCAACACGAAGAAGCACGCCGATGCACCATTCGTCTGAGAAAGCCAGCCAAGGCAGCCCAGAGAGGCGGCACATGCCTGTGATGCAGCGCTGCTCCCAAAAGACCTGCAAAACATGCCAGTGAAGTGCCATGAAGCACACCTGCACTTGCGCTGTGTTGCCGCACGCCTCCAGGCGGCCCATCAGCCCTGGACAGCCGGAGTAGCGCTCGGCAGGCCAGTTGAGTGCGTCCGCTGCGGGAGGGGTGTGGTGGGAACAATGTTCGAACAATGTCCAGCCCAACAGATGAGCAAAAGGGTCCATGCTTCGGCTCTGGAAGAAAGCAGTGGATGCAGCTGTGCAGGAGCTAGGCTGTAGCAGTGTCCAGAGCGTGGCTTGCAGGCAGCAGCAGGAATAGCAGGCAGCCCGCGGCACTCACGTTGCACCGCGTCGCCTTGGCCGTACTGGTGCTGCGCCCAGAGGTACAGCACATCCCGTGCAGCGGCTGCCTCGCCCCGCGTGGCGCAGCAGGCTGAAGTAGCTCCCTTGCTGGTGCTGCCGTTTGGGTTCAGGCGGCCTGCGCTTGGGGGCGGAGCCAAAGGAGCAGGTGAGGCAGCCGGAAATTGCAGCAGCAATCATGCCCCCATGCAGCAGGCGGGTTCAACCCTACCGCCATCCCTACCGCCAAGGCGCACTCTCCAGTGCTCACCCGCCGCGTCAAGCTTGATGGTGACCAAGCCGCGGAAGCCCTGGGGCCCGCTGGCTGCAATTATGAAACGGCAGGTAGGCACGATCAGCGGGCAGCGCTGCATCAGTCAGCGGGGCAGAAGGCAGGAAGCAGTGCCATGATGGAATGCTGGACAGTACCTGCACACCCATCACATGTCATCATGTCATGCGCTGCAAACACACGCACCAAAGATGCCTTTGAACTTGTGCTGCTCCATGGCCCGATGCCCACTGGCGGCTGGGCGCCGGAAGGCAGCTGGCTGAGCGGCGGCGCGGGTGCTCTGCGCCCCGCCGCCGTTTTCTGGCCCTCGGCTGGCCTTGGCCGGTGCCCTGCGTGCCCTCCAGCGACCTTGGAAGGTCAATGCAGCACACAGCTGCTGGCAGGCCGCCCTGGGAGGTGTGCTGAGTGTGCAGCCCCTGCCTGCCGCGGCTACAGCTTGCCACTGCCCAATCGGCCTGGGGGAAGTGTAGAAGCTGCCAAGGTGCCAGAGCGACTGCTGCTAGGCCCTCTTGCTGGCTTCTGCACCGCTGCCCCACGCCAGCGCTGCTCCGCGCCTAGCGGTTGTCTCCTTGGATGACACCTTCCCAGTGCTGCGACACTGCAAATGGCTGGCTGGTGGACTGCCAAAGGAAGCATCCCCTCTTTGCATCGCTCTCCCCACGCATCTGCATGGGTCACATGGAGCGTGAGCGGTGCACGGGATCCACCTGCAATTCAATGGGCTGGGTAGCATCAGTGAAGTCAGGCAGGCCTTGCCCTTGCCCTCCACTTGTGGCAGCCACGACTGCCGACCAGCTCCCGCTGACGCTTGACGCTGCCGCAGCTGCGGATCAAGGCAAGCATGCATGAAGTCCATGTGCACTGGAAACCGGATGCCTAGAAATCGTGCTTGGGAGCAAATGAGTGAGCGGCCGTCAGGCCAGATTGTTTGCCCACGGCCGACGGGGGCGCCGTGGCGGGGCCGCTGTGCATCTGAGGCCAACCACCCCAGCCGCCCTCACTGCCAGATCGCGCTCCCAGATCGGTTTACAAGCGCAATTGAAGCAGCAGCCCGCCGCTTCCCTCGAAACGGCAGCACCCTGAGTTTGCGGCGGGTCAGCCAGCGATGGCTCGCTCGGCCGGGGCTGGCGATTAGCAGCATCCAGAGCTTACATCGATTCGCAAGCCTCCGGAGGGGACATGGGCTCGCGCCGGCTTGCGGCCCGCAGCTTGCGTGCCGCTTTGGCGCTGGCCTGGCTCGCGCTGTGCCTGATCCCGTGTGTTGAGACCAAGGTGAGCCGCTCTGGGCAGCCGCCGCCCGCTGCGAGGTGCCCGATCGGGCAGCGCCGCCGCCGCCGCAGTCGCGGTCCGCCCTTGCCGGGAGCGTCCCCGCACCCTGCTCCTGCACCCACCCTGGCGTGCAGATGGTGCGGACGCACACGTGCGCGGAGCTGGCTGAAGCATTAGCAGACGACAGCGCCGACCATGTGATCATGGCGCATGTGGAGGGCGGCTGGAATTGCTCCGCGGCTGAGCTGCCGCCGCACACGGCCAACGTGCGGCGGCCGCTGCTGCTGGAAGGAGAGGGGCCTGGCCTGCTCTACTATGACGTGAGCATAAGCAGGCTTGCAGAGGGCTGCAGCGGGGTGTTTGTGAGCCGGCCTGGAGGCGGCGTGGGTAGCAGATGGGCCCGGGCCTGCCTCCTGCTAGCATGCACGGTGGCGCTTGCAACACCCCCATGAAAGTAGCTGCCTCACAGCGCTCCCTGCCCCTCATGTTGCCTCCTGCGCCTCCCGCCTGCCCCCTCGCAGAACAACCAAGTGAACAAGATCATCACGATCGGCGAGGGCGGCAACCTCACGCAGCGCAACATCTGGGCGGACGACTGCCTGCAGGTGCGGTGCAGGGGAATGCGGTGTGGTGCAGGGGAATGCGGTGCGGCATGACGGGCTGCTGCCTGGCTCGTGCACAACAGCCGGCCGATGGGCTGGCTGTGCCCACTTATCCCTCACAGCCTTCCACCTGGCTCTTCCCATGCCCCCTGGTCTGCAGAAAACCATGCCTGGGTTCTGCTTCTCAGTCAACGCGCACCGTGCGTTTTCTTCTTTGTATGGGGGCTGGCCGGGCTGTTGCTTGCTTGCAGGGCATGCATACGCGCATGGCACGTGGGCTGGCTGCAGCGTTTGATATTACTTGTTCCAAGTGACTCAGTGCCATGTGGCCAGCAGTGGCAAGCAACAGAATGTGCGGGTGCTGACTGATCTCATGCACACATCTTCTGGCCTGCAGGCGGCGCTTTCACGCTCGCTGAAAACATGGAGATCAGCGACTCAGGCTGCGTGCGCGTGAAGCACTCGCAGGCAAGCAGGTCGAACCCCGTGCTGACAGGCGCTGGCGTCCTAGCATGCATCGGTTGCCTGCTGTTGGGCAGCCAGATCCGCTTCCAGCACAGTCACCCGAGCGCCATGCTAATCAGGTGGTGCGTATGGACCCACATGCTGATCAGGCAGCACATCCGATTCCATGACGTGCCCTGCAGGCCATCAACTACGTCCTGACTGCCATCAGTTACGCCAAGCTGTTCAATGTCAAGGTCGAGACGACGCCGATTGATTCCAGGTGTGCGTGGCAGTGCGCTGGTGCTAGGACACGGATCTATGTTGTGCAATGAGCCTGAGCACCTGGCTCCCGCTTGGAGCATGGCATGTGCTCCTGCAGGCTGCTCACCATTTGATGATGGCAGCCCTTGCCTGCCGCCCAGCACACGCCCCCTCAGGATGCCTTGCCTCTCTCACGTGCTTTGCAGGCGCTTGCTCATCAACACTGGCTGGGTGCCTGGCCTGCCCGTGGGCTCCTACTTCCGATTCAGCAATGTCACCGTCAGCTGCACCGGCAACTTGACGCACCCGCTGCCTCCTGGCGCGCGCCGGGAGGCCGGTGCATGGGCCGCTCCGGCCTGTTGCTGTGGGGAACACACAAGAATGTTTGTGCAGCGGATGTGGCAGCAGGGCTATTGGTTGTTGGCAACTGGCTGTGCACGGCAGTCCACGACCTTCAACCGCCGCAACACTGTTCAATCCGCCTGTGCAGACTTTGTGGATGAGCCGGATACCCTGCTGCAAGAGCACCCGCACCTGCTGATTGGGCTGGGAGTGGCTGTGCTGCTCATGGCAGGAGGGCTGGTCTGGTGTGCCCGCACTTCAGGTGGGTGCACCCCTTGGTGGGGGCAGGCAGGGTGGCAGGGCAGGACGCTGCTGTGGTGGCAGCGGGATGCTATGCAAGGTGGTAGGCAGGCCTTCCCGAGGGCGGTTTCAGTTGCAGCAGGGTCAGGTTGTATGCTGCCTCAGGTGTGGCTGGCCTGCAAGTCTCCTAGGCAATCTCCATTCCTGCCGTCCTGAGACACCACATGCTGCACCACTGTGTCTGCAGGCCGCAACTCGCGGCCAGAGTATGAGGTGGCTCTGTCTCAGGGCTACAAGCTGGAAGAACCACTTGGGTCTGGCCACTACGGCCGAGTGTACCGCGGGCGTGACTCGGCCACGGGCCAGGTGCGCTGGGATACCGACACGCACCGAGGTGGTCATGGCAAGCGGCTTGGCTTTGCGCCAGCGTGCGCTGTGTCATGCATTGCGCCTGCGTCTTTGATGTCCTCGGTGCAAGCTTCCACATGCATCTTCGTGCAGACCTTCTAGCTCAGCATTGCTTTCTGCTTCTGCCCCAACTCACCTGTGACCACCCTCCTGCTCTCCCATCCTTTCTTCAGCTGGTGGCGGTCAAGGTGATCGACATGCTGCCCAGCCAGCGACGCCAGGTGGCGGCTGCGCTGCGCGAATGCGAGCTGATGTCTCAGATGGAGCACGAGTGCGTGGTGAAGCTGCACAAGTTTTACAGCGCGCAAGTGCGGCGGCACCGACACCAAGTGCTGGACACGGGGTGAGAGCCAGCTGTTGCTTCGTGTTGCAAGGCTTGGGCTGCTGAACTGCAGCAGGAGTTGCCATCAGGCGGGCTTGCTGCATTTTGGTATGGGGAGGTGCACGCGCGTGGCAGCACATCCAAGCATGTGCCGCTGGGAAGGTGTATGGGTGTGGCAGCCTTGGGCTGCAGAGGCAAGCGGCATGCGACTGCCTTGTGGGGTGGCGTGGAACGTGCACCTTAGGAGGTGGGACTGCAGGGGTTGCGCTGACTGTGAGTTGCTCACCTGCACTGTGCTTGCCGCCCGCCCTGCAGGAGCGGCTCTCCCAGCATGGACAGCCAACGCAGCTCCTCATCTTGGCTCAAGCGGCTGTTCTCGGGTGCTTCCAACCGGCGGCGGGGCGGCCAGACACGCATTGGGAGCGGCAGCGCCAGTGGCAGCAGCGGCGCATCTGTGTGGGGCAGCGGCAGTGCCACCAGCACCGACCTGGGCAGTGGCAGGCTGGGTAGCGGCAGCAGCAGCGGGCTGAGCAGCACGTTTGGGGGTGCAGGCAGCTCGCTCCTTGGCAGCGGGATGTCGGGGCTGGAGGATGTGCCAGAGACCGAAGCAGTGGTGCACGGCGCCAAAGGCGTGCTGCTGGTGCAGGTAGGGCTTTGTTGGGAGGGGGCTGAGCAGTGCTGCATAGGGCAGGCGTAGGGGTGTGCAGCCAGCTGGTCAGATTATGCCACGGCATTCAGGTGCGGCTGCATTGTGTAGCTCCCGCCGCCCTGCGCTGACACCCACACTCTTTCTTGCCCTCCCTTTACTTGCCTGCAGGTGCAGCTCGTGATGCAGTACTGCGACCTGGGCAGCCTGGAGAAGGCGATCAAGCAGGGGGAGTTCCAGCACCCAGAGACTGGGGAGCCCCGTGTGGTGCGCTCCCTTGCTGCCTTTGCCTGCATTGGCCCTTGGCCCACCACTTGCAACCCCTGCTCCTTGCTGGTCGGCCTGTGTGCAGCAGCAGGCTTTGAGGGGGTTGCAGCCACGCTTACTTTTGTGGCATGCTTTGGCGAAACTTTGCTGCGTCTTTGCTGAACCCCTGCACCCCTGCTGCAGCGGCATGTTGTGCTGACCGCCCTGGAGATTGCTCGGGGGCTGGAGTACCTGCACCACCCCGACCGCCGCATGGTGCACCGGGACCTGTCGGCCGCCAACGTGCTGCTGACGACGGCGCCCGGCGATGAGCGGGGCTTCAGGGCGCTGCTGTCCGACTTTGGTGGGTGGCCTGGCGGGTTGAGCAGGGCCTATGTGCTGAGTTTGCGAAGGTGCAGTGCTCCTCGCTTTGCCGCTCAACAAGCGCTGTCTTGTGGCCGCATCATTGGCAGGCCTGAGCACCAGCCTGAGCACCGAGGCCACGCACCGCACAAGCGAGGTCAAGGGGACCATCAGGCAAGCATTGGCGGCAGCCAGACTGCCCTCGTCTGCAATTAAAAACGCCTGTACCCTGGTGGATGACTAGCGCTTGCATGGCTTGGCACTCACTGCCCACTCTGCAATGGTTGCAATACAAGGCACTAGTATATCCATCTCACTCAACCCGTTTTTGGTGCCTTGCATGTGCAGCTACATGAGCCCCGAGGTGTTCACGCGCTACGACGTCTCTCCAGCTCTGGACGTCTATTCCTTTGGCATCATTGGTGAGCGAGGCTCCCGCGTGCAGCGCTTGGCAGCCAGTATGCACACACTCCTTGCCTTGCTGCCGTGCCGCTGCTTCCGGCTGCCGCTCGCACGGGCACCGTGCTGCTACACAGGTGCCGCCAGGTTGGCGATTCACTAGGCGTCATTTCAGCTTGCAAGGATTTCCTTCTCAGCCAATTTACCACTTTCTATACGCATTTGTTTCCTCTTCCCACACCTGCAGGGTGCATGATGTGCAGCGGCAAGGACCCTTACGAGGGCCAGACCCCCGCCATGGTCATCTTTGCAAAGGCGCGTAGAGCAAGCAAGGGGGCCGGCGTAGAGTGGCGGCACAGCACGGCATGACATTTGACGCTGTGGGAGGCGTGCTGTGCTGCGGGCCTGAAGTGGGCAAGTCCTGTCTGCAGCACGCGGCAGAGGCTCCCACAGGTATGGCAGGAGCTCTACACTTGGTTGTGCACACCCTGCCACCAGCTGACGTTGGTCCCCGCCCGCTGCCTGTCTTCTCTGCAGGTCCGCTCCTCTGATGGTTCATCGGGCGAGCGCCTGCCGCCCATTGATGGCATCCCAGCCGAGCTGCAGCAGCTGCTGTGGGACTGCACCGCGCACGACAAGCGCAGCAGGTGCGGCAGGAGGGGCGCTCAGAGTCACATTTGCGCTGTGGCTGCCGGTGTGCTGGGGACTCCACCAGTGGGTTTGCCAGCGCGCGGTGCTGATGAGTCCAGGCAGTGCTGATTTCATTACAAATACCTCCTCTGCACACCCTGAATGCAGGCCAACGGCAGCGGAGGTGGTGCGGCGGCTGGAAGGCCTGCTGCTCACCATTTGACACTGCTGGCCAGGCGCCGTGTGTAGCAATGAAACCGTCCAATTTCAGCGCAGCCCCTTTTCCCTTTCCTGCATGAAGCCGGCGGTACCTGCCGTTGTTCCGCCCGGCTGACACACGCTCAACTTTCTACTTGTCGTTTCTTCTAGCTTATCGCCCACCATGTCGCGGGGCATGCTAGCCCTGACTAGCCTTCCCCTTCCAAGCCTTTCCACTTCCAATCTTCTACTTGAGATCCTTACACCTCAAACGCACGTGTCGATACATCCTTTTCAGCAGATCAGATAGCACAGCAGCAGTGCCCTGTAACGAAAAAGCCATCTGAGTGGCTTGAGCCATCTGAGTGGCTTGCAGCGATGACCGCCGGTGGTTGAAATCAGGCACCATTTCATCAAGCGCTGGCAGGCTGGATCAGCCGCGGGCCACAAACGCATGTATTGCCTCAGCAGCCGCCTCCAGCTGCTCGGCTGCAGCAATGTCTTCCATCACCTGCGGCGGCAGCAACAACAACAACCAAACTAGGAACAACTGTGGCGATGTCAGTCGGGGCGAGACAGGACTGCAAGCATGCCGCGTTCCAGGTAACAGTTACAACCGCCCCAGCCAGCTGGTGCATGACATCTGTGTTCTAGTCCCAACCTCCCCCCGTCGCTCACCTGCACCTCAACCGCCAGCTGCTCCTCTGTGAAGCCCCCCGGGCGGTTGGCCTTCAAGCGGTACTGCGGCACAGGGTGGGGCCGGTGCGCTGCAATCAGGGTGCAATAATGGCGAGGCCGGATGCTCGTCCAACTGGCATTCTGCACATGGGCCTAAAGGAACAGGTTGGGTCAGACGGCACCGGAGCTTGCGCACCTTCCATGCCGTGCCTTGGTCAACCAGCCCTGCTGCCACGCAGCCCTGCACCACACGCGCCAGTCGGTCCATCAGTTGGCCCCACCCAGCTGCATCAGCTGGCTGCCACTGCGGCGGCTCTGCTGATGCCTGCGCCTGCACCGGTGGCTGTTGGGGCAGTTTCGGCGGCTGAGGCGGCTGCTGAGCCATGTGCCCCTGAGGCTGCTGCTGCTCCTGCTGCTGCTGTGCCTGGCCCTCCTGCTGCTGGGTAGCTGGCACTTGCGGCTGAGCCTGCGGTGTGCGCAACTCAGCGGCTGGCGTCGCCAAGGGAGCTTGAGCTGTGGGCGCAGGCGCAGCAGGGGACGGCTGTGCTTGTACCAGTGGCTGGCTGGGCTCGGCACCTTGCAGAGCACCTGCCTGCTGAAGGGCGGCTGCCACCTCTGCCTGAGTCAGCTGATGCTCAGAAGCAGCGCGTGAGCCTGCGATGGGGCCTTCGCCGCCGCCAATAGCAGGCGGCCCTTCCGCTGCTGCTGCTGGCAGGCCGGATGCTGGCTTGCGTTGCGAGCGGCGTCCAGGGGGCATGCGTGGCGCCCCATCATCCAGAGAAGAGGGCGGCCCTGCATCGCTACAGTGCTCCGCAGCTGCCTGCTGCTGGCCACCAACTGTGGTGGTGGCTCGCCGGCGGCGCTTGGGCTTGTGCACCTGCTCCGCCGGCAGCGTCGGCAACGGCGGCTCAGCCAGCACACCCTGCTGCTCGGCTGCCTGCTGCGCCTCTGCCGCTGCTCCTGCCTGCTGCACTGCCACAAGCGCCTGCGCCACTTCCGCCCCCTCCGCGGCAGCTGCCGCCGCTGCCGGGGCCTCAGCTGCCGCCGCTGCTGCCGCAGCGCGCGACTGCAGCCAGTCCTGGGCAGCGCTGGGCAGGCGGTGGCGGCAGCAGTTTGTGGGCGAGTGGAACACAAAGTGCCAGGGCTGGTCCTCTGCATCCCCCTCCTCCCCCTCCTCCTCTGGCTGGTACCTGCGGCAGCAAAGGACAACGGCCATCAGCTTGGTCGTGGATAACTGCAGAGATGATATTGCCTGCTGCGGCTGCTGGCTTAGGACAGACCTGCTAGATCACCGCTGCTGGCCCACTAGCAGCATAGCAGGATGCGACAGCCCTGGCTGTCGGACCAACCTAAGCAGGCACCACAGGCGGTCAGCGTCTTCGCCCTCCAGACCAAGGTCAGAGCCCAGGTTGACCTGTCAGTCGAAGAACAACGAGTGAGGCGGGCCAGGTAGGCAAAACAGGCAGCATGCTGGGGTGCTAGCAGCATGGAGCTCACACCAAGCAGGCATGGAGCGGGCGCATCGGCACTCGTCCCCACCCAGTATTGCGCTGCGTGCCTGTGGCGGCTCGCCAAGCCCTCACCTCTGCAACCGTGGCAGGGTACCAGCCTTGATACTGTCTTGTGCTGCAGTACATAAGAGGGCGGTCAAGCGTAAGATGGCGTCAATGCAGAAAGGCAGGCAGGCGGCGGCCAGGTGAAGCAGCGCTGGCTGCCGCCCCCCGCCGCCGCACTTGAAACGGCGCTCCAGCTGCGTGCCCACGAAGCGCCTGGCCTCGTCCAAGGTGATGGTGTGCGGCACAGCGGCCGCCATGGTGAGGGGAGCGGCTCGTGTGCTGGTGAGCGTGGCGTGGCGGCCGCCACTGCTCCTGTCAGTGTCCAGTAGACTTCCAGTGGGCAGCAAGCGCCAGGGGCAGCCTTGGCAAGGACGGCAGGGAGGGCAGCGCTGTGCGCTGACACGGAGGCGGCGGCAAGGGTTGCAGACTATGACGCAGCAAAACTGCCTCCCACCATTCGGCTGTTGGATGTGACGAACGGCTGCATTGCACCACTTTTGACCAACCCTCCATGCTTCCAGCACCCATCAGTCGTTTACATGAATCAGCCCTGGAGAAGGGTACATGGCCAGGCTGGGTCAGAGAAAAGGTCAAACAGGGGAGGTCAGCCGTGAATGAAGGCAACAAAATGAGGGATGAAAAGCTTGGGATTGGATTGGGTTGACTTTCGAGTGCATTGGGTTGCGTTGGCAAGAGCAGGGTAGGACCGTGGGCAAAACTGCAGAGCGAGCATTGCGGTGTTCTTCTCAAGTGGAAGGCCTCCTTCCTTTCTCAGACGCCTTGCATCGTCTGGGCAGAGTCAGCGCTGAAGCGCCGGCTTTTACGCCCGCTGCTTCTGGTACTTTTGCTGCAGCTTGTCACGCAGCTGCTTGAGCTCGGTGGCGGCCGCTGCAAGTCAAAGGAAAGGGTAGCAGTGCAGGGCCCGATCAGCAGACGTGTATGATGATTCAGGCGGGTTAGCACATCGCAGCCGCATTGCAGCACTTGCAGTACAGCGTACACAAGAGTCCCCTCTGCACATACGTTGCATCCCGCCATAGCATGCTGAACAAACCAGCACCAGAGAAAGTGGGGCAGTTGCGCGCTCGTGCTCACCGGAAGCATACTTCTGGTCGATGATGGTGGAGTTGTCCTTCTCGGGACGAGCCGGGCCCGAGGTGATGCCCGCCTGGCAGAAGAGGCAGGTGGGAGGGGGTGGCAGCAGGAGCGCGGTCAGGACGGGCAGGTATCAGCTGTTGAGGGAGGCGCATGCTAGCCCCGCAAAGCGCGCTTGGGTGTCAACTGCTCTTCAAATGCCATGCCCAACGAATGTGCAGCTGGGAGCGCTCATTGCTACAGGCTGCCGTGGATGCATTTGGGCGCACCTGCCAGGTCGGCGTGGTCAGGACGGCAGAGCTCTCCAGGCTGTCGGCCTTCAGGATGCGCATGTACCTGAAGCAAGGCGAGGCAGGGGTGCAGGCAAAGTGAGCAAAGTCGGCCACAGATGCAGCATGCCGGCGTGCCGGGGATGGCACAGCCCAGCTGGTACGCAGTCCTGAACATGGCGTGACAGCAACCATAGCAACCCCAACAGCCACAGCAACCCCAGCCCCGCCGCTGCTCACTTCTGCAGGCGCTCGCGCTGGGCGCGGCGCGCATCCTTGGAGTCGTAAGCAGAGTCGGGGGACTCCTCCATCAGCACACCAGAGCCGCCCTGGTTGGCGCTCAGCTCAGGGGTGCCGTGGAGCAGGCGCGTCTGGCGCGGGGTGAGAGGCTGCAGGGCAAGGGAAGGGTGGATGGCGGTGGCCGTCAGGTGAACAGCACGTAACACTGCCGTGCTTAGTCAATTTGCCAGGCAGGCGTGTGCACTGCACGGATGTTTGCATCGCGTTTAAACCACAGCAGCAACCCGACTTACCGGCACGGAGTTCAGGTCGATGTGGGTCTTCACGCCGTTGACCACCACATAGGCAGAGGTGGGCGC
>VFQQ010002564.1_pt1 | contig 19965 bp, 19 predicted proteins | sample 3512341 | NCBI WGS metagenome assembly VFQQ01 (sample SAMN10412373, study PRJNA504923) | tailings metagenome | isolation source: Relicate 2 Philex TSF1 revegetated site | place: Philippines: Tuba, Benguet | collected 2017-08-29 | reverse complement strand
CGGCGCCTATGACGAATACGAGCGCGAAGACGAGCATCAAGGACATGGACTACTCCGGGATGGCAGGCATTTCGGGGCGCAGGATGAGCCCGCGCCCCGAAAATATCGTCAGATTACATGGTCTTGCCGGCGTCGAAGGCTTCGCGCTGATCCTTGCGCTCGCCTTCCGGGGCCGCAACCAGGCCGTAATCGGCAAGCGGGCTTTCCGGGCCGACCATCTGGTCGTCGAGGAAGAAGTCGACATATTCCTTGAGGCCCGGAACGACGCCGAGGTGAGCCTTCTTGACGTAGAAGTAAAGCGGGCGCGACACCGGATATTCGCCCTTGGCGATGGTCTCGGTCGAAGGAACGATGCCCTCGACGGTCGCGACCTTCAGCTTGTCGGCGTTGTTTTCGTAGAAGGCGAGGCCGAACACGCCGACGCCGGTCTTGTTGGACGCGATGCGGGCGAGCGTTTCGGTGTAGTCGCCGTCGATATCGACAGCCTTGCCGTCCTTGCGGATGGCAACGCAGGTCTTGGCGGCGGCCTTGTCATCCTGGCCGGCGGCCTTGATGGCTTCGAGCGCGCCAGCGGACTTGCAGCCTTCGGTCATCAGCTTTTCTTCGAACACTTCGCGGGTGCCGTGCTTTTCACCCGGAATATAGGCAGCGATATCCCAGTCGGGCAGGTTCGGGTTGACCTGGTTCCACTTGGTGTTCGGGTTGTTGACGAGCTTGCCGTCAACGACGAGCTGCGCGGCGAGCGCCTTGTAGACGTCTTCCGGCACCAGCGACCAATCCGGACCGTTGATGTCGGTGGCGAAGACGATACCGTCATAGCCGATCTTGACTTCCTGAATGTCCTTGACGCCGGCGTCGACGCAGGACTTCACTTCGTCTTCCTTGATCTTGCGCGAGGAATTGGCGATGTCGATGGTGTTCTCGCCGACGCCCTTGCAGAATTCCTTGATGCCGGCGCCGCTGCCGCCGGACTCGACCACGGGGGTCTTGAAGTTGGTGAAGGTCTCGCCGAAATTCTCGGCAACGATCTTGGCATAGGGCAGAACGGTCGAGGAGCCAGCAACCTGGATCTGGTCGCGGGCTGCGGCATAGCCGGCGGAGGCGGCAAGCGCGATCGCTGCGGCCGACGCCGTGAGGAAGAATTTGGTCATGTGGCCTAACTCCTGTCGGAACGGGTCTTTCAACGCTTTTCTTTGCGTCGGGAGAGGCATTAACGCCCGATTGTAACAGTCAGATGACAGTTTCATGTCACCTCGGTAACGCCTGAAATCGGCGTTTTCGACATGCTATGGAATGCCCGCCGCGTTCCGTGCAGGAATCAAGCAGTTACGCCGCTCGGCGCTTCTGTCGGGTGTTGCAGGAGCGAAGAAGAGCAACTCAAGAAAAAATTAACGCTGCTGCCTTCAGACCGCCTCGCGCTGGCCCTGATCGTCGTGCCACGCCCAGCGCTGGACCTTTTCGAGCAGAGCCTTTGGGCTGATCGGCTTGGCGAGATAGTCGTCCATGCCCGCCTCAAGGCAGCGATCGCGGTCGCCCTTCAGCGCATGTGCCGTCACGCCGATGATCGGAATACGTGTTCCGGACTGCGCTTCCAGTTCGCGGATCGCGGCAGTAGCCTCCAGCCCGTTCATCTCTGGCATGGAAACATCCATCAGGATCATGCGTGGCCGCATCTCGCTGAAGGCGGCCAGAGCCTTCCTGCCATTGCCGACGATCTCGAAGGTGAAATCGGTTTCGCCCAGTATCTGAGTGAAGACGAGCTGGTTGACCTCATTGTCTTCGGCCACGAGGATATCGAGCCTGTGCTCGGCCGAGCTGGCCGGACGGCTGCGCGTCCGCAGGCTGACAGCAGGCTGGGACGCCGGCTTCATCGCAATATCGGCGACTGTGCCACGTCTTGGTTCGCCGGCAAAATAGGTGCTGCGCCGGCGCTGTATGGTCGAGACCAGGGCTTCGAGCAGCGTCGAGGACCGCGCAGGCTTGATGAGCTGCGCGTCGATCGCCAGATCGCGATAGCTGGCATTGACGAGCGACTGGTCGACGGAGGTCAGCATGACGATCGGGGTGTTTGCGAGGCCGGGCGTGTTGCGCACGATGCGCGCCATTTCCGCACCCGACATGTTCGGCATCTGATAGTCGAGCACGACGCAATCGACAGGAACACCGAGGGTGGCGGCGGCCTGCAGCACCTTCAGTCCTTCCGCTCCGCTCTGCGCGGCACAGGCGTCGAAGGTCCAGGACGCCATCTGCTCGATCAGGATCGAGCGATTGACCGCATTGTCGTCGACGATGAGGATACGCGCGCCGGTGACGTCGACCGGCGTCACCTTGCGGCCTTCCGGCCGTCCGGCATTGGGCAGCGACAGCGTGAACCAGAACGTCGAGCCCTTGCCCTCGGTGCTTTCGACGCCGATGTCGCCGTCCATCAGGCCGACAAGCCGCGAGGTAATGGCAAGGCCAAGCCCGGTGCCTTCATGCCGCCTCGTCGACGAAGCATCGACCTGGCTGAACTTCTCGAACACCTGCTTCAGCTTGTCCGCCGGGATGCCGATGCCGGTATCGGTGACCGCAATGCGCAGACTGGCGATGCCATCCACCGTCTCGCCGGTAACGTCGATCAGAACATGGCCGGAATCGGTGAATTTTACGGCATTGCCGACCAGATTGGTGATGATCTGGCGAATGCGACCAACGTCGCCGACGAAGAGATCATAGAGGTTTGGCGCAACGCGCACGATCAGCTCAAGGTCTTTTTCCTTGGCCCGCGTCGACACCAGCGTTGCAACGTCCTCGATGGCTTCGGCCAGATTGAACGGCGCGGGATCGAGCACCAGCTGCCCGGCATCGATCTTGGAGAAGTCGAGAATGTCGTTGATGATGGTGAGCAGCGCATTGCCCGACTTCACGATGATATCGGTGAAGGTCTTCTGCTTCGGGTCGAGATCGGACTTGGCCAGCAGTTCGGCCATGCCAAGTACGCCATTCATCGGCGTGCGGATTTCATGGCTCATATTGGCGAGGAATTCCGACTTGGCACGGTCGGCAAGCACGGCCCGGCGCTGCGCCTCCTGAAGCTCGGCCTCGCGCTCCTTAAGTTCCGTGACATCCGTGCTGGAGCCGATGAGATGCACCGATCCTTCGATGGAAATGAGCCGGCTTTTCTTGGCATAAAGCTGGCGCACCGTGCCATCGGAATGGGTTAGCGTCTCCTCGGTCTCGTTCAGCTTGCCGCTGCGCAGAACGTCGAGGTCGCGCTCTGCAAAGCCCTCGCCTTCTTCGCCGAAGAAATCGCGGTCGCTTCGCCCGATCGCCGCCTGCTGTGAAACCCCGGTAATCGTGCTCCATGCCTTGTTGACGAACTCGAAGGTCAGGTCGGCATTCTTGACATAGGTCGAGACCGGCAGTTCATCGAGAACATGCCGGAAGAGATCGATCTGGCGCATGCTGTCGCGCAGCGCTTTTTCGCGCGTCTTCAGCTCCGTTATGTCGACGCGCACCCCGATATAGGTGCCGTCGTCCATGCGCATGTCGAACGCCTGATGCCACCGGCCGTCGGGGTTGATGCGCTCGTAAACCGCCTGCTTGACGTGATAGCGGCCCATATACCGACGGACCCAGGCGTCCGGATCGCTGTCATAGAGCGCATCCACTTCGGCATCGCCGCTTTGCCGGAAATAGCCGGCGCGATGGGCGATCTCCATCGCCTCGCGCAGCGTGCAACCGGGCACCCAGGCAGACGCCATGGCCGGCAGCGAGGATTGCAGCTTGCGGTTGGCCAGCACGAATTTGTCGTGGCGATCATAGATGATCACACCTGCCGGCAGCGATTCCAGCACATTGGCCAGCCGCCGGCGCGCCTCATCGGCTTCGTTCTCGCGCGATTTGATATCCGTCACGTCGAAAAGAAAGCCGGCAACGAAATTCTTGCCGCTGTCGATACTGACGCGGTTCTTGCGCACGATGCGCGACTTGGCCTTGCCGAGAAATTCGAAATTCTCCTCGACCTCGTAGGGCTGGCCGGTGAGCAGCACGAGACGCTCGCTGTCCTCGAAGCCCTCGGCCTGCTTGGCGGCAAAGAAATCGCCGCCGACCTTGCCCAGCATGTCCTGCGGCTTCCTGCCGAACAGGGCCGAAAAAGCCTCGTTGACGAAGACGAAGCGCAAGTCCGCGTCCTTCACGAAGATCGGGTCCTTGATGCCGTTGATGACGGCCTCGGAAAGGCGCGTCTTTTCCACGGTTTCGGCAAGCCGCTGCTCGCGCTCCTTCATCTCGCTGATGTCGTAATAGGAAACGAGGCGCTTGCCGCCCGACAGCGCCGTCACCGAATAGATCATGGTGCAGCCGTCGGCGCGCTTGAATTCACGCGGGGCGACATCGCCGGCGCGGAGTTCGTTCAGGCGATGGGCGACGTAGTTTTCCCATTTTTCGTCGGACACATCGTAGATGCCGTTGTGGCGGTTGAAGTCCATGACGGCGCGAAACGATGACCCGATGCCGACATCGGTCGGCGTCATCTTCCAGAGCTTGTAGAATTCCTTGTTGACGACCAGCGCGTTGAGGTCAGCGTCGAGAAGCACGACGCCCATTTTCATGGAATCGAGGACCCGCTCCAGATCCGACGCCAATTCGCCCATTCCCGGCGAAACTTCCGCGCCTGCCATATCCAGCATATTCACCCCACCGCGAATCCGTCGCCGACCGCCCCCGCGGTCGTCCCGACGACGGACTGTGCCCGACAAGTTTTAACGATCGACTAACCTTAACCGGTAGCCGACGAAGCGATGAACGAGCGGATTGCCATTCGCGAATTCGGCCTTACCTTCTTGCGGATAGCAGGAGGAACGAACATGCCGAATCCCAAGCCTATCGCCACCGCGCCGAAGAACGGCAGCAAGGTCCGTGTCTTCTGGACCGACGCAGACGGGCAGGAGAACGAATCCATCGCCCAGTATCGCTCGGCCGAGATGCTTAAGGCGCTTGGTGGCGATGGCGACGAGGCCGATGTCGGCTGGTGGGCCTTCACCGATTCGAGCACGCAGAAGAAGATCGTTCCGCATTCCTGGGCGTCCGCCACGGACGACGACGAGGATTGAGAACAGCCGGCGGCCTGGCGTGAATATCGTAGGCCCGCATGACCCTACGGCATTGAGACCAGCCGGCCTGTTTCGGTCGAACCAGTAAAGGCTGTCTACCGATATTTCTTGATCTTGCCCGAACCATTTGCATCATCAATGCAAAAAGGGTTTTCCATGCACGCAGTCTTCGACGGCCACAACGACGTCCTGCTTCGCCTCTGGCGGCATGAAAAGGACGGCGGCGATGCCGTCGCCGAATTCGCCAAGGGCACGGCCAAGGGTCACATCGACCTGCCCCGCGCCCGTGCGGGCGGGCTAGCCGGCGGCCTGTGCGCCATCTACATCCCCTCCGGCCATCTGGTTCTGAAGGAACCCGGCGCGGACGGCAGCTATGCGACCCCGCTTTCCAAGCCGCTCGAACGCGCCCCCTCGCTCGATATCGCCTTGGAGATGGCCGCCGTCGCGCTGAAACTGGAGCGAGCCGGCGCATGGCGCCTGTGCCGAACCATGGCCGATATCGACAACGCGCTGGCCGACGAGGCCTTCGCCGCCGTGCTTCACATGGAAGGCTGCGAGGCGTTCGGACCGGACCTTGCAGCACTCGAAGTGTTCTACGCCGCCGGCCTGCGTTCGCTAGGCCCGGTCTGGAGCCGCAACAATGTCTTCGGCCACGGCGTGCCCTTCGCCTATCCGATGAGCCCCGACACCGGCCCAGGCCTGACCGATGCCGGCTGCGAGCTGGTGCGCGAATGCAATCGCCTCGGCATCATGATCGACCTGTCGCATATCACCGAAAAAGGCTTCTGGGACGTCGCCAAGCTCAGCGACCAGCCGCTGGTCGCGAGCCATTCCAACCCGCATGCGCTGGTGCCGGTCGCGCGCAATCTCACCGACAGGCAGCTCGACGCCATCCGCGAAAGCGACGGCCTCGTCGGGCTGAACTTCGCCGTCACCATGCTGCGCGCCGATGGACGCGAAAACGCCGATACGCCGATCTCCGACATGGTCCGCCACATCGACTACCTCGTCGACAGGCTCGGCATCGACGGCGTCGCCATCGGCTCCGACTTCGACGGCGCCTTGATCCCGAAGGAGATCGGCACCGCCGCGGGCCTTCAGAACCTCGTTGTCGCCTTGCAGGGCGCGGGCTATGGTGGCGCGGAACTGGCGAAACTATGCCGCGAAAACTGGCTCCGTGTCTTGCGCTCCGCCTGGCATGAAGACTGAAAGGCCTAGCAAAAACAATAATATCGTCAACAAAACAGGGAACAACCAAGATGATGATGGGAAAAATGAATGCTCGCTTCCGCCCGCTGCTTGCCGGCGCGGCATTGTCGATGCTCGTCTTCTCCGGCGCTCCTTCATTCGCCGAAACGCCGGCCGACACGCTGGTGCTGGCCTGGGCGATCGACGACACCATCACGCTTGATCCGGGCGAGTCCTTCGAAATCAGCCCCGCCGAATTCCTCGGCAATTCCTATGACATGCTGGTGCGCCTCGACATCACCGACACCACAAAGGTCAAGGGCGGCATCGCCGAAAGCTGGACCGTTTCCGACGACGGCCTGACCTACACATTCAAGCTGAAGCCCGGCCTCAAATTCGCCTCCGGCAACCCCATCACCGCCGAAGACGTCGCCTGGTCCTTCGAGCGCGCCGTCAAGATGGACAAGAGCCCGGCCTTCATCCTCACCCAGTTCGGCCTGACCGGCGAAAACGTGACGGAAAAGGCCAAGGCCGCCGACGAGAACACCTTCGTCTTCACCGTCGACAAGTCCTACGCCCCGAGCTTCGTGCTCAACTGCCTGACTGCAACCGTCGGCGCGATCGTCGACAAGAAGCTGGTGCTGGAACATGTCGCGCCCGTCACGCCGACCGACGACTACAAATTCGACAACGATTTCGGCAATGGCTGGCTCAAGACCGGCTATGCCGGTTCGGGACCGTTCAAGATCCGCGACTGGCGCGCCAACGAAATCGTGGTTCTGGAACGCAACGACAATTACTATGGCGAAAAGCCGGCACTTGCCCGCGTCATCTATCGCCACGTCAAGGAAAGCGCCACGCAGCGCCTGATGCTGGAAACCGGCGACATCGACGTTGCCCGCAATCTTGAGCCCGGCGACTACGACGCCGTTTCCAAGAACGACAAGCTCGCCACCACCAGCGCGCCCAAGGGCACTGTCTATTACATCAGCCTGAACCAGAAGAATGAGACGCTGGCCAAGCCTGAAGTGCGCCAGGCTTTCAAATATCTGGTCGACTATGACGCGATCGGTTCGACGCTCATCAAGGGCATCGGCGAGATCCGCCAGACCTACCAGCCCAAGGGCGTGCTCGGTTCGCTCGACGAAGCGCCGTTCAAGCTCGACGTCGCCAAGGCCAAGGAGCTTCTGGAAAAGGCCGGCCTGAAGGACGGCTTCTCCGTCACCATGGACGTGCGCAGCAGCCAGCCGGTGACAGGCATTGCAGAATCCATCCAGCAGACCGTCGGCCAGGCCGGCATCAAGCTGGAGATCATCCCCGGCGACGGCAAGCAGACGCTGACCAAATACCGCGCCCGCAACCACGACATCTATATCGGCCAGTGGGGCATGGATTACTGGGACCCGAACTCGAACGCCGAAACCTTCACCAGCAATCCCGACAACAAGGACGATGCCGCCACCAAGACGCTGGCCTGGCGCAACTCCTGGGATGTGCCGGAGCTGACCGCGCAGACCAAGGCCGCCCTTCTGGAACGCGACAACGCCAAGCGCGCCGAAATGTACCAGAAGCTGCAGCAGGAATCGCTGGAAACGAGCCCATTCGTGATGATCTTCCAGCAGACGGAAGTCGCCGGCCTGCGCGGCAACGTCAAGGGCTACAAGCTCGGGCCGAGCTTCGACACCAACTTCCTGGCGCCGGTCTCGAAGTAATAGAACCGAGAAGATCGGTTCCTTGAGCAGCGCGCAAACACGCGCGGAGGCGAAACGCGAAAGCGGTCGCGCCTCCGCCCGAGCCGCCGCAATCGCCCGTTTCGTGGTGATCGTGGTGACGACTTATCTTGGCCTTCTGGCCGTCACCTTCTTCATCGGCCGCGTCATTCCGATCGACCCGGTGCTGGCGATCGTCGGCGACCGCGCGCCGGCGCATGTGGTCGAACGCACCCGCATCGAAATGGGGCTGAACCTGCCCTACTACCAGCAGTTCTTCCTCTATGTGAAAGGCGCGCTGCAAGGCGATTTCGGCACCTCGGTGCTGACCACCAACCCGGTGATGTCCGATATCCGCCGCGTCTTTCCCGCAACCATGGAACTTGCCTCGCTCGGCACCATCATCGGCGCGCTGTTCGGCATTCCGCTCGGCGTACTCGCAGCCGTCAAGCGCGGCAGCATCGCCGACCAGATCGTGCGCATCATCGGGCTGGTCGGTTATTCCGTGCCGATCTTCTGGCTCGGTCTGCTCGCGCTTCTGATATTCTACGCAAAGCTGAGATGGACAGCCGGCCCCGGTCGCATCGATGTCGTGTTCGAATACACCTTCACGCCGATCACCGGTTTTTATCTCCTCGATTCGATCCTGCGCCGGGATTGGGCGGCGTTTCGCGACATCTTCGCCCACATCATCCTGCCGGCCTCACTGCTCGGCTATTTCTCGCTCGCTTATATCAGCCGCATGACGCGCTCCTTCATGCTGAACGAACTTCAGCAGGAGTACATCGTCGCCGCACGCGCCAAGGGCCTTTCCGAAACCCGCATCATCTGGGGCCACGCATTGCGCAACGCCGCCGTGCCGTTGGTGACGGTGATCGCGCTGTCCTATGCCAACCTGCTCGAAGGCTCGGTGCTGACCGAAACCGTCTTCGCCTGGCCCGGCCTCGGCCTCTACATCACCAATTCGCTGCAGAATGCAGACATGAATGCCGTGCTCGGTGGAACCATCGCGATCGGTTCGGTATTCATCGCGCTCAATTTGTTTTCCGACCTGCTCTACCGCGTTCTCGATCCAAGGACGCGGATACGATGAGCGAAACCATGCAGACCCGCCGCGAATGGCTGCTTTCCGAGCGCCCGGCCTCGCGCCTGCAGGCAAGGCTCGGCCGCGCTTACCTGACGTGGCGCCGCTTCACCGCCAACAAGCTCGCCGTCGTCGGCCTGCTTATCATACTGGCGCTGTGCCTCGTGGCGGCGCTGGCCGATGTGCTGGCGCCCCATTCCCCCTATATTGGCGATCTTGCCAATTCGCGGCTCCTTTTCCCGGATGCCAACCATTGGCTCGGCACCGATGGACAAGGCCGCGATATCCTCTCGCGCCTCATATATGGCTCGCGGCTGACATTGCAGGTGGTCGTCCTCGTCGCCATCATCGCCGCCCCGATTGGCCTGCTGGTCGGTACTGTGGCCGGTTATGCCGGCGGCTGGGTCGATGCGGTGCTGATGCGCATCACCGACATTTTTCTCGCCTTTCCCAAGCTGGTGCTGGCGCTTGCCTTCGTCGCGGCCCTCGGGCCGGGCATCGGCAACGCCATCATCGCCATCGCCATCACCTCATGGCCGCCCTATGCCCGCATCGCGCGCGCCGAAACGCTGACCGTGCGCAATTCCGACTACATCGCCGCCGTCCAGCTCATGGGCGCATCGCCGACGCGCATCGTGCTGCGCCACATCATGCCGCTCTGCGTCTCCTCGCTCATCGTCCGCGTCACGCTCGACATGGCGGGCATCATCCTGACTGCCGCCGGCCTCGGCTTCCTCGGCCTCGGCGCACAGCCGCCGCTGCCCGAATGGGGTGCGATGATCGCCTCGGGTCGCCTGTTCATCCTCGACCAGTGGTGGGTGGCAGCCGCTCCCGGCTTCGCAATCCTGATCGTCAGCCTCGGCTTCAACCTTCTCGGCGACGGCCTGCGCGACGCACTCGATCCACGCGGAGGCAGCCAATGAGCGCGCTGCTGAATGTCGAAGACCTGCGCGTCAGCTTCCCGACCCGCACCGGCGTCATCGAAGCGGTGCGCGGCGTCTCCTTCTCGCTCGGCAAGGAACGGCTCGGCATCGTCGGCGAGAGCGGTTCCGGCAAGTCGCAGACCGGCCGCGCCATCATGGGCCTGACACCTGAGCATGCGGAGATTTCAGCGACGAAGCTGGAGTTCAGCGGTATCGACCTCCTGCGCGTACCGGCACGCGAACGCCGCAAACTGCGCGGCAAACGCATCGCCATGGTGCTGCAGGACCCGAAATATTCGCTCGACCCGGTCATGACCATCGGCCGCCAGATCGTTGAGACCTTGCGCACCCATGAGAAGGTCGGCAAGGCCGAGGCGCGCAAGCGCGCGCTGGATATGCTCCAGGCCGTGCAGATCCGCGACCCCGAACGGGTTTACAAGCTTTATCCGCACGAGGTTTCCGGCGGCATGGGCCAGCGCGCCATGATCGCCATGATGCTGATCGCCGGACCCGAACTGCTGATCGCCGACGAACCGACATCGGCGCTCGACGTCACGGTCCAGCTCGAAGTGCTCGGCATCCTCGACCGCCTCGTGCGCGATCGCGGCATGGGCCTGATCTTCATCTCGCACGACCTGCGGCTTGTCTCGTCCTTCTGCGACCGCGTCATCGTCATGTATGCCGGCAGGATCGTCGAGGAGCTGCCGGCGACCGAGCTTGCCAACGCCCAGCATCCCTATACGCGCGGGCTGCTCAACTGCATGCCGCAGATCGATGCCGATCGGCATCCGCTGCCCGTTCTCGACCGCAAGCCGGAATGGGCGCTATGACCGCAGCCCTTGCCCTGGACAGACTGCGCGTCACCTTCGACGGCTTCGTCGCGCTGAACGATGTCAGCCTCAATGTCGCTCCGGGCGAATCCTTTGGCCTTGTCGGCGAATCCGGCTCCGGCAAGTCGACGCTGCTGCGCGCCGTCGCCGGGCTGGCTCCGGTTGCGAGCGGAACCATCGTCGTCAACGGCAAGCCGCTGGGGCGAAAGCGCGACAAGGCGTTCTACCGGCAGGTGCAGATGGTTTTCCAGGACCCTTACGGCTCGCTGCACCCGCGCCAGACTGTCGACCGCCTGCTGCTCGAACCTCTTGCCATCCATGGTTTCGTAGACACCGAAAAGCGCATCCTGCGCGCGCTGGACGAGGTCGGGCTGGGATCGGGTTTCCGCTTCCGCTATTCGCACCAGCTTTCCGGTGGTCAGCGCCAGCGCATCGCCATTGCGCGTGCGCTGATCCTCGAACCGTCGATCCTGTTGCTCGACGAGCCGACCTCAGCGCTCGACGCCTCAGTGCAGGCCGAGGTGCTGAACCTGCTCGAACAGATTCGCGCCGACCGCAAGCTGACCTTCATCATGGTCAGCCACGACCTCGCCGTCATCACCCATATGTGCGACCGCCTGATGGTCATGCAGAATGGCGAGGAGGTCGAGCGCCTGACCGCGTCCGACCTTGTCGCACGGCGCGTAAGCAAGGACTATACGCGCAACCTGCTCGTCGCCAGCGAGGGCTTCAGGCGCAGCGCGTAGGGCGTGACAAAGATCATCTGTGGGTTTCGGCAAAACCGCCACCATTCGTCGTCACGGCAATGCTAAGAGCTATAAAATTCAGGCTTGAATCTCCGTCACGCCTGTTCCCGCCCGTTGTGCTAGACCCCTAAAATGGACAAGAGAATCATGCGGCGCGTCGAGGAGGCGCAATGAAGGTAGGTATCGATATGGGCGCGACGTCCAACGGGACGGCGGCTATGCTCGACCTTGAGGAACTGTTGGCGACCCGCCTGCTCGTGCAGGGCAATTCGGGCTCCGGCAAATCGCATCTGCTGCGCCGCCTGCTCGAACAGAGCGCGCCGTGGGTGCAGCAATGCATTGTCGATCCGGAAGGCGATTTCGTCTCGCTGGCCGATAAATTCGGCCATGTCGTCGTCGATGCCGCCCGCACCGAGGCCGAACTCACCCGCATCGCCGCGCGCATCCGCCAGCACCGCGTCTCCGTCGTGCTCAATCTCGAAGGTCTCGATGTCGAGCAGCAGATGCGCGCTGCCGCTGCCTTCCTTGGCGGCATGTTCGATGCCGAGCGCGACCACTGGTATCCGGTTCTGGTGGTGGTCGACGAAGCGCAGCTCTTCGCACCGTCCGCCGCCGGCGAAGTCGCAGACGAAGCCAGAAAAATCTCGCTTGCCGCCATGACCAATCTGATGTGCCGTGGCCGCAAGCGCGGACTGGCCGGCGTCATCGCCACGCAGCGCCTTGCCAAGCTTGCCAAGAACGTCGCGGCCGAAGCCTCGAACTTCCTCATGGGCCGCACCTTCCTCGACATCGACATGGCGCGCGCTGCCGACCTGCTCGGGATGGAGCGGCGGCAGGCAGAGATGTTCCGCGACCTTGGCCGCGGCCATTTCGTGGCGCTAGGGCCGGCAATTGCCCGGCGGCCTCTGCCCGTCACCATCGGCAATGTCGAGACCGCGCCGCGCTCCACCAGCCCGAAGCTGATGCCGCTGCCGGAAACCGGCGAAGACTTGAGCGAACTGATCTTCACGCCCGGCCCGGAGGAGCGCCGGCCGATCGTGCGGCGCACCCCGCCGCCGCCAGCACCTACTCCGACCGCCGATATTCTCGCACAGCTGTCGCAACCGAAATCGGCCCCGGAAGCGCCGGCAGAGCCGGTCTTCGCCATCATCGACGAAGCCGAGCGCGAGATGCAGATCGACGGCGTACTGCGCGAAATCCTGGAGGACGTGGACGCCTCCTTCCGCTCAGATGCCATTCTTTACCAGGATTTTCTCGTCCGCTGCCGCATCCGGCGCGTGGCGGGTGAACCGTTGTCTCTGCCGGCCTTCCGGCGCAAGCTCGCGGTTGCCCGCGCCCGCGTCGATGGCGCGACAGCCGAGAGCGAAACATGGCAGCATGCGCTGGAACTGTCAGCGGGCGTTCCCGATGACATGCAGGGCGTTTTCCTCTCCGTCGCACAGGCAGCCGTCACCAGCGCGCCCTGCCCTTCTGACGCTGCAATCGCCCGTGTGTTCGGCAGCCATTCGGCACGGCGCGCACGTCGGCTGCTGACTTATTTCGAGGAACGCGGCCTGCTGGTCGTGCGCACCGATTTTCGCAACAATCGCGTTGTCGCTTTTCCCGATCTCGGCTGCGAAACCGCGCCAGGCGATCCGAACCTGCCGGACGACACGGTCGACAGCCAGTTCGCGGCAGAATAAAAACTCCGGCTGCCAGCGGCTCAGCTTTCGCTTTCGCGCAGCCTGTTCAACGCTTCCTGCTCCGCCACCGACAGCAGCGCGCCAAGATCGTGCAGCAAATAGTCTGCATCAACAGCGGCAAGCGATTTACGCAAATCCTTCAGAGTGCCGTAGGTTTGCCGCAGCGCCTCTCGAAGCTGTCTCCGATCTTCCTGCATTTTCCGTCCCTTCCTACGCTACTCGGTACATGCCAAGACAACTGCCCCGAGCAGCGAACGTTCCAGAAAAGCTCATGTTTTCACAATCGAGCGCTGTTTAAACAAAAGCCCGCCCCGGTGAAGGGGCGGGCTTTTGCATCCACTCGCACGTCGGTTATCGAACGATCATGACGTCCGGATTTTCGTCGCGTCCGCGCCCGCCGATAAGTGCGGCGACCGAGGCGATGAAAGCGCCGAGCAGCAGGGATAGCGCCGTCACCAGCGAGAATGTCGCGGCAGCCTTCCTGGCAGTGTCCGCAGCCTGTTTCGCGTCGGTCTTGGCAGTCTCGATCCGCTTCAGAACGCCATCGACACGCGCTTCCGCGTCGGCTTGGGAAAGCCCGGCGCGCGCAGCAACGAGCTGAGCGAGATAGGTGCGATCCTCGGCTGACACTTCACCGGATGCCGCGCTGGAAAGCAGGATGCGCGTGGCTTGACCCGCTGCAGCCGCATTGCCTTCGGCCCCTTGCGCATTCGCTGCCGCTGCCGGATCGGCGGGACGGAACAGCGAATCGACAAAATAGGAGGTCATGTCGTTCGCCTGCGAAGCCATGCCACTCTGGCTGGCAGCACTTGCGCCCGCACCGGCCGCCGCCGTCGCGCCTGAAACCACGGTCGATGCAGCCTGCACGCCGCTGCCGACGACCGAGGTCAGGGCCGAGCCCATCACGCCTGCGACCACCAGTGTCGCCAGCGCCCACGACAGGAAGCCGTGCGCGGTGTCGCGAAAATAGATCTCGTCGTCATGGACGCCCGCCCACTTCGTGCGCAGCCGCCCGGCGATATAGCCGCCGAAGGCCGAGGAGAACCACTGCACGATGATAAGCCAGATCGCGGTGGAGGCCGCAAAAGTCGTCACCGAGACGCCCGAGCCGGACCATGGCGAAACGGAACTGAGGCCGAGACCCGAACCCAGCACGACCAGAAGAAGCGTCAGCGAGGACGCTGCCACCGCGCCGGCGATGATTGCCGCCCAGGAGACAGCGGACGACGAGGATTCGCTCGGAGCGATAGCCTCGGTCGATGAAATGGTTTGTTGCATGACCTCCCCCTTATCGAACGAACAGAAGGATGAGGATGATGATCGGGATAGGTATACCGAGCAGCCACAGCAGGATTCCGCGACCCATGATTGTTCTCCTTGGATTATTGAGGCATCAAATCGCCCCGTGCCAAAGCAACCGCAGCGCGCGATGAAAGTTCCACTGCGCGGCCTGCCACGCAGAACTTCTTTATTTCGTGCGCGATGGAACCTTTCGGGCCAACGCTTGTTGACGAGCAACGGCGGGTGAAGTCCCCTCCCATCCCGCCGTCCTCAAAGAAAGCCGTCTCCCGCGAGGCGGCTTTTTCTTGTGGCGAAACGCAGCGCGTTAAGCTTTTCGCAATTAAATTAAACCTTTAGTGAATGCGGGCAAAGTGACATTGCAAACCGTTGGGGGCGGTTGACAGAATCGGAGTGCGGCAATGGTTACCCGGCTAGGCGTGGTTTTTCTGATTTCAGCGCTGTTTGCCGGCGGCTTCGCAGGCGTCGTGCATCTTTCGGACAGTTCAGCCCGTTACGACACCGGTTGCCGGGTATCGACCAATCCGGCCTGCTTCGGGCCTTATCAGCGGTAGGCACGGCCTGTCGCGCCTGAACCTACTGGCACACATATTTCACGCGGCTGCCCGGCCGGGACACATTGCTGCATGAGACGGGTTTGGCGGGAGCCGCTGCCACCGGCTGCGCTGCCGGACGCGCAACGGTTCTGGCCTTGCGTGGGGCAGCCTTCACGCGAGGTTTGGGCTTGCTCGCCGGCGCCGCGACAGCCGGTTCGACAGGCCGGGCAGGAAAGCTTGAATAGACGACCGCATCGCCAAGGCTCGGTTCCGGCGCACTCCGGCGCTTGAACATGTTGGACCAGTCGGTCGTCTGCCCCTGGAATTCGACGGAACCATCGGATGTTCGCGAGCATCCACCCACTGCCAATAGCCCGCAACAGGCAGCGATAGTCAGAATCGACGAGACGCGATCTACCATCACGAAGTGTCCCCTAAACCATTTCACGACCGGCCGACTCACGCCGGCCGATCGTCATCATGATAACCGCAGTGGCCCCGCGGGAAAAGAAATGTGATCGCCGCACATTTTCACACCGGCCACGGCAATGGCGTTAGCGGATAACCGGGCAACCGCGTTCGCGGCTGAAGGTGATCATAACCCGCCGGCCCTCCGACCTGCCGCCGACATCGATCGTGCGACGGCCTACATCCATGATCCGTGCGCGCCGGACACCCATACGCTCAGCCTTTTCGAGCGCCCGTTCCGGCGTGCAGAAGCGCGGACCTCGTTCGTCGCGGCGAAAGCCACCGCCGCCGTAGCGTTCGTCGCCGCGATAATCGCGACGGTCACGGCGATCGCGGCAGCCCGGATCGTTGCGATGGCGGCCTTCGCAATCCTGCCGCATCTGGACGCGCGCACCGTCCTGTCCGAGCTGGAGTTGCAATGTCTGTGCCGACGCCAGCGACGGGGCAAACGACAGTCCGCCGACACCTATAAGTGCCGAAAGCGCACAATTGCGAATGAAAGAAAGCATGGAAAGGTTCCTCGTTTGTCGACCTCAACGCGCTTACGGCGGTTTTGTTCATTCGCCTTGCATGGCCTTGATCGATCGATGCCAGCTATCAGATTCTATGGCGGCAGCAACAGCAGATTAAGAACAGCGTTATCGTTGGATGATCAGACCGGGAAACCGGAAAGCAGGAAACGGGTTGCCCGGCAACGAATGAAGGCTATGCACTGCCGACGCACGCAATCGGGAACAGGCCATGAGAGATCTATTCGGCGACGCAGCTTTCCATGAACCACCGGCCGAGCAGCTCGCCGACGGCGCGATCCTGCTGCGGAGACGCGCACTGCCATTCGAGGCCGAACTGCTTGCCGCCCTTGAAGGCGTCGTTGCCGATGCACCCTTCCGCCATCTGGTGACGCCGGGCGGTTTCGAGATGTCGGTGGCGATGACCAATTGCGGCACCGCCGGCTGGGTGAGCGACCGGACAGGCTATCGCTACGATTCTCGCGATCCACTGACGGGAAAGCCATGGCCGGAAATGCCGGCTTCGTTCATGAAGCTTGCAATCGAAGCCGCTGCCGATGCCGGCTATCCGGCCTTCGTGCCGGATGCCTGCCTCGTCAATCTCTATGAGCCCGGCGCGCGGCTGTCGCTGCATCAGGACAAGGACGAGCGCGACCACGCCAACCCCATAGTCTCCGTCTCGCTCGGGCTGCCGGCGACCTTCCAGTTCGGCGGCCTGAAACGCACCGACCCTATCCGCAAGGTGCCGCTAGACCATGGCGACGTGGTGGTCTGGGGCGGCCCCTCGCGTCTGTTCTACCACGGGGTACTCGCGCTGAAGGATGGCGACCACGAAACGCTGGGCCGCAAGCGCATCAACCTGACTTTTCGCAAAGCGCTTTAGGTCTTTGGATCGTCAGGTTTCGGGTGGTCGTCGTCGAGATAGGCTCTACCTTGCGTGCATCAAGCTCAACAGGACCAACGGCAATGAACGCAAGAGCAAAACCCGCCGAAACCGGACCCTCCACGAATACCGCAACCGACCGCGTCGCCGGATATGATTGGGACGCGCTTGCCGGCGATCTGAGCGGCTATGGCTGCGCAGTACTGGAGAATCTGCTGACGCCGCAGGAATGCCGTGACATCGCGGAGCTCTATCCGCACGAAAACATTTCCGCAGCCATATCCACATGGCGCGCCATGGCTTCGGCAAGGGCGAATACCGCTACTTCCGCTACCCCCTTCCCGACCTTCTTGGCGGCCTGCGCACCGCGCTCTATCCGTGTCTCGCGCCCATCGCGAACGACTGGAACGCCCGCATGGGCATTGCTGCGCGCTACCCGGAAAACCATGCCGATTTCCTGAAAGCCTGCCATGGCGCCGGACAGACGCGGCCGACGCCGCTGCTGCTGCAATATGGTCCCGGCGACTTCAATTGCCTGCATCAGGACCTTTATGGCGATCTCGCCTTCCCGCTTCAGGTGGCGATCCTGCTGTCGGAACCCGGCGAGGATTTCACCGGCGGCGAATTCGTGCTGACCGAGCAGCGACCGCGCATGCAGAGCCGCGCCGAGGTCGTTCCGTTGCGCCAGGGCGACGCGGTGGCTTTTGCCGTGCACAACCGTCCGGTTCAGGGTACGAAGGGTAACTACCGGGTCAATCTGCGCCACGGCGTCAGCCGGGTTCGCTCGGGCAAGCGTCACACGGTCGGCATCATCTTCCACGACGCCAGATGAGCAGCATGAGAGCAGACGAACAAGCCTTGATAGCGCTCGCCACCGAAACCATCGAAACGCCGATTGGCCGCCTGGTGCTGCTGGCTGATGGCGAGGGCCGGCTGTGCGCCGCCGAATTTGAAGATTGCAGCCATCGCCTCGATCGCTGGCTGCACCGCCGTTTCGGGGCTGACGGGTATGTGCTGGTGCCTGGCCATATCGCTGCCGATATCACCAGAGCATTTTCGGATTATTTTGCCGGAAAAATAGAGGCTCTTGACCGGATTGCGGTCAACTTCACCGGTACCGATTTCCAGAACGCGGTGTGGCGTGCCTTGCGCCAGGTGGAACCGGGCAAGCCTTTGGCCTATTCGGCTCTCGCCGCGCGCATCGGGAAGCCCAGGGCTATCCGCGCCGTCGGCGCTGCCAATGGCGCCAACCCGCTTTCCGTCGTCGTTCCCTGCCATCGCCTTGTCGGTGCCGGCGGCGATCTGGTGCGTTATGGCGGCGGCATCGAGCGGAAGCGCTGGCTGCTCGACCATGAAGCCAGACCATGATCCCGAAAAGTGGATCCCGGTTTCGGAAAGATGCTCACACAAATAGAGCCTAGAGCGGTTCAGTTTTTGATAGAATCGTTGAACCGCTCTAAGTATTTGTTTTTACGCAATTCCGGACGGAAAACCGTTTCACACTTTTCCTGAAATTGCTCTAGCCGATCAGCTTGAAAAAATTGTCGTTTAATCTTCTGGCCGTCTCGCGAAAACGCGGCAGATAAGGCGCGAGCGTCGGGCCGAGCCGTGAGGCCTCATCGGACCCGAGCGCCTGTTCGAGACTTGCCTTGTACTGCGGGATTTTCTCCCAATCCCCGACGGTCCGCCCGGTGATTTCCATATGATATTGGAAACCATAGGCAAAGCGGCCCCAGCGCATCGCTTGTACCGGACAGGCCGCGTTCGCCGCCAGCACAACGCCGCCTTGGGGCAGGGCCGACACCTCCGCGCCATGCCATTGCAGCGTGTCGACGCTTTCCTCGATCCCCTCGAACAGCGGGTCGTTCCGTCCCGCAAAAGACAACCCCACCTTCGCCAGCCCGACCTCCGGCCGGCGCATCAACGAAACCGTGCCGCCCAGCGCATCGGCAAGAAGCTGATGGCCGAGGCATATGCCGAGATAGGGCCGGCCAAGCTCCTTGACCCAGCGGCGGATCGCAGCCTTCTCGGGCACGAGCCAGGGATGGGCATCTTCCTGCCAGACATCCATCGGCCCGCCCATGACGGCAAGCAGATCGAAGCGGGCGAGATCGGGTATCGGCTCGCCTTCGTCCAGTTCGACGACATGGATTTCATGCCCCGCCTCGCGCCAGAAATCGCCGAATATGCCGGCGTGCTCGACTGCCAGATGCTGAAAAACAAGAATTCGCAAGATGCCCCCTGCACTCGCCCTTTACACATTCGCCATCCTGGCGGCACTTCAATGAATTTCCTATAAGGAAAAAAGTTTTAATGCAAGAATCGGGTCGTTTGCGATCCGACAGGGGCCTATCTTCCAGTCACGTTGAAATTTCGAGAGATTGGAAAGACGATGCGCAACACAATTCGCCATGCCTTGGGGCAAAGCTCGCTGGGTGACTTCATCGCAGCATTCTCCGAACGCGGCCTCGTCATGTTCGAATTTTCGGATCGGCGCGAATCCTCGCTCGACGCCCTGCGCGAGCGGTTCGCGGATGCCGAAATTATCGAGGACGAAGCCGGGCTTGCCGATGCGATCGCAAAACTCGCCGGCCTGATCGACCACCCCGAACAGGACATCGATCTGCCGCTCGATCTGCGCGGCAGCGAATATGAGCAGCGTGTATGGGAAGCCCTGCGAGCAATCCCCGCCGGCAGGACCACCAGCTATGGCGACATCGCCGCAAAGCTCGGCAATCCGCGCGAGGCCCGTGAAGTCGCGGAGGCCTGCGCGGCCAACACGATAGCGATCCTCGTTCCCTGCCACCGCGTGGTGAAGAAGGACGGTTCGCTGTCCGGTTATCGCTGGGGTTTTTCACGCAAGCGCGCACTGCTGTCGCGTGAGCAGAAGGCCGTGGCGTTCGATCTGGCTTGAGGCGCGGAACTTTGATGAGTCTGAGCGGTGGATCTACCCCCACCCCTAGGCTGAATCGACATTCAGCACCAGAATGTGATTGCTGCGAGATATAGTGTTGC
>VFQQ010002563.1_pt1 | contig 19972 bp, 23 predicted proteins | sample 3512341 | NCBI WGS metagenome assembly VFQQ01 (sample SAMN10412373, study PRJNA504923) | tailings metagenome | isolation source: Relicate 2 Philex TSF1 revegetated site | place: Philippines: Tuba, Benguet | collected 2017-08-29 | reverse complement strand
AACATCAGCGCATCCCCTGTTCCCGTCGGGGCATCGTTACAATGGCGCCATCTTACAATTCAAGCGGATTGGCTTCCCAATCGGAATGGAACGGCTGGCGCCGAACCGCTAGGACAGTGCGGCTGGGCCGAGGGGCATCGGCCACAATTGATTGGGAGAGAGTTATGGCATCCAAACCGTCGCATGTGCGCTGGGGTATCATCGGGCCCGGCAGCATCGCCAAGGCATTCTGGGGCGGCGTTGCCGGCGGCAAGCACGGCAAGGTGGTGGCGCTCGGCACCCGCGACGCCAACAAGCCCGGCCTCTCCGACACTTTCCCGGGCGCTCGCATCGTCGAAGGCTACCAGAACCTGCTCAACGACCCCGAGGTCGATGCCGTCTATATCGCCACGCCGCATCCGGGCCATGCCGAATGGGCCATCAAGGCGGCTGAAGCCGGCAAGCACGTGCTGGTCGAAAAGCCCTTCGCGCTCTCCGCTTTCGAAACCGACGCGGTGTTCCACGCCCACCGCAAGGCCGGCACCTTTGCCGGCGAAGCCTTCATGTATCGCCTGCATCCGCAGGCCAAGAAGCTCGCCGAGCTGATCCAGTCTGGCGTCATCGGCGACGTCCGCATGGTGCAGTCCAGCTTCGGCTTCCAGATGCCCAAATTCATGCCCGAGCACCGGCTGTTCGCCAACGATCTCGCCGGTGGCGGCATTCTCGACGTCTGCGGCTATCCGGTGTCGATGGCCCGCTTCGTCGCCGGCGCCGCGGCAGGCAAGCCGTTCCTCGATCCGGTGAAAGTGGCCGGCGCCGCTCACCTCGGCCAGGCCGGCACCGACGAATGGGCCGCCGCCGTGCTGACCTTCGAGAACGGCATCGTCGCGCAGGTCTCCGGCGCCGTCTATGTGGCGCTCGACAACGTGCTGCGCATCCACGGCCACAAGGGCCGCATCGAAGTGCCAAACTTCTGGTTCGCCAACGGCAATCGCGACCAGGGCCTGGGCAAGATCGACATCATCCTCGCCGACGGCACCCGCGAGACCGTCTCGGTCAACGCCACCGAGCACCTCTATTCGTTCGAGGCCGATGCGGCCGCGCTCGCCATCCAGGCCGGCAAGCAGGAGTTCGAGTCCCCCGGCATGAGCTGGGCCGACAGCCTCGGCAATGCTCGCGTGCTCGACAAGTGGCGCGCCGATATCGGCCTCGAATACGAGATCGAAAAGCCCAGCAAGCGGCTCTACACACTCGACAACCGCAAGCTCTCCAACAAGGGCACCGCGATCCCGTCGCGTACCATCCCGGGCATCAAGAAGCAGGCCTCCGTGGTCGCCCTCGGCTTCGAGGACTTCCGCACCTTCGCCTCGGGCGCCATCCTGCTCGACGCCTTCTTCGAGCGCGGCGGCCGCGTCTTCGATACCGGCTTCATCTATGCCGCCGGCTTCACCGAAAAGCTCTTCGGCGACTGGCAGAAGAGCCGCGGCGTGCGGGAGGAAACCGTGCTGATCGGCAAGGGCGCTCATTCGCCGCTCTGCTATCCCGATGTCATCGGCAAGCAGCTCGATGTGTCGCTCAATCGCCTGCAGACCGACTATGTCGACGTCTACTTCATGCACCGCGACAACACCGATATCCCGGTCGGCGAGTTCGTGGATGCGCTCGATGCAGAAGTGCAGAAGGGCCGTATCCGCGGCATCTACGGCGGCTCGAACTGGACGCAGGAGCGCATGGCCGCCGCCATCGGCTACGCCAACAAAAACGGCAAGGTCGCCCCGTCGGCGCTCTCCAACAACTTCGCGCTGGCCGAGATGATCAACCCCATCTGGGCCGGCTGCATCGCCGCATCCGACCCGAGCTACAAGGAATGGCTCACCAAGCACCAGATCCCGAACTTCTCGTGGTCGAGCCAGGCCCGCGGCTTCTTCACCGACCGCGCCGGCCGGGACAAGATGGACAATGCCGAGCTGGTCAACACCTGGTACTCGGAAAAGAACTTCGGCCGCCGCGACCGGGCCATCCAGCTCGCCAAGGAACTGGGCAAGAGCCCGATCCACGTCGCCCTGGCCTATGTCCTCGCCCAGCCCTTCCCCTCGGTGCCACTGATCGGACCGCGCACGCTGGCCGAACTCGACGACTCCATCCAGGCCTTCAGCATCCAGCTGACGCCCGACCAGGTGAAGTGGCTGGAACAGGGTTGAGGTAGGGCCGGCGGCTCTCCGTCACCCCACCCACCCGCTTCGCGGGTCCCCCCTCCCCCTCAAGGGGAGGGAGATGGGGCCGGTGGCCCATCAGTCGGGATTCCCTCCCCCTTGTGGGGAGGGGGGACCGCCGAAGGCGGTGGGTGGGGGTGCAGCCCCGCCAATCCGGCGACCTCCGTCGCCATCCTTCCGTCACAGCGCCCATGCGATGATCCTGCCAACAGAGGAGGACCATCATGGCCGAAGACATGTCCCAGCGCGGGCTCATCCCCTATATCAGCCCCAGCGATGCACCCGCCGCAGCCAACTTCTACAAGACCGCCTTCGCCGCCAGCGACATCACCCCGATGATGGCCGATGACGGCAAGCGCTACATGCACTGCGCGCTGCGCATCAACGGCAGCTGGCTGTTCATGAGCGACAGCTTCCCCGAATACGGCGCGCCCTTCGTGACGCCCCAGGGCTTCAACCTGCATCTGCAGGTCGACAATGCGCAGGCCTGGTGGGACCGCGCCGTGGGCGCTGGCTGCACCGTCACCATGCCGCTCGAAAAGCAGTTCTGGGGCGATATCTACGGCCAGCTCAAGGACCCGTACGGCATCACCTGGGCCATCGGCCAGGCCGGCGACTGACCCCGGGCCGATATCCCCCGGCTTGGTTAAAGCTCGGGTTGACGTGACCCGCGGGGCATGGTCGCTTACGTCAAAGGCCGGTCAACGGCCAGTCGGGGGGATAGCCGGAAGTGTCGGCAGTGCTGCGCTTTACGCGCATCATCGATGAAATCAGCCGCTGGGTAGGCCTCGTCGCCGTCTGGCTGGTGCTGCTCTCGGCGCTCGCCTCGGCCTTCAACGCCGTGTTCCGCTATTCCATCCAGGGCATGCTCTACCTCGAGCGCACCTATGGCGGCGGCCTCTTCGGCGGCATGGTGTGGTTCTACACCCAGTATTCCAACGTCCTCAGCGAGTCCGTCTGGTACATGTTCGGCGGCATGGTGATGCTCGGCGGCGCCTGGACGCTGAAGATGAACGAGCATGTCCGCGTCGACCTGCTCTATGGCGCCATCTCGGAGCGCGCCCGCACCTGGATCGACCTGCTCGGCGGCCTGTTCTTCCTGCTGCCGCTTTGCATCCTGCTGATCTATTTCACCTGGCCGTGGTTCTGGGACGCCTGGACCCGCAACGTCATGTCCAATGCGTCGGGCGGCCTGCCGCGCTGGCCGATCCGCCTGATGCTGCCGGTGGGATTCGCCGTGCTGATGCTCCAGGGCATCGCCGAGATCATCAAGTGCATCCTGGCGCTGACGACGAATTACCACCGCGAATTCGCCTACGAGAAACCCGTCCAATGATCGACCTCATCCGGGAGAACATGGCGCCGATCATGTTCGGCGGGCTGGTGGTCTTCCTGATCATCGGCTACCCGGCGGCCTTCTCGCTCGCCGCAATCGGGCTGTTCTCCGGTCTCGCCGCTATCGAACTCGGGCTGATCGCGCCCAACTTTCTCGGCAACCTCACCTACCAGCTCTACGGCGTGCTCAGTAACGAGCTGCTGCTCGCCATCCCGTTCTTCACCTTCATGGGGGTGATCCTCGAGAAATCGGGACTGGCGGAAGACCTGCTCGAAGGCTTCGGCCAGCTGTTCGGCGGCGTGCGCGGCGGCCTCTCCTATGCGGTGATCATCGTGGGCGCCATCCTCGGCGCCATCACCGGCACCGTCGCCGCATCGGTGATCGCCATGGGCCTGATCTCGCTGCCGGTGATGATGCGATACGGCTACAATGTGCGCCATGCGACCGGCGTCATCGCCGCGTCAGGCACCATCACGCAGCTGATCCCGCCCTCGCTGGTGCTGATCGTGCTGGCCGACCAGCTGCAGAAATCCCCCGGCGAAATGTATATCGGCGCTACCGGCGCGTCGATCGTCCAGGTCCTGCTCTTCATGGGCTGGGTCTTCATCCTCTCGATCATCCGGCCGCAGGATGTGCCGGCGCTGCCGCCCGAAGCCCGCACCCTGCGCGGCTGGCCGCTCTGGGCCAAGATCATCCGCGGCACGGTGCCGTCGCTGGCGCTGATCTTCGTCGTGCTCGGCACCATCCTGCTCGGCCTCGTCACGCCCACCGAAGCCGGCGCCATGGGCGTCGTCGGCGCCATGCTGCTGGCCTGGTTCAACGGCCGCCTGAAATGGAAGATCACCTGGGAAGGCATGGTCGCCACCATGCGGCTGACCGCCATGGTGGTGTTCATCCTGCTCGGCGCCCGTGTCTTCAGCCTCGTCTTCCAGGGCGTCGGCGGCGGTCACTGGATCGAGCACCTGCTCTCGCATCTGCCGGGCGGCGTCGTCGGCTTCCTGATCTTCGTCAACATCTTCATTTTCATCCTGGCGTTCTTCCTCGATTTCTTCGAGATCGCCTTCATCGTCATTCCGCTGCTGGCGCCCGTCGCCGAGTCCATGGGCATCAACCTCGTCTGGTTCGGCGTCATGATCTGCGCCAACATGCAGACCAGCTTCATGCATCCGCCCTTCGGCTTCGCCCTGTTCTACCTGCGCGGCATCGTGCCCCGAGAACAGGTCAAGACGCGCGACATCTATATGGGCGCCATTCCGTGGCTGGTGCTGCAGCTCATCCTGGTCGGCATCCTGATCGCCTTCCCAGAGCTCGTGACCTTCTTCCTCAACGAAGGCCCGGAGGTGGATCTCAGCACCGTCGAGATCGTCCTCCCCTCGACCAATACCGGCAGCCCGGCAGCGCCGCCCACCTTCGAGACCCCGCCCCCGCCCAGTTTCGGCGCCCCGGCCCAGACCTACGAAGCGCCCCCGCCACCGAGCTTCAACTAGGTCGGCACCAGCCAAAACAAAAAAGGGGCCCGGCTTTCGCCGAACCCCGATCCATTCGTGCAAACCAGCCTTTAGAGCTCGTTGGCGCGCTGCTTGGCCTGGAGGAAGGCGTCGAAGTTGAGTTCGGCGACCTGGTTCCAGAGATAGTGGTCCTTGCGGAACGCCTTGATCGACGTCCAGATAGTCTTGAACGCCGGGCTCGAGGCCTCGAGTTCGGCATAGACCTCGTTGGACGCCTTGAAGCTGGCTTCCATGATTTCCGGGCTGAACGCACGCAGCTGCGCGCCGTCGGCCACCAGCTTCTTGAGCGCCGCCGGGTTCACATAGTCGTACTTGGCCAGCATGTCGTTGCTGGTCGCCTGGCAGGCCGTCCGAAGCAGCGACTGGTAGGCCGGCGGCAGTCCGTTGAACTTGTCCTTGTTGATGAGCGCGTGGACGGTCGGCCCACCTTCCCACCAGCCGGGATAGTAGTAATACGGCGCGACCTTCTGGAAGCCGAGCTTCTCGTCGTCATAGGGGCCAACCCACTCGGCCGCGTCGATGGTGCCCTTTTCCAGCGAGTTGTAGATTTCGCCGCCCGGCAGCGTCTGCGGGATGACGCCCAGCTTGGTCATGATGGCGCCGGCAAAGCCGATGCGCATCTTGAGGCCCTGCAGGTCCGCGAGGGTGTTGATCTCCTTGCGGAACCAGCCGCCCATCTGCGCGGCGGTGTTGCCCGCCGGGAAGCCGACGATGTTGTAGCTGCTGAAGAACTCGTTGGTGATGTCGATGCCGCCGCCATGGTAATACCAGGCGCTCATGCCGCGGGCGTTCAGCGAAAACGGAATGGCCGACAGCGCCGCCCAGGCGGCGTCCTTGCCGGCGAAGTAGTAGCCCACCGTGTGCGCCATCTCGACAGTGTCGGCCTGCACCGCATCCACCACTTCGAACGGCGGCACGATTTCGCCGGCCGCGAACACGTCGATGGTGAAGTTGCCGTCGGTGGCTTCGCTCACATACTTGGCCAGCGTTTCGCCGCCGCCATAGATGGTGTCGAGCCCTTTGGGGAACGACGAGGCCAGGCGCCACGACACCTTGGGGTTGGATTGCGCGATCGCCGGCATGGCGAGCGCGGTAGCAGCGGCCGTCCCGGCGGTAAGCGCCGTGGCCGACTTGAAGAACTCACGTCTCTTCATCAATGTCCTCCCGATGAACCGGCCAAGGACGTTCCCTTCCAGGCTCCTCCGCCTGGCCCGCCCTCGACCCTGATCCAATGTTGAACAGGTGCTGTGTTCTCTGTCCAGAGGAAGCATAGCCGGGTCAAAGACTTGGGCGGGAAAGACGCAGGGTGCGCGCGCCAAAGTTCCCGCGACCACTTCTCATAGCCATACGGCGATAGCTCTCCGTCACCCCGCCCACCCGCTACGCGGGTCCCCCCTCCCCATCTAGGGGAGGGAAATGAGGGGCCGGCGGCCTATCAGTCGGCGTATCCCTCCCCCTTGTGGGGAGGGGGGACCGCCGTAAGGCGGTGGGTGGGGGTGCCACTTGCACCGCAACACGTCGCTTGACATCCATAGCCATCCAGCTATACATCACAACCCATAGCCAACGGGGTATGGATTGTGACGCCCGATCCGCACGACGCGATTTTCCGCTCTCTCGCCGATCCGACACGGCGCGCCATCTTCGAGCGCCTGTGCCGGGAAGGCGAGCAGACGGTAGGGGCGCTGACGGCGCAGGCCGGCGTCAGCCAGCCGGTAGTCTCGAAACATCTCGGCGTGCTCAAGCAGGCCGGGCTGGTGCGCGATCGCCATGCCGGACGGCAGACCCATTACAGCGCGCAACTGGGCGCGCTGACCCCGCTGGTGGACTGGACCCGTGAAATGGCCGGCTTTTGGCAAAGCCGGTTCGACGACCTTGAAGACCTTTTGAAGAGAATGGACCAATGAGCAAATTCGTACGCCAGTTTCACCGCTGGACATCCGTAGCCTTCGTGCTGAGCGTGATCGCCACCACCATCGCGCTGGCCCAGGCCGAGCCCATCGTCTGGGTGTCGTACATCCCGCTGCTGCCGCTGGCGCTTCTCGCGCTCACCGGCATCTACATGTTCGTCCTGCCCTACGTGAACCGCCGGCGCAGCCGCGCTGCCGGGTGAGCCCATGCCCGACAGGAGACCTCCGCTGCTCTCGGGCGGCAACCCGCAGATTGCGAAAGGCTATGGCGACGAGCCGGTGCAGGCCTATATCGCCGCCATGCCGGGCTGGAAGAGCGCCGTCGGCGCGCAGCTCGACGCCATCATCAGCACGACGCTGCCGGATGTGCGCAAGGCCGTGAAGTGGAACTCGCCGATGTATGGGGTGGAACCCGACCACTATTTCTTCGGCATCCATGTGTTCGAGAAATATGTGAAAGTGGCGTTCTTCCGTGGCGCCGAGCTCGATCCCATGCCGCCCGGCACATCCAAACAGAAGACCGTGCGTTATCTCGATATCCGTGAGGACGACGCACTCGACGAAGCCCAGTTCGCCGACTGGATCAAGCAGGCAGCAAAACTGCCCGGCGAGAAGATGTAAGGAGTTAGACCATGCCCAGAACCGCAGAACCCGAGAGCGACCGCAGTGCCGCCGAGCATATCGATCAGCGCATCGCCGAACTGGGCGACTGGCGCGGCGAGACCCTCACCCATATCCGCAAGCTGATCCTCGCCGCCGATCCCGAAATCGTCGAAGAGTGGAAGTGGGGCAATCCAGTCTGGTCCAAGGCCGGCATCATCTGCACCGGCGAAACCTACAAGGCAGCCGTCAAGACCACCTTCGCCAAAGGGGCCTCCGTCGACGATCCAAAGAAACTCTTCAACTCGAGCCTCGAAGGCGCCACCCGCCGCGCCATCGACTTTCCGCAGGGCGGCAAGATCGACGAGGCGGCATTCAAGGCGCTGGTCCGTGGCGCCGTCGCCGTGAACGTCGCCGCCGAAGCCGCGCGGAAAACCAAAAAGAAGAGTACCTGATGGCCGACAAGCCGGAAATCCGCTCGGTCGTGGTCGAACGCGACATCGCCCATCCGCCCGAAAAGATCTGGCGCGCCCTGACCCAGCCGCACCTGATTTCGGAGTGGTTGTTCAAGACCGATTTCCGCCCGCAGGTCGGCGCCGATTTCAAGTTCACCCAGGACTGGGGCAACATCGATTGCCGGGTGCTGGAAGTCGAGCTGCACAAGTCGCTCGCCTACACCTGGGCCGCCTTCGGCCTCGAAAGCACCGTCACCTGGACCCTGACCCCAAGCGGCACCGGCACCCGCCTCCGCATGGAACAGGAAGGCTTCCGCCCCGACCAGAACGCGGCCTTCAAGGGCGCCCGCGCCAGCTGGCCACATTTCTTCACGGCACTGGAGAAGGTGCTGGGGCACGAGGAGTAAATCCCTCAGTCGGTTCCTTCCCTCGCTCGCGGGGGGAGGTGGCTGGAGAAGGGGGAGTAGGGCCGGCCAAGGACACCAGCGGTTGTGTCACCTCCCCCCTTGCGGGGGAGGGTCAGGGTGGGGGGGTGCCCATGCATCGGAACGGCGTCCGAGGCATCTGACCTCGCCCCAGCGTCACCGCAGCCTGCACCCCCCACCCCTGTCCCCTCCCCGCAAGGGGGAGGGAGACCCGACTGCAACCGCTACCTCACTCAAACCGCTCCCCCCACCACGCCGTCCACCGGCCCTCCAGCTCCGCGAACGCCGCATCGCTGAGGCCATAGGTCGTCAAAATCACCGACCCGCCACCGTGTGGGCGCTTGTCGCTGATCCCCTTGTCGGTCACCACCAGCAGCCCGTCGCCCCATTGCGCGACAGAGAATCCCGTCTGGAACCGCGTGCCGTGCCAGATCTCGCCCGAGACATGGTCGCCACTGGTCAGCATCGCCGAGTACGTCTGTCCCGGCCTGACCCCACGATCGAGCCCCAGTGCCACGGACGGTTCGCCCACGCCCGGCCTGGCCGCACCCGACAGGAAGATCGTCCGCCGGCTTTCGCCCGCATGCCGGTCCAGCGCCAGCCTGAGCTGCTGCACGAAGGTGACCCAGCCCTGCGTGATGTCTTCGTAGACGTCTTCCCAACCGCCCGGCGCGTCGCTGCTCTGCACCACCCGGAGCCGCGTCGGCATACCCTCGGCCGAAAGCTCGAAGCGATGTTCCGTCCCTTCCCACGAGCCGAACGACAGCACATGCCCCGGCAATTCCTTGGCGTGATCGACGAAGATGAACTTGATCTCGTCGGCCAGCGTGTCGGCGTCCCAGCCGAACCAGGTGTGAATGAGCTCCGGCTCGCGCACCGCGCGCCACACCGTCTCGATCGGCGCCGCAATGGTCACGTCGACCAGCACCTGTTCCCGCTTCTCGCTCATCACTCACTCCTCAATTGATGGGTTTGTCCGGTGTGCCGGCAACGGCGGGATGGGCCGCCGCGATCAGCCGGTAGCCGCGCCGGCCCTCGCCCGCCGGATACGCGCGCGCGATGACCTCGGCTGCCTCAGCCAGCCTGCGGGCAAAATCCTCGAACTCCTGCGGCGCCGCAAAGCCGACATCGGCTTCGATCGTTAGCGTCAGCAGCCGCTTGCCCTCGGCATCGGCCTGCGCCGCCATCCGCGTCACGTCGCGGACAACCCCGCCGGCGACATCGACGAGATGCGCCGCCGCATGCTTGTCCTGCTTTTCGGCAGCGCTCGGCGGCGACACCAGCGCCGGGTCGAGCACCAGCGCCTCGGCCACCAGCACCCGCTCGACGAATCCCCGCCGCTTGCGCTCCTCAACCAGCCGCACCAACCCGGCCTCTTCGAGCGCTCTCAGGTGATAGCCGAGCTTTTGCCGCGGCATGTCGAGCTTGACCGCCAGGCTGGCCGCCGACCCCGGCTCCCGCAGCGCCTCCAGCAAAAGCCGCCGCACCGGCGACAACGCCAGCCGGGCGCGCTCAATGTCATCAATCAGGGCAGCCGCACGATGTTCCATGCGCATCTTTTACAATTGACAATTTTTCTTGTCAATTGATGGAGGGGATGGCGCCATGTGGTGGATGGCCCGATCGGGCGACGTAAGTCAGCCGTCATCCCTGCGAAAGCGGGGACCCATTCGTCAATCGGAGCGGAGGTTAGATGGGTCCCTGCTTTCGCAGGGATGACACCGAAAGCGCGGGAGCACGGTCGTGCGGTCAGTACCGCACATACCTCTCCCGCGCGATCAGGTACGGCAGGTCGTTGCCTTCGGTCTTGCTCCTGAGCAGCGCCAGCGCGGCGAGGAAACTCTCGACCGTCTTTTTCGTCAGCGGATCGCCGCTGTCGCGCAGCGTGGTGACGATCTCAACCGCCGCCTTCGCGCCGGTTTCCAGAATCTCCTCCGGAAACCGCTTCACCAGTACGCCGTTTTCGTTGACCAGCGCCGCCAGCGCCTGCGGGTCGTTGGCGTGGAAATCCGACGCCACCTGGTCGTATTCCGCCTGGCAGGCCATGCGGACGATTTCCTGCAGATCGTCCGGCAGGTCGAGAAACGCCGCCTTGCTCACCACCAGCTCGGTGGCCATGCCGGGTTCGATGAAGCTCGGGAAATAGTAGTTCTTGGCGATCTGGTAGAAGCCGAGCTGCCGGTCGTTATACGGCCCGACGAACTCCACCGCATCGAGATCGCCCTTCTGCAGCGCCGAATAGAGTTCGCCCGCCGGCAGGTTGGTGGTCGAAGCGCCGAGCTTCTCCCACACCTTGCCACCGAGGCCGGGCGTACGGAACTTCAGCCCCTGGATGTCCGCGACGCCGGTCAGTTCGTTGCGGAACCAGCCGCCCGCCTGCACCCCGGTGCTGCCCGACATGAAGCCCATGACGCCGAACTGGTCGTAGATCTCGTCCCAGATCTCCTGCCCGCCCAGATGCCGCACCCAGGCGGCATGTTCGAGCCCGGTGAAACCGAACGGCACGCCGGTGAAAAACGCCAGCGCGTCGCTGCGGTTCTGCCAGTAATAGGCAGCGCCGTGGCTCATCTGGGCGCGACCGTCGATCACCGCATCGAGCGCTTGCAGCGCCGGCACCACTTCGCCGGCGGCATAGACCTGGATGGTCAGGCGGCCGCCTGACGCGCGGGTGATGCGATCGGCGAGGCCCTGCGCGCCGACGCCGAGACCGGGGAAATTCTTCGGCCACGCCGTCACCATCCGCCAGGTGCGACGCGACTGCGCGATGGCGGGCGTCGCCAGCCCGGCGGCAGTGCCTGCCGTCAGCGCCGTCGCCGCCTTGAAGAACGTACGTCTTTTCACCCGATCCTCCGGTTTCCGGCCCGCTCTTTTCGGCGTTTGGCTGAGACCGCCGCCTAGAAGACGCCCGATGTGTGAACGACGCGTAAACCCCGGCTTTCCCACCCGCCTCGTGCAATCGCAAGATTTTTCGAAGGTCGCGGGAATAAACCGTGCGGGCCGGTGTTGAGCACAATACCGGCGGCCGGAGGGGTTGCCGGAAACAACCGGAGGAACTGATGAAGTTCACCAACATCCTCGCCGGCGCCGTCGCGCTCGCTTTCCTTGCCACCCCCACTTTCGCGGCCGACTATCTCGGCGGTCTCGTCAAGTCGACCGACATCGGCGGCAAGATGGTGCTGACCGACGCTTCGGGCATGACCCTCTACACCTTCGACAAGGACACCCAGGGTTCGGCCAGCAACTGCTACGACAAGTGCGCCGAGAACTGGCCGCCGCTGATCGTTCCGGCCGACACCGCCGTGGAAGGCGACTGGTCGCTGATCGACCGCACCGACGGCACCAAGATCGTCGCCTACAAGGGCTGGCCGCTCTATCTCTGGATCAAGGACCAGAAGCCGGGCGACACCACCGGCGACATGGTCGGCGAAGTCTGGCACACTGCCTACGAATAAGCGGACCGCGCTGGCTTGAGCAGTTTTCTGGACGAGATCGAAGGGTGCGTACCGGGCCTGCGGCGCTATGCGCGCGCATTGACCCGGAATGCTGACCGGGCCGACGACCTCGTTCAGGACTGCATCGAACGGGCCCTGCGCAAGCGGGGCCTGTTCCGGCCCACCGGGCCGATGCAGGCCTGGCTCTACCGCATGCTGCTCAACCTCTACCGCAACGGCCTGCGGCAGACCAAACGGCGCGGCGACCATGTGTCGATCGACGCCATGCTGATCGAACCGGCCATTCCTGCCCCGCAGCCCGGCCGCATCGCGCTGGCCGAAATGAGCCGCGCCATCGACCAGCTGCCCGACGAACAGCGCGAAGCCCTGCTGCTGGTGGTGCTCGAAGGCATGAGCTACGAGGAGGCGGCGCAGATCCTCGAGATCCCCGCCGGCACGCTGATGTCGCGGCTGAGCCGCGCCCGCACCGCCCTGCGGCAACTGACCGGCAATGCCGAAGAACCCAGACTGAGGACCGTCAAATGAGCGAGCAGAAGAAAGAGGTCACCGAAGCCGACCTGCTCGCCTATGTCGACGGCAAGCTGCCCCCGGCCGACTACGACGCCGTCGAGGCGTATCTCGCCGCCAATCCGGCCAGGGCCGCCGAGATCGCCCACTGGCAGCGGCAGAACGAGGCGCTGCATGCCTTGTTCGATCCCGCCGGCAACGAGCCGGTACCGGCCAATCTCAAGCCCGCGACCATCGCTCGCGGCCACGCCGCCAATTCGAACTTCCGCTGGACCCAGGTCGCCGCTGCCCTCGTGCTGGTCGCGCTGGGCGGCACCATCGGCTGGGCCGGCCGCGATGTCGTGACACCCTCAGAGGCTTCGAGCGACATCCTCATCGACAGCGCCGTGACCGCGCACAGCCTCTACGTCAAGGAGAACCGCCACGCCGTCGAAGTGGCCGCCAGCGATCGCGATCACCTCGTCAACTGGCTCTCCAACCGCGTCACCCAGCCGATCAACCCGCCCGATCTCTCCGCCGAAGGCTTCACCTTCGTCGGCGGCCGCCTGCTGCCGCCCGCCGAGTTCGGCAAGACCGGTCCGGCCGCCCAGCTGATGTACGAGAACGCCGCCAGCGAGCGCGTCACCGTCTACATCACCTCGGCCTTGCCCGACCGCGCCTCCGCCTACGAGTTCACCAACCGCGGCCCGCACGAAGCCTTCTATTGGGCCAACGACAAGATCACCTGCACGGTGGTCGGCGAACTGCCCGATGCAGAGATGAAGGTGGTGGCCAAAAAGGTCTACCAGCAACTCACCTGGCGCCCGGACGGCTCGGCCGCGCCGATGCAGTACCAGCGCTGACAGGCAGTCTTGCCCCCGTCACATCCTTCCGCTACATCCCCCGCCATGTTCACCCGCCTGAACATCGCTGTCTCCATCCGTCCGGCCACCCTTGGTGGCGCCGGTCGTCGAGGTATGGGCGTCTTCGGCTAGACGCGGGGGCTCGGCATGCGCCGTCTCCGCCTGACCGGAGACGTAAAGCCCCGAGCCACATCCCCAACACCCGACGACAAGAGAGCAGCATGCTTTCCCTTTATGACGCCAACGGGCTCGTCCACTGGACCGAGCGCGAAATCCGCCTGCGCGACAGCGCCATCTCCCACCTCAGCGCCGAGGTCGCGATCGCTCTCCGCGCCACCAACCCCGCCTGGGCCATCCATCGCGTCGAGGCGCCGATCCTGACGCCGCGCGAGCTGATCTCGTCGGCTTATGGACCGGAGGACATCTTCATCCAGCAGCAATTGTCCAACCACGACCGCGAGCTGGTGCTGCGCCCCGAAACCACGTCCTCCACCTACGTCTACATGAGCCATCTCCTCGCCTCGCACGAAAAGGTCCGCCTGCCGCTCTGCGTCTGGCAGGCCGGAAAATCCTTCCGTCGCGAGCAGGACCAGGTGACCAGGCACATGCGTTTGAAGGAGTTCTGGCAGATGGAGTTCCAGTGCGCCTATGCGGCCGACACCGCCAACGACTACCATGCGGCGGTGCTCGAACCCGTCCGCCGCATGCTGGCGGCGGTCACCCGCCTCCCCACCCGCATCGTCCCCTCGGACCGGCTCCCCGCCTATTCCGAGATCACCATAGATGTCGAAGCCGACAATGGCGACAAATGGATGGAGGTCGCCTCCATCTCCCGCCGCACCGACTTCCCGCCGGTGAAACTGGGCAACCGCGTGGTGCCCGTCCGCGTGCTTGAAATCGCCATCGGTCTGGACCGCTGCGTCTACAACTGGGCGATTGCGGACGAGCGGGACTAGGCACCGCCCTCTCCACCACCTCCCCCCTTGTGGGGGAGGCAAGTGGAGCTAGGACTGTCCGGTCCGTAGCGAAACTCGGAGGGGGGCGCGGAGCCTTAGTGGTCGAGCCCCCATCCCTCCGTAACGGAAAGGGTGAACGAGAGATCAGTGCTTCACCACACATCCCCCGACCGCCAGTCACAGGCCAGCCGGCCACCGAGCGCCAACGCCCTCACCGGCAGCACATAAATCCCCTCATCCTCCGCCGCCGTCCGCTTGATCCCCGATGCCGCCATCACGAAGGTCTCGCCACCCCACGGCAGCCAGCCCTGTGCCTGATAGAGCGACATCCCATCGTCCGACGAACTCAGCGCCCCCAGATCGTAGGCCCGCTTGATGACATCGCGCAGGCTCGCCATCACCGCCGCGCCGAGACCCCGTCGGCGCCGATCCGCGCGGACGGCGACGCCCTCGACATAAGCCGCCCGCAGCGGCCGTGAAGCAGCCCAATCATCGCTGCCCGCCGGCAGGTGGAGGAACGACCGCGCCACCACGGAGCCATGGGCAATGACATCGTCGCCCTCGCGCACTAGCGCGTGCATGCCGCCCAGCGTGTGGTCCCAGTCCTCGTCGGCGAACTCGCCCTCATAGGCGATGTCGAGCATGGCCCGGATCGCCCCCAGCGTCGCCGCATCGAGCTGCGCGGTATGCGCCAGTTCGACGTCGGCCATCAGTTCACCATCATCCCCACCCGTGCCGCCACCAGCCGGATGACGAAGCGTGGCGGGAAACTCTTGTAGGCCGGTACATCGTCGGGCAGCGGTCCCGCCGCGAACTTCGTGTTGACCCGCATCTCCAGCGGCGGTGCCGTCTCGCCGAAGCCGGGGCGATAGATCGACACCCAATGCGGCCCGCGATCGTAGCTCACGAACAGGGGCGAGTTGCAGCAGGTGGCGATGACCCGGTTGGTCGGCGTGCCTTCGCGCAGCTTGTCGTGGCGGAGCAGTTCGGCGCCACGCGTCACCGCAAATCGGTCCTTGCGATAAAGCGCGTAATAGGTGCCGCCCGACGCGTCGCGTATTTTCCAGGCGCCGGGCAGTGCTTCGACCTTCGCGCCGCCGGCCTGGCAATCGTCGCAATGGCAGGCGGCGGTGAGGATCGGCTCGCCCTCGAGCGTCACCTCGACCTGTCCGCAACGGCACTGGATCGTCGTCATCGCTTGGCTCCATAGGCGGCGAGGAACACCCGCACCCCGGCCGCGGCCTGCCGCTTCAGTTCGGTGGGCCTGGGGATAGCCGTGTCGCCCAGCAGCATGGCGTGGTTGAGCGCTTCGGACATCACCAGCCAGTTGAAATGCTGCGCCGCTTCCGTCGCATCGTCAAATTTCAGCAGTCCCTGCTGGCGCAATCCGTCGAAAATGCCCGCCAGCATTCCCATGGCCCGCATCGGTCCGCGCTCGTAGAGCACCTTGGCCAGTTCGGGGAATCGTCCGACCTCGCCGATCACCAGCCGCCTGAGCTGCATGATCTGCGGCACCAGTACGGCCGAGAGCTGCCGCTGCGCATAGGCGACGAGATAGGCCTCGAGTTCGTTGCCCTTGAGCTGCGGCGCTTCGTTGTGCACCAGGTCGCCGGTGGCATTGGTCAGCGACGAGACGATCTCGACGAACAGCGCTTCCTTGCTGCCGAACTGCTTGTAGACCGTCTGCTTGGAGACGCCCGACAACGCCGCGATCTCGTCCATGTTGGTGCCGAGATAGCCCGACTTGAGGAACACGCCGGTCGCCGCATCGAGAATGGCGCGCCGCTTCTGCGCCGACCGTCCGAGATCGGCCTCCGCCTCCGGTTCTGCCGCCGCTTTCGCCATGGATGTCCTCGCTTACGAGTCAGGTCATTGACACCACAGTACTGGACAGTCTAGTTTCACGCAACATCAGAACTGGACCGTCCAGTTTGATTTTAGGAGACCATCATGCGACCCATGTCGCTCATGGCCTCGGCAGCGCTGATCGCGTTGCTGGGGACGAACCCGGCTTTCGCCGAAACTGCTGCAGGAGACAATTTCATGACCCAGTCCGCCACCCTGAACGTCCCGGGCGCCAGCCTCTATTACGAAACCTCGGGTTCGGGCCCGGTGCTGCTGATCATCCCGGGCGGCCCGCAGGACGCCGGCGTCTTCGCCGACCTCGCCCGCAACCTTGCCGATCGCTACACCGTCGTGCCCTACGACCCGCGCGGCAATTCGCGGACGACCACCGAAGGCCCTGCGGCGGAACTCGACGTGGCCCAGCAGGCCGACGACGCCGCCGCGCTGATCTGGCATCTCGGCGGCACCGCCTATGTCTTCGGCACCTCGGGCGGCGCCCAGATCGGGCTCGACCTCGCCGCGCGCTACCCGGATCTCGTGACGGCGCTCGTCGCCCACGAGCCGCCCACCATGATGCTGCTCGCCGATCCATCGGCCGATATCGCCGAAACCAACGGCCTCTACGACATCTACACGACCCAGGGCGTCGACGCCGCCATGGGCGCCTTCTTCGGCGGCAACAATCTCGAGGGCCCGGAAGGTGGAGAGCCTGAAGGCGACGCTCCGCCCGACTTCGACATGCCGCCCGAAGCAGCCGAAACCATGGGCCGCGTCATGGCCAATTTCGATTACTGGCTCGCCCACGGCATGCGGCCGCTGTCGTTCTACAAGCCGGATGTCACCGCGCTGAAATCGGGCAAGCCGAAGATCGTCGTCGGCATCAGCAGCGAGTCCGAAGGCCAGCCGATCGCCCGCATGTCCGGCGCCCTCGCCGACGCCCTCGGCGTTGCCCCGGTGGCGTTCCCCGGCGACCACGTGACCGGCTTCGACGAACCCAACGCCACCGAATTCGCGGCGACGTTGGATGGGGCGTTGCGGGACTGAGGTCCATCAGTCGTCACCCTCCCCCTCGCGGGGAGGGTAGCGCAGCGCGAACCGTCAGGTTCGTAGCGGAGCTAGGGTGGGGGGAGAGAAGCCCGGGACTCCGCGCGCTTGGCACCCCTCCCCATCCCTCCCGCAAGGGGAAGGGTGGCCGCGGCCATCGAGCACACAACAAAGGACACCGCCATGCACATCCAGTTCGCCGAACTCCCGGTCTACGACCAGGATCGCGCCAAAACCTTCTATGTCGAGAAACTCGGCTTCACCGTCGCTGCCGATGCCCCGATGGGCGGCGACTGGCGCTGGATCGAGGTCACCCCGCCCGGCGCGGTGACCAATCTCCACTTCATCCGCAAGCGCGAGGAGTCCGACGACCCGGTGCTGGTCTTCGTCGATCCAGACGTGACCGGCATCATCGAGCGCCTCCGCGAGGCCGGCGTAGAGATCACCTCCGAGCCTCAGGAGACCCCATGGCAGCCGGGGCGCATCGCCGCCGAGTTCAAGGACAGCGAAGGCAACCGGATCGTGGTGGGGAGTTGATGGATCGCGCACCCCTCTCTGCTGCGACTACGCTTTGCTGACGCAAAGCTAGTCTCGCGTCTCTCCCTCAAGGGGAGAGAGGGTGCGCATCTCGATATCTCAGTCGGGCCCTCTCCCCCCAGCGAGGGGGAGACGCGAGACTTACGAACGCAGTGAGTTAGTCGCAGCAGAGAGGGGGAGGCCGCTTGCGCGGTCCCTCAATCCCGCCCGATCAGATCGTTCGAATACACATTGTGCCGGCCGACATCGTGCACGTCGCGTTCGCCCATCAGGGCCATGGTGGTGTCCATTTCGGACCGCATGATTTCGAGGACGCGGGCAACGCCGGCCTCGCCGCCGGCACCGAGGCCATAGAGCATCGGGCGGCCGATGAAGGCCGCACGCGCACCGAGGGCGAGAGCCTTGAGCACATCCTGGCCCGAGCGGATGCCGGAATCCATGAACACTTCCGTCCGGTTGCCCAGCGCATCGACAATGGCCGGCAAAGCCCGGATGGAGCTGGGCGCTCCATCGAGTTGGCGGCCGCCATGGTTAGACACCACGATGGCATCGGCCCCGGCATTGACGGCATCCAGCGCATCCTCGACTTCGAGCACGCCCTTGACGATCACCGGGCCGCCGAAACGGTCGCGCACCCAGGACACCTCGCGCCAGCTGAGCCGCGGATCGAACTGCTCGGCGATCCACGTCGACAGCGAGGAGAGATCACTCACGTCCTGCGCCTGCCCGACAATGTTGGAGAATGTCCGCCGCCGGGCGCCCAGCATGCCCAGGGCCCATGCCGGCTTGCGCATCAGTTCGGCGACGAAGCGCGGCGTGATCCGCGGCGGCGCCCGCATGCCGTTGCGGATATCGGCATGTCGCTGGCCCAGCACCTGCAGGTCCATCGTCAAAACCAGCGCCGAGCATCCGGCTGCCTTGGCGCGATCGATCAACCGCTCCATGAACGGTTTGTCGCGCATCACATAGAGCTGGAACCAGAACGGCCTGGTCGTGCTCTCGGCCACGTCCTCGATCGAACAGATGCTCATGGTCGAGAGCGTGAAGGGGACGCCCGCCTTCTCCGCGGCGCGCGCCGCATGGATCTCGCCATCCGCGATCTGCAGCCCGCCGATCGCTGCCGGCGCGAAAGCCACCGGCATGCTCACCGGCTGACCGAGCATGGTGGTGGCGAGGCTGCGCTCGGCGATGTCGCGCGCGATGCGCTGGCGCAACCGGATGCCGGCGAACTCGGCTTCGTTGGCGCGGTAGGTTCCCTGCGTCCACGAGCCGGAGTCGGCATAGTCGAAGAACATGCGGGGCACCCTCCGGCGCGCCCGCTGCTTGATCTCGTCGATGGTCAAGGCACTCGAAAGTCCAGGCATCGCGTTCCCCTGTGGAACGCCTGCCGGAAGCGACCGAGAAACTAGTACCCCTGCCGCTTCAGCAGGTCGTTCGAGTAGATGTTCTTCAGCCCGACATTACGGACGTCGCGCTCGCCCATCAGGGCCATCGTGGTGTCCATTTCCTTGCTGATGATGTTGAGGGCGCGGGTGACGCCCTCTTCACCGCCGGCGCCGAGGCCATAGTTCATGGCGCGGCCCACGAAGGTGCCCTTGGCGCCCAGCGCCAGCGCCTTGAGCACGTCCTGGCCCGAGCGGATGCCCGAGTCCATCAGCACTTCGGTCTTGTGGCCCACGGCGTCGACGATCTCGGGCAGCACCCGGATGGTCGACGGTGCGCCGTCGAGCTGCCTGCCGCCATGGTTGGAGACGATGATGCCGTCCGCGCCATTATCCACGGCCAGCTGCGCATCCTCGGGATCGAGCACGCCCTTGACCACCACCGGGCCGCCGAAGCGCTTCTTGATCCAGCCGATGTCCTTCCAGTTCAGCGTCAGGTCGAACTGCGTCGCCGTCCACTTGCTGAGCGACGCCAGGTCGATGGCGTCGCTGACATGACCCTGGATATTGCCGAACGTCATGCGTTTGGCGCCCAGCATGCCGAAGGCCCAGGCCGGCTTGGTCGCCAGTTCCCAGACGAAGCGCGGGGTGATCGGCGGCGGCGCACGCAGCTTGTTGCGCACGTCCTTGTGGCGCTGGCCGAGGATCTGCAGGTCCATCGTCAGCACCAGCACCGAGCACTTGGCCGCCTTGGCGCGGTCGATCAGCCGCTCGATGAACGGCTTGTCGCGCATCACGTAGAGCTGGAACCAGAACGGCTTCGAAGTGTTTTCGGCCACGTCCTCGATCGAGCAGATCGCCATGGTCGAGAGGGTGAACGGAATGCCGAACTTCTCGGCCGCCCGCGCTGCCTTGATCTCACCGTCCGCGTCCGTCATCCCGGTCGAGCCGACCGGTGCGATCGCGATAGGGAGGCTCACC
>VFQQ010002562.1_pt1 | contig 19975 bp, 15 predicted proteins | sample 3512341 | NCBI WGS metagenome assembly VFQQ01 (sample SAMN10412373, study PRJNA504923) | tailings metagenome | isolation source: Relicate 2 Philex TSF1 revegetated site | place: Philippines: Tuba, Benguet | collected 2017-08-29 | reverse complement strand
AAACGCCTGTGCGGCCTGAATTGACATCGGCACTTATTTACGACGCTGTGTTTAGCCGGTGTGAAAATTATCAGGTTTGCGCCGTTGGAGTAGTTGACCGTCCCATGGCGGCAGCAATATCCAACGTCTTTACTCCGCCCACATAGTTAGGACGGATCGCATACTCCGGAATATCGAGCGAGGGATCGACCATCGATGTAGTGACGATGATTTGGTGCTCAATCTTGGCGTCCTTCGACAAGGCGAGAATATTGCGTTGGAAATTCTGGCTACGGTCGGTCGTCATGCCCTTATCCTCAATGTTATCACAGACGATCAGGCGGGGATACCGCAGGTAAGGGAGTTCGAGCGAAGCAAACATCAGCGCAAAATGGATGCTGTTCTTCAGGTACGAGAGCCGTGCAAGATGCGATCTGGATGATCGGGACGCCTTTCACAAAGAACCATTTCCATTGCCCTTGGGGGCATAACATCCCCGAGTTTCCGGAATGAGCAACCTACGTTCCCTCTACTCCCGGCCAGCGTACTATGATGCCGTGTTTGGAGGGTGGACCGCACAGGAATTCTTTTTCCTCCTAGACTGCTACGGTCGTTTCAGCCAGCAGCCGCTTCGGCGGGTTTATGAGCCGGCGGCCGGAACAGGCCGACTCCTTGCGGAATTTGCGCGGTGCGGGATCAGCACCTACGGATGCGACCTCGATCTCAGATCATCACAGTTCTGTATTCGGCGACTCAAACGGTTCGAGAGCGCTTCCGACGTCAGAATCGCAGACATGCGGTTCTTCAGGCCGCCGGTGAAGGTCAACCTTGCTTACAGTCTGATCAGCAGCTTTCAGCACCTCCTCTCGGAAGAGTGCGCACATCGTTTTCTCTCGAGTGTAAGCGAATCACTGGTCGCCGGCGGCGTATTCGTCCTGGGAATGCAGTTGACCCCGGAGGGCGGACGGTCCTCCGAACCCGAGGATTGGGTTGGGTGCAGGGGACAGTCGAGGATCTCGGTCCGAATCGAGTCCGTGCGCTATAGCGAAGAATTGAGAATCGATGAATGCGAAATGAAGTCCGTTATCCATGGACCTCACAGCCGCAGATGCTTCAGCGAGGTGCTGAAATTCAGGACGTATACGGCCAAGCAGATCCTCAAGACCACCCGGCGCATCTCCAGCCTGGAACTGGTCGGTTCGTATGATTTTACGTATGATATAACCAAGCCCGTGGCATTGAACCAAAAGTCCAAGGATACCATCTTGGTCTTCAGGCGCCGCGGCTAAGCCTGGAGACGCCGATCGGAGGGGGCAGACTGTTGTTGGTCGATGATTGCGCTCAGTGATGCCCGATCAGCCACAGCGCGAACAACCGCGCTTCGCTTTTGGAATGGCCTTGGGTATTAGTTCCAACACATGCCCGCCCTCTCCACCCGCAAACAATCCGCCGCCCGCTGGGTGCTCGCGCTCTTCTTCATCGTCGCGGGCGTGAACCACTTCCTCGCGCCCGAGATTTACCTCGGCATGATGCCTCCGTGGCTTCCGTTCAAGGAGGCCGCCAACGTCATTTCCGGCGCCGCTGAAATCGCCGGCGGTCTCGGCCTGCTCCTCCCGCGCTTCCGCCGCGCCGCCGCCTGGGGGCTCATCGCGCTGCTCATCGCGGTGTTTCCCGCCAACATCCAGGTCGCGCTTCAAGGCAGCATGCCCGGACTCGAAAACGCCCCGCCCGCCCTGCTCTGGCTGCGCCTGCTGTTCCAGCCGGTCTTCATCGCCTGGGTCTGGTGGGTGGCGTTGAAGCGCGAACCGTGATCCGGGTCTTTCGGCGGACGCCAATAGACCACGAGGGTGCCCGGCTGCGGAATTGCCGCAGTGGTCATCCGGTTACACGTTACAGATGCTCTTATCTCATGTAAATGTAACAGGTAACGGCATGACCCCGTGGATCGGCTTCCCGGACCTATTTCGCCGTCGTGTTACGATTGGTGCTCTCCAACCTCCGCTGCTGCTGCTTCATATAGCCATAGGCAATGTTCTCTTCCACTTCTTGCTGATACTGCTCACGGGTCATGCCTCGAGACTGAAGGAATGCGGCGAACTTGCCGATGTCATTCGCGAACTGCTCTTTCAAAATCTCGGCCATCGCTTGTTCGACAAAGGCAGGTGCCACACGTCTGGGCTCTTCGGTCATCCTGTGATTACTAAACTCCTTGATGAGCAGGATTCGTTCAACGGCATCTTTGATTGCCGTGTTCTGAAGTTTATTGAGCCGGTGACCGAGTTCGTTGTGATCGCGGGCGTCGGCTTGGAGTTTCGGAAGCTGAGGCGCGATCTTTCGGCGGATCTCGTCGACTGTGATCGTTCTATCAGCTACAATCGCAACGATACCGTCCGGAAAAATCCCGTCCAGGCTGCGCGTCAAGGGATCATCCGAACCCGGTGACACTTGTGGCGAATGGGGGCTCTTCTGCAGCAGATCTTGTCTCCGCGTCGCTTCGATCGCTGCCAGCAGAGTCGCACTGTCCCGGTCCGCATCTTCTGCGAGATTGTAGGCCTGCGCCGCTCGTTTCTCAGCTTCCGCTATCGAGGCTTGGAGTGAGTCTCGCACTTCGGTCATAGCCGCAAGGTTCGCTTCGGCGCTTTGCGCGCGGTTCCGCTCTACCACCGCGAGGCTGCCAGCCGAAATCGCCGCGATCGACGCAGTGATGGTCGTTATTTTCGATATACTCATAAATCCAAAGATGGCGGCAGTGCCGCTGGCTGCCGCTACACTTGCCATGGCCGCGCCGCTCACGACGGTCACCATTCCGGCAGGAACCGCGATGCTTCCTTGGGTCGCAAGGGCGACGGCAAGAGCCGCCGCCGCCGACCGAATGCCTCGGCGGTGCAGCAACCTTTTAAGTCTTTCAAGAGCACGTTCGGCTCGCATCCGAGCCGCATCCTCCGAAATCTGCAGGGCTGCGCCGATGTCCGCATAGCCACGACCCTCGAAGAATCTAACAAGTATCACTTCACGATCCGTCTCGGTCATCTCGTCGAGAGCTCCATCTATAAATGGCCTGATACGCTCCCACTCAGGTGATTCGTCTGTGATCGTCATCGTGTCCATCGCAGCGGCCTCTTCATAGCGCCGTCGCGTTTGTTCCTTTCGCACGGCTTTGTCGGCAAGATGGCGTGTCGTCTTGTAAAGCCACCCGGCAAGGGACGCGTGGCTCGCGAGGCTGCGGGCCTTACCGGCAGCCGTCGAGAACACGGACTGCGCAATATCCTGTGCGAGTGCTGTATCGCCGCAGGTTCTGCGAAGGGCGGTAAAGTAAACAAGATTGAGGTGACGCCGAACCAGTTCGGTGAAGGCGGACTCTGCACCTGACTCGGAGTATCGACGTAGCAATTCGGCATCATCCAGCATGGCTTCATCTATTAATCCCATGCCGAAAAGAATCCGAACGGAAATTCTTTAGGATGTGCGATCCCGCCGAAATCCTCTGGTGGACCCCGACCGATGGGATGGCCCGGGCACGGAAGTGGGAGAAATCCCCGAATGACTGTGAATCTTCCCCGACGCCTAAAAGGGTAGTTGTAGCAATCAAGAGGGGATGGCGATGACCTCACGTCTTGATTTTCGACAACCAAGCGCGCACGGGTGGGTCGGAGCCGGTGCGATTCTTTCTCTTTGATTTTTCACCGAGTGCGGACGCCGGGTCAGGGGACCCGGCCTACAGGGGGGGCCGATCCGAAGGGGTCAAAGGCCGATCCGAAGGAGTCAATGTTTAATGCTTGATATCCGGGGCGGCCCGACCCCCTTGCAGGAGGTCGCTTGGAAGCGGGGCTATTCATTCACGTAGCCAGTGCGCGCGGGGCGTATCGAGATGCGAAGATGGGCGCGGGCGAGACGATGACGTCAGGGAGCCAAGCCGGTCACGGGCATTGAGAATGCCCGTCGGAGGCATCGGACGCGAGCATCGACCCAATTGTCAGGCAAGGGCTTGCCTGCCGACTTCCACTGGCTCCTTTCCTCCTATGCGCGCAACGGAGATACCCAATTTTGAACAGCTTTCCGACCAGGAAAGGGTGGCGCTAGCCGACGAAATTCTTGGCTCGTTGAGACAACCCGAGACGCTGCCTCCACCGGTGGCGCATCCTGTCGAGTTGGATCGCCGCTGGGCGGCCTACGAGGCGAATCCCGGCATCGCGCTTTCCTCCCAGCAATTTCGCGCCCAAGTCGCCGCCTTGAGGAAATAGCCCGATCCAAGGGGTCGGACTATTGTTTGTTGATTTCCGCGCTGCGTGATGGGCGATGAGCCGACAGCGAACAACCGCTCTTCGCTTTTGGAGCGGCCTTGGGTTTTAGTTCCAAACCATGCCCGCCCTCTCCACCCGCAAACAATCCGCCGCCCGCTGGGTGCTCGCGCTCTTCATGATCGTGGCAGGCGTGAACCACTTCCTCGCGCCCGAAATTTATCTCGGCATGATGCCTCCGTGGCTGCCGTTCAAGGAAGCCGCCAACGTCATTTCCGGCGCCGCTGAGATCGCCGGCGGTCTCGGTCTGCTCATCCCGCGCTTCCGTCGCGCCGCCGCCTGGGGGCTCGTCGCGCTGCTCATTGCGGTGTTCCCCGCCAATATTCAGGTCGCGCTTCAAGGCAGCATGCCCGGACTCGAAAACGCCCCGCCCGCCCTGCTCTGGCTGCGCCTCCTGTTCCAACCGGTCTTCATCGCCTGGGTGTGGTGGGTGGGCTTGAAACGCGAACCGTGATCCGGGTCTTCGGGCGGCCCCGGACGTAAAGGGTCGCACCGTTGTTTGTTGATTCTTGGTACGAATCCAAAGGCGGCACGTCTGACTATTGACAAGCCACTGGCCCCCCAAGGCTGACTGGCGATCATCCAAACGTGACGCCATCGATTGGGGCCGTCCTAGAAAAGCGACGGTTTGTGGTGGTTGAAATGAGAGGAGCTTGGCGATCCATGCCGGGCGGGAGCCCGGCGTTCCCGGGGGGCAGCGACATCAGGCTTCGATCTTTTTTCGGGTGTACGTCCGGCTCGGAGATGGGGGCACTGGCACGCGTGAGGTCGGGGGAAATGACCCAGAGGGGATTTCGGCCGTGGAAGCGGGAGCACGCCCCGCACCTCGAAACCCCGCCCGGAAATCCGCTTTACTCGTTTTCCGGCGCGAGCGCTAAATGCCCCATGGCTTCGTCCACCTTGTCCCCTTCCGCGGCGGAGGCCCGTTCCGGGCTTTGGACCCATCGCAACCTGATCTGGCAGTTTACCCTGCGGAACGTGGAGCTGCGGCACAAGGGCAGCCATCTCGGCCTCGTGTGGTCGTTCCTCAGTCCCCTCCTGCTGCTCGGGCTCTACGTGTTCGTCTTCGGCTACATTTTCAACGGGAGCTTCGACCGCCCAGGCGAGACCCGCGTCGAGTATGCCCTGGGGATCTTTCTCGGCCTGAGCCTGTTTCACTTCCTTGGCGAAACGATCGGTCAGTCGCCGGGATTGATCACGTCCAACCCGAACTTCGTCAAAAAGGTCGTCTTCCCCCTGCAGGTCCTGCCCGCCGCCGCCGTCGGGGCGTCGTTGATCCACTTGGGGATCAGCCTCGTGCTGATCCTCGCCGGCATCGCCTTCTTCGGCCCCGGCCTCACCGTCGGCGTGCTCTGGCTGCCGGTCATTCTCCTGCCGCTCGCGCTCTTCGGGCTCGGTATCGCGTGGTTCGTCTCGGCGCTCGGGGTCTTCCTGCGCGACATCGCCCAGATCACACAGTTTGTCAGCATGGCGCTGATGTTCGCCAGCGCCGTCTTCTACCCCACATCGAAGATCCCCGAGGCCGCCTGGCAGATCCTGCGCTTCAACCCGCTGCTGCTCGCCGTCGAGCTCTCCCGCGACGCCGTGCTTTGGCACGAAGCGCTCAATTTCCGCCAGCTCGGCTACCTCTACGCCGCCGGCCTCCTCTGCGCCTGGGCCGGCCTCGCCGTCTTCCGCAAACTCAAGCCCGCCTTCGCCGACGTGCTCTGAGGTCCCGCCGCATGCCCGCGCCTGTCATCGCCCTTCACGGCGTCTCGAAGACCTACCGCCTCTGGGAGAATCCGGCGGCCCGGCTCGCCGCGCCGCTGCAGGAGAGCATGGCCCGCCTCATGCCGGAGAAAGCCGGCACCGGTCTCGCCGAGCGCGCGCGCCGGCACTACCGCGACGTGCATGCCTTGAAGGACATCTCCCTGGAGATCCGCCCGGGGGAGAGCGTAGGCATCGTCGGCCGCAACGGCTCGGGCAAGAGCACGCTCCTGCAGATCATCGCAGGCACCCTCCGTCCCACCGCCGGCACCGTGGAAGTGAGGGGCCGGGTGGCGGCGTTGCTCGAACTCGGCAGCGGTTTCAACCCCGACTTCACCGGCCGCGAGAACGTGCACCTCAACGGCGCCCTGCTCGGACTCTCGCGCGAGGAAATGGAACGCAAGTTCGACGCCATCGCGGCATTCGCAGACATCGGCGAGTTCATCGACCGCCCGGTCAAGACCTACTCCAGCGGCATGGTGCTGCGTCTGGCCTTCGCCGTGCAGACCGCCGTGGAGCCCGAGGTCCTGATTGTCGACGAGGCCCTGGCCGTCGGCGACATGCCGTTTCAGGCCAAGTGCTTCGAACGCATTCGCACGGTGCGCGACCGCGGCGCGGCCATTCTCTTCGTGACGCACGACATCGGCACGGTACGGTCGCTCTGCGCCCGCGCCCTCTGGCTCAAGGAGGGCGCCGCCGCCGCCGAGGGGCCGGCCGCGGAGGTCTGCGATGCCTACAACCGCGAGTGCCTGCGGGCGATGGGCATGAAACTCGCCGAGCAACCCGTCGCCGCGCCGGAACCCGCCGCGCCCCCGGCCCCGGACCGGCCGGACGCCGCCTGGCTGGCGGAGGACCGTTCGTCGTTCGAAGAACTTTCCCGCAGCCACCGGCACGGAAGCGGCGCGGTGCAGATCCGCAACGTCTTTCTCGCCGACCGCCATCGGCAGCGAACCTCGTTCGTGGACTGGGACGCCGAGGTCGATGTGGTCTTCGTGCTCGGCTCAACGACCGGCTACGAGGGCCCGTTTCAACTGGGCATCGTGGCGCGCACGCTCGAAGGACTGGAGTTGCTGAGCGCCTCCGACCGCACGCACGACACGCGCCTCGATCTCCGGCCGGGCGAGGAACGCGTGGCGACGCTCCGCCTGCGTCTGCCCCTGCGCGCGGGACGCTACGGACTCACGGCCGCCGTGTATTTGTTTCCCGAAGACGCCCGCTTCGCCATCGGCACGTACGACTTCGCCCGCGCCGTCGCCTCGGACTTCCTCTCCGTGGCGGCCTTCTTCGAAGTCGCCCCGCAATTCAACCTGGGCATCTACGGCCCCGTCCACCAGGAGGCCGCGCTCGCCCTGGCCCCGCGCCCCGAGGATCGCCTGCCATGAAGACAGACCCCGTCCCGCAATCCGACGAATGCTTCGTCCCCCACGTCGGCTGGTTCACCTGTGAAGCGGGCGACGCGGTCCTGCGCGGCCTGCGCGAGGGCGACTTCGAATCCCTGGAACTCGCCGCCGTCGCCCGCCTCCTGCGCGCCGGAGACATCGTGGTCGACGCCGGCGCCCACGCCGGTCTCTACACGCGGCTCGCCGCAACCTTCGCGGCGCCCGGCGGACGGATTCTCGCGATCGAACCGTCGCCGACTTCGCTCGGCCTGCTGCGGACAAACGTTGCCCCGCTCGACCCCTCCCTTGTCTCCGTGCACGCCTGCGCGCTCGCACGCGAGGACGGGCCTCTGAGCCTGCTCGCGGGCGGTCCCGGAGCCGCCGCCTACAACCGCGTGCAGCCTCCCGACGGGAACGCGGCCACGCCCTCCGTGCCCGGAAGGACGCTCGTCTCGCTCCTGCGCGAGACTGGCCTCGACCGCGTGGATTTCCTCAAGCTCGACGTCGAAGGCGGCGAGATTGCCGCGCTCGAGGGAGCCGCGCCGTTGCTCGCCTCCGGGGCGATCGGCATCCTCATGGTCGAATTCAACACGGAGAACCTTCACCGCGCGGGAGGCTCCTGCGAAGCCCTCTCCCGCCTGCTGACGGACCACGGCTATGCCTTGTTCGGTCTCGACCCGGAGTCGCTGACACCGGTTCCGGTGGGCACCGTCCAGGAGGTCGCCTACGCGAACTACTTCGCCACGCGCGACGCCGCCGGACTCCGGTCGCGGCTCGCCGCGGCTCCGGAGCCCGCGCGGCGCGCCGCCGAGGAAATCCGCCGTCGCGGCGCCTGGGTGCGCAGCCAACGCACGGCCACCCAGGCGGAACTCGCGCGGCAGGAGGAGTACATTGCCGCCTTGAAGCAGGAGTTGGCCCGGCTCGAGGCCGAGGCCGGCGACGCCCGTCGCGAAGCCGGGCGCCTGGCCACGGAGTGCGAACGCCTGCTCGCCGACCGTACGGAGGCCGGCCGCATCGCCCAGCAGCACATCGACCGCCTGCTCGCGGAGCGGCGCGAGGCCCAAGCCACCGCCCAGGCCACCATCGACCGCCTGCTCGCCGACGGCCGCCACTTCGCCAAGGTGATGGAAGAACAAAATGCCTACATCGCCTCCCTGGAGCGGGAACGCGACCGGCTCCGCGCCGAGGCCGCTGCCCGGTCCGGCCGGCGCGACTGAAGGAGCCCAGTCCGTCCCGTGGATTCTCCTGACGCCGCCACCGTGCCCCCCGGGCACGACCTGCTGATCACCGCCGTCGAGACGAACGACCGTCACGGCGCGGGCATTCTGTTGCAGCGCCTGTTTCCCGACACGTCGTCCTTCGTCCACCTGCGCACGCTCTCGCTCTACGACGGCCACACCTCGGCCGCCGGCAGCCATCACGAACTGTGCTCGCGGTTTCTCACCGTCGCCGAAACCGAGGAACACCTCGCGCGGATCCTGCGCCTCTACCGCATCCGTCGCATTCTTTGCGTGCCGTACTACCGCGAGGAGTTCGTCCACGCCGTGCTCGCCAAACGCCTCACCGGCGCCCCGCTCTGCACCTACCTGATGGACGACCAGAACGTGTTCGCCAGCGAGGTGCCGGACCACTGGGTGACGCAACTGCTCGCCGCCTCCGACCTCCGCCTCGGCATCTCGCCCGAGCTCTGCCTCGCCTACGAACGCAAGTACGCCGTGCGGCCCGACCTCCTTCCTCCCGTCGTCGACGCGGCGCCCCGCCTCGTGCCCAACTACTGGCAGCCCGAGCCCGACGAACCGCTCCGCGCCGCCCTGCTTGGCAACGTCTGGACACCGCACGCCTTCCGCCGCCTGCGCGCACTCCTGCGCGCGACGAAGCTGCGGGTCGACTGGTACGGCAACGGCTCCAAGGCCACCTGGCTCGAGGGCACGCCGGAGGAGTGGGAGGCCGACGGCCTGCGCTGCCTGGGCCACCTGCCTGAAGCCGACCTCGTCGCCGCCCTCGCCTCCTACCCGTTCGTGGTCGTGCCTTCGGGCACGCTCGCGGCCGACGACGACAACCCCGCCTTCTCCCGTCTCAGCCTGCCCTCGCGCCTGCTCTTTTGTCATGCTCGTACGGATACGCCGGTGCTCGTCCTCGGCGGCGCCGAAACCGCGGCGGGGCGCTTCGTCACCCGCCTCGGCACCGGGCTGTGTTCGCCGTACGACTCCGGCGCCCTGCGGACCACGGCGGCGCGCCTCACGGCCCCGGCGGAACGCCACGCCCTCCGCGCCGCCATCCGCCGCGCCGCTCCGCGCCTCGTGCTGCCACAGGGAGGCGACTGGATCTGGTCCTCGCTGGCGGCAGGGTCACCGCAGCCCGCCCCGTTCCACGACCTCTTCCCTTCCGACCCGACCCCGCCGCCTTGGATCGACGAGATTCAGCCGGCCCGCCCCGCCGCCTCGCCCGTCCTGCCGGCCGTCGGCGCCGCCTACGGCGACGAAGCGCTGCCCGCCTTCGCCATCCTGCGCCGGGCGCACCACGCGCATCTGCTCGCCGAAGGCTTCGCCCTGCCGCCGCCCGAAGAGTTGGAACTCGCCTCCTTCGCCGCCACCGTCTGCACGTTCCTGCTCAGCCGACTCATCGCCCGGGACGCCGACATCCTCTTCCTCGGTCGCAGCCGCCCGGCCGAACTCGATCGCCTGGGTCCGTCCTCGCGCATCTGGACCCTCGCGGACCTCACTGGCTGGCAACGCGATGGCTACGCCGGCGATCCACGGCGGCTGGAGGGCTCCGGACCTTACCCCGGGCCCTTCCCGCAATTCGATGCCTTCGTCAGCACCGGCTGGCTGGGCGAACTCCCCGACGACGCCCACGCTCTGGAAGGCCTTTCACTCTACCTCGACGCCTGCGGACGGCCCGGCGCACTTCATTTGCATATCCTCGCCGCGGTCCGCCACCCCGCTCATTTCTGGTGCCCACCCGCGCTCGCATATCTCCTCCGTCGCTTCGCTCCCCACGCCACCGCACCGTCGCGGGACGACGTCCTCTGCACCGAAGACGCCTTCACGCTGAGCGAGGCCGTTTACGACCGCACCTGGAGGCTCGCCACCGGACGCACCCAGGCCGATTTCGGCCACCCCCTTGGCTTGTTGCTGCGTTGGCGAAAGGACGGTTCCGCCCGATGATTCCGCGGTTTACACCCCCCGGCCGCTCGCCCGAACATGGTCCAAACCATTCCGTACGCCCATGCGACCGGAATCCCTGATGAACGGTTTCGACGTCCCACTCCTCTTCCTTGTCTTCAACCGCCCTGCCGTCACCCGGCGGGTGTTCGAGGTCATCCGTACGCTGCGTCCGACCCGCCTCTTCGTGGCCGCGGATGGCCCGCGCCCCGACCGGCCCGGGGAGGATGCGCTCGTTGAGGAAACGCGCCGGATCGCCCTGGCGGTCGACTGGCCGTGCGAGGTGCGCACCCTCCTGCGGAACGAGAATCTCGGCTGTGGCCGCGCCGTCAGCGGTGCGCTCGGCTGGTTCTTCGAGCAGGTCGAGGAAGGCATCATCCTCGAGGATGACTGCATTCCCCACCCCGACTTCTTCCCGTTCTGCGCCACCCTGCTCGAGCGCTATCGCCACGAGCCGCGCATCGCTTCGATCGCCGGCACCCACTTCCTGCCCGACGTCCTTCCCCATCGCCAGAGCCACTACGTTTCGAAGTACTTTCAGATGTGGGGCTGGGCTTCCTGGCGGCGGGCCTGGCGGCATTACGATTTTCAGCTGACCTCCCTGACCGAGGAGCAGTGGTGCCGCGTGCTCGCCGAACGCCATCCGGTCGCCATGGAGGCCGGCTACTGGCGGGAGATCCTCCACGGCATCAAGGCCGGCGACATCGACACCTGGGACTTTCAGTTCTTCTTCAGCTGCTGGCGCGAGGGCGCGAACCACGTGATGCCCGGGCGCAACCTCGTATCCAACATCGGATACGGGCCCGACGCCACGCACACGAACTTCTCCAGCCTGATGGCCAACCTGCCCGTCCATCCGCTGACGGTCGGCCCGGAACCGGTGCCGCTGGAACCGCTCGCCGTGGTGGACAACCTGATCTTCTACCTGCGCTTCCTCGAATCGCTCACGCAGACCTGGTGGTTCGAACAGGTCCTCTCGCCCGAACGCCAGCTCGGGATCGCGCGCACCGAACTCGTGCGCAAGGACCGCCTGATCCGCCAGCTCGAGCACGAGGTCACCGAAAAGCGCCGTCAGCTCCGCGCGGCTGCGCTCGCGCTGGCCGCCCGCACCGCCGCACCCGTTGCCTGACCCGTTCTTCTTCATGACGCCTTCCTCCGCCTGGCCCGGCCCCGACAACATCGCCGCCTTCTCCCACTCGAAGCGGGAGCACTTCGACTTGTTCAAGGGACTGCCCTTCCAGTCCTACAACGTCGGCGACCCCGACCCGGCCATCTGCGACCTCAAGGTGTATCAGGACTACCTCGTGTACTGCTTCATCCGGCGCAACATTCCCCCGGGCGCACGCATCCTCGAGGTCGGCGGCGGCGACAGCCGCATCCTTCGTCACTTCGCCAAGGACTACGAATGCTGGAACGCCGACAAGTGCGAGGGCCTCGGCAACGGCCCGGTGCAGTTCTCCTCCCCGCACTACCGGATCGTCTACGACTACATCGGATCGTTCAGCACCGAGCTGCCTGAGCATGGATTCGATTTCGTCTTCTCGATCTCGGCCCTGGAACACGCGCCCGAGGACGAGGCCGTGCGCGCCGCCATCCTCGCCGACCTCCACCGCGTGCTGAAGCCCGGGTGCCCGTCCTTCCACTGCTTCGACGCGATCGTCCGTCCCGAAGGCCGCTCCTGGGTCAACGGGCTCATCCCGCACCTCTACGCCCACGCCCCGCTGCAAACCCGGTTCACGCCACCCGAACACCTCGGCGCCGAGGACTCGACCTACTTCATGTCGCGACAGGCCTACGAGGCCAACTGGCAGCCGATCACGAAGGAATCCTACGAAACCTTCGGCCGGCCGTTCTCGTACAACCTTTTCTGGATCGCCCCGGCTTGAACCACCACGCCCCCGACTCCCTTTCCCTCCGGGACCGGCTCCTGCCCCGCGCCATCGGCGCGCTCGCGGTCGGCCTGATCCTGACGTGGGTCGTGCGCGAGGTCTGGGCCGGTTTGTTCATCCCCTGGTGGTTCAACACCGACGAGCTGGTCTTCTACTACGAGGTGATCCGGCAACTCCGGCTCGAACCGAACCAGACCTTCTTCGACATTCCGGGAACGCCGTACATGACGCTGACCAGCCTCTGCACCTTCGTGTGGTGGAGCGTCGAACGCGTGCTCGGCCTCACCCAGGCCACGCCGGCGGACTTCGCCTTCGAAAACGTGCAGGGTGTCTACACCCTCATGCGCGCGCTCACCCTGGGCGGCTACGTCGCCGCCATGGGCCTCGCCTTCGCGGTCTTCAGGCGCACGAGCGGAGTGCCCGTCGCCCTCGCCGCGGTCGCGTTCGCGGCCACGCTGCCCATTCACATCCATTACAGCCACTTCGTCCGCACGGAATCGCTCGGCCTTGTCCTCTGTCTCGCGGCCGTGTTCGTGGTGCTCTCGCCGAGCGCACGCGGCAACTGGAGCGCCTGGCTGCTCGCCGGCGCGCTGGCCGGCGCCGCGATGGGAGCGCGGTTTCATTTCGCGGCCGTCGGCCTGCCCGTTCTTCTCGCCTATTACTGGCTGGCGGAGCGGAGGGACCTCGCCCCACCCGCAAACCGGCCCCACGAACGCGGCCTCGAGCGCGCCGGACTCGCCCTGGCGGCGCTGTTCGTCGCCGGAGCCGCGGTGACCCTGCTCCACCGGGCGGGAGCCCTGGGCGACGGAAGGCTCACGCACACGCTGCTGCTGACCACGCCCGCCGGGCCGGAGCAGTACGCCGGGGCCAAACAAACGGTCGCCAAACTTTGGATACTCCTCGGGGCCGTCTCCCTGCTGCTGGTGGCCCTCCGCGCCCATCCGCGCGGCCCTGCGCTCCTCCGCCCGGTGGTCAATCCGCTCACACTCGCCCTCTTGCTCGGGTTCGCCGGCGGTTTCCTCCTCTCCCACCCGACCTTCCTCTGGCGCGGCGAGCATCAGTTGCGCAGCATCCAGTTCTATTCCGACTGGGTCGACCCCGAGCTCGAGGCCATCGGCCCCCTGCGCAGTTGGTGGAAAGTGACCGTCTATTACTTCACGACCGCCCTGCCCGAACGCTGGTTGCAGGCCGCCTTCGGGCTCGGCGCCGTCCTCGTCCTCTGGCGGCGGCAGGCCGCACCCCTCGCCTTCCTCGCCGGGGCGGTCGTCTGCTTCGCCGCCCATCCGGTCACCATGAAGCTCTGGCCGCACCACATCATCCCGTGGCTGCCCTTCCTCTGCTTCGTCGCCGCCTATCCCCTGGCCGTCGCCGGCGAACTTTTGGCGCGCCGCCTCTCCGGCCCGTTCGCCCCGGCCGTCGCCACGGCCGCCGTCGCCGTTCTCTGCCTCGCCCTGGTCGCCCCGCGCATGAAGACGGCCGGCAACTATGTCGACGTGTCCAAGGCGCGCACCGTGCAGATTTCGGAGATGTCCGCCTGGCTCGAAGAGAATGCCCCGCCGGACGCCTTCATCGCATTGTCCTACTACGCCCTCAACGCCGAGGGCTTTTTTCGCTGGATCGAGGGCGTGGGCGTGAAGGTTCCCGAACACGTCAAACGCCATCGCGACGTGACCATCTGGTGGCTCGACCGCGGCACGCTCGACGGAAAGGCCGGGTTCGTGTGCGCCAGCAACGCCGACATCCATTTCTTCCACGCCGACATGGAGCGCAAGAATCCGGGATCGACCTACAACCCGTTCGCCGACGAAGGTTTCGAGGAGGTCGCCACCTTCGGCGCAAACTTCTACGAGCTGAAGGTCTTCAAGTTCGACTTTCGCGAACGCGCCCGCCCCTGACTCACGATGCCGATCGTCCGCACCTATCCCGAGGACCTTGTCCGACTGGCGAAGCAGACGCTCGCGGAGAACCGCGTGGCCGTATTCATCGTCTGCTACAACGCGGAGCGCCACATCGAAAGCGTGCTCGACCGCATCCCCGCGTGGGTATCGGAGGGCCTCGCAGAAGTGTTCATCATCGACGACAGCTCGAAGGACGCCACCGTCCGCCGCGCCACCGAGGCGCACTGGAGCCGGGCCAACGTGCCGCTGCGCGTCTTCAAGACCCCCTTCAACCAGGGCTACGGCGGCAACCAGCGCCTCGGCTACCTCTATGCCCTCTCGCGCGGCTTCGACATCGTCGTGCTCCTGCACGGCGACGGTCAGTACGCACCCGAGTTCCTGCCCGACATCCTCGCCGAGTACTCGGCCAGTCCCGAGGCCGACGCGGTTTACGGCAGCCGCTTCCTCACCCGCTGGGGCGCGCTCAAGGGAGGCATGCCGCTCTATAAGTTCGTGGGCAACCGCATCCTGACGAGCTTGCAGAATCGCATCATCGGGACGCGCCTGAGCGAGATGCACAGCGGATACCGCTCCTATCGCGTTGCCGCCATGGCCAAGGTCCCGTTCCAGGCCAACAGCCTCGGCTTCGATTTCGATTCGGACATCATCATCCAATTCGCCGCCGCCGGCCTGCGGATCCGCGAGGTCGCGATCCCGACCTTCTACGGCGACGAGATCTGCCACGTCAACGGGCTGAAGTACGCCTGGGCCTGCATCAAGGCCGCCTGCCAGTACCGGCTCATGCAGCTCGAGATCTTCTACGATCCGAAATTCGACATCCCGAACCGGGCGCGCAAGTACACCGTCAAGGCGAGCCCGACCACGCTGCACCATGCGATCCGCACCCTCGACGTTGCGACCGGCTCGCGCCTGCTCGATCTTGGCGGCGGCGACGGGGCCGCGGTTGCCCTCACGCACGCGGATCGCGGGGTGGAGGTGACCGTCGTCGACCGGCACGTCGAGGTCGACGACGCCGACGGCCGCCGCGCCGCCAACCATCCCCACCTGCGCCATGTCACCGCCGACCTCGACGAAGACTGGCTGCCGCAGGTGGGCACCCACCGCTACGAAACCGCCTTCGCGCTCGACGTGCTCGAGCACATGAAGTCGCCGGAGGAAACCGCCCGCCGCCTGTTCGCGGCCCTCGCTCCCGGCGGGAAACTCTACGCCAGCACGGGCAACATCTCGTTCTGGATCATCCGCGCCATGCACCTGATCGGCCATTTCAACTACGGCCGCCGCGGGATTCTCGACCTCACCCACACGCGCCTGTTCACGGTCCGGTCGTTTCAACGCCTGCTTCGGAATGCCGGATTCCGCATCGATCGCGTGAGCTGCTTCGGCCCCCCGCTCGGCGACCTCGCGGGCGGCGGCGGATTGCTCGGCTTCGTCGACCGGGTGTTTTACCGGCTCGCCCGCCTTTGGAAAGGGTTGTTCGGCTACCAGATCCTCATCGAGGCCACGCGTCCGGATTCGGTCGAATCGCTGATGCAACAAACCTTTCAGGACCGCCGGCCGCAGGAGCCCGGTCAAACCCGCAACCCGTTTCCCCACTCATGAGGCCCGCACCCGTCGATCCCGCCGATCTCAACCGGCCGGGCCAAGAGGCTGCCCATGAAACGGGCGTCCCGCGCACGACCTCACGCCTGCTCGCGCTGGCTGGCCTCGTGCTCGCAGGGGTGCTGATTGCCCTGCCACTCTGGAAGGTCGCCGCGCAGCACCTTGCGTCCCCGAACGTCTGGTTCGACGAGTCCGGCCAGTACTGGCTCGCCCTCGGCCTGCACCATTTCTCCGAACCCGGCGCCGAACCGGGCGGCTGGGCGAAGATCGTCGAGTACGGCCGGATCTTCAATTCCGACCCCGGCGCCTTCACGCTGCTCCTGCGAGGCTGGATCGGTGTCTTCGGATCGGGCCCGGCCGCCCTGAGGTCGTTGCCTTTCGCGTTCCTCGTACTCGCCTGCGTCCTCATCGCCTTGGCCGTGCGCCGCACGGGCGCCTCCTGGCCGCTGGCCGTCGTCGCCGCGGCCGCTCCACTCGGCTTTCCCATGCTGCTGCACTACGCGACGGAGCTTCGTGCCTACAGCATGGAGGTCTGCGCCGTGTCCTTTCTGTTTTTCGCCTCCGCGTGGACCGACGGCCGCTGGGATCCGAAGCGCGCCCTCGTGCTCGGACTCGCCGCGGCCGTGCTCGTCGCCTCGCGCTATTCGGCCTGGTTCTATGCGGCCGCCGCCTGCGCCGTCGCCCTTCTGCCGCTCAAGCCCTGGCCGCTCGCGCTGCGTCGCACGCTCGCCTTCGCCGGGCCGGTCACGCTTTCCGTCCTGCTTGGCTATGTTGTCTTTGCCCGGCTCCAAGCCGGCGGCTCGCACGAACCTCCCGCGTACGTGGTGGACTTTCTTCTGAAGGACAAGTCAGGGGAGCAGGCGCTTGCCTTGCTCAGGACGAACTTCCTCGGTCGCGAGGCCCTGCCGCTGACCGTCTTCCTCGTCGCCGCTCCGCTCTTTGTTTTCCTCGGCCCCCGCTCGCTCGCCGACTTCCGGGTCTTCGTGGGGCGAGCCTGGCTCTTCGCGTTTCTCTCGGTCGCCTTGGTCGGCGCCGCGTCGCTGGTTGGCAAGCTCCCCTGGGCTCTGCACACGCGCTGGTCGATCGGGTATCAGGCGCTGTCCGCCTGCTGCCTCGCCTTGGGGATCGTCGTGATCGTCCGCTGGTTCTCCGCCTTCCCGTTCAAGCGCCTTGCCGCGGCCGTCCAGGCCGTGTTGCTGACCGTCGCCGCCTGGGGTCTCTTCCAGGAGTCGGCCCGCGCCACGGAGCGGACCCGACCCTACTACGAGACCATCGCCGACCACTTCGCCACGCTCGCCGCGGAACGCGACCCGCGTTCGCTGCGCCTGTTCGTGCCGTCCAACGCCTCCCCCACGGTGCGATACCTGTGCGAGCGCGGACCTTTCCGCAACGTCTTCACCTACCCGGAGCACTTTCACTTCGAGACACCCGAGGAACTCGCAGCCGTCGCGCCCATTCCCGCCACCCGCTTCGACGTCGTCGTTCTCACCCATCACACCCTCGCCGACGGCTACATCGCCCGCGTCACCGAGGGCTCCGCGATGTTGCAAGGCGCCCCCCAACCTTCCTGCCTGCTTCTGCTCTCCCCATGACCTCCGCCCCTGCCCTTGACTGCGTTCTGGTCATGCCCGCCTACAACGAGGAGGGTTGCATTGCCTCCGTGATCCAAGCCTGGACGGCCGAGCTCGCACGTCACTGCAACGACCGGTTTCGCCTGATCGTTGTCAACGACGGCTCGCGCGACCGCACCGGCGCCATCCTCGACGAGGAAGCCGCCCGCAATCCCCGCCTGCGCGTCATTCATCAACCGAATTCCGGCCACGGGGGTGCCTTGCTGCACGGATACCGCGAGGCCATCAAAGAAGACGCCGCCTACGTCTTCCAGGTCGACTCCGACGACCAGTTCGTTCCCGAAGACTTCGTCCGGCTCTGGAACCTGCGGACCTCCTCGCCCTGCGTGCTCGGCAACCGCTCCGTCCGCCACGACAGTTTCCACCGGCTCGTGATCACACGGATCCTTCGCGTGGTCCTCTGGGGTCTTTATGGCCGGCGCCTGCGCGACGCCAACATCCCCTTCCGGCTGTTCGAGCGCCGCTTCCTCGCGGCCGCGCTCCGGCTGATTCCGGCCAACACCTTTGCGCCGAACATCTTTCTCGCCGTCATCGCCGCCCGGGCCGGTGCGAACCTTCACGACACACCCGTCACCCATCGGGACCGCCGCACCGGCACGGTCTCGATCGTGCGCTGGAAGCTCATCAAGGTTTGCTTCCGTTGCGTGGGCGAACTCCTCGCCTTCCGTCGCATCCTTGCCGAGGGCCTGCCGTCGGTGATGGCCGCCCTGCCCCCCGCTCCCTCATGGAATCCACCCGCTTCCTGATCCTTGGCGCCGGCCCGACCGGCCTCGGCGCCGCCCATCGGCTCAAAGAGCTCGGCGAAACGAGTTTCCTCGTGCTCGAACGAACCGCCCACGCCGGCGGCCTCGCCGCCAGCTTCGTCGACGCCCAAGGCTTCACCTGGGACATCGGCGGCCATGTGCAATTCTCGCACTATCGGTACTTCGACAACCTCATGGTCCACGCGCTCGGCGCCGACGGCTGGCTGCGCCACCAACGCGAATCGTGGGCCTGGATGAGCGGGCGCTTCGTGCCTTATCCGGTGCAGAACAACATCCGCTACCTGCCCAAGGAGCAGATGTGGGCCTGCCTCGACGGGATCATCACCGCCAATCTCCAGCGCGACGGCGCCAAACCCGCGAACTTCCGCGATTGGATCCTGTCGCGTTTCGGCCCCGGGCTCTCGGAGCTGTTCATGCTCCCCTACAACTTCAAGGTCTGGGCCTACCCCCCGGAGCAGCTTTCCCACTCCTGGGTCGGCGAACGCGTGGCCGTGACCGACCTCCGGCGCGTCTCGAAGAACATTCTCTTCGACCAGGACGACCTTTCGTGGGGCCCGAACAACACCTTCCAGTTTCCCCGCCACGGCGGCACGGGCTCGATCTGGACCAACGTTGCCCGCGGCCTCGGCGACGCCCACCTGCGTTACCACACCGACGTGGTTGCCATCGATACCGACCAGCGCGTCGCTCGCTGCCGCGATGGACGGGAGTTTCGCTACGAAACCCTCGTGAGCACGTTGCCCGTCGACGTGCTCACCCGCCTGCTCACGCCCGCCCAACCGGCGCTCGCCGCCGCCGTCGCACGCCTGAAGTACTCCTCGTCCAACATCGTGGGCCTCGGCCTGCGCGGCGCGCCGCCGCCCCACCTGCGGACGAAGTGCTGGATGTATTTCCCCGAGGCGGACTGCCCGTTCTATCGGACGACCGTCTTCTCGAACTACAGCCCGAACAACGTGCCCGACATCACGCGGTTCTGGTCGTTGATGACGGAAACGAGCGAATCCCCGCTCAAACCCGTCGACGCCGGCCGTCTCGTGGAGGACACAATCCAAGGCTGCCTCAACACAGGCCTGATCGCCGATCGCGCCGACGTCGTTTCGACCTGGACCTACCGAGCTGCGCACGGCTACCCGACGCCGACGGTCGACCGGGACGAGATCCTCCAGACCGTGCTGCCCGGACTCGAACAGCTTTCCATTTTCAGCCGCGGCCGATTCGGGGCCTGGAAGTACGAGGTAAGCAACCAGGACCACAGCCTCATGCAGGGCGTGGAGCTCGTGAACCAACTCGTCCTCGGCGTACCCGAGACCACGCTGCCCTTTCCCGAAGTGGCCAACGCCAACTGGGGCCGGCGCTGAGCGCAGCGCTGTCTCCTCGTTCTGGAGACAGCGCAAACCGCCCGGCACCCGTCAGGCTCAGGGCGTAATTCGCGCCGGGCGCCCTTCGGACCTGCCCCAGCGCACCCAGTGCATGAAGGCCCCGCGGCGGTCCGTGCCGAACACCGCCTGCAGGTCCGGGTTGAGCGCAATGTAGTCGTCCACCCGGAACACGTTGTCGAAGATCCGCGCCTCGTACACCCCGAAGAAGTAGTAGTGCAGGAACACCGTCGACTGGTACGTCCCCCACAC
>VFQQ010002561.1_pt1 | contig 19982 bp, 23 predicted proteins | sample 3512341 | NCBI WGS metagenome assembly VFQQ01 (sample SAMN10412373, study PRJNA504923) | tailings metagenome | isolation source: Relicate 2 Philex TSF1 revegetated site | place: Philippines: Tuba, Benguet | collected 2017-08-29 | reverse complement strand
ATGGGCTACAAGTTCCAGTTCATCACGCTGGCCGGCTTCCACAGCCTGAACTACGGCATGTTCGACCTCGCCTACGGCTACGCGCGCAACAACATGAGCGCGTTCGTGGAACTGCAGGAAAAGGAGTTCGCCGCCGCCGAGCGTGGATTCACGGCCGTGAAGCACCAGCGCGAGGTCGGCACCGGCTACTTCGACGCGGTGACGACGACGATCGAGCGCGACGCCTCGACGGCCGCGCTCAAGGGATCGACCGAGAACGAACAGTTCCTGGACGGCACCCATCACTGACACCGGGGCTCTGCCCCGAGGCCGCGAAGTCCGCTGGGCTTCGCGGCCTTTGTCATTCCCGGGAGCCAACCATGAAAAAGGGCGCATCCTCGCGGCGGCCTTGCTGCAGGCCCTCGCCGGCACGGCGCAGGCGCAGGCCGACACACCCGAGGCCCGTCGCACCGCAGCCAAGGCCCTGGTGCAGGTGATGGACGAACTCACCGGCCCCGAACGCATGATGGGCACGATGCGCGCCGCGGTGCAAGGCCCGCTGATGCAGCAGTTCCGCACATGTACCAGGCCATGACCAAGGTCTTCGTGGAGCGCTTCAGCCTGGCCGAGATCGAGGCGGCGCAGCGGCAGCTGGAGCAGGCAGGCATCGCGCCGCGGCGCAACTGAGTCCGCTCAGCCCGCCGCCCCGGCGCCGCGGGCGCGCCACTGCACGAGGCCAGCGAACAGGCCGGCCGACACCAGCATCGCACCGGCGAACAGCGGCGACACCAGGGCGCGCAACGCGGCGCCGAAGTCACGCAAGGCCCAGCCCGGCATGACGCTCAGCGCTTCCGAGGGCGGCGTGCCTGATTCGATCGTCATGCCTTGCCCGCTGGCGCCACCCAAGGCCTGGCCGGCGTGCACCAGCAGTTGCACCAGCAGATCCTGCAGCAGCGTCACGCCGAACACCCGCTGCAGCAGGTAGCCGCCCAGGCCAATGGCCACCACCAGCACCGGCAGGCCCCAGCGCTTGAAGGCGGCGTTGGCCAGCATGGCCAGCAGCAGCAGCGGCAGCAGCCACAGCAACAGCAGCGGCAGGCCGGCCATCAGCCGCAGCACGAGCGACAGGCCGGCCCCGAGCAGCGCTCCCCACGGCAGGGCGAACCACTCGGCCAGGCCCGCGAAGCGGCCCACCAGCAGCAGCGAGATCCCCAGGCCGCCGACGAAGCCCACCACCAGCGCAGCGGCCGGCACCAGCACCAGGTGCACGAGCACCGGCACCGCCAGGCTCGGCGCGTGGCCCACCGGGAGCGAGAGCCAGAACTCGATCGACCGGTCGCCGTGGTCGCGCCGCGGCATGCCGATCGTCATGAACAACGACACCACCCACAGCACCAGACACAGCAGGCTGGTGGTGGCGACGATGCTGACGAAAGCCATCAGCAGCGCGATCTCGGGCGGCGTGCGTTCGGCCACGTCGGCGCCGAGCTGGATCTCGGCGACGGCCAGCGGCAGCACGGCCAGCGCCAGCGGCACCAGCATCAGCAGCGCCCAGGCAAAGCGGTGCTGCAGCCATTCGCGCTGCATCAGCGGCAGCGCGGACTTGAAGGCGGCGTTCATCGAGCGGTTCTCCCTCGGTGTTCAGAAGTGCTGGCGGTCGAGCTCGGGCTTGCGGGTGAGCGCCACGAACAGGTCCACGAGGCTCGGGCGCACGCGCCGGCCCAGGGCCTGCACGTGGGCCGGCGGCTCGCCGTCGAAGAGCGACGCGCTGCCACCCTGCACGCGGTACTTCAGGAGCGGGTGCGCGGCGGCCATCTCGTCGGCCACCGCAGCGTCATGGCTCAGCGCCACGAAGCGGCGGTCCATGTCCTCCAGGCTGATCGACAGCACCAGCTTGCCTTCGTTGAGCATCAGCACGTCGGACAGCAGCGACTCGATCTCCTCGACCTGGTGCGTGCTGATCAGCACGCTGCGCTCGCCGTCGCACCACTCGTCGATGAGCATCTCGTAGAAGGCCTTGCGGCTGAGCACGTCCAGGCCGAGCGTCGGCTCGTCGAGGATCATCAGTTTCGCGTCGATGGCGGCGATGAGCGCCAGGTGCGCCTGCACCACCATGCCCTTGGACAGGGACTTCACGCGGTCCTCCAGCTTCACGCTCGTGCGGCGCAGCAGCGCGGTGGCGCGCTCGGCCGAGAACTTCGGGTGCAGACCGCTCATCAGCGTGATGAGGTCCTGCACACGCGCCCAGCGCGGCAGGATGGCCACGTCGGGGATGTAGCACACGTCCTGCAGCAGTGCCACGCGGTCGGCGCGCGGCTGGCGGCCCAGCACGTCGAGCGTTCCCTGGGGCGCGGCCAGGCCGACGAGCGCCTTCATCAGCGTCGTCTTGCCGGCGCCGTTGTGGCCGAGCAGGCCTACCACGCGGCCCTTGGGGATGGTGAAGCTCACGTCGTCGACGGCGCGCTTGCTGCCATACGCGACGCTGAGGTTGCGCGCGGTCACCAGCGCTTCGGGGTTGGCGGTGCTCATGCAGCACGCTCCTTGTTCGTGGAAGTCCAGTCGAGTTGTTCGGCACCGATGCCCAGGCGGCGCAGGCGTTCGCGCAGGCGCGGCCATTCGTCGTGCAGGAAGCGGTCGCGCTCGGCCTGGCGCAGCTTGTCGCGCGCGCCGGGCGTGACGAAGAAGCCGAGGCCGCGGCGGTTCTCCAGCAGGCCCTCGTCACCCAGCGCCTGCAGCGCGCGGTTCACGGTGAGCGGGTTGAGCAGGTGGCGGCTGGCCAGCACGCGCACCGAGGGCATGGCCTCGCCCTCGGGCGGGGTGCCGTCGAGCAGTTGCGCGGCCAGGAGGTCGGCCAGCTGCTGGTAGATGGGTTGGCGGTCGTCCCAGGTGGGCATCGGGAACCCCAGGGTGTGTTGCTGATGTAGCACACCATATCGCCGAGCCCACGCCGTCCCAAGCGGAGTGCGACCATCTGCACCGCCGCGCGACAGTCTGCAGCCGCGCGCACACTGGCCGGCGCTCGGTATGCTCCCGGCCCCATGCCCCGCCACCTGCTCACACCCGCGATGGCCGGCCTGCTCGACCGCATCCAGCGGGCGAAGCGGCCGCCACTGCACGCGCTGACGCCAGCGGATGCGCGTGCCGCCTACGCCGCCGGCGCCGAGGTGCTGGATCTGCCGCGTGCGCCGCTGGCGCGGGTGGAGGACCGCGAGTTGGCGGGCCGCCCGGCGCGGCTGTACGCCGCCGGCCCGGGCCTGCTGCCGGCACTGCTGTACCTGCACGGCGGCGGCTTTGTCATCGGCGGCCTCGACACGCACGACAGCCTGTGCCGCCAGCTGGCGCTGCGCAGCGGCCTGGCGGTGATCGCGCTCGACTACCGGCGGGCGCCCGAGCACCCGTTCCCGGCTGCGGTGGACGACACCTGGGCCGCGCTGCAGGCGCTGGTCGAGCAGCCCGCCGCACACGGCATCGAAAGCCTCACGGCCGTTGGCGGCGACAGCGCCGGTGGCACCCTCGCCACCGTGGCCGCGCTGCACGCACGTGACCGCGGCTGGTCCTTGGCCCTGCAGCTGCTGATCACACCCGGCACCACGGCCCACGCCGACACCGCCTCGCACAAGCTGTTCGGCAACGGCTTCCTGCTCGACGCCGCGACCATCGCCTGGATGTTCGACCACACGATCCCGCACCACCACCGCCGTGACTGGCGCTTTGCACCGCTGGAAGCCGAGGTCGACGATGTCGCGCCCGCGTGCATCATCCTCGCCGAGTGCGACCCGCTGCTCGATGAAGGCCTGGCCTACGCCGACAAGCTGCGCGCCGCCGGCGTGCCGGTGGCGCTGGAGCTGGCACGCGGCGTCACGCACGATTTCATCAAGATGGGCCGCATGCTGAAGGAGGCGCACACCGCGCTCGACTTCGCCGCAGCCGCGCTCAAGGAAGCCGCCACGACATGAACCGCTCCGAGTTCCGCTACTTCGAGACCCTGCGCGTGCGCTGGGCCGAGGTCGACATGCAGAAAATCGTCTTCAACGGCCACTACCTGATGTATGCCGACACCGCGGTGGCCGGCTACTGGCGTGCGATGGCGATGCCCTACCACGAGACGATGGAGCAGCTGCAGGGCGATCTCTACGTGCGCAAGGCAACCGTCGAGTACGAGGGCTCGGCGCGCTATGACGAGCGCCTCGAGGTGGGCGTGCGCACCGGGCGCATCGGCAACTCATCGATGGCGCTGGCCTTCGGCATCTTCCGGGGCGACAAGGCCCTGGTCCACGGCGAGTTGCTCTACGTCTTCGCCGACCCGGCCACGCAGACCAGCCGCCCGGTGCCGCAGCCGCTGCGCGAGGCGCTGCAGGCCTACGAGTCGGGGCAGCCGATGGTCGACGTGAAGGTGGGCCGTTGGGCCGAACAGGAGGCCGCGGCCATGCCGCTGCGGCACGCGGTGTTCGCCGGGGAGCAGGGCATCCCCGCGGAGCTGATGAGCGACGCGGCCGACGCCGGCGCGGTGCACGGCCTGGCGCTGAACCGCTTCGGCCTGGCCGTGGCCGCCGGGCGGCTGCTGCAGCCCGAGCCCGGCGTGGGCCAGATCGGCCGCATGGCCACGCATGCCGGCGTGCGCTCGGCCGGCGTGGGGCGGCAGGTGTTGGATGCGCTGCTGGCGGCGTCGAGGGCCCGCGGCGACCACGAGGTGCTGCTGCACGCGCAGATCGGCGCTGTGGCGTTCTACCGCCGTGCCGGCTTTGAGACCGAGGGGCCGGTGTACGAAGAGGCCGGCGTGTTGCACCAGACGATGCGCCGCCGCTGGTGAATCAGGCGGGCTCGAAGACCTCGGCGTGACGGCCCGCCACGGCCCAGGCTCCGAGCGCGGCCTGCGACCGTGTGATGCGCTCGCTGCAGCCGGCGGCGTCGAGGCCGGGGTAGATCTCCATCAGCGTCACGGCGCCATCGGTGTCCTCGACGCGGCGCTGCACGGCGGCTGTTTCCTCAAGCGTCGACTGGAAGCTGCGCACCGCGGCCAGTGCCGGTGCCAGATCGCGCGGCGCCACCTTCCAGTAGATGTAGAGCGAGCGCACCGCGGCGCTCACACGATGTCGTCGTCGATCGTGTAGGGCAGGGCGCCGAGCGTGAGCAGCGGGCCCTCCGGACCGCCGGCATGCAGCGTGCCGCCTTCCAGCGCCGAGAGTTTCAGCTCCGCCAGCGCCACCTCGCCCAAACCCGGCAGCGAGCCCGCGTTCACCACCATGCCGGCAGGCTGGCCGGGATCGGTGCTGGAAAACACCTCCTGCGCCGGCGCCAGCGCCACCGGCGACAGCAGCACCTGCGCGCGCCGCTTCGCCGTGCCGCGGAACTGGCTGCGTGCCACCACCTCCTGGCCCGGGTAACAGCCCTTCTTGAAGTGCACGCCACCCACCTGCTCGAAGTTGATCATCTGCGGCACGAACTGCTCGGCGGTGGCCGCCGCGATGCGCGCCACGCCGCTGGCGGCTTCGAGCCCGCGCCAGGTGGCTGGATCGAGCGCCGGCAGCGCCGGCAGGCCGTCACCCGCCCACAACCAGCGCTGCGTTCCGGCATCGGGCAGGCGCAGCAGCCAGGCGTTGCCGAGCGCCTGCGCTGAACCGGCCGGCGCACCCGCCGCATCACCCAGCGCCTGTGCAGCGGCAGCGCCGGCCAGGCCCCACAGCGGCAGCGCCGCGCTCGCATCGCTGAGCTTGCACTTGGCGCGCAGCACGAACATCGACAGCCGCTTGAGCGCGGCCGGCAGCAGGTCGGCGCTGCAGGCCAGCAGCACGTCCTCCGGCCCGTCACGCCAGACCACGAAGGTGGCCAGCAGCCGCCCCTTGGCCGAACACCACCCCGCCAGCCGCGCCTGCCCGGGCTGCAGGTGCTCGATGTCCTGCGTGAGCTGGCTGTGCAGGAAGCTGCGTGCATCAGGGCCGCTGGCGCGGATCAGGCCCCAGTCTTCGAGGCGGGTTGCGCCCTGTGCTTCGGGATGTGGCGCGGGCAAGGCAGTGCTCATGCGGCAATTATCATGACCACCGCAAAACGACGACGTGGTTGGGGACAGGTGGCTTGATGCGGTGGCTGGCGTGGCTGGTGGGTCTGGTGCTGCTGGCGGGTGCAGCCGCAGCAGGTGCCGCGTGGTGGTGGTTGGACAGGCCCTTGCCGCTGGCTGCGGCGTCTGTCGAGCTCTCGATCGAACCCGGCACCACGCCGCGCGAGGTGGCGCAGGCCTGGGTCGATGCCGGCATCCGCACCCCGCCGCGGCTGCTCTACGAATGGTTCCGCTTCTCGGGCCACGCGCGCCGCATCCGCGCCGGCAGCTACGAGGTGGGCGAGGGCATCACGCCCCGCACGCTGCTGGGCAAGCTGGTGCAGGGCGACGAGACACGCGAGCAGGTGCGTTTCATCGAAGGCTGGACCTTGCGCCAGCTGCGCGCCGAGCTCGCCAAGGCCCCGCACCTCAAGCCCGCCAGCGCGGGCCTGAGCGACGAGCAGCTGATGGCGGCCATCGGCGCGCCCGGTGTGCCGGCCGAAGGGCGCTTCTTCCCCGACACCTACGTCTACAGCCGCGGCGTGAGCGACCTCACCGTGCTGCGCCGCGCCCACCGCACGATGGAGGCCAGGCTCGCCGAAGCCTGGGCCGACCGGCTTTCCGACACACCGCTGAAGACACCCGACGAAGCGCTGACGCTGGCCTCCATCGTCGAGAAGGAAACCGGCCTCGCATCCGACCGCGGCCAGATCGCCGGCGTGTTCACCAACCGCCTGCGCATCGGCATGCCGCTGCAGACCGACCCGAGCGTGATCTACGGGTTGGGCGAGAGGTTCGACGGCAACCTGCGCAAGCGTGATCTGCTGGCCGACGGCCCCTACAACACCTACACACGCGGCGGCCTGCCGCCCACGCCCATCGCGCTGCCGGGCCTGGCCTCGCTGCGCGCCGCCGTGCGCCCGCAGCCCACGAAGGCGCTGTACTTCGTGGCCAAGGGCGACGGCAGCAGCGCCTTCAGCGAGAACCTCACCGATCACAATCGTGCGGTGAACAAATACCAGCGCGGCGGGTCGTGAAGAGACCGGGCCGCTTCATCACCGTCGAAGGCATCGACGGCGCCGGCAAGAGCACGCACCTCGATGCGATGGCCTCGTGGCTGCGCGACCACGGCCACCGCGTGCTGCTCACGCGCGAGCCCGGCGGCACGCCGCTGGCCGAGACGTTGCGCGGCCTGGTGCTGCACGAGCCGATGGAGCCGCTGACCGAAGCGCTGCTGGTGTTCGCGGCGCGGCGTGATCACCTCGTGCACCACATCCTGCCCGCGCTGGAACGCGGCGAGACCGTGCTGTGTGACCGCTTCACCGACGCCACCTTCGCCTACCAGGGTGGCGGGCGCGGCTTCGATCGGGCGGTGCTGTCGCAACTGGAAGCCTGGGTGCAGCAGGGCCGCCAGCCCGACCTCACGCTGTGGTTCGAGCTGCCGCCGCAGCAGGCCGCCGAACGCCGCGCCGCGGTGCGCTCGCCGGACCGTTTCGAGGCGCAGGACGAGGCCTTCTTCGAGCGTGTGCACGCCGGCTACGCCGCGCGCGCCGCCGCCGACCCGGCGCGCTTCGTGGGCATCGATTCACGCCAGGACAAGGCGCAGGTGTGGGCGCAGGTGCGCGCTGCGCTGCAAAGCCGGGGTTTCGCGCGGCCATGAGCGCTCACCCGTCGATCACGGTGGGCGAGGGTGGCGACCTGCCCCTGCCCTGGCTGGCCGAACCGCTGGCCCAGGTGCTGGCCACCCAGCGTGGCCACGCGCTGCTGGTGCAGGGCCACCCCGGCGCCGGCGTGCTGCCCTACGTGGCCACCCTGGCGCAGGCCTGGCTGTGCGAAAGCGACGGCCCGCGCCAACCTTGTGGCCGCTGCGGCAGCTGCAGGCTCGTCCAGGGCAGGCTGCACCCCGATCTGCAGATGCTGCTGCCCGAAGCACTGCGCCGCGAACACGAATGGCCGCTCAAGGGCGACAAGGCCGATGCCGACGACAGCAAGCGCAAGCCCAGCCGCCAGATCCGCGTCGACGAGGTGCGCGACGCCATCGACGCCGTGCAGCGCACCAGCGCCCGCGGCCGTGGCAAGGTCGTCGTGCTGCACCCGGCCGAGGCGCTGAACCTGCAGGCGGCCAATGCGCTGCTGAAGACGCTGGAAGAACCCCCCGAGGGCACGCGCCTGGTGCTGGCCACGGCCGATGTGTCGCTGCTGCTGCCGACCATCCGCAGCCGCTGCCAGCAGGTGCTGCTGCGGCCGCCGCCGGCGGAGGCTGCCGTGGCCTGGCTGGCCGCCCAGGGGCAACGCGAACCCGAGGTGCTGCTGGGGGCCGCCGGCGGCCTGCCGCTGGAAGTGGCTGCACTGGCCGCCGTGGGCCTGGACGCCGCGCGCTGGCGCGCCCTGCCCAGGGCCTTGGCAGCCGGGCAGGCCGGGGCGCTGCAAGGCCTGCCGCTCCCACGCGCCATCGACGTGCTGAGCAAGCTCTGCCACGACGCGATGGCCATGTCGGCCGGGGGCAGCGGGCGCTACTTCCCGGCCGACAGCCTGCCGCCGCCGTCTTCACTGGCTGCGCTCGCCGACTGGTCACATGAACTCGCCCGTGTGGCGCGGCATGAAGAGCACCCGTGGAACGAGCCGCTGATGCTCGACGCGCTGGTGGCGGCCGCGGCCCGTGCATTGCGCCCGGTCGAGGGGCGTGGTGCCGCGGCCCGCTTCGTTACACTGCAAGCATGAACGAAAAGGCACCTGCCGCCCCCTCCACACGCGCCGGCGGCCTCGGGCCGCCCGTGTTGCCCGGGGGCGCTGGCGCAGCGGGTGCCGCGGCTGCCAACCGGCCGAGCGTCATCCAGTTGGTGTTCCGCGAGAAGGGCGCGCTCTACGCCGCGTACATGCCGCTGCTCACCGATGGGGGCCTCTTCGTGCCCACCACGCGCGAGTACAGGCTCGGCGAGGACATCTACCTGCTGCTCTCGCTGCCCGACGACCCGCAGCGCTTCCCGGTGGCCGGCAAGGTGGCCTGGATCACGCCGCCCAACACCTCGGGCGGCCGCACCCAGGGCGTGGGCGTGCGCTTCCCGAACGACGAGAAGTCGCGCCAGCTCAAGATCAAGATCGAGGAGATCCTGGGCACCAGCATCTCCTCCTCCAAGCCCACGCAGACGCTGTAAGCGCGCGGCGGCGTGCGCCGCCATCGGGCTCCTGCTTCGTGTACGTCGATTCCCACTGCCACCTCAGTTTCGAAGGGCTGCACGAGCGCATCCCCGAGATCCGCGCCGAGATGGCGCGCGCCGGCGTCGACCGCGCGCTGTGCATCTGCACCACGCTGGAGGAGTTTCCGCGTGTGCACGCGCTGGCCACGGCGCACGACAACTTCTGGTGCAGCGCCGGCGTGCACCCGGACACCGAAGGCCTCGAGGAGCCCACGCTCGAAGGCCTGCTGGCGCTGGCGCGCCTGCCGCGCGTGGTGGCCATCGGTGAAACCGGCCTGGACTACTACCGCCTCAACGGCCGCACCGTGGCCGACATGGCCTGGCAGCGCGAACGCTTCCGCACGCACATCCGCGCTGCGCGCGAAAGCGGCCTGCCGCTGGTGATCCACACCCGCAGCGCCAGCGAGGACACGCTGGCGATCCTGCGCGACGAGATCCGCCACGGTGGCCCTGGCAGCGTGAAGGGCGTGTTCCATTGCTTCACCGAAACGCAGGCCGTGGCCGACGCGGCGCTGGAGCTCGGCTTCTACATCTCGTTCTCAGGCATCCTGAGCTTCCGCAACGCGGTGGAACTGCAGGCCGTGGCGCGGCGTGTGCCGCTGGAGCGCTGCCTCGTCGAAACCGACAGCCCCTACCTGGCCCCGGTGCCGCACCGCGGCAAGACCAACCAGCCGGCCTGGGTGGTGCATGTGGCGGAAACGCTGGCGCGGCTGCAGGGCCGGCCGGTGGAGCAGGTGGCCGAAGCCACCAGCCGCAACTTCGAGCGCCTTTTCGACCGTGTCATCACAACATGACAAACAGCTTCAGGTTTGCGCTCTATCTATTTGCCGTGATTTGGCTTTCTCCTGCGTTCGCCGACACGCAGGGTGACCTGTTCAAGGCTGCCAGCCTCGACAACGCGCGCTGGGTGCGGCAACTGCTGGCCGACGGCGCCGACCCGAACGCCGTGGATGCCAACGGCCAGACCCCCCTGGCGCTGGCCCTGCGCGAAAACGCCAAGGCCGCGGCCGAAGCGCTGATCGCCCACCCGAAGCTGGCCGTGGACGCGACCAACGCCGCCGGTGAAACCGCGTTGATGCTGGCCTGCCTGCGCGGCCAGGTCGAAGCCGCGCAGCAGCTGGTGGCGCGTGGCGCCGCGGTGAACCGCGGCGGCTGGACGCCGCTGCACTACGCGGCCTCGGGTCCGGAGCCCCGGCTGGTGGCCTGGCTGCTCGACCGGGGGGCCACGATCGACGCACCGTCGCCCAACCGCAGCACGCCGCTGATGATGGCCGCGCGCTACGGCGCCGCCGACAGCGCCGACCTGCTGCTGGCCCGCGGCGCCAACGCCAGGCTGCGCAACGACCGCGACCTGAGCGCCGCCGATTTCGCCCGCGCGGCGGGCCGCGAGGCGCTGGCGGCGCGCATCGAAGCGGCATCCCTCCGGTAGGGGAGCGCCCGAGCGTGTCGGAAATCATCCGACAAGCGCTTTGGCGCCGCGCGCACTACCCGGCCCCTTGAGCGGCGCGTAGAGTTGCCGACAAGGGCTGGATCACGGCCTTTGTAGGAGCCCCGCGATGAGCCAACTTGCCACGGTCAGCAATCCTTTCCTCCTGATGGTCAACCCCGAAGTGGTGCTGGCCGCCGTGGAGAAGTCGGAGCGCCTCGGTGCCCTGAACCGCCACCTGTGCCGCCCGCTGGATCGTCAGCAAGCGCCCGGCAACGGCAAGCCTGCCGCCAGCGCGGAAGCCGATCGTGAGATCGACGCGGCGGCCGACGAGGAGCCCGGCGAAGCGGTCTGATTCTGCTGCTGCAGGGTTTCAAGCGCCCGGGGCGTTCTGCTCGATGGGCGCTTTTGCTCAGGTCTTGATAGCGCACGATGTATATTATGTTAAATACATGCGATGCCGTCGCCAGACACAATCCCCGCCCATGCAACCAGCCAACGAAACCCTGGAACAGGCGCGCGAGCGCAACGTGCGCGACGCGCTGGCCGAAGACATCGGCCGTGCCGACTGGACAGCACTGCTGGTACCGGCCGGCAGCCGCGTGCGCGCACACGTTGTCGCCAAGGAAGCCGCCGTGCTGTGCGGGCGTGACTGGTTCGACCGCTGCCTGCTCACGCTCGACCCCATGGCCAGCATCGACTGGGCCGTGCCCGAGGGCGAGGCCTTCGCGGCCGGCACCGTGGTCTGCCGCATCGGGGCAGATGCACGCGCACTGCTCAGCGCCGAACGCCCGGCGCTGAACTTCCTGCAGATGCTCTCGGCCGTGGCCACCACCACACGCGCCTACGCCGACGCGGTGGCCGCAGCCGCCACCAACCCGCGCTGCCGCGTGCTCGACACCCGCAAGACGCTGCCGGGCCTGCGCCATGCGCAGAAGTACGCGGTGCGCGTGGGCGGCGGCGCCAACCAGCGGCTGGCGCTGTGGGACGGCATCCTGATCAAGGAGAACCACATCGCAGCCGCCGGTGGCATCGCACCCGCGCTGGCCAACGCGGCGGCGCTGAACGCCGGCGTCCCGGTGCAGATCGAGGTCGAGTCGCTGGCCGAACTGCAGCAGGCGCTGGCCGCCGGTGCCACCAGCATCATGCTTGATGACTTCAGCCTGGAAGACATGCGCGAGGGCGTGCGCCTCACCGCGGGCCGTGCCGTGCTGGAGGTCTCGGGCGGCGTCGATCTGCAGGCCATCGGCGCCATCGCCGCCACCGGCGTGGACCGCATCTCGGTGGGCAAGCTCACCAAGGACATCCGCGCCATCGACTTCTCGATGCGCGTGCTGGCCTAGGCCGGCTTGTCGTACTGCGCCAGCGCACGCTCGAGTCGCTGCCGCACCGCGGCCACCAGTGGGGCGGGGGAGACCACCCTCACCTCCTCGCCCTGGCGCAGGATGTCCATCACCAGCTCGGTCGCGTCGGCATAGGGCACGCGCATCTCCCAGCGGCCGTTGGCGAGCCAGCGGCCCTGCTGCTGCGGGTGCCATTCCTCGCGGCTGGCCCATTGCGCGGCCTGGGCGTCGAACCGCAGCACCGCCCAGTGGCGGCGGCCGCCCGCGTAGATGCCATAGCCGGCGTCCATGGCCGCTTCCACATCGGCCAGCGGCAGCTCCTGCGCGGGTTGCTCCAGCAACTGCGCCTGCTCGATGGCGTCGAGCGCAAAGCGGCGCAGGCCGTTCACGCGGTGGCACCAGGCGTCCAGGTACCAGGTGTTGCGGTAGTGCACCAGGCGCTGCGGCGACACGTCGCGCTCGCTCACCTCGCGCCGCCCGCGCGTGAGGTAGCGCAGGTGCAGGCGTCGGCGCTGCATCAGCGCCGTGCTCACCAGCTCGAAGAAGCGCGTGGGCACAGGGCGGCGCAGCGCGCTGATGACCTTCACGCGCTCAACCACGCGCTGCGCCGCTTCGGCGCCCTCGCCGCGCCCCAGCATCTGCTGGATGCGGTCGAGCAGCGGCTGCAGGTGGCGGCTGAGCAGGCCGGCGCTGTCGAGGCTGGCGAAGAGCTGTTGCGCCGTCAGCAGCGAGTACAGCTCGGTTTCGCTGAACCACAGCCCCGGCAGCTCCTGCCGGCGCTCGGCGGCGCGGCCGGCTGGCGGCGTGGCGAAGCGGTAGCCGTTGAGATCGCGGTCGTACTCGATGGGCGCGCCCAGGCGGCTGCGCAGGTACTCCAGATCGCGTTTCAGCGTGGCACGCGACACCTCCAGCTCTTCCAGCAGCGCCGCGAAGCTCACGTGCCCGCGTGAGCGGATGAGCCCCTCGATGCGGTACAGGCGCGCGGTGTTGTGCCCCGCCATCAGCTCAGGCCCACCACCTGCCCTGCCTCGTCGATGTCGATGCGTTCTGCCGAAGGTACCGCCGGCAGCCCCGGCATCGTCATCACGTCGCCGCAGATCATCACCACGAAGCCGGCACCGGCCGCCAGCCGCACCTCGCGCAGATCGAGCACATGGCCGCTCGGCGCGCCGCGCAGCTTGAGGTTGCTGGAGAAGCTGTACTGCGTCTTGGCCACGCAGATCGGCAGGCTGCCGTGGCCAGCGTCCTGCAGGCGCTGCACCTCGGAGCGCACGGCAGGCGTGGCGCGCACCTCGGCGGCACCGTAGGTGCGCTGGGCCAGCGTCACCAGCTTGTCCCACAGCGGCTGCGCCACGTCGTAGGCGAAGCGCAGCTTCGAAGGCTGCTCCGCCAGGCGTGCCACCTCGTGCGCCAGGGCCTCTGCGCCGGCGCCGCCTTCGGCCCAGTGGCGCGCCGTGTGCACGGCCACGCCGAGGCGGCCCACCTGGTGGCGGATCAGCGCGTGTTCGGCCTCGGTGTCGCTGGCGAAGTGGTTGATGCTCACCACGCAAGGCAGGCCGAAGACCTCGCGCAGGTTGTGCAGGTGCCGCTGGAGGTTGGCCATGCCACGTTCCAGCGCAGGCAGGTCCTCGCGCACCAGGTCGGGCAGCTCGATGCCGCCGTGGTACTTCAGCGCCCGCACGGTGGCCACCACCACCGCGCAGGCCGGCGCCAGGCCGCTCTTGCGGCACTTGATGTCGATGAACTTCTCGGCGCCCAGGTCGGCGCCGAAGCCGGCTTCCGTCACCACGTAGTCGGCCAGCCGCAGCGCGGTGCGCGTGGCGATCACGGAGTTGCAGCCGTGTGCAATGTTGGCAAAGGGCCCACCGTGCAGCAGCGCCGGGTTGTGCTCCAGCGTCTGCACGAGGTTGGGCGCCAGCGCTTCCTTCAGCAGCACCGCCATCGCGCCGTGCACTTTCAGGTCGCTTGCCAGCACGGGTTTGCGGGCGCGGGTTTCGGCCACCACGATGCGGCCGAGGCGCTCCTTCAGGTCGGCCAGCGAGGTGGCCAGGCACAGGATCGCCATCACCTCGCTGGCCACGACGATGTCGAAGCCGTCTTCGCGCACGTAGCCGTTGGCCGGCCCGCCCAGGCCCACGGTGATGTGGCGCAGCGCGCGGTCGTTCATGTCCATCACACGCCGCCAGCGCACGCGGCGGGTGTCGATGTCGAGCTGATTGCCGTGGTGCACGTGGTTGTCCAGCGCCGCGGCCAGCAGGTTGTTGGCCAGCGCGATGGCGTGGAAATCGCCGTTGAAGTGCAGGTTGATGTCGTCCATCGGCACCACCTGCGCGCGGCCGCCGCCGGTGGCGCCGCCTTTCATGCCGAACACGGGGCCCAGCGAGGGTTCGCGCAGCGCGATGACGGTCTTCCTGCCAATGCGGTTGAGCGCGTCACCCAGGCCCACGGTGGTGGTGGTCTTGCCCTCGCCCGCCGGCGTGGGGCTGATCGCGGTCACCAGCACCAGCCTGCCTTCGCGCTGGCCTTGCAACGACTGCACGAAGGGCAGCGCCAGCTTGGCCTTGTGGTGGCCGTAGGGGATCACATGCTCTTCGGGAATCGCCAGCCGCTCGCGGGCCAGGTCGGTGATGCGGCGCAGCGGCGTGGCGCGGGCGATCTCGATGTCGCTCTGGGGCATGGTGTCTCCGGTACGGCTGGAGCGGGCCATTGTGCAGGCTCGGTCCAGAATGGCTGCGCGATGGAACAGCCCTCTCTCTTTGGCGCCGACACCGAGCCGCGGCCTGCCGCGGGCCGGGTAAAGCCGGTGCAGCTGCCGGCCGAAGTGCATGAGCTCGCGGCACGGCTGGCCGAGCGCTGGGGCGGACGCCTCTTCCTCGGCACCTCGTCGTGGCATTTCCCGGGCTGGGCCGGGCTCGTGTGGGACCGCGAATACCCCGAGGCCACGCTGAGCAGGCAGGGCCTCGCGGCGTACGCGCAGCACCCGCTGCTGCGGACGGTGAGCCTGGACCGTGCCTTCTACCGCCCGCTCGACGCAGCCACCTACCGCCGCCTGGCTGCGCAGGTGGGCGAGGACTTCCGCTTCCTCGTCAAGGCACCTTCCGCCGTGAGCGACGCGGTGCTGCGCAGCGAAGGCAGCGGCGCGCCGATGGAACCCAACCCGCTCTTCCTCGAGCCGCAGGCCGCACTCGACCTGTGTGTGAGGCCAGCCCTCGAGGGCCTGGGCGGCAAGCTCGGCGTGCTGGTGTTCCAGGTCTCGCCGCTGCCGCGGCGCTGGCTGCAGCCCGACGCGCTGCTGCAGCCGCTCGAAGCGCTGTGGCGGGCAGTCGTTCCCGCGCTGCCGACCACCGTGCGCGTGGCGCTGGAGCTGCGCGACGCGGCCACGCTCACGCCTGCGCTGGCGGCGCTGCTGAAAGCCCACGGCGTGGCCTGGTGCCTGGGCCTGCACGACCGCATGCCGGCCATCGACGACCAGCTGCCGATGCAACGCGCGATGTGGCCCGGTGACCTCGTCTGCCGCTGGAACCTGCAGCGCGGCCTGCGCTACACACAGGCCAAGGCGAGCTGGGAGCCCTTCGACCGCCTCCAGGGGCCCGACCTGCCGACCCGCGCCACGCTGGCCCGCGTGCTGCGCGGCACGCTCGGCGCCGGCCACAGCGCTTTCGTCGTCATCAACAACAAGGCCGAAGGCTCGGCGCCGCTGTCGGTGCTGGAACTGGCCCGCCTGCTGCTCGCCTGAAAGCCTGTCCGCACTGTCCGCCGGACTGTCCGCGGACAGGCGCCGCCGCCCGGCCCGCACACGCAAGTGCTTGATCTGCAAGGCCCGGCGCGTTGCCGGCGCGTGGGCACGGCAGTTGCACAACCGAGGGCGTGGACAACCGCACCGCCCCATGATCCGCGACACCTCGGCGCAAGACCGCCCCATTGCACCGGCGCCCGGCTGGCGCCGCCGCTGGCCCCTCTTGGTGGGCGCCGCCGTGGCGCTGGCACTCGGCGCCTGGGCGCTGCCGCAGCTCAGCACGGGCCTGGCCAGCCAGCGCTCCTTCAGCCAGGCGCGCCTGACCATCGCCGAGGTCGAACAGGGCAGCCTCGTGCGCGACGTGGCCGGTGAAGGCAAGGTCGTGGCGGCCGTCAGCCCCACGCTCTACGCCGCCAACGCCGGCACCGTCACGCTGCTGGTGCAGGCCGGCGACACGGTGAAGAAGGGACAGCCGCTGCTGCGCATCGCCAGCCCCGAGCTGGCAGCCCGCCTGGCGCAGGAGCGCAGCAATGCCGACGCGCTGAAGAGCGAATCGTTGCGCGCCGAAGCCGACGCCCGCCAGCAGCGCGCACAGGCGCAAGGCAACCTCGACACCGCCGCCATCGCGCACAAGACCGCGGTGAACGAACTGGCGCGCCAGACGCAGGCCTTCGAGGCCGGCGCCACCGCCGGCGCGCAGGTCGACCAGGCACGCGACGCCGTGGCCCGCGCCCAGGTGGCGCTGAAGCAGGCGCAGGACCTGCTGGGGCTGCGCGACGACGCCGCCAGGTTCGAGCTCCAGGCCAAGCGCCAGGCCTGGGAACGCCAGCAGCTGCAGGTGCAGGACCTGGAGCGCCAGCAGGCCGAGCTGGAAGTGCGCTCGCCGGTGGATGGCCAGGTGGGCCAGCTCTTCGTCAGCGACCGCATGGCCGTGGCGCGCGACGCCAGGCTCGTCTCGGTGATCGACCTTTCGCAGCTGGAAGTGCAGATGCAGGTGGCCGAAAGCTTCGCCCGCGAACTCGCGCCCGGCATGCCCGGCGAGATCAGCGGCAACGGCCAACGTTGGGCCGCGCGCGTGAGCGCGGTGTCGCCCGAGGTCGTCAACAACGAGGTCGCGGCGCGTCTGCGCTTCGACGGCGCGCTGCCCGAGCAGCTGCGCCAGAACCAGCGCCTGGCCGTGCGTGTGCTGCTGGACAAGCGCGAGAACGTGCTCACCGTGGCACGGGGCAGCTTCGTCGACGAAGGCGGCGCTCGCGTGGCCTGGGTGCTGAAGGACGGCCGCGCCGAACGCCGCGCCGTGCGCCTGGGCGCCCAGAGCCTGGCCAAGGTCGAGGTGCTCGAAGGCCTGCAAGCCGGCGAGCGCGTGGTGATCTCCGGCGCCGAGAACTTCGGCAATGCCACGGTCGTGACGATCGCTCCTTGATGAACCTGAAGGGAACTTGAGCCATGCTGAAGATGGAATCGCTCGCCAAGGTCTACCGCACCGAGATGGTCGAGACCTTCGCCCTGCGCAACTTCAACCTCGAGGTGAAGCCGGGCGAGTTCGTGGCCGTCACCGGGCCTTCGGGTTCGGGCAAGACCACCTTCCTCACCATCGCCGGCCTGCTGGAGGCCTTCAGCAGCGGCCGCTACGAGCTCGACGGCGTCGACGTGAGCCGCATGGGCGACGACGAGCGTTCGCGCATCCGCAACCAGAAGATCGGCTTCATCTTCCAGGCCTTCAACCTGATCCCCGACCTGAGCGTGCTCGACAACATCGAGGTGCCGCTGCGCTACCGCGGCCTGGCCGGCGCCGAGCGCCGCCAGCGTGCCACCGAGGCGTTGGCGCGTGTGGGGCTGTCGGCGCGCGCCAAGCATTACCCGAACGAACTCTCCGGCGGCCAGCAGCAGCGTGTGGCGATCGCGCGGGCACTGGCCGGCCAGCCCAAGCTGCTGCTGGCCGACGAGCCCACCGGCAACCTCGACAGCCAGATGGCACGCAGCGTGATGGAGCTGCTGGAAGAGCTGCACCGCGAGGGCTCGACCATCGTGATGGTCACGCACGACCCGCAGCTGGCAGCGCGTGCGCAGCGCAACGTGCATGTGATCGACGGCCAGGTGGTGGACATCGCCGCCGAACTGCGTTTGGACCCTGCCCTGCTGCGCGGCCAGGCCGCTGCTGCCTGAGCCTGGCCGACATGCCCTTGAAGCTCACCGCCGCGCTGCGCTGGTTGCACCAGCGCCGCCACCTGCTGGCGGCGCTGGCGGTGATGGTGCTCGGCCTGCTGCTGTCATGGCCGGCTGCGCGCGCCGCCGAGGCCCAGAACCTGCTGCAGGTCTACGACCAGGCGCGTGCCGCCGATCCGCTGCTGGCCGCCGCGGCGGCACAACGCGGCGCGCAGCGCGAAGCCACCACGCAGGCGCGGGCACGGCTGCTGCCGCAATGGCAGCTCAGCGGTACCGACAGCCGCGCGCAGGACAGCGGCAGCCGCAGCCATGAACTGGGCTCCAACCTCACGCAGGTGCTGTTCGACCTGGGCCGCCTGCGCACGCTGGACGCCGAACGCACGCTCGAGTCGGCCCAGGAAGCACGCGTGCGCGCAGCCGAGCAGGCGCTGGCCGCGCGCGTGGCGCGGGCCTACTTCGGCGTGCTCTCGGCGCAGGCTGCGCTGGCCACCGCCGCGGTGAACGAACACACGCTGGCCATGCAGGCGCAGCAGGCGCAGTCGCGCTTCGAATCGGGCCTGGCGGCGCTGGTGGACGTGGAACAGAGCCGCACCTACCACGCGCTGGCCCGTGGCAACACCGTGCAGGCCCGGCAGGCGTTGGCCGATGCGCGCGCCGCGCTGGCCCAGATCACCGGCCGCGCACCGGGCGCGCTGAAGCCGCTGGCCGCCGCGTTGCCGGCTGTGCCGCCGCAGCCGGCCGACGCTGCAGCCTGGATCGAGCGCGCGCAACAAGGCAACCCCAACCTGCAGGCGCTGGCGCTGGCACTGGACGCCAGCGAGCGCCGCATCGGCGCCGCCCGCGCCGCGCATGGGCCCAGCCTCAGCGCCAGCGTCGACACCCGCATGGCCGGCGGCCCCGCGATCGCCGAGGCCGAACGCGGCCGCAGCAACACGTTGGTGGCCGTGCGCCTGACCGTGCCCTTGTTCGCGGGCGGCGCCACGGAAAGTGGGGTGCGCCAAGCGGCCTTCCAGCGTGACGCAGCCCGCGAGGAACTCGAAGCCGCCCGCCGCGCGCTGACCCGCGAAACCCAGGCCCAGCACGAAGCGGTGCTGGCCGGCGTGGCCCTGCTCGAGAGCACCGCCGCAGCGGTCGCCGCCGCCGACCGCGCCCTCGCCGCCATGCGCACCGGCCAGGCCCTGGGCACGCGCAGCAACACCGACCTGCTGCTGGCCATCCAGAACCAGGCTGCCGCACGCAATGCCCACGACCAGGCCCGCCATGGCTACGTGCTGGCGAGGCTGCTGCTGCAGCAGGCCGCCGGCAGCCTGGGCCTGCCCGAACTCACCGCCGTGAACGCCCTGCTCGACCAGGAGACCGCCGATGCTGCTGCACTACCTTGACCTCGCGCGCCGCAGCTTCCGCAGCGCCCGTGCCCTGAGCCTGCTGATGGTGCTGGCGCTCGGCCTCGGCATCGGTGCCGCGATGACCACGCTCACCGTCTACCACGTGCTCTCCGGCGACCCGATCCCGCACAAGAGCGCGCGCCTCTTCGACGTGCAGCTCGACGCCGAGGACATGGTCGGCTACCGCCCCGGCGAAGAGCCCACGCTGCAGCTCACGCGTTTCGACGCCGAGGCGCTGCTGCGCGACAAACGCGCCAAGCGCCAGGTCATGATGAGCGGCAGCTTCCTGCCGGTGCAGACCGACGCCCCCGGCATCAAGCCCGCCTACGAAGGCGCCCGCTTCACCACCAGCGACTTCTTCGCCATGTTCGACGCGCCCTTCCTGTTCGGCGGCGGCTGGGACGCCAAGGCCGACGCCGACAGCGCGCGCGTGGTGGTCATCTCCAAGGAGCTCAACGACAAGCTCTTCGCCGGTGAGAACAGCGTCGGCCGCGAGATCCTGGTGCGCCGCGAGACGCTGCGCGTGATCGGCGTGCTGGCGCCGTGGCGGCCCTCGCCGCACTACTTCGACACCACGCTCGGTGCCTACGCCAAGCCGGCCGATGTGTACATGCCGATGTCCACCGCACTCGGCTTCAAGCTCGGCACCGCCGGCAACATGACCTGCTGGGCCCGCGGCGGTGGTGTGGCCGGCCCGCGCGAGCTCAACGCACCCT
>VFQQ010002560.1_pt1 | contig 20001 bp, 39 predicted proteins | sample 3512341 | NCBI WGS metagenome assembly VFQQ01 (sample SAMN10412373, study PRJNA504923) | tailings metagenome | isolation source: Relicate 2 Philex TSF1 revegetated site | place: Philippines: Tuba, Benguet | collected 2017-08-29 | reverse complement strand
CATGCCGCCTGGCTTGGCATGCCATCGCCGCGCTGAATGGTGCACAGGCAGCGGCAACCAGCAGCACATGGCAGCTGGCGGCGCACACAAACCAGCCCTGGCGGCAGCAGCATGGAGCTTTGGGCAGGGGGCGGAGCAAGCAGCGTTGCAGGGAGCCAAGCAGCGCGGCAGGCTGGCAGCCCACTAGGCATGGGAGCGAGCAGCTGCAGCTGTGCTGTGCGCCTTAAGCGCCACGCAGCACAGCAGGCCACCTGAGCCGAGCTGCAGCCGTGGCCTGGGAGTGCTGCCGCGGGTCAACAGCAGCAGCAGCAACAGTAGCAACAGCAGTCGATGCCCAGCAGGCGCAGCTGAAGCAGCCGACGTGGCGCACCTTGCAGCGCGGCGGCCGAGGAGCGGCGCCCACTCAGCCGGGCAGCGGCAGCCATGCTTGGGCCAGCCAGCTGCACACTTTTTGCTGCCCTCTCTTGCTGCCCTTTCTGCTGCCCTCTTTCTGTGTGTCCAGCTACGAACCCCGCCTCACCCACGCCCGCCTCGCCACGCTCTGTCCGCCTCCCGCAGGGCCCCCAGCCGGATCCTGTGGCGCACCGTGCGCGGCATGATCCCGCACAAGACCCCCCGCGGCGCCGCGGCCCTGGAGCGCCTGAAGGCCTTTGAGGGCGTGCCCTACCCCTACGACAAGGTGTGCAGCGCTGTGCTGTGCTGTGTGCTGTGCTGTGCTGTGCTGTGCCGCGCTGTGCTGCGGGTTGGGTGCGCCGTGCTGCGCCCGCCGTGCCTCCGCCGCTGTGGTGTTGCTGCCTCAAATGGTTGGATTCCTCAAGTGAGCTGCCTGCCTGCCTGCCGTCCAACCCTAACCGCAGGTCAAGCGCATGGTGATCCCTGACGCCCTCAAGGTCCTGCGCCTGCAGCACGGCCACCGCTACTGCCAGCTGGTGCGTTGCATGGCACTGCTGCTGGGCAGGGATCCTGCAGCTTGGGTTCAGCGGCGGCGTTCAGCCTGGTTATGGGCGTTCATGGAAGCATGCATGCACGCAAGCCCTGTTGGATCCAGGATTCACCGCTTGATAATGCTGCTGGCTCTCCCGCCCTCGGGCCACCGCTCAACACTGCCACTCACACTGCCACTCCCCTCTTCCCCGCCCCGCCCCTCGCAGGGCCCCCTGGCCACCTCCGTTGGCTGGAAGCACGAGGAGGCGGTCAAGGCTCTGGAGGCCAAGCGCAAGGTCAAGGTGCGCTCGCTGACCAGCCCTGCAACAAGACAGCCAGCACCGCTCGAGCAGCGGCACTGCTTCAGAAGCCCAGCTGCGGATGCTTTGAAAGGGCGGACGCAAACAATAGCTGCTCACTGGCTCGGCCTGTGTTGCACCTGCCTGGCCTTGCAGGGCTGCGCGGGCCACCCCATCCCCACCTGCCCCGCCTTGCCCTCGCCTTCACTCATTCTGCTTCCCAATTTCCCCTGCAGTCTGCTGCCTACTACGCGGCCAAGAAGAAGCTGAACGCGCTGCGCGCCAAGGCGGAGGCCCAGGTGGCGTAAGCCGCCCCTGGTGCCTGGCGGCTCCCAGCCGCTTGCAAAAAGTGGCTTTGAGCTGCTGGCTGGAGCGCCGGCCGGCCGCAGCAGCCCGGGGGCGTGGCATGACGCGCGGCCTCGGCGCAGCGGCGGCGCAGTGGCGGCGCTCGGATTGGAGATGAGGCGCCGCAGGCGGCCTGTGCGGCGATGGGGGCGGGGGGTGCGCGGGTGCCGCTGCCCCGCCCCGTGGCCGCCCCGGCAGCGATTGTGCTGCCTGGGGCGTGCTTGTTTGGAGTGATGAATTAGATATCCCCTGGCCGTGGGGAGGAGCGGCCGGGGCGCTGTAAGCACCCACTCACACCTGGAGCACGAGCAGTCGCACTTACAGGCAGGGCAGAGACGACGTGCTGAGAGACATTTAGGCGAACAAGGCAGAAGGGTGAAGCTGGGCTGTGGCTGGCTGGGCTGGTGAGAGCGAGGGTGCAGTTCTGATGGTGAATGCTGCGCTCGAGTTGATGCAGCTGTTGGGCGGCACCTCTAACTAGATGTGCTCTTATAAGCGGCTTGAGGAACAGGCAAGCAAAGCAGGCTGAAGTCGATGGCAGGCAAACGGGCCTTTATTGCGCAGAATCAGGCATGCAGATTGTGTCTGAGCCGAAGCAGCAGGCACACGAATCAAACGGTCGGCGGCTGCCACCACGCAGCGGTGCTCCGTGGGGCAACCATATCTTAATCACTCTCAAACAGCCATGGCAAGAGGCTCTCCTCCTTTGGGCGCGCTGCTGACACACTCCTTTTCAGCGCTCTTGTCCTGCTCGCTGCCACTGGTGCTGGGCACTTGCGCCACGCGCCTGGGCATGCAGCAGCCGCAGCTGCAGTGGGCCAGCTGGCGCACTGGGCGCGTGCACACCATCAGCACACGCTCATGGCGCATCAGCGCCCCAGCTTTGTCAAGGGTGGTGCACGTGGCTTGCACGCAGTACAGCGTCTCCAGCAGCTGCAGAACACGGGTACGGGCTTGCAAAATGCTCACAGCAATGGCTCTAACCAGTTCTGGTGGCATGTGTGGATACAGGACGGGTGCGGTATAGACTGGCCATGCCTGCCGCTGCACCGCTCACCCAGACAAGGTTGGAGGCCAGGAAACCATAGCGGAACAGCGGGCTCAGCAGGGACCAGTTCAGCGCCAGGTAGACCAGCAGGGTTGTCTGGAGTGAGGGAGCAGGGGACGCGGGGCAGGGCGGTGTGGCGCCAGGTGCTGTTGGGGTGGCAGCAGGTCAAACGGCTGAGCCGCCATCCGTCGACACATGTGTGTGTTGCTACTCGCCTGAAAGATCAGGTTGTGGAGGACGGTGACGTACAGCTGCACATGTGTGAGCCGCAGGCTACATTTCTGAATGTCTGGGGCCAGCTTTGAGGCATGGTGCAGCGTCAAAGAAGCGTAGACGCCTGCCTCGCAGAATGTGTTCCCCAAGCGCCCAAGTTCATTGGGGTTCTGCACCAGTGTCAGCAGGTACGCCGCATCAATCCAGTACAACGCGTGGTGGCAAATTGAGAGCCAAGTGAATCCCTGCACTCGTGCCGCAACCTCAACAGCATAGGCACACCTGCGGCGGACATGGGACAGTCGCAGAGGTGCAAGGGTGGGAGGCACACGCGCGAGACCAGTTGAGCAGCGGGTGCAGCTTACGCCTAAATGGCCACGGAGGGTGCTCACCCGAGGAGCACTGCCTGAGCAAAGCCAATAGACACCGATGCTGAGGCGGCAACATCCACCCTCAGCTCACTCCAGTCCACGGTGCTGGGTGCGGTGGCCACCCAGAGCACCAGATTGACCGCCATCACTGCCAGCATGAAGGCGTCAATGTGCAGCCACGGCGGCATGTCTGCCGCCGGCTTGCGGTGCCGCCGGCGCAGCGCTTGTGCTGCAGCGCTTGCCAGGCGCAGGGTGAGGATGAGGGGAATGAAGCTGTAAAAGGCGGCCAGCAGGAGGTCGGGCTGGAGTGCCACATTGTAGTGGGTGTCCGGAGGTACCCAGGAGTCGAGGCAGGTTGCAGGCCCTGCCCAACAGTAGAGCTGGGCAGTGGCGGTTGTGCCCATGATGTTCTATGAGGCGCTATCTGCAGCGCTGAGTACGGCAGCGAAGAGAGGCGCATGCTCAGATTCATTGCCGCCCGCGTTCATAATCAGTGGCAGACAGCTGAGCGTCGGGCAAGCAGAGGCGGACTCGGTCGCCATGTTTGGTGCTACAGGCGGCAGCAGCGGCGGCGGCAGCGGCAGGGCACGCCACGATCGCATGCCTTGCGCCCTAACAGCTCACTGTCGTGCTAGCACGCGTTGCAGTAGGTCTGGCGGGTAAGGACTGTGGGCTACCAGTTTCAGTGGTACGACGGCTGGCGGCGGTGAGCGGCGGCAAGGGTACTGTCGGTGCACGGTGTGCGGAGGCGTGCTTGACGACAGGCTTTGTGATGAAGAGTGGATGCCGGAATCCATATGGTTGAACGCACCCGGCGTTCTAAAAAGCGCAGGGCGGCAGGACCTGAGGTCCTGTGGAAGCTGTGGGGCAGCTGTTGGCAGCCCCTGCCCCGCCGCTGCCATCAGCGGATCAGCCTGCTGACTCTGCGAAACCCCGATTCAAGCTGTCAACAGAATCATGCTGTTATTTTCATAGCTGCTGGGGCCGTCAGCATGCCAGACAGACCCAAACCCACAACCCACATGCCGCCGGCGGCCGCCGCGCGAGGTGCCACCTCAGGTTTGTGGCATGCGAGTTGCCGGCCTGCTTGATGGCTGTGCCAGCTTCCAGCCCGCGCTGGCTGCGCCGTGAGTTGCAACTACATTGCTCTGAAGCAGGTCATGTTGCTTGAAGAGATTAAACTCAGGCGAATGCACAGACGAACCGGGATAGGGACGGGGAGCGGGGCGACAACACGGGCGGCTGCGCCGCAGTGCTTGCACGGGTGTAGTGGGTTAAGGCTGCCCAGCCCAAACTTCTGGCCGCTTCAAGCTGCCGAGATGCAGTCTTATAGTTACAATTTGTGGCCTAGATGGGCCAGAGGAGGCAGTCTGATGTGGGGAGGCAGCGGCCCATGTGGCGCCAGGGTGGCAGCCGCCTCCCGCCAGCTGGGTCACGCCCTCCAACGCGCGCCCCCATGCTGGTCGCCTATTTCACAGCTGTGGCTGCGGTGTAAGGTCTACAATTTGCGAGGTGCTTGAGCAAAGGCACACAGGTGAGAGGGGGCTCCACTGTGCGCAGCGCCCGGGCTGTGCTCGGCTCGCGCGCTGCCCTCAATTGTTTCTAGCAAACACAAGAGCGCCTTGCAAGCCGCAGAGCAGGGTGCTTGCGAGCTGAGTGCCCCTTGCTCGTTTCTCGCCCCGAACACCCTGCTGCAGGCGCCGCACGCGAACCACCACACCCAGAAGTCGCGCAGCAAGCAGAATGCGCCGCGCCGCAGCCCGCCTGCTGCTGCTTGTAGCGGCAGTGGGTGCCGCCACCGCTGCACGCTCGTGCGTGCCGCCGCCCGGTCTGCTCGACGTCGACCCAACCGGCTGCTGCCTGGACCAGCCGCCCATGATCGACGCTGGCAGCTCCCCCGCATTCATCTCTGCCGTGCTGGCACACTTTGCGTACCCCACCTCGGTGCGTGGGCTGCCGCTCATGCTGCCGCTGCACAGCTGTATGTGCCTGCCGCAAGGCCGGACGCCCTCCAGCCTGCTGAAGCTCATGGGTCAAAAACGTACTTCCCTCCCCACTGCCCCCGCCGCAGTTCTCTACCCTCTCTGCCAACTGCTCGGATGCATGCGTGGACTTCCAGGCACCGTTCACTGAGCTGGCAAAGGCGTTTGGAGCAGAGGATGTCGCATTTGTGAACGGCGCCGACGACCACCTGAGTGAGTACCTTTGGTTAGGCCTTGCAGCGGCATGGTGGGGGTGATGCTCGCCTGGCACAGCGACAGCTGTGCATCCATACTCGGCCAGCGCAGTGCCAGCGCTTGTGTTCCCCAGGTTGCTCACACTCTCCCGTTGTGAACTCCCTGCCCAATCTCGCCCCTTGCAGACGCCATGATCATTCAGACCAATGACTCTGTGTGGCTGGTGTTCCGCGGCACGGAGTGGCCCACCCTAGACCCGGTTGACATCCTGCAGGACGCCAAGGTGGGCAGCCCTGGCGTGTGACCTTATGACACATTGTGCAGGGCACCCGCTACAAATGCACTGCTCGCCCCCCACACAGCATGCCAGAGCATCCAGCAACCCTTGCTCTGCTGGCCTGCATGCCCATGTTATGCTCACCTTGGTGGCCATCCTGTTTGTTGCAGGTCAACCTGACCAACATCGACCTTGCGGGCAACACTGCGGGCGTGCACTCTGGTGCGCATGAAAGAGCAGCCAGAGCTCAGCTGCTGCTGCTGCTGCTGTTGCTGCTGATTGCGCTGTACATGCACTGCATCCCTGAGTGAATCCCGCCCACAGCCCGCACCCTCCTCCCTGCCCGACGGCTTCCTCAAGCAGTACAGCTGCAGCAGCAGCGGCAGTAGCCATCCTCACCAATCGCTGCTTTGATCCCTGCCACCCCCTTCCTCCCGGCAGGCATGTGGGCGGACCTGGGTGAGGTCTTCCCCGCTCTGACCGCCCAGCTGGATGCTTATGGCGCCGGCACTGAGCGCAACCTGATCATCACGGGCCACTCCCTGGGCGCAACCCTGTCGGGCCTCTTTGCGGCGCGCCTGGCAGCTGAGGGCCGCAACGTGTCGGGTGAGGGGACTCAGATTGCCGCAAGAGTTGGCGGTAGTCTGGCTGTTAGGCTCCTGCAGGGCCTGTGTTGCCCCGTATCCTGGGTGCCCAGTCGCTGCTCCCATGGCGTGTTGATGAGCACTGGTGTTGAACGCTCAAATACCCGTGTCCCCCATGCAGCTGTGTACACCTGGGCTTCCTCCCGCCCCGGCGACGAGCGCTTTGCGGAGGCGTACCGCAAGCTGGGCCTGCACGACAAGACCCTGCGGTGAGAGGAGGGCAGCATTCGTAGTTTTGAGCGTGCCATACAACAGCTGCATTTTTTGTAGCCTGTCTAACAGTGCTGAGCTGCGGTGAGCGGCAGTCGATTCCACGAGGTGCACTGGCTGCGCCACACAGGGCGCTGCTGGGCTGTCCACAGGGCAGGGAGCACGTGCCGGCCGCCCTGCGCTGCTTCCTCACCCCCTGTCTTCCTGCGCTGCCCGCCTGCCGCAGCTTCTCTGCCCAGGGCGACGTGGTGCCGCTGATGCTGCCGCCCTCGCTCCTGGGATACCACCACGTTGGAAAGCTCGTCCACATTGCCAACGGCACCTGCGCCGAGGTGAGCACGGATGCTTCGCATGGGCTGGGTGTGCAAAGTGCAGGCAAGGGGCAGCTGCTCTTGTGGTTCCGTGTCTCAGCCCTGGATGCACACTTTGCCTGCTGGGCTGCTGAGCAGGCACCTCCTGCTCCCACCTCCCACCACTCGCTGACCTGCCTCCCAACCTCCCCGCCCCTTTGCCTTCCCCTCCCCAGCCGGATGCCGTCGCTGAGCAGGTCGACTACTGCGCCATCCCCGGCCTGACGCGCGCCACCGCCTCGGAGCCGGGCCTGTGCAGCGACACCCTCATGCCGTACATTGAGCAGTTCTGCGCCACCCCTGTGGACAAGCTGGGCGGCAAGGACGCCCTGGAAGTCAGCTACAACCTGTTCATGTGTAGGTTTCTTCTGGGGGAGAGGTTCAGCAGAGTGTGTTGCCAATGGCTTCTGGAAGCGCTGGTGCTGACCATGTGCTGCCCAGGGATGGATGGCTTGCTGCATCCGCGGCAGCGATGGCCGCAGGGCCAAGGCACCTCCCGTGGCTGACGAACCCCTGAGCAGCGGCAGTGCTTCTGTTTTACTAACTTGCAGGGGATCTGATCTGCAAGGACGCCAACAGCGAGGCCACCATGATCTCCCTCCAGAATGACCCCTCCTGGTGCTGCCTGTTTGAGTACGGTGAGCCTCTAGCACAGCCTCGATGGGACGCAGCATTATCCACAAGGCAGCCCCAAAGCGTGCGAGCCATCCCCTATGCGCCAGAGCACAGGGCATTCCACAAGCCTGCTGTTGTGCCGGCTGCTTGCGGAACGTTTGGCACGCTGACGACCCACCCCACCCCACCCCCCGTCTCTTCCTTGCCTGACTGCAGCCTAGCAGCTGGCGGGCGGAGTGCTGGAGGATCTGGTCATGCACGTGGGCCTGCAGCACGGTATGCCTACCTACCTCACCTATGCGGATGCTTGCGTGAACAGCGGCGACGCAGCGGAGCAGGTGCGGTGCAATGGCCGTGCTTATGATGTGATGTCATTTGCGGTGTGGGCAGCAGGGTCCGGTGCAGGTTGCGGTGCGGGAGTCGGGGCTTGGGCAGGCAGGCTGGCTGGCCGTTTGAAAAGCGCTGTGGGGCGGGCAGGGATGGCACGTGGCGTGGTGGGCAGTGGGACGCTGCATACATTTGAGCCGATCGCAGCAGCAGAAAGGCTGGCATATAACCTTCATGCACCGGCTCATCATTTCCATTGCAGGTGATTTACTGCATGGAGAACAACCGGGAGTCGGCTGCTGTCTTCAACTTCATCGAAGGCTTGACCGTGTAGAGAAAGGAACAATGGCGCCTGCCACGCCTACAATGACCAGCTCTGAAAGGCTGGGGCTATCTTGCTTTGTGCCCTATTGCCTGTTCTGGCTTGTGACGGACGACCGCCTGCTTCGCTGCATGCTCTGCATGCCGCACTGATCAAAATTTGGCTCCCACCTCCCATCTGCTCCTTCGTCTGAATGAATGTCTTATAACTTTACTGGGCCGTTGCGTGTAACGCTTCCCTGAGCTCCGTGTAACGCTTCCCTGAGCTCCGTGTAACGCTTCCCTGAGCTCCACATCACAATGTGCATGGGGTGCGAGGTGCCGTGTATCATCTGGGCGGGCAAAACCTTTGCATGGAAGACGTGCTGCCGAGCGTGCTCAGGAAACCACCCTGAAGTGGGCGGCGTTGAAGAACCAACAGCACACCCTTGCATGCCCGCGCCTCTCCTGGGCAGTTCACTGAGAGGTTGCAAGAGGGTCTCACTGTGCGTATGCCCAGGCATGTGCAGATGTATTATGTGCACATCACTGTAGACATCCATGGTATGGCTGAATGTGTGGTGGGCTAATTTACCAACGCTCAGGTGATCAGGCGCGGCGGCAGCGGCAGCGTGGCAGCGCGACCAGCGCTGCCAACGCCTCCTCCAATGCGCGGCCAGCAAGCGCGCCAAGCTATCTGTACGAGCAGCACTGTGCCTTCCCAGCCGCCGATCCGGCCGGCTAGCCTCTTCTTTCGCAGCGACTTGGGCGCCCTTCCACGAGGAGGCTACAGCACGGCTTGCAAACCGGTCTAGTATTTTTTAGCAGTCCCCAGTAGCATCTAAACTGCGAAATAAGGCCCCTGATGGCGTCAGCGGTCGCCTCGCAGCCCCGCCGCCTCCTGGGGCGCAGCGCGGCCGCGCTGCCCTCACATGCCTACCAGCGGAGGTCGGAGACCACAGCCAGCCAGCCTACAGGCGCGGCGCCTGGCGCCAATGTGCCGCCGCCAGGCCGTCGGTCGCTGGCGGCAAAGGCAGCTACGCAGATGCGCCCTCTCCCCAACTTGGTGGGGGGCCTGAAGAGCCTGCGGGACATCAGCATCGACATCACCGAAGAGGACATGAGCGCCATTGAGCTGCGCAATGTCAATGTGAGCCTGGGCGGCAGCCAGCAGCTGGGTGGGCCGGCGGTGGCAGGTGGGAGTCGCCGCCACCGTCAGCGGCCGGCCTTTGGCATGTGCAGCGGCTCACCAGACATCTGTGTGTGTGGTGTGCAACCTCCACTGCCTGCAGGAGATCAGCTACGTGAGCCGCCGCCGCATGGACGATGCCAGCTTTGACCCTGATGCCGTGGACGCAGATGGCCTGCCCCTTGTGTACAATGAGGTGCGGCTGGCCGGGCTTCCTGTCTACTTGGCTGGCTGGTTGTTGTGCCCCTTCCGCCTGCCGTGCTGCTACCACCCGGGCAGCAGGAAGTTCGAAATTTCCCGGCAGTGGGCAGTTGACCGTCAGCAACCCATGTCCAGCAGCCCCTGCAGCTCTCAGAAAGCGTCCCGCCAAGCACTTCTCCCAGCAAGGAAACCGGTTCTGCCTGCCCTCACCTTGGCCATTGCTATGCCCTCTCACCGCAGGAGGCGATTGCAGAGTACTGGAAAGGAAAGCCTGGGGAGCTGGCCTCCCGCTGGACCAAATTTGCAGGCATCAGCGGTGAGTGTGCTGCTGTGCAAATGCTGTGCAAATACCGAGCTGCTGAGTAGATGCCTAGCTGCTGTGCAAACGACCGGCTGCTGCCCTGGGCAGGCTGTTCAGTGGCATGCAGGTGTTGGAAGAGCGGCGGTGGTAAAAAGTTGCCTTCGTGAAACGCATGTGGTGCGGCTGTCCTACCCAGTGCATGGATCACACCTACAGCTTGTCTTAATAGTAACCCTCTCTGTTTGCTGCTGCCTTCGCTTCCCCCCGCAGTGCCCTGGCTGACCAAGCTGGCCAACGGGTTCATCCAGGGGCGGCTGCAGGATTCCAGCACCCAGGTGTGCATGGCAACAGCTGGCACGCAGCGTGCAGTGCAGATGCAAGACGGCGGCAGCGGTTCGCTTGTGCAGCAGCAGGCGCTGCATGGAGCGCAGTTGCTCAGCTTGTGAGGTGGACATTCTGCATCGCCCGCGCCTCCTTTTTTGCATCAACCAACAGCTCGTGCCTGCTCTGTGCCTGCAGGCTGCCCTGGCGCGCGATGCTGTGGACAACCTGGAGCGCCTGGGTCCCACTTTCATCAAACTGGGCCAGATCATGTCCATCCGGTGAGCGCTGCAGAGTTCTGTGGTGCAAGATAATTGAGGGGCAGGTTTTGCAAGGCGCTTGCGTGCTCAGGATGTGTGAAGATGTGCAGCACAGTGGCAAAGGCTGTGCAGGCGGCAGGTGGGGAGCAAGCCTCGTCCCTGGCTCAACTCGCCATCGCTCCTCTGCTGCCACTTGCACGCAGGCCGGACGTGCTGCCGCCGGCCGTGATGGGCGAGCTCGCCAAGCTGCAGGACAAGGTGGGCGTTTTGTTGAGAAAACAACTGTCGATCTTGCCAGCCCAGCGCAGCAGCTTGGGCTGCGTGGCTGTCACCCGCTACTCTATGCCTCCGCAGCTGCGCAGCACTCTTAGAACGACCATTGTTGCAGCGAACCTCACGCAACATCAAAATCACCAAACCAACCCCACAATCTGCCCACAGATCGAGCCCTTCTCCACCCTGGAGGCCCGCATCGTGGTTGAGCAGGAGCTGGGCGCGCCCATCGAGGAGCTGTTCAGCGAATTTAGTGCAGAACCCATTGCGGCGGCCAGCCTGGCGCAGGTGCGCACTTTCATTCCTTTCCGCACCGTGCCCTGAAGCATCATGCAGCCGGGTGGTACTCGGGCCTCATTGCCCACCCGAGCCGACTCACCAACCCCCTTCCTCCTTCCTCTGCCGGTGCGTGCAGGTGTACCGCGCTCGTGTGCGGGCCACGGGCCAGGAGGTTGCGGTCAAGGTGCAGCGCCCCGCGGCCCTGGCCACCATCAGCAAGGATCTGTACGTGATGCGGCGCGCGGTGGGTGTGTACGAAAGGATCGTGCGGCGCTTCACAGCGCAGGTGCGTCTTTCGGGGACCTGTGGAACAGGGTTCAGCGATCGGGGCCAGTGTGAAGGGAGGCATGCCGCAATGTCTTCACAAGCAGTGCTGGAGACAAGAAGTGAGGGCTCGTTGCTAACTAGGCGGCGGGCCAACAGCTCCCGCGCTGCCCCGGCCTGCAAACCGGCTCCTCATGTCCTTCTTTTTCTGTGGTCAACCCGCTGTCCTGCAGACCACCGACTACCAGCGCCTGCTGTCCACCTTTGCTGAGGGGCTATACACAGAGATGGTGAGGAGGGGGGCCTTGGTGTGGGGGGACGTGTAACGAACTGAGCTTGGCGGCACTTGCTGCTGCATGCGCCGGCTGGCCTGCGCTCTCACTCCTGTGCAAAAGCTGTACCTCCGATCGTGCACCGTTGTGCACAAGGTTTGCTGGCATGTAGCCAACCATGTGCCCATCATCACCTTGCCTGCCCTCAGGACTTCCGAAACGAGGCGCTCAACTCGCAGCGCATGGCGGAGCTGCTGGCCCAGAGGTGAGCAACGAAACAAGACGAGGCAGTGCATGGCAGGGCGCACACAGTGCCGCCCTCTGTGCTGAGGATATGTGCCACGAGCCTGCCCCGACCGACAAGTCCAACCCTGCTTCACCAGAGCGCTTGAGCAGCGACGCTGCTCTGGCTAAAGCGACCCAGCCCGCGCACGTATTAATCCGTGCCTTCTTCTCTGCCCCGCAGCGAGTTTGGGTCGTCCCAAGTGGTCATCCCTCAGCCGCTGCTGGACCTTACCACCCGGCGAGTGCTGACCATGGAGTGGGTCACCGGCGTCAAACTGACCACGCTAGAGGTGCGGCTTGGTTGGCTGGGTTTGGAGAACCATTGGTGTTTGCAGAGCTTGCGCGGACCCTGCTGTGTGGACTTAAAGCCAGCCACACAGCATGCCAGAGTGCCGGTTCTAAGCTTCCTGTTAGGAGCATTTGCTTTACCCAACAGATGCCAAGATGCCAAGGACTCTGCATTTTGACCGTGCTCCTGCTCACCATTTCCCCTCCCTGTGCAGCCGGAGGAGGTGCGGCAGCTGGTGCGGGTGGGCCAGGAGGCCTTCCTCACCCAGCTGCTTGACATCGGCTTCTTCCACGGGTGAGCTCACAAGTCTATCCTCTGGACTGTTTTCTGCCTTTTCGCACGGGTTGTGTTGTGTCTATTGCTGCCAAGCTCCGCAGCTGCTGAACATCGGCTTCTTTTCGTGTGAGCAAGGGTTCATTTGTGATTGTTTTCCATGTTTGCGTGCGGGTTAGGTCGTCTCGACTGCTTTCTGCCAAGCAGCGCAGCTGCTGCACATCGGCTTCTTCCACGGGTGAGGCGGCTTAGCTTTAGCCATCCTGCTTTCAATCGCACAAAAAACCACCTGCTGCTCCCCATCAGCTTCCCGGACTCTTGCGTGCCCAATTGAAACATCCGTCAACAGACACATGCTCCTGCCTCCCACTGCCGCCGCCTGTTCGCAGCGACCCCCACCCCGGAAACCTGCTCAAGGTGACCGAAGGCCCCCACGCCGGCAAGCTCGCCCTGCTTGACTTTGGTCTGGTGGCAGAGATTCCCTCGGCGGACCGTGAAGCCATGGTGTCTGCGACTATCCATCTGGCCAACCGAGGTGGGTGGGCGGTATGTGGTTTGGGGACAGCGCCTGCTTGACGGCTGAGCCTCGGCTGCCACAGCCCTTCATCTCGCGGCGCTCGGTCTGTGCTCGCACCCCCCATGCGATGAACATACCCAACAGGCACATGTGCACTGGCACGCAGCCTGCCAATCAACAGCTCGTCGACGGTTTGGTGCCTGGTCGCCTGCTTTTAGTCCCGACCTGCTGTCGCTGATTCCAACTACCACCCTCTCCAGACTGGGATGCCCTGATTGACGACTTTGTCGCGCTCGGCTTCCTGCCCCGCGGCTGCGACCGAGGTGTGCTGGGGGCGACACCGCCTGCCCGTTGCTGGATGCTGGGGGCATGTTTGCTTGGCTTGCGCTTGCAACTGCCCCTCTTTCAGTGAGTGCCTGGCATGCAAACTGCCCTTTCGCATTTGCACCCAAACGTGCAGGCCTGATCATCCCGGTGATGGATCGCGTGTTGGGCCCCTACCTGCGCGGCGGCGGCGCCAAGGCGTTCAACTTCCAGGCCCTGTCCACCGACCTGCTGGTGAGGAGGCAATGGCTCGCTTTCATGCATTTGTTTGGCCTGTCGGGGGTTGCTTGGAAGGCTTGGGTTGGCTCAAACATGTGCCTGCCATTGCCTGCCACGCCCACCTCAACCTGTGACCCGGGCGATCCCCTCAGTGTGAATCCCTGCGTATCACTCCATTTCAACGCTCCGATGCGCCCTTTCCTTGCCTCCCACCCTGCCCCACATGCAGTCTGCCACGCTGGAGATCCCCTTCAGTGCGAAACTCCACCTTAACTCTCTATAATGCGTCTGCCCCTCCCGACCTGCCCCACCCGCAGTCTGCCACGCTGGAGATCCCCTTCAGCGTGCCGCCCTACATGTCGCTGCTGGCCCGCTCCGTGGCCACACTGGAAGGTGGGCTGGCTAGTCTACTAGAATATACTGAGTAGTCCTAGTCTTGTTACTTTTCGCCAGCCCCTTAGGGCCCCGGCGGAGCGATGGGCGGGGCTGTGCAGTGTGCCTGCCGCCAGCACAAATGGTGTTGGCTGTCGCCGGGCGGCACGCTGGTTCAGCGCCACTCCGTGCCCGGGCTGCAGCACTGTGTGCAGCTAGTGAAGGGTCCTGCTGCGCTCTGCACGTTTGCTGTGCACCCATGTTACTGCTGCCGTTCATGGCCACCGCTCAGCCTTCTGCCACTGCCCAGTGTATTGCCACTGCCCCTCCACAACCCCCCACCCCTCCCTGCTTCCCTGCCCTGCAGGCATCGCGCTGGTGGGCGACCCTGACTACCAAATGGTCTCGCAGGCATACCCATTTGTGGCGCGCAAGGTGCTGCGCAACGAGCGCGGCAGCGCGGCGCTGCTGCAGGAGATGCTGCTGGACCCCAGCACAGGTGCGGGGAGGGCTTGCTGGGGAGTTCCTTTCTGAGCAACTCGTTGGATGCAGGCCAGCTGCAGGGCACACCCCCGGGCTCGGCGCCTGGGATGGGAAGCTGGCTGTGTCCGCATTCAACCTGCTTTGCGAATGCACCTGCTGCTTACCAACCGTGCACGAAGGCCCCCAACGCTCCGAGCCCTTCCCTGCCCCAGCTGCCTCACCCACCTGCTTCCCCGCCACTCCCCACCCCCCGCAGGTGGCATGCGTGCCACCCGGCTCAACGCGCTGCTGAACGCCGCGCTGGGCTACGTGGCATCCGAGACCTCGGGATTCGTGGACTTTGACGCCATGCCGGAGCAGGGAGCCTCGCTGCAGGTGGGCTGGGCTGGTATTGCTGGCATGGCGAGGGGCAGCCAAGGGTTGAATTGGTGTTGCTGGTATGGCGAGGGGCAGCCAACTTGAGGGCTGACCCCGGCCCTCCTGGGCCCCCTGCTCGCTGTCCCTGTCTTGGTTGCCTCGAGCCGCTACCGCCCGCGCTCAGTGCGGCCTGCTCACCTCCCTCCCTGCTGCCCCTCTCTGAACTGCCCCCGCACATGTCACCAGCATCATCTCCGCCTAAATTCTTCCCCGCAGGAGCTGCTGGCCTTCCTGCTGTCCCCCGAAGCCCGTGACCTGCGCCCCGTCCTTGTGGCCGAGCTTACCCACGGCCTGGACCTCTTCCTTCGAGACCGGCTGCGCCGCACCGCCGCCTCCGCCGCCACGCTGCTGCCGCGGCTGCCGGGGCCGCTGGGCCTGCTGGTTCCCGGCGCCTCTGCCCTGCCCGCCGCATTTGCCGGCTTCTCACCGCCGGTGCCGGTCCCTGGCCGGGGGCTGATGCCGGCCAGCCAGCTAGTTGAGGAGCTGGCACCTCCGCTCAGCCAGCCCGACGCAATCTACCTGCAAACCCTGACAGAGCTGGCGGCCAGCCTGCTGGGCGTGGAGCCTGCTGAGCTGGAGGCGCCAGACGCTCGCCTGCTCTCCCGCCTGCTGCTGTCCCCCAGTGAGCAAGTGCGGGAGCTGCAGGGCGCGCTGACCGCGCTGGCGGGCGGCAATGGTGGCGCAGACCCCGCTGCGGTGCGCGAAATGGCGGCCAGCATCGTGGATAGCCTGATGAGCACCGCGGCGGAGCGGCTGGGGGTTGACAGCGTCGACACGCTGTTCCCCATGCGCCGCGGCCTGCTGGCCGTGCTGCAGCAGCAGCCGGCGGTGCAGCAGCAGCAGCAGCCGGCGGCGCCTGCGCGCGGCGCAGCGGCGCCCAGCGCAGCTGCAGTGTTCCACTCAGCAGCAGCGGTGGTCAACTCAGCAGCGGCGGTGGGCCCCCCAGTGCAGCAGCACAATGAGCAGACGGAGGTGCTCATGACGATTGACAGCCCCTGAACGGCAGGCAGGTGACGAATGATACCTTAGCGTGCATGTTGCCGCCATTTCATGCCAGCGATTGAACCCTTTCATTTGTTCCTTGTGTGCAACATGTGCGTGCGACTTGTCTCAAGTCCTAGTTTCGTTTCTTTTCATCCCCACGTATCTCGCCTTTGGCCCCTGTTGCCTTCTCATCTCACGCCTTGCGGCTGCGCCTTCGGATGGGACCGCCGCTAATTGAGCGAGGTCCCCGTGCTGCCTGCCTCTCTTTCATGTCGTAAAACGAACCTAGCCAACGATGTAAACCGATTGCCGTGCAAGGCGCAGCCAGACAATCGCAGCCCTGGGCAGTGGCACGGCCATGGCGGCATGGCGGGTAGTGCAGCTAGTATGGGACTTGACACGCGTCGAATGTCACCTTGAAAAAGGGGAAAGATATGTCCGCCAGACTTGCTATCGCTCCCCGGCAGTTCAGGGGCGCCTGCATTCACGGTGGAGCGTTGAAAGCACACATGTCAGGTGCTGCTGCTGCCAGTTTGGCCCAGCCAGCCCACAGCTGGCACGCGCCTCTTGGTGGCAGCCCCTCACTTTGAGATACGCATCACGGTAAAACGCTGGGCAGAGAGACGAGTTGTGCGTGATGACTGCTTGCCGCAGAGCCGCCTGGTCTGCAGGCGTGAGCAGGCAATGGGCGAGTGCCAGCTCCGTGGTCCATGTCTCGGTCACAAGGCAGTCCGCCGACTGTTGGCGGCCAGTGGTGGGCAGCAGGGGAGGCGCAACTGCTGAGATGCATGCACGGGTGGGTAATCTGCACTGGCGTACCCATGCAGGCACAGAGCATGGGCAGGGGCAGCAGAGAGCGGTCACCCATGCGATCGCGAGCTTCGAGGGTGGCCCATTGTGACACCCCGTGCTGCCCACCTTGTTGAACCCCTTGGCCAGTGCATAGACAGTATTGACCATGCTTGTAATCATAGCCTGCGCATCAGCCATGAAAGCCGGGTCGAAGCAGCAGTCCTGCAGGGGGCAGTGGGGCATGGCTGGCGGGTTGTTATGCCCGTAAGCCGTACAAAGCGGCTGCAGGCCCCAGGTGGCCCGCGCAGCCCCAGGGGGAGAGACATATCCCTATGGGATGTGAAAGGTGCGCTGGGACATCAATGGCATGGCAGGAGGATGGGTGAGCACGCGTTGCCAACATGTCTTGCCCGTCCCTGTGGGCAGAAGCCCGCATGAAGTGATGCGGCTTCTTGAGCACAGGCCTGCACCTCCCCACCTTGTCCTCGGCGTATATGGAGCTGAAACCCCCTTCGGAATTTGTGCTGATGTCCGTGAACCCCATTACGACGTCTTGAATGATCATGCTGCATCCGCCGCGCGCTCCTGTGGCACTTTTTGGGTGGCAGCACGGCAAACGAAGTTGAGCAGCTGGGCGCCAGGTGGGAGGACCGCAGCTGCATGCCCTTGCAGAGTGTAAGTGGCGTTCTCCGCAAGCGTATCAAGCTAAGCGAGCAGTAAGTAGCTTGCCTGTGTAGTCGGACCCGGTGCTGCTGCCTGGAGCTGGCTCTAATGGCATGCGCTCGTTGCCTTCCCACAGCGGCACCAGGCTCAGCACTTGGGCGGTGCTGTTCAACTCCTGCGGGCCGGCATGCGCTTCGGCTGCCACGCCCATGCTCCAGCCGCTGCTTTGCGGACACGTCAGGTTGGCCGTCAGGCTGTACAATGTGCCAAGAAGCTCCTGTGACAGGAAAGTCACTCGGCAGACGTTGCTGGGTAGGTGTGCATGTGCTATGCACGAGGGGATAGCCGTGTGCAGCGGGGCAGGGTAGCATGCACACCAAGCGCACCTGCCAGCAGCCACCAACAGATGTCTGCACGTCGTCTCTGCTGCATGGGGCACTGGCGGCACCAAGCAGCGCTTCAAACGCCTCTCACACTATGGCGTCTATGACCTCCTGCCCTGGCTGCCCGGGTTCCAAGGGGCGCCAGGCCAGCGCCGGGTTGCAGCGCAGGCGTGGGACGTCTGATGCTGCTAGCGGCAGCAACATCCCCGCCGCTGCAATGGCTGCTAGCATTGCGATGACAGCTGATGGTGGCCACCGTGTGAGGGGCATGGCCGGGAAGCACACTGGGGGCGCGGAAGGCGGCGCCGGCGCCGGCGGGACGGCGGCCACCCTTTGCAAGTGTGGCGAGAAGGAGCTTTGACAGCGCCGGGGCCGCACGCTCAGCACCAATGTCCCAACTCCCTGTTGTACAGGGTCGCGGCGCGTCGCAAGGCGAGAGAAGAGGGAGACTGAAGGCGGAACTCAGCCAGAAGGGCGCCGTGACTGATACGGCTTGTTGCAAGTGTCTTGAAAGAGCCCGACACGTCGATTGATGTGCATGGATGCTTGCACACAGCCATGAACCACGACTGCACCACGACTTTGCCAGCGGGACAACGCTAAGACCAGCCCTGCGGCTTCGGCGACACGTTTTACTGGCCTGAATGCTGACTGAACGCAAAGAAACCAGCATGGCTGGACCATCAACGTCGCGCTAGTCCTCCGCCACGATCCGACGAGCCTTGCAGCCCTCCCCTGCCTCCCCCCTAGCTAGAACCCTGTGCCATGCTGCTTTGCCGGAGCAGCAAGGCCTGCGGCAGCTGCCTCTTGTTGATACTGCTGCTGCCCGCCGGCGCCGCTGGCCCCAACCAAGTAGTGTACTGGGGTGCGCAGACGAGGCCCTAGCAGCTGCATGCCATGCATGCATGCATTTCCTTGGGGTGCGTCAGCGCACCAATGTGAGGATCCACCTGCCAACTTGCAAATGCAGGCGACCTGAGTTTCGGCGCCACCGACGCGCTCTCCTCTGCCCAGCCAGTGCCGCTGCCCGGCGCCCTGCCATTTGTTGAGCTGGCGGCGGGACGCACCCATGCATGCGGGTTACTGGCCAATGGCAGCGCTTACTGCATCGGAGACAACGCCAGGGGTGCCCTGGGTGTTGGCGCCAACATCCCTCGCTCCATGGTGCCTCTGCCCGTCGACAGCAACCGCACCTTCAGCGCCCTCGCCGCCGGCTGGGAGTTTAGCTGCGCCCAAGCGCCCAATGCTGACCTGTGGTGCTGGGGCCGCAACGATTTCGGTCAGCTGTGCGACGGCACGACCCAGGACAAGCCCACCCCTGTCCGCTCAGCAGCCGCCTTCCTGCTGGCCGGTACCACCGCAGGAGCGCTGCATGCGTGCGGCATCAACGGCAGCTCCGCCGGCAATGGCGGCCCCGGCATCTGCTGGGGGTGAGTAGGCCCTCCATGCTGGCTAAAATTGCAGCTTGCTGTCATGTGCGCCTCCATGCCCGCTGCCTTTAGTGCATGGTGTGTCAGAGGGCACAGCACACAGCATATCATGGCGCGCCTCGCCGCCCTACCCAACTAACTCCTCGCCCACTCTCATCCCTCACATGCGCCCTGCAGCTCCAACCAGCTTGGACAGCTGACTGCAGAAGGCATTAACCCGCCAGGATTCATGCCCGATCAGAATGGCAGCGCCGTATCGACTTCTGGCGCACTGGTGGCGGGAGGCAAGCTTTATGTGGAATTGGCGGCTGGCGGCTACCACACCTGCGGGCGCACGGCACCGGCGGCGGGAGCTGAAACGTTCTGCTGGGGCTCGAATGAGAAGTACCAGACTGGCAACAGCTTCACATCCAGTCGGGCAGCCATGCTTCCTGTCAAGGTGAGGGGAAGCAGCGGGTGGCACGGGAGCAGCATGCTCAGCGCATGCACGACAGAATGTTCATCATCAGCGCCTGCGACACAGGGGAGACGGCTGGCCTGGGTGCCTTGTCGCAATGCAAGATGCGCCGCCATCATGGTGCTCATTCTTGGCAGCCCCCCTCCCCTCACTGTCCTCCATCTGCCACACTTCCACGCCGCACACTGTGCAGGTCGATTACGGTGACAGACAGTTCACGCAGCTGACTGCTGGCGCGCTGCACACATGCGGCCTTGAGAACGGCACGCACAAGGCGTGGTGCTGGGGCAGCAACGCAGAAGGTAGGGTGCGGATCAGTGTAGACATGCTTGCCGTCTGCTGTACCCACTGCCGGCAGGCAGTCGGCCCCGTCCACTTTCAGTACAACGCCTCTCATCCCCAGCTCCCTCCCTGCCCTTCCAACAGGCCAGCTTGGCTGGTCAGGGTACGATAGCAAGCGCCCCGTGGAGGTTTCCGGGGGCCACCAGTGGCGCCAGCTGAGCGCCGGAGGCCTGCACACCTGCGGCATCACTGTCGACAATGGCACCTGGTGCTGGGGCTCCAACTCGGCGGGGCAGCTGGTGAGCGATCCATGAATGCATGCACTCCCGGCCGTCAAACGGGATAACACGGGGCCCTACCTCTGTCCATGC
>VFQQ010002559.1_pt1 | contig 20013 bp, 19 predicted proteins | sample 3512341 | NCBI WGS metagenome assembly VFQQ01 (sample SAMN10412373, study PRJNA504923) | tailings metagenome | isolation source: Relicate 2 Philex TSF1 revegetated site | place: Philippines: Tuba, Benguet | collected 2017-08-29 | reverse complement strand
GCGACATGCGCTCCGTGTGCGGCGAAACCGACGGACATCTCCTTGCCCAGCCCGGTCCCTCCTCCCGTGACCAGAATGCGTTTGCCCTTCAGGACGTCGCTGCGAAACGGGCTCATTCTTCCTCCCTCCGATTTGGCATCGACCTTAGTGCACCAAAAATAATATGTCTAACATATCATATGCAAGATTACGAAAAATGCCGCATGAGGCGCTGGTGCTCTTGAAATGATATGCAAGCGTACTATCATGATGCGAAAGAATAGCCGATCGGGAGATGACCGTCGCATGAGCGCTTTGCCACAAATGTCGAATTTCCGCGCGTGGACGACGCCGGACAATATCGTCCACCTCGTTTTCGACATGCCCGATCGTTCCATGAACGTCTTCACCAACAAGGCGATTGAGGAAATCGAGGCTTTCGCCGACTGGCTGGCCCAGTCGGATGTGTTGGGCGTGGTGATCTCGTCGGGCAAAGCCGGGGCGTTCTGCGCCGGCGCGGATCTGAGCGAACTGTCGACCGCATACGACATGATCATGGCGACGCCCAAGGCGGACCGCAATGCCAGGACGGTCGAGCATTTCGCGCCGATCGGGCGCGCCTTCCGCAAACTCGAAACGGCGGGAAAGCCGGTCGCCGTGGCCGTCCATGGGCTAGCATTGGGCGGGGGTTGCGAATTGGCGCTCGCCTGTCACTACCGCGTGCTGACCGACGCCGGGGAAACACAGATCGGCCTGCCGGAATCGCTCGTCGGGCTTTTGCCCGGCGGAGGGGGCACGCAGCGGCTGCCGCGTCTCGTAGGCGTGGAAGTGTCACTCGGCGTGCTGCTGGAAGGCGGCCGCTTCGATGCGCGACAGGCAGTCGCGGTCGGTGCGGCCCATGAAGCCGTCGAGCCCGGAAAGGAGATCGAGGCGGCGGAGGCGTGGATACGCTCCCGGCCGCAACCGTCGCAACCCTGGGACCGCGCCGACTGGAAGCCGATCGCACCGGCCGACCTGCTGGCCATAACGAAGCCGGTGCGGGAAAAATTCCTGCGCGAGACGGGCGGGCACTACCCGGCCGAACCGGCAATTCTTGATTGCCTCGACCGCGGCCTGCCCAAAAGCATGGGCGACGGCGTTGCCGAGGAAATCGATATCTTCAAGGATCTCGTGCAGCGCATCGAGCCGCGCAACATGATCGCCGTCATGTTCCTCGGGCGCGTCGACTACGACAAGCGCCGGCGCAAGAACGCACTGCCGGACGGACTGGAAGCCTTTGGCAAAAAGGTCGGCGCCGCGATGCAGGACAAGGCCCGTTCGCTGGGCCCGCGCGGCGAGGCGGCGCTGGCCTTTGCCGGTGTAGGCGGCGCCTCCTCGCGGGATGTGGCGGTGGCACAGAAAGTAGCTGACCGGGCGCCGCAATGGTTCGATGCTCCTCAGAGCGAGATCGAGGATGCGGCGCTGGCGATCCTGGCGTCAGGCGCTCTGATTGCGGCGGGCGAGGGGGCAGCTTTCGGCGCGGACGAGCGCAATCTCGTGGATTTCCATTGCCAGCAGGCCAGCGGTTTTCCGCGCTATCTGGGTGGACCCTTCACCTTTCTCGCGCATCATGGCGAGCAGCGCTGCAGGGAAATGGCGGCGGCGTCCTGAGACGCGGCGTCACCTGTCTTCGAATATTGGCGCCAGCACTTTGAGCCCATCGGGATCATACGAGCCACGGGTAAAAATGCCTGTGGCGGTGAAGACGCTTACACCCGCGACGGTCGCCGTGATGCGGCAGAACAGCAGGTTGCGGCCGCGCTTGGTCAGCTCCGTACGCGCTTCGACCCAATCGCCGAGGCGCACCGGGCGCAGATAGTCGATCGCCAGCGAGACGGTCGGGATCGACGTTTCGGGCAATTCGGCCGCCAGCCGCACGGAGTAGGCTGCGAAATCGGCAAAGCCGGCCAGCATGCCGCCATGGCAGGTTCCATGATTGTTCATATGCCGTGGCGAGCAGCGGAACGCCACGACCAGACGCCCGTCCTCCATGCGGCCGTAGAACTGTGCCATCATTAAGTGGAAGCCGATGCGCGGCAGGATGGCGCGAAATCCTTCCGGCGGATCGTCCGGCAGGTCGCGTGCGACCAGTGTGCTTATCAAGCCGACGCAGGTTTCGTCGGTCATGTCAAAGGTTCCTCGAAATCAGTTCCTTCATGATTTCAGAGGTGCCGCCATAGAGGCGTTGCACCCGCGCATCGGCGTAGAGGCGGCAGATCTCGTATTCACGCATGAAGCCATAGCCGCCGTGGAGCTGGACGCATGCGTCGACCACGCGGCCCTGCATCTCCGAGCACCACAGCTTGGCCATCGAGGCTTCGAAGGTGCTCAGCTCTCCCTTGAGGTGCCGCGCAATGCACTGGTCGACGAAGGCCCAGCCGACGGTCAGTTCCGTCTTGAGGTCGGCAAGGCGATAGCGCGTGTTCTGAAAGTCGGCCACCGACTGGCCGAACGCCTTGCGTTCTCTCACATAGTCGCGGGTGATGTCGAAAGCCTTCTGCGCGGCGGCAATGGACGTGACCGCGATGATCAGCCGTTCCTGCGGCAGTTCGCTCATCAGCATGCCCATCGCCTGGCCTTCGCCACCCAGCGTGTTGTCGAGCGGCACGCGCACGCCGTCGAAGAACAATTCGGACGTGTCGGCGCTGATCTGGCCGAGCTTGTCGAGATTTCGCCCGCGGCGGAAGCCGTCCCGCGTGGCCTCGACCACGATCAGCGTCATGTTGCCGGAACCGCGCCCATCGCCCGTGCGGGTGACGACGATGACGATATCGGCGTGCTGGCCGTTGGAAATGAAGGTCTTGGCGCCGTTGATCACCCACTCGTCACCGTCCTTGATCGCACGTGTCCTGACGCCTTGCAGGTCGGACCCCGTCCCCGGCTCGGTCATGGCGATTGCGCAGACCAGCGAGCCGTCGACCATGCCGGGAAGCCAGCGCTGTTTCTGCTCAGGCGTGGCGTGATGCAGAAGATAGCCGAGGCAGACGTCGGAATGGACCGAGACGTCCGCGGCCGGCCCCATGAAGCCGGAATAGGCCAGTTCCTCGGCGACCACCGCATGCATGCGGAAATCGGCGCCGAGCCCGCCATGCTCCTCATCGACGCTGGGGCAGAGAAAGCCCGTGGTTCCCAGCTTGCCCCATAGTAAACGGTCGACGATGCCTGCTTCCTCCCAGGCATCGAAATGGGGCGCGATCTCGGCGGCAGTGAACCGCCTGAGACTGTCACGCAGGGCCTGGTGTGTTTCCTCGTAGATGCCGCGATTGGGCAGCATATCCTCTCCTCCAACCTTTCGGGCGCGGCCATGCCGTGCGCCATTCTGTTCGGAAGATGATAATATGCTAGTGTATTTCTTTTACAAGATCGAAAGGCGCGGCCCGCCGATGTCGTCGTCACCGAGCTCGTCGTCGGCTGCATCATCGGCGCCTCGGTCGGCGAGCAACGCGATCAGGTTCTTCTTCATCTCGTAAAGCGTGCGCGATGTCTGCTCAAGATCTTCTCTTGGAATGCCTTTCAAGATACGCGCATTGAAGCTGTCGTTGATCGGCTCGATGTTCTGGATCAGTCCGCGCGCCTTGTCCGTCAGATAGACCCGCTTTACGCGGCGATCCTTTTCGTCGGCGCGGCGCTCGACAAAACCGGCAGATTGCAGACGGTCGATCAGCGAGCCGAGCGCGACCTTGCCGACGTCCAGTTCATTGGCAAGCTGCGTCTGCGGCAGGCCGTCGTTACGCGAAATGAAGGCCAGCACCCACCATTGCGAACGAGTGATGCCGAGGGGGGCAAGCTCCCGGTCGTAGGAGACGCGACGCAGACGCGATACGTCATGGATGAGATAGCCAAGCCTCAGGTCCCAGGATCGGGTGTCGTTCATTTGCTTCCCTCCGCGTCGCCATCGACGCAAAAATGATAAGCTTTCGAGCTTGTTAGCTATCATATCTTCCGCCTGATGCAATGTACGCTTGCATGCCATCTGTGGAGCCAGCGCCGATTTTTGCGCAAACAGGGCGCGGCATAGGCCGTCGCTCGCTTTACAAATAAGCTACGCTAACATACCATATGTTACATTATATTTTATTGCGTGCTGGAGGAAACGATGCGCAAATCCAAAAAGGTCATCGTAAGCTGTGCGGTCACCGGGTCGATCCACACCCCGACCATGACGCCGCATCTGCCGATCACGCCCGACCAGATCGCCAGCGAAGCCATAGCGGCGGCGGAAGCCGGCGCGGCGATCCTGCACCTGCATGCGCGCAATCCGAAGGACGGTTCGCCCAGTCAGGAGCCGGAGCACTACAAGATGTTCCTTCCGCGCATCAAGCAGAGCTGCAATGCGGTGGTCAACATCACCACCGGCGGCGGGCTTGGCATGACGCTCGACCAGCGGCTTGCGGCCGCCATGTGGGCCAAGCCGGAAGTGGCTTCGATGAACATGGGAAGCCTGAACTTCAACATTTCCGGCGCGGCTGAAAAGATCAGGGATTTCAAGGAGCCGTGGGAACGCCCTTATCTGGAGAGGACAAAGGATTTCATCCTGTCCAACACTTTCACCCAGATCGAGCGCGGCATTACCGAGCTTTCGGCCAACGGCACGCGCTTCGAGTTCGAATGCTACGACATCGGCCATCTCTACAACCTTGCCCATTTCGTCGATCGCGGCCTGGTCAAGGGGCCGTTTTTCGTTCAGGGCGTGTTCGGCATTCTCGGCGGCATCGCGCCCGAGGCGGAGCACCTTCTGCATATGCGCGAGACCGCCGACCGGCTGTTCGGCAATGATTACTACTTCTCCTGCCTGGGTGCCGGCCGGCATCAGATGCCGTTCGCCACGATGAATGCGCTCAGTGGCGGACACGTCCGCGTGGGGCTCGAGGATTCGATCTATCTGGGCAAGGGCGTTCTGGCGAAGTCGAATGCCGAACAGGTGGCCAAGATCGTCCGCATCCTCGGCGAACTGTCGATCGAGGTCGCCACGCCGGACGAGGCGCGCGAGATGCTTGGGCTGAAGGGGCCGGACGCCGTGGGCTTCTGAGCCCATTGGCTTCCTGCCTCAATTCCTATGACGCCGCGTCTCGCGGAAGATCGTATATAGCCCGGAGGCGACGATAAGCGCGCTGCCCAATATGGTCCATTGGTCGGGCAGTTGCGCGAAGATCAGGAAGCCCCACAGCGTGCTCCAGATCATCAGCGTGTATTGCAGCGGTGACAGCACGGCGGCCTCTGCAAGTTCCAGAGCCCGTATGATCGCCAGTTCCCCCAGGCCTGCTGTGAAGGCGATGCCGGCCATAAGCATGAACTCGCGTCCGCTTGCCGGCGTCGTCCAGAAGAAGGGCAGGGGAATGCTCAGGACAAGCACGGCGGTGAGGCCGGTATAGACTATGGTCGTGGCGATAGGATCGGTACCCCGCAGAAGGCGGGAGATGATCTGCCGACACGCGAAGGCAACAGCCGCGATGAGCACCAGGAAAATTGCCGGATGAAGCATCCCCATGCCGGGCCGTACGACGATCAGCGTGCCCAGAAAACCAAACAGGACGGCGGTCCAACGGTGGAACCCGGCCCGTTCGGCCAGGAAAACGACACCAAGGATAGTCACGATAAAGGGGGCCAGGAAGCTGACCGCCACCGCATCGGCCAGCGGCACGTAGGCCAGGGCGAGAATGAAAGAAGTGGAGGCCGCGACGACAGTAAGCCCCCGGAATATCTGCAGTCCCGGGTGGCGGCTGCGTACGATCACCGCACCGTGAATCGCAAGCAGGACCAGAACACCGGTCACAAGTCCGAACTGCCGCGCCCAGGCGACCTGGATCGGATGCATCGATTGCGTGAGCACTTTGGACATCATGTCCGACGTGCCGTAGAAAAAGAAGCCGGCCGTCATGAAGGCGATGCCGCGGAACGTGTCCGCACGGCTGAACGAAGAAGACCGGAGTGGCGAGCCGTCTTGATGATCAGGCAGCGGGCCTGCGGACATTCTGCCTCACGAAAAAGAACGGCAGCGCCGGGGCGCCGCCAGTTGGCCCGGGAGGATGCGGGTAGTCAAGCGCGTCTTTTCGCATCGTCGGCCATTTGCCGGGCGATGATGAGTTTCATGATCTCGACCGAGCCGCCGGCGATCTTGGTGATGCGTGCGTCGGCATAGGCGCGGGCGATCGGCATTTCCCACATGTAACCCCAGCCGCCGAAGAGTTGCAGGCATTCGTCGGCGGCCTTGCAGTGAAGCTCCGTGGTCAGCATTTTCGCCATGGCGGCGTCGACGGGGTCGAGTTTTCCGGCCATGAACAGATCGATGCATTTGTCAGTGAAGACCCGCATTGCGGTGGCCTGCGCCTTCAGATCCGCCAGCTTGAACTGGGTGTTCTGCTGGTCGAAAATCGACTTGCCGAAGGCTTGCCGGTCCATCGTGTAATCGACCGTCCAGTCGATGATTGTTTCGGCGACCGTCGCCGAGCGAATCGCCTGCGCGAGCCGTTCCTGCGACAGCTTGGTCATCATCTGGGCGAAACCCTTGCCCTCTTCGCCGAGCATGTTTTCGGGCGGAAGCCGCATATTGTCGAAAAACAGCTCGGATGTGTCCTGCGCGTGCATGCCGAGCTTTTCGAGGTTCTTGCCGCGCCGGAATCCCGGCCGATCACCCTCGACGAGGAACAGCGTGACACCCTTGGCGCCGGCTTCCGAGTCGGTTTTCGTCGCCAGCACGAGAACGTCGCAAAGCTGCCCGTTCGAAATGAAAACCTTCTGGCCGTTGATCAGGAATTCATTTCCGTCGCGCACCGCCTTGGTGCGAATGGCTTTAAGGTCGGACCCGGCATGCGGCTCGGTCATGCCGAGCGAGCCGATCCATTCACCGGACACCATCTTGGGCAGGAACTTTTTCTTCTGCGCTTCGGTGCCGAAACTGAGGATGTAGGTCGCAACCAGATCGGTGTGGATCAGAAAGCCGGGACCGGACGCGCCGGCCCGCCAAAGCTCCTCGAAGACGACGACATCGAACAGATAGTCGAGACCAAGACCGCCATATGCCTCCGGCACGGTACAGCAGAGCATGCCCTGCTCGCCGGCCTTGCGCCAGACTTCGCGTGGAACGATGCCGTCCCGTTCCCACTGCGCGTGGAAGGGGACGATCTCCCTGTCCACAAATTTACGGACGCTTTCGCGAAACATCTCGTGTTCTTCGCGGAAGAGGCTGCGTTCAATCATCGCATTATCTTTCGTACTGTATGCTAACTTACTTTTATCAGCGACAATTTCAGTAAGCAACCGTACAATTCATGCGCCGGCAATTTAATCGGTGCCTGTCAAAGCGGCCCGGTGAGCCGGGTCGGCAATTGCAACCAGCGCGGCGCGGCGGGCTTCATGCGATCTGCCCCTGAGATCGGCGATGCCGTGTTCGGTGATGACCATGTCGATGTCGAACCGGCCCAGCGAAACGGGGCCTGTGGCGTTGGCAGTCCTGACGATGCGGGAGATTTTGCCTTTGGCGGCGGTCGAGGGCAGGACGACGATGCGCAGGCCGTGCCTGCCGCGTGCGCCCGCCGTGAAGTCCGATGCGCCACCCGGCCCCGATATGTATCCGCCCGGCGTTTCCTCGGCATGAGCTTGGCCGTCGAGATCGACCTCGATGGCGGAGTTGATCGCTATGAAGTGCTCGATGCCTGCAAGCGTGGCGAGGTCATGCGTGAAGGAGGGCGGGCGGAATGTGAATTCCGGCTCCGAAATCGCGTCGTAGAGCGCTTGGGTTCCGATGGCCACGCCGGCGGTGATCGGATTGCCGGACCTCAAGGCGCCGGATCGCAACAGATGCAGCGTGGAGTCGCCGATCAGGCCCGAATGGATGGCGAGATTGCGTTTGCCCGTCAGGCCGCGCAGCACGGCCTCCGGTACGCGCCCCAGCCCGGCCTGAAGCGTCACGCCATCGGGAATGACGGTTGCAGCGTAGTCGGCGATACGAAGCGAAACCTCATCGACACCGGGGTCGGATTCGCGTAGCGCCTGTGGCGCGTCGATGATGGCGGCAAAGCGTTGGAACGGAATGCCCGCCGTGCCACTGGTTGCCGGCATCGACGGATTGATATGGCCGATCAGGATGGGGATGCGCTCCCACAGGTCGGCGATGAAATCGGTGACGGCTCCGAAGCTGCAACGACCCTGCTCGTCGGGTGGGGCACACATGACGAGTGCCGCAGCCGGCACATACGAGCCGAGCCAGCAACGGATGTCGCGATAGCTGAGTGGCAGAAACTCGACTTGCCGCTTGTCCGCGAAGTCCGGCAGCATGAAAAACGTCGTCATTCTCGCGCCGGTGTCGAGGAGATGGGAAGGACGATTGAGCCCCGGCACGAAAATGCCCGTGAAGGTGAGGCCGGGCCGTTTGAGATCGGCCAGGCCCTCCTTGAAGGCGTCAGACTCGGCGGAGCATGCCGAAATCCAGCAGAGACCCGTTTCGGGCAAATACCGGCCTATCTCCGCTGGTGAAATGATCTCCGGCATCAGTCGACGAACTTGTGGAAGTCCGGCTTGCGCTTCTCGTTGAACGCGTTGACGCCTTCCTTGGATTCATCGCTGGCGTAATAGAGCTTGACCGCGTGCAGAGCGAGATTGCTGATGCCGCGGATCTGGTCGCTGTCGGCGTTGAACGATCGTTTCAGGAACGCCAGCGCCGTCGGCGAGCGTTCGCCCAGCGTATCGGTCCATTTGGTGACTGCCGCGTCCAGTTCTTCCATCGGCACGGCCTTGTTGATCAGCCCCATCTCGGCGGCTTCGCGGGCCGTGTAGGTGTCGTTGAGGAACCAGATTTCGCGGGCCTTTTTCTCGCCGACGACGCGCGCCAGCAAGGCCGTACCCCAGCCGGCGTCGAACGAGCCGACCTTGGGGCCGACCTGGCCGAACTTTGCGCTGTCGGCGGCGATGGCGAGGTCGCACAAGGTGACGAGCACATGGCCGCCGCCGATGGCGAAACCATTGACGCGGGCGATCACCGGCTTGGGTACATCGCGGATCAGGCCCTGCAGCTCGTCGATGGGCAGCCCGACGACGCCGCGCCCGTCATAATTGCCTTCGTGCGCCGACTGGTCGCCGCCGGTGCAGAAGGCTTTTTCGCCTGCGCCCGTCAGCACGATCGACGATACACCCTTGTCGTTCGCGGCCAGATGGAAGGCCTTGATCAGGTCTTCGAGTGTCTGGCCGCGGAAGGCGTTGTAGACCTTGGGCCGGTTGATCGTGATCCAGGCGGCGCGGCCTTTGATTTCGTAGAGGATGTCGGAGAATTCTTGCGTCTGGGCCACTGCCGTGTCTCCTTGAATTACCGGGCCAGAGCCCGTCTGTTCGTTTTGTTCGGATGGGTTCGGGCGCAGGCCGTCATACCATGTTCATGCCGCCCGAGACCGATATGGCCTGGCCGGTGATGTAGGATGCGTCGGACGAGGCGAGGAAGGCGACCATGCCGGCATAGTCTTCCGGCTCGCCCATGCGCTTCAGCGGAATGCCGCGCACCATGGCGTCCTTCCACTTTTCGGCCTGTTCGCCTTCGCCAAGCACCGACTGCATCATCGGCGTGTTGGTTGGACCGGGGCAGACGGCGTTCAGAAGCACGTTGTTGCGCGCGAGCTCGCGCGCGATCGATTTGGTGAAGGCGATCATGCCGCCCTTGCAGGCAGAATAGACGGCTTCGGTGGAGGTGCCGACGCGCGCGGCATCGGAGGCGATGTTCACCACACGGCCGCCACCACGCGCCACCATGCCCGGCAGCACCGCCTTATGCATGTTGAGCGGGCCGCTGAGATTGATGGAAATGATCTTGTCCCACAGCGGCTTGTCGGTTTGCAGGAACGGTGCGGGCTTGTCCCAACCGGCATTGTTGACCAGAAGCCAGATGGGGCCGAGGTCGGTCTCGGTCTGCGCGACGGCCTTTTCGACCGCTTCCTGATCGGAAACATCGACGCCATAGACCTTGACGTCACCGCCCTTCTGCCGGGCTTCCTCTGCGGTCTGCTCGGCCGTCTCCGGCCTCAGGTCGAAGATGGCGACCTTGCAACCTTCGGCCGCCAGACGCAGCGTGATCGCCTTGCCTATGCCTTGCCCGCCGCCGGTGACGATGGCGATTTTCTCTTTCAGATCAAGCACGTGACCTCCCTTGAATCAAACATTGGCGACGCGACATGACTCGCTGCGCCTTCCTTTCAAAAAATAATATGCTTGCTTACGGTACGCTTGCAAGTTATTTCTGCCGATACAGGGAGGACGACGTGAATGGCCGAGGCGTGCCTGAAATCGATATCGGGATATCTTCCGCTTCTGCGGTTCGACCGCAAGGTCGCGCGGAACGAACTTCGCTGGTCGGGCATGGGCGGTTCCGGCCGGGGACGGCGCGCGGTCGCCGGCTGGGACGAAGACGCCTTGACCATGGCGGTCGAAGCCGCGCGCGGCACTCTTGGTGCCGGCGAGCCCGAATCGGTGACATTTGCCTCGACGTCGTCTCCCTTCAGCGACAGGTCCATGGCCGGTGTGATGGCAGAAGCGCTGCGGCTTGGCCCGACGCTGATGGTGCAGGATGTCGCAAACTCACGCCGCGCGGCTGTGACGGCTCTGCTCAAGGCGTTCAATGGCGGGGCGACGGAACTGGTGGCGGCTGGCGAGAAGCGGGCGGCATTGCCCGGCAGCGCGCACAGCCTGAACTGGGGCGACGGTGCGGCGGCTGCCCTTGTCGGCCCCGGAGAGGGGGTCGCCCGGTTTCTGGGTTCTGCCACCGTCAATGCCGACCTTCTCGACATATTCACCGACGCCGACCATCGCCTTCCCTACGCAGCCGAGGACCGTTTCGTGCGCGACCAGGCGGCAACCGGGATTTACGTGCCGGCGGTCGAGGCCGCATTGGCCAAGGCCGGCGTGGCAGCCTCAGATATCATTCTGGCCGTCGTGCCCGAACCGGTGGACGGCATCTACAAGACCGTCGCGAAATCCTGTGGTTTGACGGCGCCCAACCTCTGTGCAGACGTGACCGCGCAGGCAGGCGACCTTGGAGCGGCCCTGCCGCTGTTTTCCCTGGGGCTGGCGCTCGACCGCGCCGAGTTGGGTGCGAAGATTCTCCTGGCAGGCTTCGGCAACGGGGCCGATGTGCTCATTCTGGAAGCCACGGGTACGGGCAACGGCACAGCAACCGCGGCGCTGAAAACGGGTTTCGTTCTCGGCTCTTATACCCGCTTCCTCAATCTGTGCGGCATGCTTGAGCTCGATTGGGGGCCGCGTTCGGAGGTCAATCAGAAAGTGGCGGCCTCGACCCAGTTGCGCCATGGCCGCGATATGCATGGTTTCGTCGGCGGGCGCGACGAAAAAGGCAATGTGCAGTTCCCCAAGACGCCCATCCCCATCCGCCCGGACGCGGAAGGTCCCGAAACATACAAGGACGTGGTGCTGCGCGACGTGCCGGCAAAGGTCGTGTCGATTACCGCAGACCGGCTCAATTTCACGCCGGACCCGCCGTTCTATTTCGGGCTCGTCCAGTTCGACAACGGTGCGCGCCTGACGATGGAGCTGTGCGACGTCGAGGGCCGTGGTCCGGAAGTGGGCGATCCATTGCGCATGCGGTTTCGCATCAAGACGCTGGACCGGCAGCGCCATTTCCGCAGCTATTTCTGGAAAGGGGCGCCAGTCGCGCGTCCCGACCTGCCGATGGAGAACTGAAACCATGGCAAGCGGCATCAAGGACAAGGCCGTCATCATCGGCATGGGCTGCACCGAGTTCGGCGAACGCTGGGACATGTCGTCGGACATGCTCATGGTCGAAGCTTTCACAGAAGCGCTGGCCGATGCGGGTATCGAAAAAAGCCGCATCGAAGCCGCCTGGCTGGGGTCGGCGCTGGACGACTTTAATGTCGGCAATTCGGCGATTCCCCTCGCGACAGCGCTTCGACTGCAAAACATTCCAGTCACCCGCGTCGAGAACATGTGCGCCACGGGCACGGAGGCGCTGCGCGGGGCAGTTTACGCGGTTGCCTCTGGTGCCGCCGATGTCGCCCTCGCGCTGGGCGTTGAAAAACTGAAAGATACCGGCTTCGGCGGCTTGCCGATCCGGACCAAGGGCTCGGTCAACGATCTCTGGATGCCCTACGGATCGTCTCCCGGCACCTTCGCGCAACTTGCCGGCGCCTACCGCACCAAGCACGGCCTTGATGCTGCCGACCTCAAGCGCGGCATGGCTCATGTCAGCTGGAAGAGCCACCAGAATGGCGCGATTTCGCCCAAGGCGCATCTGCGCAAGCGGGTCGAGATGGACGCAATCATCAACGCGCCGATGATTTCCGATCCGCTTGGGCTCTATGATTGCTGCGGCGTGTCCGACGGCGCGGCCTGCGCCATTGTCGCCTCGCCCGAGGTCGCGAAAAGCCTCGGCAAGGCGGTCGATGAGCTGGTCTCGGTCAAGGCGCTACAAATCTGCACCTCCCATGGCTGGGAAAGTCAGTACGGCGCCTGGGATGGGGCCTCGATGCGCAACACCAGAATTGCCGCCGAGCGGGCCTATCGCGAGGCGGGGGTCAAGGACCCCAGGGCCGATATCAGCATGGCCGAGGTGCATGACTGCTTTTCCGTCACCGAACTGGTGACGATGGAGGATCTCGGCCTGTCGGACGAAGGGCGCGCTGCTTTCGACTTTCTCGACGGTCGCTACGATCGCGACGGCGCGATACCCGTGCAGGTGGACGGTGGGTTGAAATGTTTCGGCCATCCCGTCGGCGCTTCCGGGCTGCGCATGGCCTACGAGGTTTATGCGCAGCTTCTCGGCCGGGCCGGCCAAAGACAACTTCGCAGCGTCGATGTCGGCCTGACGCACAATCTCGGGGGCCAGCCGTCCAATTCGGTCTCCTCGGTTTCCATCCTGGGACGGCTTTGAGGAGGACTTTTCATGGCTGGACGCTGGTTTGAGGAATTTGTCGAAGGCGAGGTGATCGAGCACGCGATACGTCGCACGGTGACGGAAAGCGACAACGTTTCCTTCACCACGATGACGATGAACCCCGCCGCGATCCATCTGGATCAGGACTATTCGTCCAGGACCGAGTTCGGCAAGCCGCTCGTCAATTCGGTCTTTACGCTTGGTCTGGTTGTGGGACTGTCGGTGGGCGACACCACTTTGGGCACGACCGTCGGCAATCTCGGCTTCGAAGGCGTGAGGTTTCCGAAGCCGGTTTTTCACGGCGACACGATCCGTTCCCAGACCGAAGTGGTGGCCAGGCGCGAAAGCAAATCGCGGCCGACGCAGGGCATCGTCACCTTCATCCATCGCGGCATCAACCAGCGTGACGAAATCGTCTGCGAATGCACCCGCCTGGCCCTGATGATGAAGGCACCGGCATGAGGCTGACGTCGCTTCTGTTCGTGCCGGCGGACTCGCAGAAGAAGTACGACAAGGCCAAGGCCGTCGGCGCCGATGGCCTGATCCTGGACCTCGAGGACTCTGTCGCGCCTTCGAACAAGGCTTCCGCGCGGCAGGCCTTGTCGGGCTGGATCGACGACGCCAACGGTCCGCGATCATGGTCGTTCTGGGTGCGCGTGAACCCTCTGGATACCGGTTTGACGGCGGATGACCTCAAGGCGGTTGTCCGCCCCGGCCTTGACGGCATCATTTTGCCCAAGGCCAATGGCGGGCAAGATGTGGCGCGCGTGTCCGCCATGATCGATCCGCTCGAGGACGCGGCCGGCATGGCGCGGGGACAGGTGAAGATCATCGTGGTGGCAACCGAAACGGCGGCTGCCATGTTCAATCTCGGTTCCTACGCGCCGGCCCATCCGCGCCTTGCAGCGCTGACCTGGGGCGCGGAAGATCTGGCGGCTGTCGTCGGCGCCACTTCGAACAAGGAGGCGGACGGAGCGTGGACGCAGCCTTATCAACTCGCCCGCTCGCTATGCCTGTTTGCCGCCGCCAATGCCGAAGTGCCGGCGATCGACACGCTTTATGCCGATTTCCGCGACGCCGAGGGGCTGGCCGCTTCATGCCGCGTATCGCGTCGGGACGGGTTCGTTGGGCGGCTCGCGATCCATCCCGATCAGGTGGACGGCATAAGGAGCGCCTTTGCGCCAAGCAATGCCGATCTGGCGCTGGCCCGCAGGATCGTCGCGTCGTTCGACGACAAACCGGGTCTCGGCACCATCGGGATCGACGGAAAAATGTATGACATTCCTCATCTGAAGCAGGCGCGCCGCGTGCTGGCCTCGGTGGGGGAAGAATAGGAGAGCCAGGTGTCGAGTTCAGCCGAACAACGTGAGGACACGATCAACGCCATCCGCGAAGGCGTTCGCGGCGTGGTCAGGAAATTCGACGACGAGTATTGGCTCGATCGCGATGAGGACGGCCATTTCCCGGAAGAATTCCACCGCGCCATGGCCGATGCGGGCTGGCTCGGCATCACCATGCCGGAGGAATATGGCGGTTCGGGCCTTGGCGTGACCGAGGCGGCGATCATGATGCATGAGGTCGCCAACAATGGCGGCGGCATGGCGGCTGCGTCCTCCGTGCACATCAATCTGTTCGGTCCGCATCCCATCGTCGTCTTCGGCAGTCACGAGCAGAAATCCGAGTGGATTCCCAGGCTGGTGTCCGGCCAGGACAAGGTGGCCTTCGGCGTGACCGAGCCGGACGCAGGCCTGAACACCACCCGCATCAAAACCTTCGCCGAGAAGGTGCCCGGCGGCTACCGGGTAAGGGGCCAGAAAGTCTGGACGTCTACCGCTCAGGTGGCGAGCAAGATCATGCTGCTGACCCGCACCACCCGCTACGAGGACTGCAAGCGGCCGACCGACGGTATTACCCTTTTCTACACCGACCTCGACCGCGCCCATATCGAGGTGCGGCGCATTCCCAAGATGGGCCGCAAGGCCGTGGATTCGAACGCGATCTTCATCGAGGATTTGTTCATCCCCGACGAACACCGCCTCGGCGAGGAAGGAAAGGGCTTTTCCTATCTTCTTCATTCGCTGAACCCCGAGCGTGTGCTCGTCGGCACCGAGGCGGTGGCGATCGGGCGTGATGCGCTGAACCGCGCAGCGAAATATGCGAGAGAACGCATCGTCTTCGACCGTCCCATCGGCATGAACCAGGGCATCCAGCATCCGCTGGCTGAAAAATGGATGTATCTGGAATCGGCGTGGCTGATGCTGCTCAAGGCAGCCGAGCTTTACGATGCCGGTAAACCCTGCGGTGCGGAAGCCAACGCCGGAAAATTCCTCGGCGCGCGCGCCGGCTATGACGCCTGCCTGCAGGCGGTGCTGACCCATGGCGGCTTCGGCTATGCCAAGGAATACCACGTCGAGCGGCTGCTGCGCGAGGTGACGGTGACGCGCATCGCACCGGTTACGGAACAGCTCATCCAGTGCTTCATCGCCGAGAAGGTGCTGGACCTGCCCAAGAGTTACTGAGCCTTGCGGCTCGGTTCAGGACAATGCGAGACATAAGCGAGGGGACGCACCCATGGGCGTGATGGATGGCAAGGTGGTTCTGGTTACGGGTTCGGCGCGCGGCGTCGGCAAGGCGGTCGCGGTTGAGATGGCCCTTGCCGGGGCTGCCGTGGTGGTCAACGATCTCGGCGTTTCGCTGAGCGGCGACACCAGTGCCGACACGCAGCCGGCGCTCGATGTGGTGCGGGAGATCGAGGCATTCGGCGGGCACGCCATCGCCAATTTCGGCTCGGTCGCCAGCTGGGACGACGCCCACGCGATGGTGCGCAGCGCTGTCGACGCATTCGGTCGCATCGACGCCGTCGTCAACAATGCCGGCAATCTGCGCGACGTGCTCTTCCACAAGATGACGGAAGAGGATTTCGATGCCGTCATTGGCGTCCATCTCAAGGGCAGCTTCAACGTCAGCCGCGCGGCTGCCCCCTACTTCAAGGAGCAGGCCAGCGGCGCCTATGTGCATATGGCCTCGACCTCCGGCCTGATCGGCAATCTCGGGCAGGCCAATTATTCCGCCGCCAAGCTCGGCATCGTCGCGCTGTCGAAGTCCATTGCGCTCGACATGCAGCGCTTCAACGTCCGCTCCAACGCCGTTGCCCCATTCGCCTGGACGCGCATGGTCTCGTCTATCCCGGCCGACACGCCCGAGCAGCAGAAGCGCGTCGAAGGGCTGAAGAAGCTCGTTCCGGAAAAGGTAGCGGCCCTTTGCGTGGCGCTGTGCTCGGAAGGGGCTAGCGGCGTCACCGGCCAGGTGTTCGGCTCACGCAACAACGAGATTTACCTGTTCTCCCAGCCCCGGCCGATCCGAACCGCGCATACCAGCGACGGCTGGACGCCGGAGGCGATCATCGACAGGGTGTTGCCGCAGTTTCAGAACGATTTTTATCCATTGCATCGCTCGGGCGATGTCTTCACCTGGGAGCCGGTCTGATGGCGTTCGATCCGGAGCGTTTGCGGAACTGGGATTTTGGCGAGCAGCGCCAGACCTATGGCGCTCGCGATGCAATTCTGTATGCGCTCGGCGTGGGTCTTCCCATCACCTCCGGCGAGAGCGACGACCTGAATTTCCTGCTCGAAGACCGGCTGCGGGTGCTGCCTGCCTTCGCCGTCACCTTGGCGACCCCCGGCATGTGGCCGAAGATTCCGGAACTGGCGATCGACTGGGTCAAGGTGCTGCACATGGCGCAGGCCGCCCGCTTCCACCAGCCGCAGCCGGCAGGTGCAACCGTGGTCAGCAGGGCTGCGATCACCGAGCTTTACGATCGCGGCGCGGACAAGGGGGCCGTTTGTGTGTTGCGGCGGCAGGTCACGGACGCCGACAGCGGCGCGCTTTACTGCACCATCGACCAGACGGTCGCGCTGCGCGGCAATGGCGGCTTCGGGGGGCAGCCAATGCCGAGAGTGGACAGGCCTGGCATGCCCGACCGAAGGCCGGATCATGCGGAAAGTGTCGATACGTCCTCACGCGCGGCGCTGATCTACAGGCTGTCCGGCGATTACAATCCGCTGCATGCCGACTACGACGTGGCGCGCAAGGCAGGTTACGAACGCCCGATCCTGCACGGGCTGGCGTCCTACGGGACGGCCTGCGCCATCATCCTGCGCGCCTTCTGCGGCGGCGATCCGGCACGCCTGAAATCGCTGAGCCTGCGGTTCTCCGGCGTCGTGATGCCGGGAGACCGGCTGGATTTTTCGTGCTGGAAGGACGGTGCGAAGGTCGTCTTCGAAGTCAGGGCAGGGGACCGTACCGTCATGGATCAGGGCGTTGCCGAGATCGGCTGACATGATTTGCAAGCTGCCAGCGTCCGGGGTGGCGCGATCGGGTGAAAGGACGGCATGAAGACCTGGTTTGTTACCGGAGCAACCCGAGGTCTCGGCCTGGCAACCGCGCGAGCCGCACTGGCGGCCGGCGATCAGGTCGTGGCGACCGGACGCAACCGCACGCGGATCGAGGCGGAGCTGGCGGGTGGCGATGACCGTTTGCTTGCGCTTGCCCTCGATGTGACCGACACCAAAGCCATAGAGGTAGCCGTGACCAAAGCGGCCGAGCGCTTCGGGCGCATCGACGTCCTGGTCAACAATGCCGGTTACGGACAGATCGGCGCGTTCGAGCAGATTTCCGCCGAAGCCATAGAGCGCCAGTTCGCCACCAATGTCTTCGGCGTCTTCGCTGTGACGCGGGCCGTGCTGCCGATCATGCGCGCCCAGCGGTCGGGGCATTTAATCACGATTTCCTCCATGGCCGGTGTCATTGGCATCAATGGCGGGTCTGTCTACTGCGCGTCCAAATTTGCCGTCGCGGGCTGGTCGGAATCGCTCAGTCTCGAACTCAAGCGCTTCGGCATTCATGCAACCGTCGTGCATCCCGGATATTTCAGCACGGACTTCCTCGACCGGAGTTCCGTTCGCCACGCCGACCTCGAAATCGCCGACTATGCCAGGCCTTCGACCGCCTCAACCCGCGACCGCGGTGAGGGCAGCAGCCGGCGGATGGGGGACCCGGCGGCGTTCGGGCGCGCGATGGTGCAACTAGCCAATACCAGCGAGCCGCCGGTTCGACTGTCCATGGGCAGCGATGCAGTACAGGCTGTCAATGACAAGGCGGCATCCATGCGGAGCGTCGCAGCCGAGTGGCTCGCGCTTTCGAGATCCGCCGACACGCCCTGATTATCAGCCATTGTCTACGGAAATTCACGCGAAGTCGCGCCCGAGCATATGGCGGGCGATGATCAGCTTCATGATCTGCGGCGCGCCATCGGCGATGATCTGGCCAAGCACATCCCGGTAGCGCTGTTCGATCGGATAGTCCTGCGTGTAGCCATAATGGCCGTGCAGCACGAGGCACTGGCGGATGACGTCGGCGCATAGCGTGGGTCCTTCGGCCTTGCACATCGCCGCTTCGGCGGTGTGCGGCAGCGACTGGTCCCGCAGCCACAGCGTGCGGTAGCAGAGCCAGCGCAGCATCTCGAGCCGAGACTTCGCTTCCGCAAGCGGAAAGGAGACGCCCTGGTTTTTCGACAGCGGCTGACCAAAGGCGGTGCGGCCCTTTACGTAATCCACGGTTTCTTCCAGCGTCTGTTCGGCAGCGCCCAGGCACATCAGGCCGATCAGGGCGCGTGTATAGTCGAACGTCTGCATCACCTGCGTGAAGCCGGCGTTTTCCGGTCCGATCAGGTTTTCCGCCGGTATACGGACATTGTCGAGGAAGAGCGAGCCGCGCACGATACCCTTGGCGCCCATGTCCTCGTAGCGGCTTTTCATCAGGCCGGGTGAGTCGAGCGGCAGCAGGAAAGCGGACACGCCTGCCGCCTTTTTCTCCGGCGCGGTCTTGGCGAACAGGATCGCGGCGTCGGCCACCATCAGCAGCGTGATAGCGGACTTTTCGCCGTTGACGACGTAATGATCGCCGTCGCGCACGGCTCGCGTGCGGATGGCGGCGGCGTCGGAGCCGCAATGCGGTTCGGTCAGGCAGACGCTGATGATCTTCTCGCCGGCGGCCGTGGGCCGCAGCCACGTCTCGCAAATGTCGCTGGTTGCGAACCGGTTCAGGATGTCGCCGGCGAAACAGGCATTTAGGATGCCGTAGCAGACGTTGAAATCGCCCCGCGCAAGCTGTTCGATTGCAAGGCCAGCTTGCAGATAAGACAATTCCGTCCCGCCATGCGCTTCAGGGACCCGCAATCCGAATGCACCGATTTCCCCAAGTTTAGGCCAAAGTTGCGCGGGAAACTCACCGCGCCTGTCCCACCGCGTATAAAGCGGCAACAGTTCCGCCTTGGCGAAATCGTGCAGCGTTTGCTGGAGAAGGAGTTGTTCTTCGGTGAGGTCGAAATTCATCGCCGGTGCCTCGATGGAAATGGTGCGTAAGCAAATAGAAAGCTAGCGAATTAATAAGATCGGCGCAACTCCGACTTGCCGAAGTGAGTCTGACTCATGTAGCGTATTGTGTGGAGGCGTATTATTTTCGGAGGTCTGTGACGTGTACCATTCGCAATCCTATCGGTCGCGGCGGCTCAAGACGTCGCATTGGCCGGCCTTCACGGATATGCCGATGCAAGAATTGACGCTCGGCGACGCTCTTCGTAAAGCAGCGCATCTGGCCCCGGAAAAGCTTGCATTGGTGGAGGGAAGCCGCGAGGGCGGCCACCGCTGGACTTATGCCGAGCTGCTCGATCGTTCGTTGCGCACGGCGCGGGCGTTGCTTACGCGGTTCCAGCCGGGCGAGCGGGTAGCCTTCTGGGCGCCGAACGTGCCGGAATGGCTGCCGGCGCTTTATGGCTGCGCTCTGGCGGGCATCACGCTGGTCACGGTGAACCCGGCTTACAAGCGGCGCGAGCTTGAATATGTGCTGTCCAAGTCGCGCGCTGCCGGTGTGTTTCTGGCGAGCGCCTATCGCGGATTCGATATGGAGGCGGCGGTTCGAGAGGCAGCACCCAGGCTCCCGCATCTGCGCGAGATTCTTCCTGTCTCGAATTTCGGAGCCTTCCTGCAAGAAGGCTCCGACGATCGTGAACTGCCGAAGGTCGGCCCGCGCGATCCGGCCGTGATCATGTT